>ERZ1031954.232-NODE-232-length-24218-cov-6.093863_pt1 | contig 24218 bp, 20 predicted proteins | sample MGYA00516701_ERZ1031954 | MGnify/ENA primary metagenome ERZ1031954 (study PRJEB33719, sample SAMN04261284) | wastewater metagenome | biome: rural village; feature: human; material: feces | host: Homo sapiens | place: El Salvador | collected 2013-01-07 ...
TTTTTATCTTTGTCTTTGTCCTTGTTGTTGCTGCCTCCGCCTTGACTTTCCGGCGGAAGTTTGAGCTGTGCTATGCGTAGGTTCTGCAATGCCTTGATATTGGATGGATTGCGTCTAAGTATGGCTTTATAGTTTGATATTGCTTGCTGATAGCTTTGGGTAGACACCTGCGAGAGAGAGTCAGCCAATTGGTTGGATGTGCTGCCCGCCGAAGGAGCACCCATTTGGATGTCTGCACGGCGTAACGAGTCGGCAAGGTCTTTGAGATAATCTCCTATAAAAACTGCATCGTTGCCCAGATTGTATATTGCTCTTTCGCTGATATTTGGGTCTGATGCTGTTTTACCCAAATTGGCGAGCGCCAGGCGTGCCTCGCGCAACTTTGATGTGTCGGCAGCAGTGGCGCCCATGATTGTCGCCATAGCCTTGTCGTATTTTGCTGCCTCGGAGTACGGGTTGGCCTTAAGTGCTTTATCGTAGTCTTTGATGGCATCGACATAGAGTTCTTTCTTGTATTTTTCGTTGCCGGCCTTAATCGCATTTCGCTCGGTCTTGTTGGACATGTCTGAAGAGCATGAGGCCATAATGGCCGCAGCAAGTGCCAGCATGGAGGTCAGCGAGATTATATGGGCGTATTTTATCAGAACCATGTGTTTCATTTTTTTTCCCTTCTATAGCCTTTCTTTTTGTTTAGTTCGGCAAAGAAGTGTATGTGTTTTAGCCATGAAGTTTTGCGTTCGAGCAGTAGTATGTCGCAGATTAATAGTGTGAGGGCCAACCATGCAAATAAAGGGAACTGTTCGGCGCTATTCTTGTACTTTACGGCTCCAAAGTCGGACTTTTGGAGGTTGTCTAGTTGTTGCACAAGTTTGTCCAACGCATCTGTATTGGAGCCGTTGACGTATAAGCCTTTTCCGGCCTTAGCTATTTCTTTGGCTGCATTTTCGTTGACGGCTGTGATGACTTCCTTGCCATCGTTGTCCGTGAGGTATCCGCTGCCAATAGGTATGCGAGCTCCCTTTGATGTTCCAACGCCGATTACATTGACTTGTATTCCACTGTCCACCACGGCTTTGGTGGCATCGATGGCATTTCCATCATGGTCTTCGGCATCGGTAAGCAGGATTATGCACTTCTTGACGTCTTTTTTATTGCTGAAGCATTTTTTGCTAAGGTTGATGGCCTCGCTTATGGATGTGCCTTGGTAGGGCATTAATGATGGGTCAAGGTCGTTGAGGATAAGTTTGGCAGAATAATAATCTGTGGTTAGAGGTAGTTTAACCTTCGCATCACCGGCAAAAACTACGAGACCGACTTTGTCATTTCCAAGACGATCAGTGAGTTTTTCCAAAAGTAGTTTGGCTCGTTTTAGTCGTGAAATGCTTTTGGGGTCGTCTGTGGAGGCGGCAAGCATTGAGCGCGAAGCGTCAAAAGCAATCATTACTTCGATGCCGCGTTTACTGTCAGTCTGTTCGGTTTCGCCAAAGCGTGGGCGAGCTAATATTATGACAACGGCTGCAAGTGCTATAAGTTGAAGGGTGATTTTTATTCCTGCCTTGTAATGGGAAGCGTCCGGCATCAAGGGTGCCAGTGTCGATGGATTGCCGAAGCGTGCAATCTTGCGTCGACGAGACAGCTTGGCAAGCCAGTATAAGAAGTATACTACCGGTAGCGATACCAGCAATATCAATAATATGGGATTGGCAAAGTCTAACATTGTCTATATGATATTCGAGGAGAATACGCTCCTTCGTCGTCAGTTTGATGAATTATGCATGTTAAGGCACTGTGCGGAATAGTGTGTATCTTAGGACAAGTTCGAGAGCCAGAAGTCCGAAAAGCAGCCAGCCCCACAGGGCGAAGTCGTCTTCGGTGTGACTGAATTGCCGGATGCTCATATGGGTTTTTTCCAAACGGTCGATTTCGTTAAAGATGTTCGATAGTGTCTTATTGTCTGTTGCACGGAAATACTTACCATTGGTATGTGTGGCTATAGATTGAAGCGTAGCCTCATCGATGACAACTTGCTGCATTTCGTATTGCATCCTGCCTAATGCATCGATACTTACAGGTGTGAGTGCGTGGCCGCGAGTTCCGACGGCTATTGGGTAAACTTTAATCTTGCGTTCTTGTGCTACGGATGCAGCATCCGAGGGCGTTACGACTCCGGTGTTGTTTGAGCCATCGGTGAGCAGAATCACGCTCTTACTTTTGGCTTTTCCATCAATGAGCCTAGATATTGAAGTAGCGAGACCGTCTCCAATGGCAGTGCCATCCTCGAGCATTTCGGGTTTGATGCCTTCGATATAATTAATTAGTGCCGAATGATCCATGGTTAAAGGAAGGCCGGTCAAGCTTTCGCCGGCAAACACAACCACGCCGATGTTGTCGTTGGGACGACCGGTAATGAACTTCTGAGCCATCTTCTTGGCTGCTTCCATTCGGTTGGGTTTGAGATCCTGGGCCAGCATACTGGAAGAAACGTCGAGAGCGATAACGATGTCAGTGCCTTCGGTGTCTGTTGTGCGCCAGCTGTCGCTCAATTGAGGACGTGCAAGGATGATAATCAGACAAGAGATTGCTCCGAGCCTCAGCACAAACAGTAGGTGTCGCAATCGGGCACGCCACGACGTTGGCATATTGGCGAAAGGTGCTGTGGTTGAAACGCCCATAGTAGGGCGAGCGTTTCGTGCCGTATATACGTATCTTGCAATAAGCAAGGCTAAGACAATGGGTATCAGCCAAAGTAAATGCGGATGAGCAAACTGCATGATGGTATTCTAGCTTTTTTGTTTTGTGTTCGTAGTCTTGGGCCTCTTGTTGTTCGCGACATGTTTGCCCTTGGAATTTTCGTCTGCTTCGGGCAAGGGACGTGTCGTGGACACAAAGTCGCTGACTGCATTGAACGAACGGATGTTTTCGGAAATATCCGGACGTTGGCGTGCAAATTTTACGAAGTCGGCCGTGCGAAGCACCGGTCCGAGAGCGTCTATGAAGAGCTTGAGTGTGTCCTCGGCAGACATAGCCTCGAGGATTTGTGTCGTGGTCATTTCGCGTGCATTGACGCCAAAGCGCCCGTCAATGTATTGTCGTAGGATGTCCGTGAGTTCGGTGTAATATTCTTTGTCATGTCCGCTTTCGGCGAGGTGGCGTGCCTTCAGATGTGTAAGGCGTTTAACGGCTAATTCGTAAGGCGGAATCACCTTCTTGTGTGGTAGTAGTGTCGGACCATTCTTCTTGTACAGGAAGAATATGACGGCACCGAGGGCGATGACAAGTAGTGCCAGCAGTGGCCAGTACCACCACTCTGGAATAAAGTCATACCATCTGCCAGGAACGGAGACGGTGCCTTCAAAGGGATTGATAAGCAGCGAGTCTTTCATTACCTTTGGCATGTCCGGTTCGAGAACCTTGAGTGTCACTATGTCCGAATCAATGGTGTCGGCACCATTGACAAACCTGAACGGCCCAATGCTTTGTGTGCCGGGCTCGAAAGGTTGAATAAGGTATGTATATACCACCTGAATACGGCCGTTACCCAAGTCTGTCGAGTCGATGGATGTTTCGCGAACTTCAACTTTATTGAGCGTGCATACGCCTTGATCGTCGCGTTGCACCTGATCCATCATCAGGCCGTAGTGTCCGTTTTTGAGTACTTCGACGCGGATGTTGGTGCGGTCGCCCATGGTCAGTGTGGTCGAGTCGATTTTTGCCGATATAGAGACGGGCGCGACTGCTTCGCCGGGCTGTTGGGCAAAAGCCCCCGATGCATAAAGCGCAAGGGCAAGGACTGTGGCAGTCTTTTGTGCCGACAGTTTGAGCGAAGTCTTTAATATATGTTTAATCATGTTGTGTACAATGTGTCGGACAATCGATTATTGGCCGTTAGCTTCGTCCGCGGTTTTTGAACAAGCCCATGAGCGCGCGAACATAGTCCTCGTCCGTGGCTACGGAAATGAAGTCCACGCGTGCCGAATGTAATGTCTCGGCCATGCGCTGCTGGTTGGTGTACCAGTGTTTGTCGTAGATTTGGCGCGCGTAGCGGCTGGAAGTATCCACCCAGCGGGTTTGCCCCGTTTCGAGATCGGCCAGGCGTATAAGGCCTACATCCGGCATCTGAGCATCACGTTTGTCGTATACTTGTATTGCCATGAGGTCATGGCGATTGCGAGCTATCTGCAAAGCCTGCTTATAGTCTGTGCTGTCTATGAAGTCCGAGATGAGGAAGGCTGTGCAAGCACGCTTGGACGCGTTGGCAAAATACTTTACAGCGCCCTCTATGTCGGTTTTGTTGTGCTTGGGACAAAAGTCTATGAGTTCGCGGATAATCAGTAGAATTTGTTTTTTGCCTTTTGCCGGTGGGATGTACTTTTCGATGCGGTCCGTGAAGAATATGGCGCCTATTTTGTCGTTGTTTTGTATGGCTGAAAATGCCAAAGTGGCAGCTATTTCGGCAATGATATCGCGCTTTTGCGAACCCACGGCGCCGAAAGCACCACTGCCCGACATGTCAATAAGCAACATTACGGTCAGCTCCCTTTCTTCCTGATAAACCTTTATGTAGGGCTTGTTGTGGCGTGCGGTGACGTTCCAATCGATATCTCGAATGTCATCGCCGTATTGGTACTCGCGCACTTCGCTGAACATCATGCCGCGTCCTTTGAAGGCCGAATGGTATTCGCCTGCAAAGATGTTTTGCGACAGTCCGCGAGTCTTGATTTCGATTCTGCGGACTTTTTTTAGAAGTTCTTTCGAGTCCATGATTCAGCGCATTGAGCGGTTGGTCTGTATGGGTTAGGGAACAAGAATCTTGTCAAGGATTTCGGTGATGATTTCGTCTGTGGAAATATTGTTGGCCTCTGCTTCGTAGGTTACTCCGATGCGGTGGCGAAGGATGTCGTGGCATACAGCGATGACATCTTCAGGTATTACATAGCCGCGCTGGTGTATGAATGCGTAGGCGCGTGCAGCGCGTGCCAGCGATATGGAAGCACGTGGCGATGCTCCGAAGGCGATGATATCTGTCAGGTCGTTAAGACCATATTCGGCCGGGGTGCGGGTAGCATATACGATATCCACGATGTAGCGTTCGATTTTTTCGTCTACGTATATTTGCTCGACCAGTTTTTGCGCATCAATAATTTCGGCGGGCTTGATGATGGGACGTATTTCGCGGCTCTCGTTGGCAATATTTTGGCGAATGATTATCCGTTCCTCTTCTTTTGAAGGATAGCTTATGACGACCTTCATCAGGAAGCGGTCAACCTGTGCCTCGGGCAATGGGTATGTGCCCTCTTGCTCGATGGGGTTTTGTGTGGCCATTACCAGAAATGGTTGGTCGAGGCGGAAAGTGCTGTCGCCGATGGTGACTTGACGCTCCTGCATAGCTTCAAGCAATGCGCTTTGTACCTTTGCCGGGGCGCGGTTTATTTCGTCGGCGAGGACGAAGTTGGCAAATACCGGGCCTTTTTTTACTTGAAATTGTTCGTTCTTGACGCTGTATACCATGGTGCCTATTACATCGGCCGGGAGCAGGTCTGGTGTAAATTGTATGCGGCTATATTTTGCATCAATAAGTTGGGACAATGTCTTAATGGCGAGTGTTTTGGCAAGGCCTGGCACACCTTCGAGCAATACGTGGCCATTGGAAAGTAAGGCGATGATGAGGGATTCGATAAGGTGCTTTTGCCCAACGATTGTTTGGTTCATTCCCTCGGTAATGAGGTTGATGAAATCGCTTTTGCCCGCAACCATGTCATTGAGTTCGCGGATATTTACGGTGTCGCTCATAAAAACTGGTATCTATAAGTTTTGTCTATATGTTCGATAATTGCAGTAGCCAAATCCGGTGTGGGGATTTGGCTACTACAAAATTACGTATAACGGCCTTTCTGCCGAGACGCAATGTGTTAAAAGTTTTTATCAAACGTTTAACTCATAAAAACCTTAACCTTTTTTAGGAGATTTGCGTCATAGTGTTACTAATATTCACATGCGAAATGCGATGTGAACGGTAGAACAAGGATGTCCGGCGCAAATGTCGGAGGTGATGCCGCAAAGGAATATATGCTCTATTCACGGAAGTATAGCCGCTTAACGCGTGAGGATACAGATGTGAGTACTTCATATGGGATTGTGTCCAAAGTCTCGGCCAAACGTTGTATGGGTGCGTGTTTGCCGAAAATTTCCACCGAGGATCCGATATGCGCCTTCGGGCAGTCTGTAATGTCAATCATGCAGAGGTCCATACAGATATTGCCGATGGTGGGGCAGGGTATTCCTTCGACCACAAATGAAGCGTGACCGCATCCGAGGTGTCGATTTACACCATCGGCATAGCCTATAGGTATGGTTGCGATAATGCTGTCGCGTGTGGTAACACCGCGACGGCCGTAGCCTATGGTCGCACCGGCTCGGTATCTGTGCATGGCGATGATGGACGTACTCAGCGTTGCCACGGTTTTTAGCGTTGATTGATCGGCATCTCCCGGTAGCGGTGAAATCCCGTACATGCCTATACCGAGGCGCACCAAATCATACGCATAGCGTGTGCGACCGTAGCGGACTATACCTGCAGTGTTGAGTATATGGCGCCGTATTTCTTTGCCGTAGGGGACGCTGTCACGCAAATAACTGCTAAGGCGGTCGAATGTGTCAAGTTGGAGCATTGTGTAGTCGTTCATGTCCGGGCAGTCGGCTGTGGCTAAGTGCGAAAAAGTCGTGGCAATGTGCAGATGTGGACACTGCGAAAGCATTGAGGCAAATGAGCTAATTTCGTCTTCGTTTTTTAGTCCGAGGCGATGCATGCCCGAGTCTATTTTGACGTGTATCGGATAGTGGGAAAGACCGGCTGCTGCAACTTCGCGCTCTATATTGGACATGATGTCGTTATCCAGGTCTATAAGTGTGGGCTCCAGTCGGTAAGCGACAATGGCGTGCGGATTGAGACACCACGGGTCGAGTACGATAATGGGCATGGTGACCCCGGCGCGTCTTAGGCGGACGCCCTCGTCCACGACTGCAACGGCCAGATGGCTGAGGCCACAGGATTGGAGCGTACGAGCGACTTCGATGTCTCCGCATCCGTATGCATCGGCCTTGATCATGGCAATCATACCGACACCTTTGGTCAAAAACGAGCGATAATGACGCACATTATGGACAAGCGCTTCAAGGTCGATGTTCAGGTGCGTGATGTGGCGTAGCGAACACAATCGGTCGCGTATCAGTCTGCCTTGTTCCTTGTCCGATATGTTTACGTACAGCATTGTTCGTTGCATGTCACGAGCATTGAGCGTAATATGGCGTTCGAATGCATCGTTGTCCGCAAAACGGGATATTTCCACACCCGAGGCCGCCACATCGGACCAGTACTCCGGGCTGCCGCCGATGACGTATGCTTTGGTGACGCCTGCCGCCTTGAGTACCTTGGTTGCCGAGGCATGCCCCCATGCATCGGCCACCGGGGCGCTGACGCATACTCGTAAGTCATGTTCCTGTGAAATGCGGCGACGCACATAGTCAAGGGCAGTGGCAATTCCATCCATGTCCCCGGTGTAATAGTCCAGTGCAAGGGCGCTGTTGCCGCTCATGTCCGTTATGTCTATGCGCCCGGATATGTCGTATTGCCCGATTTCGGCAGAACTAAAGCGTATTTCCTTGTCAAATATGGCGGCTACTTGGACGCATATATCCCATATGTCGGTACATGGATGCAAGCCCTTTTCGGGATACATATCTTTGAGTACCGCGGCTATCAAGGGGTACGAATTGTTATAGAATATGTCCGTAGCCGAGGCAAAGAGCCGCGCCTTTTCGCGGCATTTGCTTTCTATGGAGTCGAAGCCTTCGCTATGTTCTTCGGTGATGGCTGTGAATATGCCGATGGTAGGGCGTATGAAGTCCGCAAGTATTTCCATCTCACCTTTGTAGGAGATGCCGGCCTCGATGATTGCAGCATCGGCACCTGCTGCGAGCCATAGCGATTCGGGTACACCGATGCTTGAGTTCCAACTGCGTGGGCTGCGAGCACAATGTTCTCGGATGTGGCAATTGTTAAGCAGTTCCTTGGTAAATGTTTTGCCTATGCTGCCTGTGATTCCTATTACCGGCCCAAGGAATGTGTTGCGAAGGGCTTTTGCGCTGTCCCACAGTGCTTGGCGTACATCGTTTACAGTGATAAACGCAGCGTCAGGGTATGCGGCATGGTCTGTTATGCCTTTTTCAATTAAGAATACGCGTACCCCCTTGGCGTACATGTCCCGGATGTAGCGGTGTCCATCGCCTTGGGGTGTGCACAATGCCGCAAATACCGTGTGGCGCGGGTCGGTCAGCAGTGCACGGCTGTCGGTGATGACCGTGCGTAGCGGCAAATGCGCAGACGTGACATTGCCGGATATGGTAAGCGCGTGTACTGCCGCCGAGAGTGATTGTATGTCAAAATATGGGTTCTTTTCCATGTATAGGCTATTATTCGATGATGGTACAATGCAAAGCCTTGAGACTTTCGGCTCGGTACTGCATCGCCCGTTGTCGTGTGTCTTTGTCGAAGTATGTATTGGAAAAAAAATCGTAGATGATGTCTATTGCCATTGAAGACGGATGTTTGAGATCTCGGTCATAGAAACGGTAATCGCGCAATTGGTCACAAACAATTTCGTAAGCCGGGAAATACTCGGCGGACGGACATTCGGTGATGATGCGCTCGGTGGCAAGGTGGAGTACGGCCTTGCTTAGATTATTTCCATGAAGGCCGTCTGCAAGATGCCGCACCGGACTGACGGTGAGTATGACATGTTTGCTTCGGCATAGTTCCTTCCATGTCTCGACAATAGCATCAATGTCAAGTCGAGTGCGTTCAAAGGAGCTTTGCGGAATCTTGTGACAGTTGCCGACAATGTAGCCGCCTGTTTTATAGGTGTATACCCATGCTGTGCCGAAGGTTATTATCCATGTCGAATCAGAGGCAAGTCGTTTGCCCAGCGCCTTAATGTCGCCATTGAGTCGCTCAAGAAGTGCATTTGCATCTGTGTCCGAGTATCGAGTGTTCAGATATAAACAGCGCCATCGTCCGTCATGGAATACCAAGTCATCGTGTGTGAAGTCCTTCGATGCAAGAGCGCGATGCATAATAGTGGCAATAGAGACCGGATTGAAGAGCACGCCAAGTGGATTGGCTTGCACATCAAAGCCGTCTCGTCTTAAGCATTCGCCGATGTTGTCTGTAAAGCAAGAGCCGAGCATGGTAATGCGGTCGTTGTGGCTGATGCCGCATACTCCGCGAATGGGTTCGACAGGTGTGTATAGGCGAATGTCTGACATTTATGCTGCTGAGGTCGACTTAAAACATTCGATAATCGATGGAAAGTACTTGGAACTCGGTGCGGCGATTGATTTGGTCTGCCGCTTCGCGATCTTCTTCCTTTTCCAGCGCGTTTATAAAGTCTTCGGATAGTACATCGCCCTCTTTGAATTGGGGATATTCTTTTGCTATGCGCTTTGTGACGGTTTTCGGGCGAGACTTGCCATAGCCTTGACTTTGCAGCCTGTCAGGAGATATGCCCACGCTGATAAGGTAATCGATGACCGAGCGGGCACGGCGTGATGATAGGTCGAGATTGTATTTTTCGGAACCATGTCTGTCGGTGTGCGAGGCCATTTCTATGGTTACGTTGGGGTTGTCGCGTAGTACTTGGGCTAATTCGTCCAAGGCTTTCTTTGACTCGGGACGCAGTGAGGCTCGGTCAAAGTCGTAGAAAATGTTTTCGACAACGACCGGCTTGGTTATGGAAGACAATACGAAATCAACGCCGTAGTCGGCATCTTCTTCGGTATACTCGCTTGTGAATTCTTGGCGTGCATTCAAATACCCTTTGGCGCCCGCCATCATGACGTATGACACGCCGCGATCTAGGGGGAAAGAGAACGACCCGTCATTGCGGGCTACCTGTTTTTGGTTGCTTCCGTCATTGCCGACAATTCGGATTACGGCGTTTGGTACCGGTTCGTCATCTTTGTCAATTACCCAGCCTGAAATGGTAATTTTCAGCTCGGGCAATTCGAACGAATATATGTGGTCGTATCCGCGAGCGTCGCCGCGGTTGCTGCTGTAAAAGCCGCTCTCGCCTTTGCCGAAAGTGATGCCGAAGTCATCGCCGGCGCTGTTGAGCGGACGCCCCATATTTGTCACGTTCCAGCCGCCGGAGGGTGTCATCTCGGCACGAAAAATGTCGAGACCGCCAAATCCGGGGTGTCCGTCAGATGCGAAATATAGCACCGAGTCGGTGCGCATGTAAGGAAACATTTCATCACCTGGAGTGTTGATCCACTCTCCGAGGTTTTCGAGTGATCCGGCGCGTTCCTTAATGTTGACGCGCCAAATATCCTTGCCGCCGCTACCGCCCGGCATATCGCTGGCGAAATACAGCCAATTGCCGTCAGGGGATACGGCCGGGTGTCCGTAAGATGATAGGGTGTCTGCTGTAATCTCATATTTGACCGGCGCGCTCCATTTGGCATCGCTGCGTTGCGATGTGTATATTTCCACTCCGGTGTTTGCCGATGGTTCGCGACGAGCCTTAGTCAGGTACATTGTTTGTCCGTCAGGCGAAAAAGACACTATGCCTTCGTCCAGTTCGGAGTTTAGCTCGCCTTCGACGGGTTCGGGCCTATTCCATTCGCCGCGTTCGTTCCTTGTTGCGACAAAGATATCTCCGTTCTTCATACCGGTGATTTCGCTGCGTTTGTTCCCGGATGCTTTTTCGTTTGTAGACGTAAAGTACAATCGGTCCAATTCGGGGCTATCGTACATCGGGGCGTAGTCGCTGCGGCGCGAGTTAAAGAGTTTGGCCGCTTTGACCACGTATCGCGTTTGCAGAGCTTTGCTTTGCCCTATTCTGGCTCCTGCGAGGCCGTCTGAAGCAAGTTTGTCTCCGGGTTTCCATTGGAGGTAAGTCTCATAAGCTGTTACAGCCTGGGCATATTTGCCGTCAGCGTGCAATTCGCGTGCCAATTGCAGATACACGGTTGAGTCTTCCCATCCATAACGTATGGCGTTTTGGAAGGCAGCAGCAGCGCGCGCGTTTTGGCGTAGGTGACTATGGCACAATCCCAACTGATAGGCGACTTCGCCACGCTGTTTGCGTTCCTCTTTTTTCGTGAGCTTGTTGTATATCTTGCGATAAGTCTTTGCGGCATCGAAATATTCGCCACGGTCATATTGAGCCTTGGCGTCGGAAAGTTTTGGCCCGCCGCAGGCGGTCAGGACAAAGGTGCCTGCAAGTATGGCGACGTATGTCGCTGTCCGGAGCATAATATTCATGAAGTTATCTTATTACGTACGTAATAGATTAACGTATTGTAGCGGTTTCATATTGTACACCATTCTAAACAAAAGGCGCAGAGGGTGGTGTTGTGTGTCACATCACGCCGGTTTCGCCCAGGTGCTGCTGCCAATGCCAGGCGTTGAGCATTGTCTGCTCCAAAGGCGTTTCGGCTTTCCAGCCCAGAATCGTATTTGCTTTGGACGGGTCGGCCCATACCTGAATTATGTCGCCTTCGCGTCTTGGGGCAATGGCGTAGGGAACCTTGACACCGGTGGCTTTCTCGAAAGTGTTGATAAGTTCGAGTACCGAGACGCCATGACCCGTGCCAAGATTGAAGACCTCGACATTCTCGTCCATACCATTGTTTACGATACGTTTTACGGCAGTGACGTGCGCACGGGCAAGGTCGTTGATGTCGATAAAATCGCGGATGCATGAGCCGTCAGGGGTGGGATAGTCATCTCCGAAGACGCTCAGCCGCTTGCGTATGCCTATCGCTGTCTGTGTCAAATAGGGAATGAGATTTTGGGGTACTCCGTTGGGCAGTTCGCCGATAAGGGCGGATGGATGGGCTCCTACGGGGTTGAAATAACGCAAAAGTATTGCGTTGAAGCCGGTACCGGCGGCCACAGTGTCGCGTATGATGTCTTCGCTGATTTGCTTTGTGTTGCCGTAAGGCGAAGTCGCCGGTTTAACGGGCGACATCTCCGTTACGGGATTTGTGTCCGGCTCGCCGTATACGGTGCACGACGATGAGAAGACGATGCCGCGGCACTCAGGGGCGCCGTTGATACATTCCAGAAGATTGAGCAGCGAAACGATGTTGTTTCGGTAATATAGTAGTGGTTTGTGTACGGACTCGTTGACGGCTTTGCTTGCTGCAAAATCGATTACGCCGGCGATGGCGGGATGCGATGCAAAGATTGAACGCATTGCATCGAGGTCGGCGCAGTCGGCCTTGATGAACTCGGGACGTTTGCCGGTTATAGCATCAATACCGTCCAAGACACCGAGGTTGCTGTTGGAGAGATTATCGACTATGAGAGCCTCGTATCCGGCATTAATAAGTTCGACCACGGTGTGTGATCCGATGTAGCCCATGCCTCCGGCTACGAGTATAAGCGGCTTGGTCATAAAAGTGAATGTTTTATATAGGTGGGATTCTGTCTATAAATGTTTTGACTTCATATTTTCAGAAGGCGGAAGTTGTCGTTGCTTTATAGTTTTGTTGCATTAAGAAGCAACTCTTTTTATAATGTCTAATCAAATGTAGCATTTAGTGTCTTCTTTACTAGAATTGTGCACGCAACAAAATATACCATTCTGAGCAAAAACATCGTCTGAAATCGCTGTTTCGACATCCGAGTGACAAATACAGTGATGACTTGACTGCCATTGCTGATGCAAAGGTAGCAATTATTTCGGAAACGTCAATCTACATATTCAGATAAGAAAATATTGCGTCTATTCATCACTCTCTTTCTTAGGGCCTGGCGCTGCTTCGACCGCTGCGGTCTTGATGCCGGTCACCTTTGCCGTATCGAAAAAAGACGTATGAATGTCACGTTTGACACTGTCGCCAAAATCTGCGAAGCGCTCGGCTTGCGTCTTGAAGCGGTGTCGGGTTCTGAAACGAAATAACTACGAAAGCGACCGCGTCTGCTCTACATGGCGCGGTCGCTTTTTTGTTCTCTCGATGCTCGCAGTCTGCGGTCGTTAATCTTCGGGCAAGTCGTGCAGCACGTCCAGCCCCTCGGTGTCATTCGTCCACCGCAGCGTGTCGCCTTTGGCGAGGATGTACTGCGGAAGCCCGATAAAATGTTCCTCGTCATCGTTGAATATGGGTTCGTAAACCTCGAAGTCGTTCCATCGCCCTACATACTGAGCATCATCATAGATGCTTTCCTGCGCCATTTTTCGCGCTTTTGATAAATTCTTCTTGTTCATTTTTTTGCTGATTTCCGCAAAGTTAGTAAATTTGCAGTCAAATATGGCTTTCGAGTGAGTGCCTCGGATTGTAGTTCCGAGGGGACGCTGCTCGGAGGCCTATTTTTTTGTAACATTCTTCACTATATCGGGGCTATCACTTATGCCATGTAGTTGCATTTTGCCATTGCGATATTCTCTAAAAACAACCCAGGACGGGTCGCCGTTTATTTCGATTTCATATAGGTGGGCGATGCATGTGTGGTCATGCTTATCTATGCCACATCCTACGTATTTGGCTTTGGCTATGATATCGCGGATGTGCAGTATCAGTTCGTTCTTTTCTGCAATATGTCTGTGCGGTTGGTTGCACCACTCTTTTACTTTTTTAATGCTAACTTCTGCAGTTTTATTTAAGGTCGGCAACACGATTGGGTCGATGCCATCGCGTTGCACAAGAGACTTAATCTGTTTCGCCCTTTCGAATATTGCTTTTGTTTCTATGCCTCCCGATATTCCGCCCTGCGCAGCTGTTCCTGTCGCCGCTTTGGCTTCGCCTTTGGTGAGTACGTCCTTGACGACATTGGCGTTTGGCGCGAGGTTGTCAACGCGGTAAATTCTGACGTTTCCGGCAATATCTTTTTTGTAAAGGTCAAGCGCCCCCGACATGCCGTTCTGTGGGTCGTAAAAACGTAGGTTTCCATCGGGGAGGCGTTCGGCTGTGATGATATGCCCCGAGCGCTTGCGCTTCCATCGCCATGCGATATGATAGCATCCTGTCTCGGTCATTGCGGCAGAGACCTTCGCCCATTTTAGAGGCGGTTGCTTGATGTGCCCATATTTGTCCAGCGTTGTCTTCGCGATTACCGGGATGTCTTCTCTCGTGATGTCCTGCCATGCGGTATGCGTTGCTTTCGATAGCTTGCTGAGCGCCGAACCTGCCGTGTTGGGTAATGCCGAAACGTCGAAGCCTCGCAGTCGCAACTCGTATGCCACCACGCATGTTTGGCAGTTGACGCTGTAAGCCTTGCTTTCGCCGTAATGCGGATTTCCGTGCATTTTGTTGGCCTGCTCGTGGCTCATCGGGCGGCCTCGCTTTATGCCGAGGTCTTTTTCGATTTGCAAGTATGCTTCGATATTGGCCAGCTTCTGCTCGTCGGTCAGATAATCGGGTTCGAAGCGCTCCCAATAGCGGCGCTTGATGTCTTGCGCCTGCTTGCGCAACAGAAACGCAACACAACCATTGCGTCTATTTCGTATACAGATGCACTTCCCGGGAAAAACAGAAGCAAAGCACCGCAAACGTTTTAGCTTGATATGCTATGCGTTGCGGTGCGTGTGTATGTCGGTGGTGTGTCTGAAAAGATACCGCTTTTGGAAGCTAAAACTCGCTCTGTATTTTTGCAGAAAATCGAACTCTGTTATGGGTATGCTTGGCTGTATCTCAGAAATTTTTTGTATCTTCACTTCACATTTTTTTAGTTTTACCCCCGAATTAACCCGTGATGGGCTTATCGGGGGTTTTGTGTAAAATCATAAAACTTCTATGACTCTGACAAATAATTAGTTGACTATTTCCTGAATGTCCCTAAGTATATTCGGAGCAAAAGTCGGCACAGAGACAAATGCAAAGACGGAGAATGTTTCGCGGCTTACATTCTCAATTCCCGTTGTGCTTCCGTCTGTCCATGTCAAGACCTTGAGAGAAGCCATGCGTGACAATCGTCCGAAACGTCCGGACCAATAGACGTAATCGAGATAGTCCACTGTAAGGCATTAGACGCCTATATTCCGGTAGCAGCGGCGCATGGTCGCTTTGTGGCGTGTATCCAGTACCTTGGCTGATGAGCGGCGGCGAATTTACTGCAAACAATAAGGACGAAAGCTGTTCCCGGCCTTCGTCCCGTGCTATTTCTGTATGTCGGACTAATCGGTGCAATTATTGGTAAGCATCCAGATCTATTACGCCGAAAAAGTTGGCGTGTGGTGTGTTTATATCAAGATGCTCAATTTGTGCGTGGATACTTTTACGCAGAGTTTCGATACAAGATTTAGACTTGACATCACTTGTGACGAAGTATTTTATATCGCTTTGGCAAGCCCCTTGGGCAAACAATTTGGCATCATTGGGAATAATTTTTCTGTCTTCGACTTCTATATAGCCGCTAGCTCTTGCATCGAATAAGCATTGGGCAAATCTGCCTGCGGCTTCCGCATGATTTATATTAAAAGGCAAAATGCGCACAACTTGTAGCGGCAAGTCGGATAATTTGCCCCGGACACAATATTCCGCGATTGTGATTGTGGAGACATACATCGGGATATCGTTCTCGCAGAAATAGCGGAAATATCCCACGGCATTACCATGTAACGGACTTTTGTCGTCCAATAACCGGATTAGAAAGCTGGTGTCGAGCAATACTCCGAATGGAGTCTTATTATCCTTTTTACCCATCTATTCCTCTGATTTTTGCAACCCAGCCGTCGACATCATCTATTTCCGTCCAGTGTTTGGACGCTTGTCCGATCAGCCTGTTTAGGTATACTTCATCAAACTTTGGTTCGAAACGTCCCATCTCCAATAGTTTTAGGCTCGACGGGTCTAGCTCGCCGGTATTAACATTTTGTTTGCCAATGGCACGCACGGCAAAACACTTATATAGGACATTGTCTTCTTTGTATTCGAGGAAGTCTCTGTTTGTCGCTATGGTAAGCACGCCGTTGTCCTTAGTATCGAGGTGGATGTTGGCGTGTTCTTTCCCTCCTGCATTAATTAGAGTGCCGTAGAAATAGAATTCGGCGTCAGCCCATAATTCCTCCCTTACATGGTAATTGGTACTGGCGGATATGGTAAGCCTTGGTATGTCCTCGCCGGGGTTTCCAAACTCATATGTGTAATTGTTTCTGACTGCCGATTTTTGTATCTCTTGCAGCGCCCTTGCAACTGGGATATCAAGACCATCTAATGTCTTTTGGCTTTCGACCAGTGACATAACTGCGAAAAACATTGTGGCGCTTTGAAGTGTTGTCTTGAAGATATTCCTCACAGACCCTTTTTGTATGTCGTATGTAATCGGAGCTCGATTGGCCTTTTTCTGAGGGTATAGCAGGTTCTCGACAATTCCGAATAATTCCTGTATTTCCCGTATATCGAAGTTGTCAGGAGACAAAGGGTTATTACCCTGCTGCCCACTGACGCGTATCTCAATTTGGCCAATTTCGTTCATATCACTCCAATTCTATGTGCAAAATTATCATTTATACTTTAGATAAGCACACAAAAATATGTTAAAAACTAAAAATCCATTTTGCTCTTTCTTCAAGATTCGAAGATGTTCGGGATGCGTTCGACTGCCGCTTTCTTGTTTTTATCGAGTATCTTAGCATAGACTTGTGTTGTCTCGATGCTCTTATGCCCTAACAGCTTTGACACGGTGTAAAGGTCAACGCCGAGATCGAGCATCATCACAGCAAACGTGTGCCGGGCGCAATGAAATGTTATGTGCTTGTCGATGCCGGCGCTTTTTACCCATGCCGCGATGCTGATGCGTGCCGCTTGGATAGGTCCGAGTTTGGGGAACACGTAATCATCGGGCTTGCCGCGTGTGCCGAGCATTGACGCCGCCTGTGAGTTCAAGTCGAGGTATTCAAGTCCGCCGGTCTTCTTTTGTGTGAAGACGATACGCGTGCCTGACTGTGTTTCCTGCACTTCGCTCCATTTCAATTTCACAATATCACTCCAACGCAATCCGGTCAGACATGAGAAGAAGAACGCTTGAGCTAAGTCTCGGTTGGGCGGCGGCGTCTTGCGGAGTTTTTTGACTTCATCAATAGTCAGGAACTCACGCTCAGACTCCGGTTCTTTGAAGCGTTCCACGCCGGCGGTCGGGTTATACATGATTATCCCATCACGCATCGCGATATTAAACACCGAGCAGAATTTTTGAAACATCAGTGCTTTAGTTCCAAGAGCCAACGGACGCGGCTCGACATCTCGCTTGCGCGTGTCAATCGCCCATTGCATGGCCTTCGTGTCGAGATAGTCACGGAAGCCGCGCACCCATTGTGGTGTGATTTCCGAGAATGTTATCTGCTCGTCAGGTTCGAATTTCAGAACGTGCGCAAGGCAATTCTGCCAGCTTGTCTTGGTCGTGCCGTCCTTGCGGTCAATTATCTTGCGCATCACGTCAAAGAACTTTGCGTCATTCTGAGGCGACACATCAAAGCCGAAGTCTTTTGACTGAATCTCGACGACTTTCTTGGCTCGTATGGCTTCGGCGAGCTGCATCGTTTCTTTGTTCTTCTGTTTGTCCTCGCGTGTCTTTTCAGGTACAAGGTACAACTTCAAGTATTCGTTTGTGCGTTTGCCGTCACGGCAGGTGTCGAGATACAATGCGACTGTGCCGTTTCTACGCGGCCGTTGTCGGAGATAGACTATTTCCTTTTTCATCTTTTTTATCTTCGCAGTGAATAATGTTGCGCGTGTTGCGCCGATTTTTGTGCGCAACAGAAACGCACCACAAAGTTAGCATATATTTCGTATATAGACGCACTTTTAGAATAATAAATTAACGCGCACCGCTAACGTTATTGCTTGATGTGCCGTGCGTTGCGGTGCGTGTGTATGTCGAGAATGTGAGTTTGGGAAAGGCCGTTTTTGGAAGCTAAAACTCGCTCGTAAAGTGGAACTTTATGTCAGGGAAGTCGTGTTGGGCCATTTGCAGTACGTAGTTTGAATCGGCGAGGAATACGTCTCGACCTTGGGTGTCGGTTGCGATATACTGGTATTTGCGCTTTTTGAAGGCCTCCAGCGCTGCATCGTTGTCCGACTCAATCCAACATGCTTTGTAGAGAGATATTGGCTCCCAGTGGCATTGGGCTCCATATTCGTGTAGCAGTCGGTATTGTATAACTTCGAATTGCAGTTGTCCAACGGTGCCAACGATTTTGCGGCCGTTGAATTGGTTTGTGAAGAGTTGTGCCACGCCCTCATCCATCAGCTGGTTTAAGCCCTTCTCAAGTTGCTTTGATTTCATCGGGTCGGTGTTTTCGATGTACTTGAACATCTCGGGCGAAAAACTTGGTAAGCCTTTGAAGTGTAGTTCGCGTGAACCCTCAACGATTGTGTCACCGATTTTGAAATTGCCTGTGTCCGGAATTCCGACGATATCGCCCGGGTATGCTTCGTCCACAATACTTTTTTTCTGGGCCATGAACGCTGTGGGAGCGGCAAATTTCATGATTTTGCCTGTGCGCATCTGTTTGTAATTGTGGTTGCGAAGGAATACGCCTGAGCATACCTTGACAAAGGCTATGCAACTGCGGTGGTTTGGATCCATATTGGCGTGTATCTTGAATACAAATCCGCTGAAATCAGGATCTTCGGGTTTTACGGTGATACTTTCGGCTGTTACGACGGGACGCGGAGACGGGGCTATTTTCACAAAGCAGTCAAGCAATTCTTTGACACCGAATGTATTGAGTGCCGAGCCAAAGAATACAGGCGCCATTTGGCCTGCCAGATAAAGTTCGCGGTCGAAGTCCGGGTATACGCCTTGTATCAGGTCCAAGTCTTCGCGTAGTTTGGCTGCATCCACCGGACCTACGGCAGTGTCTACGGCCGGGTCGTTGACATCTGTGATTTCGACGCGTTCGCTGACTTTTTGCTTATTGGGCGTAAATAGGTCAAGTGTGTTTTCGTAAATGTTGTAAACGCCTTTAAAGTGCGCGCCTATGTTTATGGGCCAGCTTAGGGGACGTACGCCGATTTTGAGCTCGGCCTCGAGTTCGTCCAGTATCTCAAATGGATCGCGGCCTTCGCGGTCAAGTTTATTGACAAATATTATGACCGGTGTGCGTCGCATGCGGCAGACTTCCATCAGTCTGCGAGTCTGGGCTTCAACGCCTTTGGCAACATCGACGACTATGATGACTGAATCGACGGCTGTGAGCGTGCGATATGTGTCTTCGGCAAAATCTTGGTGGCCTGGGGTGTCAAGGATGTTGATTTTGTATCCATTGTATTCAAAGCCCATGACCGATGTTGCAACAGAAATACCGCGCTGTTTCTCGATGTCCATCCAGTCGGATGTCGCGGTTTTCTTGATTTTGTTGGATTTTACGGCTCCGGCGATGTGTATTGCGCCACCAAAGAGTAGCAATTTTTCTGTAAGGGTTGTTTTGCCGGCATCCGGGTGCGAGATGATGGCGAATGTTCGCCGGCGTTGTATTTCAGTGTCGAGTTCGGGCATAAGTTGTTATGGTGTATATTGTCTGTATCGATAGTGTTGTGTAGAGAGATGTTATTGTAGTTGTTGTACTACACGGCATAGCGCTGATTGCCAGTCTGGTATCCTGATGCCGAAGGTGCGGCGTATGAGCGAGGTGTCCAGTACACTGTAGGCCGGGCGTGCGGCTTTGGTCGGATACTCAGCCATGGTGATGGGGGTGATGGATGATTCATCGAGCCTACCTATGCTGGCTATGGCAGTGGCGAGGTCGTACCATGATATTTCACCATTATTGGCGAAATTGAAGATGCCGGAAGATTTTTGTCCGGACACAATTATGTCGCGCACGACATCAACTAATGTGGTGGCCTCGGTGGGTGACATCAACTGGTCGGCAACGACACGGAGAGGCTTATGGTCTTTAAGTCTGTTATAGATAGTACGGACAAAGTTGTGTCCCCATGCGGCATATACACCGGCAGTGCGTATAATCAGGGCATCCGGACATATAGACAATGCAGCAGTCTCTCCCGCCAATTTAGATTGGCCATAAACATTGAGCGGTGCAGTCGTGTCTGATTCGAGATAGGGACGTCGGCTTTGACCGTCAAATACATAGTCTGTGGAGAAATGCACCAGCTTTACGCCCAGATGGTTACATGCGTAAGCTATGGCGGCTACTGCCTTATGGTTGACAGCATAGGCTTCTTCCCGATGGTCCTCTGCAGCGTCTACGGCTGTGTATGCGGCGCAGTTTACCAATATGTCAATGCCGAAATCGGTGATGGCTTGGCTGACGGCTTTTTCATCGCGGATGTCGAGGTCGGAGTGTCCGCAGGCATGTACGTCAAAACTGTCATCATTGTCCAATGATGACACAAAAGCCCTGCCGAGTTGCCCGTTGGCACCGGTGATTAGTATTCTATGCTTTGTCGAGCGCATATTTTCTGCAAAATTACAAAAAATCTCGGGATTAATGTGTACTTTTGCTTTTGCTTGGCAGGCATAAATGCGCGGAGCCGAGACGTCGAGGTGTTGTCTATAACGGCGTCGCAGGATGTGCCTTACCGACATTGTTTTATAGTTCAGAACGATAGAGTTGCATGAATGACACAGGTGAAACAAAACGGCATAAGCAGAAAAGACGCTTGGCCGATGGCGTAGGTGCAGCTAAGGCACTGCTAAAAAGGCAGTGGCAATACTGTGCCGGCGGTGTATGGAGCGACACGCGTGATACTTTTGGGGTTAGAGTGGTCAAGACCCTCAACCTATCGGTCAAGTCCTTTATGGATGCCAATTTGCAGTCGCAGGCATGTGCTATGACATATCGCACGTTGCTGGCTATAGTCCCTGCGTTGGCCATGCTCTTTGCCGTAGGGCGCGGTTTTGGCATACAGACATTTCTGCAGAATCAGTTGTATGAATTATTGCCCGGACAGACTGAGGTGGTGAACCATGCCATGGAGGTCATAGACTCGTATCTCGGATATACGGGCAAGGGCGTCTTTGTCGGTGTAGGAGTTGTCTTGCTGCTATGGACGCTGATTTCGTTATTGAGCAATGTTGAGGGGGCTTTCAATCGTATTTGGGGCATACGTCAGGGACGCAGTTTTTGGCGTAAGATGATGGATTACACTGCCACGTTGCTTATTTTGCCCATATTGCTGATATGCTCCGGGGGCTTGGCTTTGTTCGTTTCCAATACGTTACAGCATCTGTTTGATTACGAAATAGCCACTCCGATGATTTCGATACTATTGAAATGTGCATCCTGGCTGCTGACATGGCTGTTCTTTGCTGCGGCTTATATATTGATACCCAATACAAAAGTGCGTATATCCAATGCTTTGCTTGCCGGAGTCATCGCCGGTACCGGTTTCCGGCTACTGCAATGGTTGTTTGTGACCGGGCAGGTGTATGTGACGCATTACAATGCCATTTACGGTAGTTTTGCGTTTTTGCCGCTGCTTTTGATATGGCTTCAATTGACGTGGGTGATCACGCTCAGCGGTGCTCTGATATGCTATACATCGCAAAATATCTACCATTTTTCGTACAACGAGGACATTAAGCATATCTCGTGGAACTATTATCAAAAAATAGCGGTGGCAGTGAGCGCTGTGGTAGCTTATCGGTTTGACAAAGGCATCACACCTCCGACGGACAACGACCTATCTCGGGTGTACAATATACCGCCGCGACTTGTGACAACAATAGTAGATGAATTGACTCATGCAGGAGTCATCAATTGTGTTATACTTGATTCCAAGAACATGCTTGTCGGGTATCAGCCGGCGCGGCCTACTTCCGAATTGACTGTCGGACATGTTGTGGATGTGCTTCATCGGTATGGGCGCAATGATTTTGTCGAAGATTTTGATAATACTTTCGGCAAGGTGGGCACTATGCTCGACCGAATAAGCAAAACCGCTGCAACAGCAGACAAAAGCCCTGTATCATCGCTTGTAGAAGATTTCGATTATTCCAACCAACCATCAAATATAATAGAATCATGAAGAAAGTAATTGCAACTTCCGCCGCTCCCGGCGCAATCGGTCCTTATAGTCAGGCCATCGACACCGGAACATTCGTATATGCTTCCGGTCAAATTCCCATCAATCCGGCTACCGGTGAAATCCCCGAGGGCATCGAGGCGCAGACCAAACAGTCACTTGCCAATGTGTGCGCAATACTCAAGGAAGCCGGATTGACAGTGGATAATGTGGTCAAGACCACTGTATTCCTTGCTGATATGGGCGATTTTGTCGCTATGAATGAAGTGTATGCCTCGGTGTTTACCGCTCCGTATCCCGCTCGTTCGGCTGTGGCAGTGAAGACCTTGCCCAAGAACGTGCTTGTCGAGGTGGAAGTCATTGCGCTTCGTTAAGCCTTGATATGCCGGGGGGGGGATAGTTCTTAATTTACTGTTCCCTTTCTGCGTGCGGCCAGCATTTCGGCAACAACGAAATTGCTCCCACCCACAAAAACCACAGCATCGTCCTTGCCGTCGTCATAAGTCGTTTTGGCGGCGGCAAGTGCTTTGTGGTAGCCGTCGGATACGGAAGCGCAGACCTCGCCGCGAATGCCGACAAGTGCGGCGGCGGCAGCCACATCGGCTGCACGTGCGGCGCGAGGAGTATCGGGAGCTACAAAGAAATAACGGGCGTCACGTGGCACAGATGTCAGAATGTCCGCGTAGTTCTTGTCTGAGACGAAACCTATGACAATGAATAGCTTGTGATGGTTCATAGCTGCCAGGCGAGGCGTAATGAACTTCCAGCATCCGGGGTTGTGTCCGGTGTCGCATATGACGGTGGGGCGGTGTTGCAGCACGCTCCATCGGCCTGTAAGTCCGGTGTCAGTCACGTGTGCAAAGCCGTGGCGGACAGCCTCCCCGTCAATATGCCATCCGCGTCTTACGAGGGCCTCGATGACGGCCATGGCCGTGGCGGCATTCGCTTTCTGACATTCGCCGGTGAGTTGTCCCCTGACATCTCCCCAGCGCGTACCGCGGTAGATGTACATACCGTCTTTGTCTGTATCTATGTGTGCCCAATAGGGTTTTGCAACGGAGAGTGGAACACCGACAGAATCGGCAGCCTTGCGGAATACGGGCAGTATCTCGGCATCGGCTTCGCCTAAAACGGCCTCGGCGCCGGGCTTGAATATGCCGGATTTTTCGGCCGCTATGGCTGCGCGAGTATTGCCCAAGATGGCGGTATGTTCCAACGAAATATTAGTGACTGCGGCTACTTCCGGATTGATGATATTGGTCGAATCGAGGCGTCCGCCGAGGCCGACTTCAATGACGGTTATGTCCACATTTTGTTTCTTGAAGTACTCGAAGGCCATCACCGTGGCCAGTTCGAAGAACGATGGATTGCATCCGTGTATGTCCATGGACATATATCGTTGTACAAAGTCGACTACATAATCATGGCCAATGGGCGTACCATTAACGCGGATGCGTTCGTCAAAGTCCAGAAGATGCGGAGATGTATATAGCCCTGTGCGGTATCCGGCGGCCTGAAGTACGGCTGCAATGGTGTGTGCCGTGCTGCCTTTGCCGTTGGTGCCGCCGATGTGTACGCATTTGAGTCCTCGGTGCGGATTGCCGAAGGCGTCCGATAGTAGGCGTATGTTTTCGAGCCCGGGGTTGTAAGCATCCTGTCCGATATGGTGGAACGTCTTAAGTCGTGCGTATAGGTATTGGAGTGTCTCGTTGTAATCCATTGATGTCAAAATATGAATAATCCGGCGATGCCGGCGGCCACGATTGCCCAGATGGGGTGTATTTTTGTGAAAAATACTACGCAGAAGGATGCGACACATATGATGATACTTGCCACGATGTCATAGGTCTCTGTTCCAAAGTTCTCATTATTCATCAACAGCAGTGCCGCTGAGGCAATCAGTCCCACCACCACAGGTCGCAGGCCGAGGAATATGCCTTTGACGTACTCGCTATCGCGATGACGTATGATGTAATGGTTGAGGCGTGATACAAGAACGAAGGAAGGAATCATTACCACCAGAGTGCATAGGATCGAGCCCAAAACGCCCCACCACCATCCATCAAATCCGGCGGCTCCGGGCGCCGTATAGCCAATGGAAGTGGCCGAATTGATGCCTATGGGCCCGGGTGTCATTTGCGAAATGGCTACGATGTCCGTAAATGTTTTGTTTTAACATACGACGTTTTTCTCCGCTCAGGATGACGAAATGCGCCGCACCACCA
>ERZ1031954.241-NODE-241-length-23920-cov-7.249277_pt1 | contig 23920 bp, 15 predicted proteins | sample MGYA00516701_ERZ1031954 | MGnify/ENA primary metagenome ERZ1031954 (study PRJEB33719, sample SAMN04261284) | wastewater metagenome | biome: rural village; feature: human; material: feces | host: Homo sapiens | place: El Salvador | collected 2013-01-07 ...
ACACTCTTTCCCTACACGACGCTCTTCCGATCTTCGGGAGTATGCAGACAATGCTCGTGGACTACTACAATATGAACCGTACACTTTTCATTACGGATTCATAACAAGTTGCTATCCTGCTACCGAAAAGCAAAAGCGATGGCTTATGAATTGGATTAGAAAACATAAATGACCAAGGTCTTACAATAAAAACAAGAAACAATGAATATTGCAGAAATATTGAGAAAGTGCCCAAAGGGGACAAAGCTTTATAGTACTGTCTATGGTGAAGTAGAATTGGTTTGCGTTAATAATAATTATATATTCCCTATTTCTTGTAGAAGAAGGAATGGATATGAAGATTCCTTTACAAACGATGGTAGGGTTTACTTCGATTATCCTGACGCGGAATGTGTACTTTTCCCATCAAAAGACCAACGCGATTGGAGTAAGTTCGGAGCGACTGACAAAGAAACCAAACCTCAGTTCAAGCCATTCGACAAAGTGCTTGTGCGAGATAGAGATGATAGAAAATGGGGGTGTGACTTTTTTTGTCACTTAGGTGATAAGGAGGGCGTTTTTGTTTGCATTAGCTCATGGTGGAGGCAGTGTATTCCCTATGAGGGTAACGAACACTTACTTGGAACAACAAAAAAACCAGAAGAATGACACGAACAACATTTAAGAGAGTACCCTTCAACCTTGAACTTGCAAAGAAAATAACGAACGTGGAGGTTAAAGGGCACATCGTTACGCGAGACGGACGCCAAGCAAGATTTATTTGTTTCGACAGAAAGGAAACAGATGATATTTTTGACCCTCCTAAAAACATAATTGCGCTTGTAACGAATAAAGACGGAAGTGAAGGTGTGTTCGCGGTTAGAGATGATGGTATGATTCTTCTTAATGAAGAAACAGACTATGACCTCCTAATCGAAGTCCCTACTTACAACCGCGACTATTCAAACTTTATCCCACAAAAGTGGCAACCTTGTTTGGTGAGAGAATCAATTTATGACCATTGGAAAGTAAGAGTTTGTGCTGATAACAAGCAACAAGTAACATTCTATGATAGTAGTAATTGTTGTAGTGGAGACATTCTGTGGGACTTCAAACTACCACTCTCCAAAATTACCGAACGCTTGATAGGCACTACCAAAAGCTACGAGCAACTGATAAAAGAGCTTGACAAAAATGGGCAAGATTAAATCATGTGACGGGCAAGGCTGCAAGGAGCGCAAGCTTTGTTTGCGCTTTGCCCTGTCGCATACTGAGCATGATAAAAGCAACATCTACAAGGCTTGCTATTACACAAGGCCGAACGGGCGCGACTGCCCGATAATGATTAAACAGAAAACAATATAGGCAATGAGCGAAAAACGTGTTAAAGCCTACCTCGCTACTGACTTTGACGGAAGCAGCGCACTATACTTCAGCAAACCTAAATGCTACCAAACGAGCGATGGAAGCGTGTTTTTCTACAGCAGTCTTGGAAGTGCTTATATCGGTAAGGAGTTACTTGCTGATGTTAAGCCACAGCCAAACGAAATGATAGAAGTAGAAATAGTTATTAACAAGAAAAACAATTAAAATCATGACGAAACTTTTTGTTGAGGGATTAAAAGAATGGTATGAAATATTGGACAATGCCATACAAAACTCTGACCATACGGATTTTGAGCAGTGCTATTCGGCACTTGCTGAATTGTGCGAGCGCGCTCTGTGCGGATTAGATAAATACAAGGGAGTGGCCTCTGTGCCTGACCGAATAAAGATGTTCGACAGAGATATGAAGTATGTGCGAGGTCTTATGAACAAGGAGGAGGAGAAAGCCTACCTCGATGCTGAAATGAAGCGCACATACAAGCTTTTTGGTAAGGACAAAGAAGAGGAGGGAAAGGCATGATAACGATAATTTCTACTGCTGTGTGGTTCGTTTATGGTGCGTACATGGCTTACATTGCTGGCAAAGAACATGGCTTCTACAAGGGCCGCAGCGAGGCTTACAGAGAATTTGGGCACATTATCGAACATTATAAGAAATTAGCTAATGCAAAGAACACTGCAACAGAAGGCGCGTGATGCTGCCGACCGAATACGCTGTGACGAGTGTGGCGAGCAGCGCATTTGCACGCCACTAATGGCAAAGGCCTGCCTTAAAGGTTTTATTCGCGGCTATGTTGCCGCAAACACAAAAAAGTAAAAGACATGGAATTTTCGTTAGTTGAAAAAAATGTGCCTGACAAACACTATGTTGTTAGTCGCGTAATGCGAGGCACGATGCGATACATGGAGAAGAATATTTGCGCGTTCGTTGATGAATACGAAGCACGAATGTTCATGAACGATTGTGATAAAGGTGTCATCACCAAAAATAGAATAAAATCGCTGGAACGCTCATACAATAAAGACGATAGATATTCGTACAACGGTTGCACGTGGAAACTCTCTAAAATAAATTGACAAACATGAAACTACTGATAGTAATAGCACTAATGTTGTTCGTTTACTGGCTCTGGAAGGACATCAACCGTCATGACGGACCGCCGATTGCGAGCAGCTAATTAGCAACATACCCCACTTACCAACCTCATATTTTATTTACTTCATAAATATAAATGGTTTTGTTTTAGTTGGATTCTTTAATTGCCCGAGGTCGGGTAACACTCGGTTCGTGTCCGAGGTGGGGTACTTATAAGCTCTCTCTGCAACGCCACAATTTAATAACTTAAATACTAAAGGATTGATTTTTAATAGGTGCAGTGGTGTCGGCAGCACGTGGTTTGTGGCCACGGAGGGCGCAATTTTAATGAGAAATAATATGACTACAAAACAAGTAATTCACACGCTGCACCTGCACCAAAAGTGGCGCAGAGGAGCTATAAGCCAACCTCTCGCCACGCAAAAGGAGTATGGCGAAGCACTTGATGAAGCTTTAAGGTTATTACGTAAAATGAGTAAACAAGAAGAAAGAAAATGGAAGAAAGAAAATATAAAATAGGGACGCATAATAGTGCCACTGGCGAAAAGGGTAAAGGGTTGCTCTCATGTTTGGCCACTCCATTTGCCAGATGTCAATCACGCAGTATTGAAGCACAATATAAAATGGGTTGCCGATACTTTGATTTGCGCGTTGTATTGGATAAAAAAGGTGTGTGGCGATGCGCTCACGGATTGTGGACGAGCGAAAAATCATTGCTTGATATTTTAAGGACTATAAGGGCTTTGGGGAGTTGTGACGATGAAGCCTACATTTCATTCACCCTTGAACGTGGTGAGCCTTATTTGTGCGAAGTCTTGAAACGTTTTGTTGAAGACCACACGCTCGGAGATTACTATTTCATTACTCCTACTTACATAGCCTATAAGCACCCAAAGTGGACAATTTATCACACGTTTAACGAGGTGCCATGCGTGCAAGGCTTCCTCCCACTTGATGGCCATTCGTGGCACACTTACTTACCCTTACCCTGGTTATGGAAAAAGATTTACCACAACCACCCAAAGTTTAACGCAGAGCAATACACGCTTGTTGATTTTTTGTAATAGGAGCAAATGAAAACGCTAACGGCAACAATTTTTTTTTGTTATCGTTAGCGTTTTTCTTTGTTATCTGCAGCGTTTTAAGTTGTCTACTAATAGATTTTAGTAGATAAAGTTGGAAATAAAAAAGCACCTATGAAACCGCATTGTACATTCGCTCAAAATATAACTTAAAATACAGAATTTATGATTGGAGCAATTATTGGTGCTGCTACTGCAATAGGCAGTTCTATTTTTAGTGGCATAAAATCGGCACAAGCTGCACGTAAAAAGAAAAAGCAGTTGGCACGTGAAAAGGCTGAAAACGAAGCATGGTACAGCAGACGTTACAATGAGGACGCAACGCAACGCGCTGATGCACAACGTTTGTTACGGCAAACGCAAGAAGCCATTCGCAATCGCAACCGCGAAGCAGCAGGAACGCAAGCCGTGGTGGGTGGAACTGAAGAGAGTGTTGCTGCCACCAAAGAGGCTAATGCTAAGGCCATGAGCGACACTGCCAGTGCCATTGCAGCGCAAGGCGAAGCTCGCAAGGAACAAGTGGAAGAGAGTTATCGTAATCAGGACAGGACTATCAACAAGGAACTTGGAGAGATGGAGTCGGAACGCGCACAGAACATTGCCGACACTGGCGCACAAGCCATTTCGGCCATAGGCACAATGGCAAATGCGATTGATAGTAAGCCACAAAAGCAAGCAAAGGTGAAGGATCCATCAATTACACCAGCAGAAATGCAGACGTGGCAAAGGACGAAAGATTTATCAGAAGTACTTGCCAATCAGCAATCAAATGAATACTTGAAGCGAATTAACGGAACTACATTATGACCGACACTGACGAAAAAGATAAAAACAAGGTGGAGCAATCAGCGAGCGAACCCATTGTTCAACCAACGACTGATAGTTTACCCACCGACACAAACGCGCCCACTCCTGCCACCACGCAGCAGTATGCAGGTGGGTTGCTTGACTACCTTGACACGCTGCAAAAGGAGCGCGATAGGCTGAACGCATCGTACAATGAAGAGGAGGAACGAAAGGAGCGCAAACGGCAGTATCGCAACAACCTCATTGCTTCGATAGGTGATGGCATTTCGGCCCTTGCACGGATTGGGGCAGCTAAGGGTTATGCCCCCACCCCAAACGTTAAAACGGCCACACCTTTAAGCGATGCTTACACAAAGCGATATGACGATTATTTGGCACGCAGAGCAAAGGCAAAAGATGTCTATGACAAGGCCATGCTCAACCTCAACAATCGTGATTATACGGCACGCAAGGCATTGATTGATTTGGCACAGAAAGACCGCAACCTTCAATCGCTCATTAACCGACGCAATGCACAGAACGAGAACGACAGAACTAAGGCTAATGCTTATGTTAAGACGCAAGAAACTCAGCAAGGATTGAATGAAGCTCGCAAGGTGACGGAGGAGGGTAAGCCAGCCGTGCAAAAGTCGCAAATTGAATTGAACCAAAAACGTGGCAATGCTGCAACTACCACCGCAGCAGCATCCGTAATAAGAGCCAATAAGGCTGGTAGCGGAAAAGGTAGTGGTGGCAAAGGCGGTGGCAAGGGTTCAACCCCCAAATACCCTGTGTTTAATAAAGATGGTGATGTGGTAAACCACGTTTACACACGTGACGAAGCGGTTTCAGAAACAGAACGCATTGGCGGAACTTATCCAAAAACTGAAACGTCTGGTACTGTTGTAGATGGTACAACGGGCCAAGTGAAGCGAGTAAAAAACACACGCGTTTATTCAGCAGGGCGACAAGTAAGGCAACAACCCAAACCGCAGCCTAAGCCTACTGAACATAAAAAGAAAAAAGTAGTAAAGGGATTTAACGGACACTGATTATGATTAACGAGATTGAGGATAAAAATAACCGCAGAAACTTATATGAAGCGTTAAAAGGCGACTTTGACCTTGGCACAGCCGAGCAGTTTGAAAAGAGTATGCAAAGTGCCGAAGCACGCAAAAACTTATGGAATGCCATTCATGAGGATTATGATGTTGGCACGTTTGAGCAGTTTGAAAAGGACATGATGGGTGACAAGGTGAAGCCAGAGCAAGCTAACCATTCACAACCCACAAATGCTCAACCTAATCAACCGCAACCACAACAACCACAACAGGCACAATTCCAGCAATCACTCCCCATAACGAGCAAAGTTGGGCAAACGGAGCAAGGCAATAAACAGATAGCGCAAGTGCATAATCAGCAAAGCTCATCGCAAGCAATGCCACCGCAAGCCACAATGAATGCGCCACAACCACGGCAGCAAGTTATGAGCCTTAATGACCGACAAAAGTTGTGGACGTGGCGCAACATAAAGCCTACCTTAAGTACTGGCCAAACAGAGCAACAATACAACGCGAGATGGAATAATGAGGTGGAAAATGTAAAGCGAAGAAACGACCCCGATGAAATTGCTGCATTTAATGCCTTTCAAAAAGAACTTGCACAGCAACAAGCCAAAGTGCAACAACAAGGCCACGCAGTAGTTGAAACAGGCAATCAACCATTTCAGTCGGAGAGTGGTACAGAGGTGTGGCCCATTTCGTTTAGCCGAAAGACAATACCTCACAACCAGGACTATGTGTTTACGTTACGTGCCATGCAGCAAGCAAAAGGCACGTATGACTTGCAGTACAACATTAAAGACCCCGAAATTCGCAGAGATTATGAAGCCTTGACTGCTCCCACAGATGATACTTATCGCCCAACTGATGCCATACTTGATGCTTCGCCAAGAGAAAAGAATAAGTACTACCAATGGTATGCAGCCTATCTTTATAGCAATGGAGGCGAAATGCCTGAATGGTTGGATTATACTGCCCAATTAAAGTTGCGTTCACTGAATAAAAGCAACCTTGAAAGTGAAGCAAAGCAATGGACCAATCTTGTTGAACGAACACGTAACGCACGCAAGTTCCGTGGTAGCAATTCCGTTTCAGACTGGCTCAACGAGCAATACAACTTTAAGAGTGGCGACCCACGTATTATTAATGGAGCAAGTTACCCCTACCTCGTAACTCGTGCTGGACTAATTCAAACACCTTTGGTGCAAACCACGGGCCGTGCCACTGTGGCCGATAACAGACGAGCATACAACGAGTTGCTTCAATCAAACGAGCAGAGTAAAGCTAACCCAGCGCAAGGCGATGTTTATTCAACATCAAACATCATCAACCCCGAAAGATTTTGGGCCAACACTACAAAGTGGCAAGATTTAAGCGAGAGCCAAAAGGCTGCCTACAAAGATGAAGCCGACTACTACAACCAAATGCTTAAAGGACAAGCCAATGTGGGCTATTATAATGTTGGCAATGGGCAAAACGAAGAGGTGGAGTTTTTGAAGCACAACCGCAAGCAAATGAATGAGCAATACAACATGCTCACTGATAAAGAACGGACGCAAGCAGTAATGAAGCAAGCCGAGCGGACGCTAAATGTGCTAAATGGAATAAGCCATAACCTTAATACAAAATTGCGTTTTAGCATAATGGGCAAAGGTGTGGAAGAGGATAATGGCATACGTTCTGTTATCCGTCGTTACGAAAAGTTTTTAGAGGTTGCGCCACGTTACCTTGAAAAACGCAATTATAGTGCAGCCTTGCAGTTTTGGAACGGATTGACAGACTTGAATGGCTTAACATTTGGGTTGCTTGGTGTGGCTGATGCTGTATCATTGAACAAAATAGCCAACAATCCGCCCAAAGACTTGATTGAAAAGTTTGGTGGCGAAGCAAATGCTAAGAAAGTGATAGCTACTGCCATTCAGTTAGACAATATGGCCGAAGAGTACAGACAAAAGTTAGACTATTATGGAACGGGATATTCTTTAGGTGGTTTAACTCAATTCGGTATTCAAGCAGGACTGCCATTGTTTAAAGGCACAGAGGCTGTTGGTAAAATTCTAACAGGCGGTATGCGTGGACTTGTTAAAAAGGCCACATTGCGCTATATGCCCAATACAGCAAAGCGATTAGGCGCAAAAGAACTGGTGCAAACCACCCTTGCTGAGGGTACACGTCAAGCCATGCGTGAAGGTGGCATAGGCGGTGCTGCTGGCTATGTGGCTGGCCGTTTAGGAGTGGCCAATGGGGTTTCGACCATAGTAGGCAAGGCTGCACAAGGTAGTGTTGAAGGTGTAGTGCTTTCAGTGCCACACGCTATTGCTAACGTAACGAACAACCGCACAGGGCAAGCTAATGTGGTGGAGATTAATCGTGAAGGCATAAAGGTGAACGACCAACCTTTTACCCACATGAACCAGGACCCCGATGGAAAGGTTGAAGCAGACACTATGTTGCGAGAGTGGTCGCAATGGGTCGGTATGCGTGTAGGCGAAGTGTTTATGCCATTTTCAAAATATGTTGATGGTAAGGTAGCAAACGTGGCCAAAGGTGCATGGAACAAAAGTGTTGGCCGATTTATTGACGGGTCCTCATTTGCACGCATAACCGAAACTTTTAGCAAAGCTGCCAATGTTGGTAAGGCTGCAACCGAAGTGGGTAAATATGTGAGTGGCAACCTAAAACGTGCTGGTATGGGTGGCACTCTCACCTTTTATGCACAAACCAACCTTAGCGAAATGCTGAATGCTATGACGGTTGGAGATGTAAGTTGGGACGATATTAAGTCTGACCAACTTGACAAACTATGGGGCGCATTCGTTAGCAATGCTTATTTGGTGGCTCAAAACAACCTTGTTGGAACTGTTGGCTACTACAATCAAAAGAGCAATTTAAATAAAAGCCTTGCACAATATGACGCGCAAGGGAGTGCTGCATGGGGTGAAACGGACTGGAATGGCATAAAAGCCGATGTTGACCGATTGATTGACAACGACAAAAACTTGCAAGCCTATCAAAATGGTGTATTGGCTAACGAGAACCTTTCAAAGCCACAGCGTGAAACCATATCGCAATACATTGCCACGCGAAAGACTTTGCAAGCATTTGACTTGTTTGCCAAGGTTGGTAACGAAAAGAGCAAACCGAATGAGTTTGACATTCGCTATAACGATGCTTACATAGCAGGCACGCAAGTGAAAAGTCCTGACCAAATGGCACAAATGCGTGAAAGCCTTGATGCAAGCCGAAATACTTTGGCTAACTTACTCGGTATTAGACCCGAACAGGTTGATGCTTTGTTTGCTGACACAAACAAATCGTTGGGACAAATTTATGAAGAACTTACACAACGATTTGTTGATAATGAAAAAGCCAATTTGCCCAATGGACAAAGCGTAAATACCACTAACATAGAACCGATTAAGCGTGCAATAGACCACTATTGTACAGCCCTATCTATGCAACGAGGTGTGTCGGAGTCGTTAATTACTTCGCAACTTGAAGCCGTTCAAAAACTTGATGCAAAAGTAGATGCTGCCACCAACAAAGATAGTGGTATGATTGAGCGAGCCACTGATGATATGGGACGCGAATGTTATGTGATTAGTGGCAATGCTGATAGTTCGAACAATACAGACATGGTTGTGGTTCGTTATACCGAAGATGGCCGTGTTGCTTCACTTTCGCCCAAACAAGTTACAATTATACAGCAGACTGATGCCCACGAGTTGAAACAAACAAATGCTGATTTAGTTGACTTAAATTATGAAGGCATACACAATAGCATAGTTAATGGTAAAACGTTACCCGAACCAAACGACCAAGTGGTGCTTTACGATGGTAAGAGCCGAGGAGTGGCTACCATTGAGGGCATTAAATATGAAGAAAGTACTAAGGACGACACACGTGGTGTTGCAGCGCAGCCTAAATCGGTTGTAGTTAAAACAGAGGACGGACGTACTATTGAATTGCCTATTGACACTTACAGACAATGGGTACGTGATGGCTTTAAGCACGATACTGAAGTTTATGTGCATGGAACTGAAAGCGACAATAGTGAAAATACAAATGAACCTACTGAAGGAACAGAGAATGCAACCGAAGCACCTACCCTTGCAGAGGGCCTACGTGTTTCGATAAATGGCAATGAATACACCATTGGTAAGGTGGACGATAGCCGTGTTGAACTGATTGACGAAAATGGAAAGGATTTTCATTGGACCCGTTCTGCACTTGACAAAAAGTTGAAGAGTGGCGATGCAGAGATTTTAGCTTCGAATGAAGAGAACACACAACAAAAGCCAGAGTTGCATTATGGTGATGAGGTTGAACTGAATGACCCTGATAATGATGAGAATATACGAGGTAAGGTAAATAGTCGTGATGCAAGTGACGAGGTTGAAATCGTTACTGATGATGGCCGTGTTTTAAGATACTCTAAACGAGAGTTAGACAATGTGATTCAAAATGTCTATAACAATGGGGAGCATATTTGGAGTAAAGATGAAAACAAGACGAAAGAAGCAAGTAACGAAACGGACACCGAACAAGAACCGCAACCTATTGGCAAAGGTGTGTTCGGTAATATCTATGACCAATTCAAAGGAAAAGTAAAGGCTGCTTTTGACTTCTTGATGAAGCACAAGAGTGGCGATTTGCTTGGTGTGTTCCACCGCGATGAGGTTGGGGATATTGACCTTGTGTGGGGGAATGAAAATGGCGGTTTGTCGCACATCATCACAAAACACGTAGGTGAAGGTAAGGATTTTGAAACACCTGAAAAAGCTATTGAAAAAATAGAAGAAGTCTTGAAAGATGGCGAGGTGATACAAAATGGTCAAATGAGATATGTAGTATCAAAAGACGGGTATCGCGTAGCTATCAGAAAAGACTTTGATGGTGAAAAGAAAAATTGGGTCGTTACCGCAATTGACTATAATAGAACAAAAGAAGAAAAAGGAATTGCCACCAATCCCACGTCAGCCTCTCATGGTGTAAATGGGTCAGAGCTTGCTGCACCCAACAATTCCTTTGCCGACAAAGTTACGGAACAATCAGCAACCGCGCAAGCCGAAGCCACACAAAATGAGCCTATGCCCATGCACACAGTGGGTAAGGGCAAGAATGCTGTGCTAACGGAGGACTGGCTTACTACTACCCCGAAACGTGGATTTGACTACATATTTAGCGAGAGTGGACTTGATGCAGAAGAGGGACGAGAGTTTGTGAACAACAAACTTGCCGAAGCGCAGAAGAACCTTGATAAGGTGAAGAATGGTAAACCTAAAATGGGTACAAGCATAGCTGCATATAAGGAAGCGAAAGAAGCCTACACAACCCATGTTGAAGATGCTCAAAAGGCCGTTGACTATTGGCAGAGCGTGAAAGCAGAACACGACAAGGTGTTGCTCGCTGAAAGACATGCTCGTGACGAAAAAGATAAAGCTTTGCACGAGCAAGCCGTGGTCGAGGAGCAACAACGCATGCAGGATGATGCACGCAAGGCCACTGAACAAGCCGAGTTGGGCAGCAATGCCGTAGCTCCTACTATTCGTGATAAATGGAACGCAGCTAAAAAGGAGAATGGCGATGCCGATGAAATTACTTTGCCTAATGGCGAGGTGGTTAAGGGACACTATGTGCTGACCGAGAGTGGGGCTGCAAGTGCTTCGCATCAAGCCACTAATGGCTTTGCCGAAACCGAAGGCTTCCCTATTGACGAGAATGGGCAGAGTGTGAACGACCGCGACTACAAACGCGACCAAGAAGCGCAACAAGTTACACGCAGTATGGCCACTGATTATGACCAACGTGCCTTGCAGTCGCCTGTGGTGGTGAGCCAAGAGGGTGTGGTGCTTTCGGGCAACGGACGCACAATGGCTGGCGAACTGGCTGCACAAGATGGAACTGACACAAAATATGTTGATTACCTTCATTCGCATGCTAATAAGTTTGGCTTTACACCAGAGCAAGTGAATGGTTTTAAGCACCCACGTGTGGTGTTTGTTCCTAATGAAGCTATGCCTTACAACGCCGACACCTTTGCCAAGTTTAACCAACGTGAGCAAAAGAGCCAAAACAATACAGAGATGGCCGTTAAAATGGGCAAAGTAGTGAATGATGCGCTCTTTGGCCGTATAATGGACATGGTTAGCAAGTACGACACGTTAGGCGAATTTTATGCTGACGACAATGCTACTTATGCCGTAGTTAAGCAGTTGGCCGAAGCTGACATCATTCCGCAAACCGAAATGGGCCACCTGTTTGATGGTGGTAAGTTGAGCGAAGCTGGCCAAAGTATGATTGAGGGGGTAATGATTGGCAAGGTGTTCCAAGCCAACCCCGATGCAGTGCGCCAAATTACCGAGGTAAAAAGCATGCGCCAAGCGGTTATGACTGCCTTGCAGGACATTGTGCAAAACAATCGTTTGGGCGGTGGCTATAACCTTTCAAACGAATTGGCCGAAGCGGTGAACTTAGTGTACAGAGCGCGTAAGGCTGGCTACAAGTTGGGTCAACACGTGAGCTACTTTGCCCACCAAGGCAATTTGTTTGAATACGATGAAGGGGCAACTGTGGCAGACTTTAACAACATGGCCGTGATGATGTTGGCCGATGTGTTGAACGATGGTCGTAGCACACAACTTAAAAAGGTGATTGCTTTTTACAACGAGCAAGCCACTGATGCTGCCCAAGGCATAGGCGATATGTTTGTGGGTGGTGTAAAGAGCAAAACAGAAATTATTAACGAAGTAAACAAAGCATTAAACAATGGACGAGAATACAATACAACAGCCACGTCCCTTGCAGACGGACAAGGCCAAAGAAACCAAAGCAGCAAACAAAGCAATGATGTTGGCACGAGCGGTACAGATGGCAAGCAAACAAACGATACATCAGCAGTAACAGCCGAAGCAAATGTGGAAAGTGGTGCAACCGATGGTGAGAAATCTTCGGCAAAGGGTGATGTTGTGCCTTCGGTTAATGGTGATACCCAGTTGAGTGAGAAGATCGCCACCGCCTCAGCCGAAGTGAACACCGAACCCACCGAGGCGCAGAAGGAGGCAGGCAACTACAAGAAGGGACATGTGCAAGTCGGTACGTTCGACATCACCATTGAGCAACCGCAGGGAAGCGTGCGTAAAGGCACTGATGCTGACGGCAAGCAGTGGGAAAGCAAGATGAACAACACTTACGGTTACATTCGTGGTGCAGTGGGTGTTGATGGTGACCATATAGACGTGTTCCTCTCTAATGACATTGATGGTTGGAACGGACACAAGGTGTTTGTAGTGGACCAGTACAACCCAGATGGCAGTTTTGACGAGCATAAGGTGATGCTTGGTTTCAACGATGCTGACGAAGCAAAGAGCGACTATCTTGCTAACTATGAGAATGGTTGGGAGAATGGTCGTAGAATTGACGTGACTGCTGTGAACCTCGAAGACTTTGAGAAGTGGATTGCATCAAGCAAGCGCAAGACAAAGCCTTTTGGTGAGTACTCGTCTGTGAAGAATGGTGTTGTGCCTTCGGGTAAGGGTGAGAAAGATAATCTTCGTATGCAGAAGGTAGAGGATTATTCAGCAATAGATGCCGAATACTTTGCTGCTGTAGAACGTGGCGACCTGGAAGAAGCGCAGCGCATTGTGAATGAAGTTGCAAAACGTGCAGGGTATTCTGTGAGTTCTGATTATCAAGGAACATCTGCTTTTAATGGTGCAGCTCCTTATGGTAATGGCTATTTCTTGACTAAGGAAGAGCGTAAGGAAGCATGGGATAATGGCGACTTTGAGGGTGAAAGTACGCTTGGAGATTACATTGATAATGGTGTTGATGGTGGAAATTTGGAAACACTGACCAGCAATTCTTTATATCGTCATGCCGATGATATGCGTAAAGAAGCCATAGAGAATGTGCGCGATGTTATTGAAAATGGACGTAATACTATCACCATGTATAGGAGTGTACCATCTTCAGTAAAAGAGGGTAAATTCAGAAATGGTGACTGGATAACTCCAAGCCGTAAATATGCAGAGGATAATGCTGAACTGCATGGTTGGGGCAAGGACTATCGTGTTATAGAGCAGGAAGTACCTGTTGATGAAGTATGGTTTGATGGTAATGATATTGCCGAATGGGGATATGGTCGTGAGGAAGATTATGTGAATGACACAGACTTTGCCTATAAAAACACAAAGAACAATCGTAAATTGCTTGATGTGATTACTCGTGATGATGAGGGTAACATTATCCCCCCCTCAAAACGATTTAACTCAAATAAGGCTGACGAACGTTATCAAAAGGCGAATAAAGCCACCCAACCATCAAAGGAAGAGGTCGTTTTGCGTGATGCAGTGATAGACCATTTGCGCGAGAATGACATGGACGTAATTACTGACGAGGCTGAAGGACAGAGTGTGCTTGATATGGCGAATGGAAGAGATGTAAGGTTAAGTGCTAAACAAAAAAGAGCACTTGAAACCGCGACGATAGCAGACGAATCCACTAATAATGCCACAGTCGTTTCAAGTGCTGCTGGTGCAAAAGTACAAAATAATCTTGAAATACTTGCGGAAGGCTATCAAAAACGTCCTAATAAAACAAAAGGATTTATCACGGACTTGTCACGTAGTCTTGGTTTGAAACAGCATGAATCAAGTCAGTATGGAACGTTCGTAACGGGAAATGGTAAGACTGTTACTATCCGTGTGAGCAATCACAATGCACGTGTTTCAAATTTTGATAGGAATGGTGAGAACGATGGTATTAGCATCGTTATATCAAGTCACAAAAACAAAGGTTTGAATAATGATGGTGATGCTCATGTTACGGAGTTTTTCTATCCTAAACAATCTCTTGAACGTGCGGGCAGCAAACCTTTGTCTGAGGTTATACGTTCTGTTTCTGAAGCATTAAATAGTGGTGTTTTCAAGGACACGACGGGGCTTGCTGAGCGTCAAGAGGTGAATAATATAATAATTCGTGAGCACAGAGTTTACCACGGCAGCGGTGCGGAATTTGATGCTTTCGACCATTCCCATATGGGCGAGGGAGAAGGTGCGCAGGCCTTCGGCTGGGGTACTTATGTGACAGAGGTAGAGGGCATTGGTAGAACGTATGCCGAAAGCGCCAGCAAAAAGCCAACATATTTATATGGTGGTAAAGAAATGTCTTCCGATGAATTTCATGATTATGTACTGGGCGAGATAGGAGACTGGAACGAGAATATGCTTAATGACTTCATGTACAATCTTGAACGGCATGGTGTAACAAGAGCCAAAGACATATTGAAGAAAGGCGATTTGGCTCAATATAAAAAACTGTTTTATCAAAGCCTAGGCGATACAAGAAACTATGCGGAGGGGAAAATTAAGGCAGCACGAACCTTACTCTCATTAAAAGGCATTCGTATCAGAAAGCATAAAAGTCACCTCTACACCATAGAAATTCCCGATGACAACGGTAAGAATTATCTGGATTGGAATGGTCACCCTGCTGAATCTTTACTGAAAGATGTTGGTTCGTTTTTGGAGAGTAATGGCTTTGAGATGGTGCAGGATAGCCCTGCCAGATATGAGAAAGGCGAAAGCACCATTGTTTTGAACCCTAATGCGACTGGAGCTGATTTGTATGCGGAATTGCAGGAGGCTCTTGGCTCTGACAAGGAAGCGTCGAAAGCGTTGTCGGAGATAGGCCTCACGGGTATTAAATATCCCGCTGACTACATACGTGGTGGCCGTGAGGATGGCGCCAAGAATTACGTTATCTTCAACGAGAATGACGCGAAGATAACAGATCACGTGAGGTTCTTCAAAACAAAGAATGGCGAGGCTTATGGTTTTACAATAGGTGGAAAAATCTATATAGATCCCAAGGTGGCAACGAGTGAAACTCCAGTGCATGAATATGCGCACCTATGGGCGAGTGCATTGAAGGCAAATAACGCAAAGGAATGGCAGAATGTAGTAGGCTTAATGAAAGGCACATCAGTGTGGGAAGAGGTGAAGAAACTCTATCCAGAACTAAAGTCAGATGATGAGATAGCCGATGAAGTGTTAGCCACTTATTCAGGTCGCAGAGGTGCGGAGCGTTTACGTAAGGAGATGGATGATATAGCTAAAAGCAATGGCAATGTGTTTGACAAAGCCACAGCCATGAGTGCCTTGCATCGCGTAAAGCAAGCCATTGAAAAGTTTTGGCACGCAGTGGCCGACTTCCTTCACATTCACTACACCAGTGCAGAACAAGTTGCCGACCAAGTGATGAAGGATTTGCTTGACGGGGTGGATCCTCGTAGTATGATGGACGGTGGCAAGAGCCTTCGTCCTGAAACGCGTATCAATATAGTGGAAGCTAAGGCCGAGCATGGCTTTAAGAATTATGCTGAAGCTAAGACTTGGGCGAAGGAGCATATAGCACGCACTTATAGCAGTAAAGAGACAGGTGGAAAGGGGGATATTCGTATTAGCAATGCGGCCGTTGACAAGTATTTGTCGCAAAGTGCTGTTGATAAGAGTGATAGCAAGGACGTTCATTTGTCAGTGCTGAAGGTGTTGCCTGATGTTATCCGTGAAAGTGTGGATGCAGAACAACACGCAGACTTTAAGAAAGGCGAAGATGGTGTGCGTTCGGCAGAGAATGGCATCAATCCCAATGTAACCATACACAGATTGTATGGTGCAGTACGTATGGACGGAAAGGTGTATAGGGTTAAGGTTACGCTGAAGAAGAATACAAGAACGAAGGAGACGCCTAAAGCGTATAGTTATGAGGCAACAAAAATAGAGTTGCTTGAAGGTTCTCTCAGTCAAACTGAAGGCAGTCATAACCTTGAACCAAGCAACTCTAAGTCAGAGGTATCGGCTGGTCAACATGGGAACGTGTCAGGACTGACATCGACCTTCCCCCGCTATTCCGATAAATCTATAACTGCTGCAAATTTACTGAATGGTGTTGAGAAATCCTACGGTGGCGGTAAGTTTTTTGAAGATTACAACAAAATTCGTGAGCAATTTATAGGTGAACAGGGCGCAGAACGTGCCGACCATGCCGAGGAGGTAAGTACGCGACTTGACAACTTGAGTGTGGCACGTGAGATGGAGAACGACAAGAAGGATGCCAAGGCTATCAAGATGGCTACGGGTTGGGAACGTGGCGCAGATGGAAAGTGGCGTTATGAGATCCCCGACTTGAAGTATTTTGGCAAGGGTGATGCTGGTTACAAAAAGGCACGTGAAAAGCAACCTTGGAGCAAGGAACTTGATGGTTTGTCAGACAGGATATTTGATGGTGAAGAACTCTCGGAATCAGAATACCAACGTTTTGATGAACTTGCACAAAAGGAAGAGAAATTCAAGACAGACTATCTGAATAGAGAAAAACCGCACCTTGCTGACTGGGTGGAGAACGATGAATTGTTTAAGGCTTATCCCGACTTGAAGCGTGTGAAAATGGTGTTTACTGACCAGCTGCCTGTAAATGTGGGTGGCAGTTATAATGAGCATGAGCATACGATTGTAGTCAATACGAATTATGTGGGCGACATAGCTTCTGTATTGGCTCATGAGGTGCAGCATGCTATTCAGCAGATTGAAGGTTTTGCAAGGGGCGGTAATCCAGAATCTATGCAAGAACGATTTAATGCTGCTAAAAAGGAATGGCGTGCGCGTGCTTGGGCTAATGAATTGCGTTACAAGGCAGATGAAATGGGCGAGCATTACAATCAAGCTGCAGTGGAAAAAGCCCTAATTGATGAGTACAAGGAAATGGGCATGGATAATGATGAATGGATACCCGATAAGGAAACTCGCATGAAGGGTTTTAACTACTTTGCAAGGGGGTATGCAGACAGAAATATGGATGCTGATATTAAGAATTTCCATTTAAACGAAAGTACGCGTTCTGAATTTAGTCCTTATGTAGAGTACACAAAACTTGGTGGTGAAGTAGAATCACGCAACGTAGAGCATCGTATGAATATGACACCAGAGGAGCGTATAGCGAGCCTTGCAGCCGAAACAGAGGATGTGAGCCGTGAGGATCAAATTTTCTTGATGAGTGGTGATGGTGGAAATGCGAATAGTGAAATGCCCCAAGAGAGGGAAACGGATGATGATTATTCAGAGTTTGCTAAAGAGCATGGCGTGGATGCAGATATGGTGAAGGATTATGCGTCTGGCATGAAGACAGGCAACTTGCAAAAGGCTGATATTGCATTGGCAGAAATACGTCGCACAATGCGCGTGGCGAACCGAGGCATGAAACTTTCGGAGTTTGGCAAATTGTTCCGTCCTGTACAAAAGGAACTGGCTGAACGTTATGGCGACATAGAAAAGTTGCGTCAGGAACACATTGATGCTGCTATGCGTGAACGAGGCGTTATGGAGGCAGCTCGCAAACGTGCCGAGGAAGAGGAGGCAAAACGCAAGGCTCGTTCTGATGAGTTGTCGTTGTTGTCAACTGAGGAACTTGACAAGCGTTATTTTGATGCGATTGAGAGTGGTGACGATGCTGCAGCACGTGAGATGCTTGACGAGGCAGCACGTCGTAAGGGGTATGATGACACCGAAAGCAACTACCAAGGTGTAGGGGCATGGATTGCACCTTCTAACCCTGGCTATGAGAGTGATGCAGCGCGCAGAGAAGATGTGGAGGATAATGCTCCCGATGTAAATATTGAAGATATAGCTTTAGGCTATTCGTTGGTTGACGAAAAGTATTGGCAGGAGCCGCGCAAATATATGCAGACAGACGCTACCGCCATAGAGTCTGTCAACGCGATAAGAGAGGCAATAGCCGCAGTCAGACGTGGCGAGAAGAATGTAAAGGTAAAAGTGTATCGTGCTGTGCCTACATCGGTGAAAGAAGGAAAATTGCGCAATGGCGACTGGGTGACACCGTCAAAAGACTACGCCAAGATGCACGGCGAACATCGATTGGAAGGCAAATATCGCATCATTGAAGATGAAGTCTCTGTGAATGAGCTTTGGTGGGACGGAAACGACAGCCGTGAGTGGGGCTTCGATAACGGCAAGGGCTACAAGTATAAGAATGTGAAGAACAACCGCAAGTTGAATGACCTTGTTACGCGTGATGATAATGGTGAGATTATTCCTCCTTCGAAGCGTTTTGACGAGAATGTGGAGGATGTGAGGTATAGAGAAGCCGAGCCTAAGACCTTGAAAGGTGAAGTAGCACTTACTGCACTTGAAAATATTTTCAGTGAACCGACAAGTGAAAGTCTGCCAAAATCCATTTCAACTTTAGAGAGTTTTAAAGAAGTATTCAAGCACCCTATACGAACATTTTTAGGGGAACTCGTAAAAGTAAAGGACGAGGTTTTCAATAAAATTATACGCGAGAAACGTTCAAATATATCAGGTGCAGTACTTTCAACTATTGAAAATGCTGATTTTGCCATACGTGACAAAGATGGTAGTACAATATACATAAAACGATTTAAGAGCGATAATAGCGGTAATACGTATAATATAGTAGCAGTTAATAAACATGGAGAGGTTGAATATTATGTAAGTTCTGTACACATAAAACGAGATGGCAACTTACGTAACAAAATAAAAAATGGTGCTGAATTGTTACTACCGCAAGAACGGAATACCGACGGAACTTTGTCCCGAAACAATTCAACACCTACTGCAAAGGTAGAGAATAATCCCGATACATCGCAACTTTCTCTCCAAGAAAAATCTATGCACCAAGCAGCTAAGGCCGTAGCAGACGAAATGCACTTAGGTGGCAATGTAGATGTGTTGACTTCGACAGACGGACTGACGGGACGCAAAAAGAATGCAAAAGGGTGGTACGACCCTCAAACAGGGCGCATCACCATTGTGCTGCCTAACCATAATGGCCGAGCCGATGTTGTTAACACCATGCTACATGAAGCCGTAGGGCATTATGGCTTAAGAGAACTTGTCGGTAAAGAGAAAATGAATGAGTTCATTGACTTCGTTTTCAAAAATGCTGACAAAGCCACACGCAGCCAAATAGCCCATAATTCAGCCAAATATGGTTGGGATATGCGAAAAGCCACAGAGGAATATATGGCAAGTATGGCCGAGGACGGAACTTTCAAAAATGTGAACAAACGATGGTGGCATCAACTAAAACTTGCATTCCTTAAAATGCTTCATAAGTTAGGCTTTGCTGGCTTTAGCGGAACAACACTTAGCGATAATGACTTACGTTACCTTTTGTGGCGCAGTTGGAAAAACTTGACTGAAGGCCCTGCACGCAACATCTATCAAGTGGCCGAAGACACGTGGCGACAACAACACTTAAAGGTAGGCGACTTTGCCGAACCTAAAGCGGTTGACGCAAAAACACGTGAGCAGAACTTATACTACCGCGAAGAGAGAGAACGCAAAAGCGCACGCGATGAATATGAACGAAGCGTAAACACGGCAAAGCATAAAATGAACCTTGCATGGGTGGATAGCATGTCGGGACTAAAATTGTTGCAAGACGCGATTGTACCCAACGAAAAAGATTTGAAAGATTGGGAGAATGCCTACATGGCCGAGAACCGAATGAGTTCGACCAACCTTGCCGAGATGGAAACGTACAAAAAGTCGTTCTATAAAGACCTGCTTGATGCCGAACAAGAGTTGCTTGACAAAGGTGCTATTCACGAGCAAGTGACTAACTACATGATGGCAAAACACGGATTGGAGCGAAATGAAGTGCTTGCATTTAGAGATGCCTTGAAACATGATTTTGCCAACGATAAGCAAAAGATGTCAGCAGCATGGAAGGCTTATAAAAACGATGCAACTGCACAACAGAACAAAACAGACTTTGAAAGTGGCAAAATCAGTTGGGACGATTATAAGGCAAACGACACGGACATAAGAGAGAGGTACGCACCCAGTTACAAAAAATACAGGAGCAAAGATTATTCGGGCCTTACCGAACTTACGACAGACGACCCAAGCATAAAGAGCTATCAAGACCAAATAGCTACACTCAAAGAGCAGTTAAACAATGAACGAGATGATGCAACGAAAAAAAGTATCAGAATAAAAATTGCGAAACTAAATAAAGAGATGGTGAACGAAGCAGAACGTATAGCTGAAAACTCCTCATCAAACTTTGAGAAAAAATACGACACATCTGAATTGTGGAACAGAACGAATGCTGCCACAAAGGCTTCGCTCACAAAGCAATATGAAAGTGGACTTTTGACAGACGAGGTGTATCACCACACACTTGATATGTTTAAAAACTACATTCCTTTGCGTGGTTTTGACGATGTAACAAGTGACGAGGTGTACAACTACTTTGGCAATGCAAAAGGCCAATTTGGCGGTGGCATACGTAGCGCAAAAGGTCGTAAGAGTAAGGCTGACGACCCCATAGCAACGATTGGCAACATGGCCGAGTCTGCCATTATGCAAGGCAATCGCAACCAGATGAAGCAACACTTTTTAAAAATGGTGTTGAACCACCCAAGTGATGCAGTGAGCGTTGACCAACTTTACTTGCACTATGATGCTGCAACGCAAGAGTGGAAACCTGTTTTTGCCGAGTTTGATGAGCATGACGATGCGAATGCTGTTGCGCAAAAGGTCGAAGCATTCAATCAACGAATGGAAACCTTATGCCAACAAAAGCCAGATGAGTACAAAAAGGCGAGCGAAGCTCATGACATTCAATACAAGGTGGTGGGTAAGAACATCAACGAACACCAAGTGCATGTAAAAATGCAAGGTAAAGATTATGTGCTAACAATAAACGGCAACCCCGAAGCAGCGCAAGCATTGAATGGGCAGACCAATCCTGACAGCACGGATAATCCGTTCATTAAATTCTTCCAGTCAACAAATCATTTCATGGCAGCTATGTTCACGCAAAAGAACCCAGCTTTCATTCTTAGCAACTTGTCACGCGATAGCTTTTATGCAAACAGCATGGTTTGGGCCAAGGAGTCGCCAGCGTATGCGTGGAAGTTCAATAAAAATTGGGGCAAAAGTCTTTACACCTTGTTCGGTTTGATAACAAGGCAACGCAAGGGAACACTTAACATGAACGACAAAGTTGACCGAATGTATCAAGAGTTTATTGAAAATGGTGGTGAAACAGGTTATACCTTCTTGCACAGTGTTGACGATTATAAAAACATGATTGCAAAGGCACTGAAAGAAATTAGACGCAGTGGTTGGAATCCGAAGTCGTGGTTGAAGTTCCTTGACAATTTAATCAATTACCTTGGAACATGGGCCGAAAACACAAGCCGATTTGCAGCTTACAGAACAAGCCGTGAAATGGGACGCAGCATTGAAAAATCAATTTGGGACGCTAAGGAGATTTCAGTTAACTTCAACAAAAAAGGTGCTGGCGCAAAGGCAGCAGGCAAATGGGAGGACGGAAACCGACTAAACGTTATGCAAGCCTACATGTCGCAAAGTGCAAAAGAGTTGTACGTGTTCTGGAATGCAGGAGTTCAAGGTTTGTCAAACGTAAGCCGAACTTTTGGAAAGAGTAAAGGCAAAACACTTGCAGTTGCAGGTTTGTACTTTGCCATAGGAACAGCACTTCCTATGCTGATGGCAGCTCTTTCACAAGGCAGTGGCGATGACGATACAAACTATTACGACTTGCCCGATTGGGTACGCAGAAACAATCTGTGCTTCTACACTGGCAAGGGGTGGGTAACAATTCCATTGCCAATTGAGTTGCGTGCTTTTTATGGCTTAGGAGAGTTGGCGCAAAGTGTGCTTTCGGGCAATGAGGAATACACTGCCACTGAAATCGCTACCAAAATGCTTGAACAAGTGTCACAATTATTCCCCGTTGACTTTATGGAGGGCGGTGGCAGCTTAACCTCATTTGTGCCAAGTTACGCAAAGCCCATAGTTGAAGCATACGTTACAAATAAGGATTACACAGGCACACCCATTTACAAAGACGCTGAATACAACAAAAACCGACCCGAATGGACGAAAGCCTACAAGGGTACTAATCAAGCTCTTGTGTGGGCAAGTCGCTTGCTGAATGAATTGGGTGGAGGTGACGATGTAAAGAAAGCAAATGTTGGAGTGATGGACGTGAACCCTGCTAAAATTCAGCACTTGTTTGAAGGCTATTTTGGCGGATTAGGTAAGTTCGTGTTCCAAACGATGAAGGTAGCTTCAATGCCTTTTAATGAAGATAATCGTGAACTGAAAAATGTGCCAATCATTAATTCTTTCTATAAAACATCTGACGAAAGAACCAAAGACAGAGCCATCACCAGCAAGTTTTATAAATACAACGATGAATATCAAAAGACGAAAGAACTGCTTTCGCTTTACAAAAAGGAATTGCAGGCCCCAGAGTACAAGTCAAAGTTTTATGATTTAATGTATTCGCCCGAAGGCTTTAGCGCAACTATGATGGACTCATATAATAAACAACTAAGTGCTGTGCGAAAGGCAATGTCTGTAACTGACCCTAATAGCGACAAATACAAAGAGTTGCAGCTGCAACAAGTTGACATTCAAAAGCAAGCCGTAAAAGTGATAGAAGCGACAAAGGGAGTTGTTAATTCAGAAGATAAAGAAATGAAAGAACTTTACAACCTTTGGATGCAAGACTATTCAAATGACCCCAAAAAAGCTGAAGAAAGAAGCAACAAGACCATTGAGATGCGCAAAGATATAGTCAAACGTATCATGGATATTGCAAAGCAAAACAAACCTCAAAAAAAATAGCTTAAACACATGAAAAGTCGGCAACACCCTCCAACATAGGAGCCGTGCTGCCGACTTCAATTTAAACTTTTTACACACCAAGAATGATATTGGCATCAATGTTTAGTTGTTGGCTCATCTTGCGTGCAATGTTAAGTGTGGGTTCACAACGCCCTGACAAATAATCACTGATGCGCGAGGGGCTAACACCTAACAACTCTGAAAGTTTCTTTTGGTTTAATCCCATTTCATATATTCTCAATTTTAAGACATCAACAAGCGATGGCTGTTTGATGGGATAGTGTTCTTCCTCATACTCCGAAACAAGGTTTGATAGCAAATCTAATTCTATTAAATTTTTATCCGTCTTTGGAGTATCATCGTTCACCAATGGTAAGAGTTCTTCTATTCTTTTCATAGCAGCTTCGTAAGCCACTTTATTCTTAATCATAGTCATGTTATCAGATGATTGTAGCGTTTATTTTATCATATTCACGATGTGTTCCAATAAATCGTATGAATATGGTTTTGATGGTGAATTTTATAACAGCTATTAAACGATAATTATTACCTTTGATGTTGAACACATAATGCTGATTTCCAACATTGTCAACACTATTAAAGGTATCTTTTACGTCAGCAAAACAATCCCATTCTGCCCTTTTTGTTTTATGATACCATTCTTCAAGAGCCGTTTCAGAATCATTGAACTTTGTGTAGTATTCAACAATTTTATTTCTTGCAATAATCCTCATATAACATATTTTTTATTGCAAATGTATTTATATTTTTTTGTAAAACAAAATTATATTCTAAAAAAATGAAGTATATAAAGTCGGAAAT
>ERZ1031954.247-NODE-247-length-23655-cov-5.772669_pt1 | contig 23655 bp, 20 predicted proteins | sample MGYA00516701_ERZ1031954 | MGnify/ENA primary metagenome ERZ1031954 (study PRJEB33719, sample SAMN04261284) | wastewater metagenome | biome: rural village; feature: human; material: feces | host: Homo sapiens | place: El Salvador | collected 2013-01-07 ...
GTGAGCATATTCTTTAGCTGAGATGTAATCCATATCTATCGGCAAAAAAAGTTGTGAAATCGTATGCAAAGATACGTTTTCTTGCCGATATCGGCAAGAAAACCACATTGTTTGCCTGAAGAGAGCCGGTGCGGAGTGCTCAGAGTTCCTGAAGTTCTCGGATAGAGGTCAGCGCACGAAGATTTTGCGGCTGCCGATGACGTATAGGCCCGGGGCGAGGGCGCGGACGTCGTCGAGGGTCGGTGCCTTCTTGACGAGGATGCCGTCTATGGTGTAGATATCACCGATTTCATCGTCACTTTGGGCTTGTATTTCGTTGATGAGGTTGGTTTTGTCCTTGACTTCTATCCGGCAGATTTCGGAGGATTGTAATCCGCTTTCGTCATTATACTTCACGGTGATAAAGCCCGTACCGATGCGTTTCCCTTCAAGGTTGATGGTCAGTTGCGCCGTATCATCCTTATTTATCTCGATTTCGGTATGGCTCAGAGTCATATTTACATTCGTTTCGGGCTTGAATGTCTCCACTTTTTTGAAGAGGTTCCAAGGGCTTACTGCGGCGAACGCTTCCTCCGAGCCTTCCGGGATATACAATGTCGCGTTTTCGTAAATGGGGCTAAGAGCTTCTTCCTCATCATAAGGATTAGACGCCGGGAAAATATCAACGGGTGCCGAGAACGGCGTGGCGGATGTAAAAATGATTCTTTCGATTGCCGGGCAAAGACTAAATGCGTCTCTCTGCAAGTCGTCAATCGGGCCGTTAAACGTTATAGTCTTGAGATTTGTACAATTGTAAAAAGCGTGGCTCCGTATTGTCTTCGCTTTAGGTAATGACACCGATGATAATGAACAGTTATAAAAAGCGTTGTTCTTAATGGTTTGAACCGTGGCGGGAATTGTCACCGAGGTTATACCGGTGCTAAGACTAAAAGCGCTATTCTGTATTTCGGTTACCGTGTAGGAGCGTTGGTTCTCTTTACTGTATACCGCTTCAGGGATGATGACGTTAGGACTTGTTGTTTCGTGCATGTTGCAGTTAACCACGTGACAATTATCATCAGATGTAATATACGTTAAGGTCTGTCCTTCATACGTGTAAAAGAAATATGCGTCCGCCGATGCCGGCAACGAGATAAGGGCGGCCAAGAGGGATAGTACGAGCTGTTTCATCATTTGGAGTGGTGTTATGTGTTTGGACTATTGTAAGATAGGGTATTGAGAAATCAGCATGTCGGAGCAAACTGATTGGCACAAAGATAAGGATATTTTTCTAAAAACACAGCCCGGTGTCTAAGTATTTTTGAGTATTGGGTGGGAGTAATGGGAATGATATGAACAATGGGAGTGATGTGAATAATGGGAGTAATGGCTTAATCACCATCGCTCCCATTATTCATATTGCTCTTATTGTTCCCGGTATCGCCACGGGCGGCGGGACTATTTGCGGCGTCGTACGCTACGAGTGGCCGAGGCGGACTTGGAAGCCTTGGACTCCTTGACAGAAGAAGACTTGGAGCGCTTGGACGACCGCTTGGTGGAACGCTTGGGCTGTTTTTCCTGCTTTTCTTCGGCGTTAGAGACAGCCTCGGCACCATTTGCAGCCTCGGTATTGTCGGCGGCTACAGTCTCGGCATTGCCTTTTTTACTCTTTCCGCTGCCTTTTTGCGCTATGATTTCCTCACGATCCGGCACCCAGAGTTTGGCCTCGAAGGAGTCGAGGCGGCGCTGTATGCTGTCCTGTGCTTTGGTCATCTCCTCGGGGTCGGGATACAGCTGCATCAGCGACTTATTTTTGAGATTGCGGGTCTTGTAAATCTCGCCCTCGTACATATTCAGGGTGAAATAGTCGTCATAAGTGCAGGTGGGCAGGTTGTTGTCGTCACTGGTGAATATGTGCTGTTGTGCAAGCCAGGGACGCAGGTCGGCAAACTTGATCCAGAACATGGGATACTTAACAGCCTCACCGCCGAAGTCGCCGCTGCGATGCAGTACCGGGCAGATGGCCTCGACAATGGTGCGCATGCGGTTGTTGCGCGTATCAAATTCCCAGCGTTCAATAATGTAGTACGACAGTACTTCGTTGGTGGGTACATCGGCCTCCTGGATTGTGAAGCGAGGATTACGGTCGGTGCTACCCTTGGCGTCGGTATAGATGATATGGAAACGGTCGAGCAAGTCGCGCACCTTGACCTGATACTGTTCGGTGAAAATTTCGCGACCATCGAGGTATTCGTAGGCGTGTATTTGGTTGTTGGCCAGCAGTCGCATGATTATGCGGAAGAGGTTTTCCTGTCCGTCGATGTTTTCTTCGGGGAAGTACAGCGGCGCGTTTTTGTCCTTATCGAGGTCCAATTGACGGTATATTATGCGCATCCATTGGCGGTCGGCGTCAGTGATGTTTTCTCCGGCGTCTTCATAGAATGCCTGCTGTCGCTGAGTCACCTGCGGGCCGGAGGCTTCACCTTGTCCGTGGCGTGTGCGAGATCCTGATGTACGGCGTTGCACGGCCGTGGATGTTGACTGGTCCTGTGCAACGGCTTCGGGCCCTTGTGCGAGGGCGGCCAATGCGAAGGCGCATATTGCGGTACGGTATATGGTTTTCATCGTGTGTGAATTATTTTGTCGATATAAGTGGTGCGTCATCTGTGGGATGTCATCCGATGATTACCTCCATAGGCGAAAGATCGCGGGTAATTCCGTCGGGGCCTTTGGCCTTGATGCGTGAGATATAGAAGCGGTTGCCGCGGCGCAGTCGCTGGAAGGCCTGCTTTTGGCGTGGGGAGAATTGTGCTCCAGCAGAGACCTCGGGGATGGCGTTGCCCATAGAGTCGAAGATGACGGTCTCGAAGGACAGCACTGTGAACGGGGTGTCCAGCAGTCCGTCGTCTATGGCTGCGGAGAGGCCGTTAGCGGCCAGCAGCAGGGTTTTCGAGAAGGGTCGCCCGCCTTTGTAGTGGTCGCTGTTGCCCTTGCTGTCGGTGAAGGCTATGAAAGCCGTCGGGTCGGGCAAGCGACGTATGCGGAAGGATGTCGTGCCCACCTGCGTGGAACGTCCGTCGATGGTGGCGGTGACGGTGACCACGGCAGTACTGCCGGGAGCGGCAGTGGGCCGAGCCACCCAATGGTCGCCGCTGCGTTGCAGGCTACCACCGCTCATGGAGGCGCTGATGCCGTCCATGGGCACGCCGGGCACCGAGATGCTTATGGGGTTGTTGATGCCGGCATACAGGACGTTCATCATCGTGGCCGAGACAGTGGCCATAGGCTCGATGACAGTGTATTCGCTGGCAAAGTCATGGCGAGTGACAGAGCCGTCGCCGTGGGACACTTCGAGGTATCCTTTATATGTAAACTTGCCGGCCGAACCGACGGTAGTGGTGAAGTGACCGTCGGCAAGTTGGCGTCCGTTGACAAATATGCGCGGCCGTGCCGTGGTGTCCACGGCGGCCAAGACTATGTCGGCGCTGTATTGTCCGCCGCGCATTACCATGCGCGAATTAGGGATAACCAATGCGTCGAGCTTGTTGACGCGCACATCCCCGGCGTCCACCTGTGCCAAAAGCGAGTTGAGAGCCTCGCCTTCGGCGTAAAGCAGGTCGTTCTGTATCTTGGTGAGTATGGTGACTGCAGCCACAACAGGCTGCTGGTCAAACTTGGCCTCTTCCCACAGCTGCGGGGTTAGCTGGCCTTTGCGCCTTACCGAAGCGGTGGACAGGGCGTCCTTGACGGTGGCGGCTTTGGCCGGGTCTTGTATTTGCGCGGTGATGAAATTGCGGTAGCTGTCGATGCTCTGGCGCAGGCGGCGTCCGTTGGAGCTTCCGGGTGCCAGCATGACTACGCTGGCACTTTCGAGGTCATCGCGCGACTCTATCTTGTTTGGGTCGCCCTGTGGACCGTCGGCCTTGCGTACTATGGCTAATTTGAGCGAGTCTACCATGGATACTATTTGGTCGGTGGCTCGACGCACTTGAACGGCACGCGTCAGCCATACCGAGCCTTTGTCGGGGTTTTGTTCGGCAAAGGCTTCGAGCGTACGGAAGATGTCCGCGTTGCGCCGACTGACGTTGGCATTGGAGCGCGTCAGCCCTTCGTGTACCTGTGTGAAGCCGTCCAAAACGTCCGATGAGACGTTGAGGGCGAGCATGGCCGTTAGGACGATATACATCAGGTTTATCATCTTCTGGCGCGGTGACAGGCGTGTATTGTTTGCTCCCATTTATATGTTTGGGTGGTGGTTTTTTGGCTGTTTGTGATGTTGTCTATAAGTCGTTGTGCCGCAGTCTTATTCCTGTGGCGCGGCATCCCGAGCGGCAGAAGCGGCGGCCTGGGCGGCAGCGGCGGGATTGTACATATTGATGGTCATGGCGGTAATCATCTTTTCGTACACGGCGTTGAGTTGCTGCATGTAGCGTGCCATCTTCTCTGTTTCTTCGCAGTAGCGACTGCTTTGACTGGCACTCTTCTCGTACATGTCGCGGATGTCTTTGATGCCTTGGTTGACACGGTCTATCGAATCAAGCTGCGAGGATATGCTGCGTAGTTGTATCTCGTAGATGGTGTTGAGGCCCTGGATGTTGTGGCTCAGGTCGCCCATCTGCTGAACATAACCCTGGGACGAGCGCGTGATGTTCTCTGAGTTTTCGGTGATGGCGCGGTAACTTTCGAGCAGTATCTCGGAGACCTTATTGAGCGCCTCGGTGGACTGTTGGAGCTGTTGCATCTGCGCGGTGGTTGCGGCCATCTGTTCGATGTATGCTTGGGTGGCCGAAGCGACGTCCGCGGGAGCCTGCTGTTGAGCAACAGCGGGTTGAGGCGCCACATCTGTCGCAGGTTGTGCGCCCGGATGTTGGCCTACATACACAACGCTTGCGGCGCGTGTCTCGGTGGCGTGTGCGTCTTCATTGCCTTCATCTTCGGGCGCGGGGGCCTGCGATTTCTCATCGTCGTCATCGTCTTTGCGGTCAAGCTCGGGATAGACTTTCTCCCAGTTGTATTCGCGCGGCGGACGGTCGAAAGCAGTGAGTACGAACATCAGAACCTCGGTGCCCATACCCACGGACAGCAGCATATTACCGCCGGGAAGATGGAGTATTTTGAAGAGTGCGCCCCAGATGACGACGGCGGCGCCTATGGAGTACGCAAAATTGAAGAAGCGCTGGCCTTTGGTGCTTGAAATCCAAGCGCCGATGCCTTTCTTGTATTTTTTCAGTTTGACCATAGCGTGGTGTACTGTGTTGATTTTTGTGTCTTTTGTGTTGTTTGGCTGAAGACTCCGAGAACTCCGGATTTGTCAGCCTCAGCAGTGTTTATTTCTTGTAATTCTTGGTGCCGCGTGCAAATCCTATCTGCGAGCGCACGCAGCGAAATCCGATGTACGAGCGTTGTTCGTTTTGGAATTCCCACATGCGGAGGTCGCTGCGGATGTTGTGAGCGACGTCTTTCCACGATCCGCCGCGGACGATTTTACGCTTGAGACGATACGGGTCTTCCTTGGCGGCGTTGTAGCGATATTCGGGGTTGAGGTCGTTGGTGATTTTGCCGACGCTCTCGGTGTAAGCCGTCGATGTCCATTCGCTGACGTTGCCGGCCATATCGTAGAGGCCGAAGTCGTTGGGGGCGTAAGTACCCACGCGCGAGGTGATGACGTGTCCGTCCTTGACGTAGTTGCCTTCCTGGGGCTTGAAGTTGGCGTAGAAGCAACCCTTGTCATCGCTCATGGTGAGGTCTCCGTCCCAAGGATACATATTTTCGTTGACACCGGCACGTGCCGCATATTCCCATTCGGCATCTGTGGGCAGTCGGTAAGGCTCGACATACACACCTTCCTTGCCCAAGGCGCGGCGCAGGTAGTCGGTACGCCAGTTACAGAAGGCGTTGGCCTGTTCCCAGCTGACGCCCACCACGGGATAGTCCGAGTATCCGCCGTGAGCAAAGTACATGCGCACGTATGGCTCGTTGTAGGCATTTTCGAAGTCATTTATCCACGCCGTGGTGTCCGGATAGACGTTGACAATATAAGTGTTCAGGAAGTCATAGTCGCCGGTGAGTCCGCGGGTGATGGTCTCGCGTACAATCTGACCCTCATCGTTGAAGTATGCCGTGTCCTTGGAGATGACAGGCACATCAGTAGGCGTAGGCACATCGGTGTTGTATATGCGGCGAGTGGGATCCAGGCGGTTTTTGCGCTTGGCGGCCTCGGTGTGGTTGTATATTTCGTAGCGGTAGTTAAGCTGCGTGGGGTCAAGCTCGCGCACTCCGGTGATGGGGTTGGTACGGTATAGGCTTTCTATGGCGCGCTGCTCGTCTTCGTTGGGGTTGCGCCAGGGTATGGCTTTGTTCCAATTCAGATGTGGCTTGACGGGATTGCCCTGACGGTCTTCCTCGATTTTGAATTCCTCGTTGCCGCCGTATGCCGGGTCGGCAAGACGTTCGCGGATGATGGAGTCGCGCACCCAGAATACAAATTGCTTGTACTTGGCATTGGTGATTTCGGTCTCGTCCATCCAGAATCCGTCGACGCTTATACCTCGTGCATCGGCTATGAGGTTCCAGGCGCTGTCGGCTTCTTGCACGCCTACTTTCATGGAGCCGCGGTCGATGAGCACCATGCCGTATGGCGTGGGTTCGGTCCACGAGGTACCGCCCACTCCGGTGACTTCGCCGCCGGCGGCACTGCGCGAGCCGGTGGCGCAAGCGCCCAGGGCTACGGCCAGAGCCGCGGTCGACAGGGCTATGATTGTCTTGGTTGGTTTGTCCATATTATGGTGTATGTGGTAATGCTATGTAGTGTCTTTTGTGGTGTCTTTTATCTTTTCGTTGTCATTACATCAGGCGTATGGCCTTGTGCCGGTAGGGGTTTTTGGCGCCGAGGTTTAGCTTGAGGCTGTACCCGGCGGTGATTTCGTGGCTGCCGGAGGAGGCCTTGGCTATGGCACCGGTGGGATAGTCGTAGGAGTACTCGACAAAGAACCCTTTGAATGTCGCGCCGACCACAGCGTAGACTGCGTCATTGTAGCGATAACCCACGCCGAAAGTCAGGAATTTGCTGTAAGAGGCACGCGCGGTGACTTCGGCGGTATAGAACGTGAAATCGGTACGCACAAGCATCGACGGCATCAATTCAAATAACGTATTTTTCAACGGAATATTGCTTCCGGCCATGAAATAGAGTGTGCGCCCGGTCTTGAACTCATAGATGTTTTTGGCCGAGGCGTCCCCGGCGTCGTTGCTCAGCGTGACCGTGGGGGCAGTCAGGTGGCTGCACGATATGCCGGCCCAAAACTTGGGATGCTGATACCATATGCCGGCACTGACATCAAAGGCGGTGCCGTGGAGGTCTTGCGTCGGTATGCCGTCATCGGTGCCCTGGTGGTAGTCGTCTTCATCCGGTAGGTAGACTTCGCTGCCTTTGAAAGACTGGTCGTACATCCCCAGAGCCACACCACCGGTGAATTCGCCTCCCCACTTCTTGAATTTGTATCCTATCTGCGCGTGCAAGTTGAGCGTTCGGTACAGACCTATGCTTTCTTGAGAGATGACCACACCTGTGCCGAAGCGCTTACCCAGAAATTTGAAGGGCATGTCAGCTGTGGCGGCAAAGGTTTTGGGGGCATTGTCTATGCCGAGCCATTGCAGGCGTGCGCCGCCGCGTATACGCAGCAAGTCGGTCTGTCCTACGGCGGCGGGGTTGTAGTACGTCGGAACGTTGTAGTATTGTGTGAAGGTGGCATCGGTCTGTGCGGCCGCCTTGGTGCACGGACACAGCAGCAGTGCCGCCGCCATCAGACGCAGGCACCGGCGTCGCAATTGTGTATTATATGTCTCGTGGCCGGTCATTCAAAGTAGAATGTGAGGACTATCATTTTGGACGTCGCTTTTTTTAGCGCGTTTGTAAATTTGAGTTTTTGCGGGTCATCGGCCAAGTCGGGGCGGTCGTGTTGCAGCACGTCGGTGAGACCGATGCAGAACTTTATCTCGGGATTGAGCTTGAAGTACGGCAGGTAGAAGTCGCAGCCGAAGCCGATGCTGAGGTAGCAATCGGTGCTCTTAAGCTTGAGCGCCTCGTTGCGCTTCTTGGATACATCGAAAGCGGGCATGACACCAACCACCCCATAGGGGCGGGCATTACGGTAGCGTTTCGATGCAAATTTCAGGTCTATGGGTGCGACCACGTAGGCACTCTTGAGGTTGAGACGCTCTTCGCCGCCCTTGCCGGTGACGTCAATCATACGGATATCACGATTGCCGAAGTACATACCGGGTGACAGTCGCAGGCTGAACCACTCGTTCAAACGCAAATCAAAGAGACCGTTGACACAGAATCCGGGCGAGAAGGAAGGCTCTTCCATATACCAGGTCTGGCCGTCTTCGGTGGCGATGCCGTTATGCGTGAATTTGAGATCTTGCGTATGTAGTCCCACCGAAAAACCTAAATGCCAGCGGCGCAAATCGGCATACGGGCGGTTGAGCACCTTGTCGTTGAAACTCTTGGCCGACATCAAAGAAGCCGACGGCAGTAGCGCGTACAGCGCCACCGCCACCGTCATTGCCATGCGTCGCCACAGCCTTATATGATGGTTCGGTATTCTCATTTTTCTATATAAGATAACGGCCTCCGCCGTTTTTTATTGTATACAAGCCGTATCGACTCGCACCCGACCGCGCCGGACCACTTTTCCCGACTCCGACAAGAGGCCGCCACACTGATGTATATTCCGTCTATACCACCCGAACGGCCGGAGTTGTACCATTCCGTAAAACTTACTTGACAAAATGCTGCACTTATTGCAGCATAAACAACGAATATGACAACTCGCACTTGCATATTACCGGTCAGCAACCATTATTGTAATCTATTGTGATGCAACACAATGCAACTCTATTTGTTAAAAAAACGACCATCAACGACTTGAACTATTTTTTTGAAAAAATATTTTGTTTTACGAAAAATATGCACTAATTTTGGAGGCAGAAAGAAAAAATGGCTGACACGGACGAAAAACACGTCGAATGGCCGGATGCAAGCAATCACAAAATAACAGCATAAACAAGAGACCCCATAAAAACGACTCGTCATTAACTATAAACTCATCATTAACGATATGAAAACCTACAAACTAACACTAATATGTACCGTGGCATTATTTGCCACAGGATGCTCGTCCGAAGCGGACGAAGGGCAGAACAAACCCAAGTCGCGTATGGAGATGAATGCCGAGGAGGAGGGCATCAGCGAAGCGGAAATAAAGTCAGCATTCACTGTGTTCGAAGATCTCTATTCAGATGCGCTATCTGAATCCGATCGCGAAAACGTGATGCTGTCTCCCCTGAGTCTTGACCTATGCCTTGGCATGACGTCCAACGCCTTCGCTGAGGCAGACCGCAAAGACATAGTAGGCAGGCTCGGCGCTTCGTCCGCAGCCGCGCTCAATGAGTTCAATAAAAATCGCATAAACTATTTCTCGTACAACGGGAAACGCGCGAAAGTGTCCTTTGCAAATTCCGTATGGGCAAACTCGCTGACAATGAACTCCGAGCAAGATTTTGCATCGGCAATGGGCAACATAAAGAAGTATTATGACGCCGAGAGCCGCACCATTGACTTTGGCGCTAACGATATGAAGTCGATGATAAACAACTGGTGTTCGAACAAAACCAACGGACTTATTCCGGAATTCTTGAAAGATGATCCAAGTGTCCTTATGCAGGCGATGTTTATCAACGCGATGTACTTTGACTGCCAGTGGGAAGAACCGTTTGAGAAATCAGCGACAAAGACAAAAACTTTCTATTTCCCGGATGGTGTCCAGCGGCAAGGCAATGTTGAGATAATGTTTGGCGAGCGTTTTGCTCCCATTATCGAGACAGACAATTATTCAATGTTCGCCCTGCCGTATGCGGACTGCAATTATTCGGCAGTCTTTGTACTACCGAGCAAAGACAAACACATCGCCGATATACTCCCCGATGTACGTGACGCCCTACTGACACGCAAAATCGACAATGCTTCGCCCCAAAAATACATTATTGGCATACCCAAGTTTAAGACCGAATATTCGAATTACATTACCGATTATGTATCGAATGCAGGCATCTCTCTGGTAAACCGCGAATTGCTTGGCTATGGTAAGATGAGAGGCACTGAGATACTGCAGGCCACAAGTCTTGAATTAAGCGAAGAAGGCTCAAAGATAGCCGCCGTAACAGAAGTCGGAGGTTTCACCACCACCCTGCCGGGAACTATTACTCTTGACCGGCCGTTCCTGATGATAGTTAAGGACAACAACCACGGCAGCATCTTGCTGATGGCCGCCATCCAGATGCCCAAGGAATAAGACCTCGGTAAGACATAAGCCTACATGCGCTCAAAACACAAGACGCCACTTCCCTCCACGGGAGTGACGTCTTGCTTATTTCATATCGATGCGTCCGACCGACTATTCGGAGACTTAAACATTCGATTGCTGCTCGGGTTCTAATGTTGTTGCGCCGTGCTGTCCGGCTGTGCGGCCGTACGTACACGCAGCGAGTCGGTGGCCACATTTATACCGTCAAAGACGTCTGCGGCCGTCTTGCTGCCCAACACTGCCGGCGCCATATTGATGACGGCCGAGGGCAAGGCATCATTATATGACGACTTAAGCTCGCCCGAAGGAAACAGCGCCATCCAAACATTAAGCAATACACTGAAGACCAAGGCGTATTTGAGTATGGCAAACACGGCTCCGGCAAGATTGTCTACACGTCCCAAGCTGAGACTTTCAAAAAGCTTGCGTATAGTGCCGGCCAAAAAACGTGCCGCCACCATCACGACAATGAAGATAATGGCGTATGACATCACTGTATGCAGCAGTACGGTGTCCGCACTATCCTCGGGCGATGAAAACTTGGCGGCCACGATGCCGCTGAACACGCGGCACAGGATGATGGCAGCCACGATGCCGACAACGCTGCCGGCCTGAGACATCACGCCGCGACGCCATCCGTACAAAGCGCCGCCAAGGACTATGAGTATGCAGATTATATCAAAAAGTGTCATTGTATAATTCGGTTGGAATCCGTGATACTTGTGCCGTTAGGCCGTACAAAGTTACAACTTATAATTGAATTACACGATGAAACACAAGTCCCGGAAAACGGCTCCGTCAGGGCAACGACAATACTAACGCGACAGCTCGTTTTTTTGCCTTAAAGCAGAATAGTTGGTAAATATCGGAAATAATCGGTACAACATTTTGATATTTGCCTTATTTTTGCAGGCGAAAATTACCGTTTCGGCCGCGCGACACCAAACCGAACCATCCGGATGTTGGTTATACAATAATAGGTCGCACGCCAACGCCGTGAGACACAGCGATAATCGCAACCACGGATTCCAATAGAAACAGAAAATAATACATATCGAAACAACCACACACTATGAGGTCACAAACACGCATCCTCACAATTCTTGCGCTCACAGCCGCCACGATGTCCGCACGCGCCCAAGGCATCAGCGTCAGCGAAGGTGCCGCAGCCGGCAGTGCGGTCTACACCTTGGAGCAGTGCCGCAGCCTTGCCCTGGCCAACAATAAACAGCTGATGATTGCACGCCAATCAATGGACAAGGCTCACTATCAGAACAAAGAGGCTTTTGCGGCATATCTGCCGGCCTTGGACTTTGCCGGCGGGTATATGTACAACCAAAAGGAGCTGTCCATATTCTCCAAAGACCAGCTGCTGCCCATTAAGACCTTCAATCCCGTGACCAACAGCTACGACTTCAATTTGGTGACCAACCCCGCCACCGGACAGCCGATAAAGACCCCCGACGGACAGTACATACCCTCGCAGGTGGCACTGATACCCAAGGAGTCGATGACCTATGACATACACAACGTGTTCTTCGGCGCCGTCACCCTGACCCAACCCGTATACATGGGCGGCAAGATTGTGGCCATGAACCGCCTGACCAAGTACGCCGAAGAATTGGCGCAGCAAATGCACCTCTCCGAGGCCGAAAACGTGGTCTACGCCGTCGATGCCGCCTATTGGCAAGTGGTGTCGCTCAAAAACAAGCGCGACCTTGCCGTGGCCTATGTCAACCTGCTTGACTCTTTGGACCGCAACGTCCGCCTCATGGAACAGCAGGGCGTGGCCACCAAGAGCGACCGCCTCAGCGTGGACGTCAAACTCAACTCGGCACAGGTGGACCTCACCAAAGTCGAAAACGGCTTGACCCTCTCGCGCATGGCTCTGGCCCAAGTATGCGGACTGCCCATCAACGCCGGGATGTGCGTGGTCGATGAGGAAGTTCGTGCCGGTATTGTCGAAGCTCCCGGGCTGTCGGCTACGGATATAGACAGCGCATACGTGCGTCGCCACGACCTGCGTGCGCTCTCGCTGGGTATAGACATCGCCGGACAACAAAAAAAAGTGGCTCTGTCTTCCATGCTTCCGAACGTAGCGCTCATGGGAACGTACAGCTTCTCTAACCCCAATATGTTCAACGGCTTCGAGAAGCGCTTTAGCGGCGCATTCTCCGTAGGCGTGATGGTCAAGATACCACTATGGCACTGGGGCGGCGACTACGCCAAATACCGCGCCGCCGCCGTGGACGAAACCGTGATGCGTCTCCGCCTTGACGATGCACGCGAAATGGTCAATCTCCAAGTCAGCCAGGCATCATACAAGGCTCAGGAAGCCTACAAAACCTACCACACCACGCTGGCCAACCTCGAGAGCGCCGACGAAAACCTACGCACCGCCACCGTAGGCTTCCGCGAGGGCGTGGTCACCAGCGATGATGTCATGGCCGCACAGACAGCATGGCTCAAGGCCAACAGCGAAAACATCGATGCAATGATCGACGTCCGCCTCAGCAATACATACCTCAGCAAGGTCTTGGGCACGATGGACATCGGGGCATACTCTGCCGAAAAATGACACATACCGAATAACAAAGAATAACCAACAAGAAAACATACGATTATGTCAGAACAGACACCCATCTATCCCGTGCCGTCGCCCGAAGAACAACGGCGCGCCAACCGCTCGCTAATGATTACACTGGTGGCGCTGACGGCTGCCGTAGTCGCCATCGTCATCATAGGATTTCTATGCCTCAACCACCCGGACAACATCACCGAAGGCCAGGTGGATGGCACCACGGTACGCATTTCGGGCAAACTGCCCGGACGACTTGCCGAAGTGTACGTGCACGAGGGTGACACCATTGCCGCCGGCGACACACTTGCACGCATACACTCGTCTGTAGTCGAAGCCCAATTGGCACAGGCCGAGGCCATGCGCAACGTCGCACGCGCCCAAAACCGAAAGGCCGAGGCCGGTACTCGCAGCCAAATCATCGAAGCTGCACGCGACATGCTGGCGCAGGCCGAAGCCGCACAAACCATAGCCAAGAAGACCTACGAACGCATGCAAAACCTATACAATGACGGTGTAGTCACCGCACAGAAGCGCGATGAGGCCAAGGCCGCATATGATGCCTCCACCGCACAAGTCGGAGCCGCACGCAGCCAACTCAACCTGGCACTCGAAGGCGCCCAAAACGAGGACAAGCGCAGCGCCGCAGCCATGGTCAGTGCCGCCGAAGGTTCGGTGGAACAAGTGCAAGCCGTGCTCGAAGACAGCTACCTGATAGCACCTTGCGATGGTACCATCGACCAGATATACCCCGAGACCGGCGAACTGGTAGCAACCGGGACACCCATCATGAGCGTACTCAAGCACGAGCGACAGATTATTTTCAACGTCCGCGAAGAAATGCTCAACACCCTCAAGATGGGTCAAGAAATAACAGTGATGATTCCTGCACTGGGACAAAAAGAATTCAAGGCCCGCATATTCTACATCCGCGATATGGGCTCGTATGCCGTATGGCGTGCAACCAAGGCCACCGGCCAATGGGATTCGCGCACCTTCGAAATCAAGGCTCGCCCTGTGAATGCCATCGAAGGCCTGCGACCCGGAATGACAGCCATACTGCGCGACTGAACCCCATACACCTAACATCTCGGCCGAAAGCAACTTTATGAATCCGCTTATAGCAACCATGCGCCGCGAACTGCGGCGGCTGGTATCGCGTAAGGCATATATCTTTGCCTTTTTCGTGGTGCCCCTGGGCTGCACAATCTTCTTCCTCAGCCTGATGGATCAAGGGCTGCCGCTGCACGTGCCCACGGCCATAGTCGATCAAGACCACTCGGCCATGTCGCGCGAAATTACGCGCACACTCAACGCCAATTCGCTGGTGACAATCACGCGTGCCGAACAGACATATTCGGACGCTGTGGCCGCCGTACGCCGCGGCCAGGTCTACGGCTTTTTTGTCATACCCAAAGATTTCGAAGCCGATGCCGTAGCCGGCCGCACCCCGGTCATAGACTACTATAGTAATATGACTTACTATGTACCCGGCACCTTCCTGTTCAAAGGTTTCAAAACCACCTCCGTGACTTCGGCAGCCGGAATGATGCGTGCCTCGCTCACCGCCTCAGGCATGGAGGACGACCGGGCTATGAACATCGTACAGCCCATGACCATCGAGACACATGCCCCGGGCAACCCGTGGACCAACTACTCGATGTACCTCACCCCGTCGTTCATGATGACAATGCTGTCGCTGATGATACTGCTGGTGACCGCATTCTCCATCACCGAGGAAATCAAATGGCGCACCTCGCCCCGGTGGCTGGAAACGGCGGGCGGAAGCATCACCGTGGCCGTCTTCGGCAAACTGCTGCCCCATACGGTATTGTTCACCCTGGTAGGCTGGGCTGTGGGCGCAGTCATCTTCGGATTTTGCGGCTTCCCGCTGCAAGGCCCCGCTTGGGCTCTGATGCTTGGAGTGCTGCTGATGGTAGTGGCCAATCAGGCACTGGCGGTGTTCATCACCGCATTGCAACCCAATCCGCGCATGGCTCTGAGCATTTGCGCACTCACCGGCATCCTAAGTTTTTCCATAGCCGGACTATCCTTCCCCGTCGAGGGTATGTACGGCGGCATAGCCATACTCTCTTACATTATTCCGGTACGCTACATGTTCCTACTATATGTCAATACCGGCATCAACGGCCTGCCGCTGTACTACTCGCGCTGGATGTTTGCCATCCTCGCCATATTCCCGGCATTGGCCGCACTTACGCTGTGGCGCCTCAAGAATGCATGCCTCAAGCCTGTGTACGTCCCATGATGTTTATTTCGTCCAATGAAGATTTTTCACGCAATATATAAATGGCTGGCCGATGTGGCCGATGTCTTCCGCTGCGAGTTCGGCTTGCTGCGCCGCGATGCCGGCGTGCTGCTCTTCTTTTTCGGGCTGCCGCTATTCTATCCCATAGTTTACACGCTGATATATAACCCTGAAGTGGTGCGAGATATTCCCATAGCCGTTGTCGACCTAAGCCACACGGCCGAGTCTCGCAGCCTCACCCGCCATCTCGATGCCACTTCGGCCATTGCGGTGAACTACCGGTGCGCAAACATGACCGAAGCACGCGACCTCATGGCGCGCGGCGAAATCTACGGTATCCTCGAAATTCCGCGCGACTACGCACGCGACATAGGCCGCGGCACCACCGCACATGCCGACTTCTACAGCGACATGTCGCTACTGCTACGCTACCGCACCTTTGTGGGAGCTCTCACGGACGTGCAACTGGAAACCTGCACCGAAATCACGGCAAACAAACTCAGTGCCGCAGGTATCTCCTCACCGGGGCTGCCGATAAGCAACCGCAGCCACTTCATGGGCGACCCGGAGGAAGGCTACGCCTCCTTTATCATCCCGGGCATCGTCATCCTCATACTGCAGCAAAGTATGCTGCTCGGAATCACCATGATAGGCGCAACATCGCGCGAACGACGCCGCTTCTACGGCGGCCGCGACCCTTTGCGCCCCGAACACTACGGCCCGGGCGCCACCGTCTGGGGACGTGCCCTGGTATACTTCCTGTGCTATGTTCCTATGACGATATACATCCTGCACTGGATTCCGGAGATTTTCGGGCTGCCGCATTACGGCTCGGCCACGGATTACTTGCTGCTGATGGTGCCTATGCTGCTGGCCACGGCCTTCATGGGACAAGTCCTGATATACATAGTGCGCGAACGCGAAATGGCTTTCATCATCTTCGTATTCTCGTCCGTAATATTCCTGTTTCTCAGCGGCATGGTGTGGCCGCGCTACGCCATGTCCACACCTTGGCTGCTCTGCGGCGACATCATACCGGGCGTTTGGGGCATCGAGGGGTTCATACGCATCAACAACAACGGCGCCTCCCTGGCCGACGTTGCTGCTCCCTACTGCCGACTTTGGGGGCTGGTAGTGCTGTATTTTGTGGCCGCCGTGGCCGTCACGTCCTATCTGCGCCAACGTCCTCTACGCAAATTCAGTCCGTATTAAGGACGGCCGCCGGCACGTGCAACAAAAGCACACCGCCAAGCACTGTTTGATAGCGTTTTGCGCCACACCTTTGCAGTTTTAGCGCAAAACGTGTTGGCGCGGTGCAAAAAATGTGCTATCTTCGCAGAATGAAACTGTCGGTACGGGACATACACAAGAGCTACGGCTCTATGGAAGTGCTGCGCGGCATCAGTGTAGATGTCGCCGAGAGTGCCGTGACCGCCATAGTCGGCCCCAGCGGCGCCGGCAAGAGCACGCTGCTGCACATCATGGGCACACTTGACCGCCCGAACAGCGGCAGCGTCCTCATCGATGGCATAGATGTCACCTCGCTGCGCGACAAGGCCCTTAGCCGCCTGCGCAACACCTCTTTGGGATTTGTGTTCCAAAGCCACCGTCTGCTTCCCGAATTTTCCATAGTCGAAAACGTGGCTATGCCATGCCTCGTAGGAGGTATGGGGCGACGCCAAGCCATGGAACGCGCACGCCTATGGCTGGAACGCCTCGGCCTTGCCGAACGCCTTGACCACCGCCCGTCCGAACTGTCCGGCGGCGAATGCCAGCGTGCCGCCGTGGCTCGCGCATTGGTCAACGATGCGCCTCTGCTGCTGGCGGATGAACCCTCAGGCAGCCTCGACAGCGAAAATCGCCGGCGCATGCATCGCCTGTTCTTCGACCTGCGCGACGCTTACGGCACAACCGTGGTCATCGTTACACACGACGGCGAACTGGCCGCGGATGCCGACCACGTGCTGCACATCGCCGACGGACGACTAATATGCGAGCAATCGCAGACAACGGACACCGACACGCAAAAAAATCCGGATACAGATGCAAGATTGGACACCGCCACGGATTAAAGACATAGCGAAACAAAAACAAATAACATAACTATCAAAAAAAGTACTGCAATGATTACCAAGACAATATGCCGAATGATTCCGGTTGTGGCAATGGCGCTGTTTGTCTGCTCGTGCAACAATAACAACAATAACGACCCGACGCAAGACGGCAACCAGGTAGACTTTGTAACAGTCAAGTCCATCACCAATGCCGGCACATCCTTCGAAGTGCAGAAGGAAGGCGACTCGCCCGTGGCCACACTCATCACGTCCAAGAAACTCTCCGAAGGCATCAAGGTGGGCCAGCGCATACTGCTGCGATACTTCCCCGCCAACGGACGACCATATACCAGTGGCAACATCACCCCCACAGGATATATGACAATATACGGCAGCGGCGACCCCGTGGCCGTCAAGAAAAGCGAAGACGTCGGCGGATTTGCCTCCGAGGACGTCATCATCGAGATATGCCAGCGTGCCGGCAAGTACGTCAACGTGGCCGCTCGCTGCTTTATGCTCAACGCGCCCAAAGAATTTGACCTTATATGCGACCAAAGCACCATGGCCGATGCCGAGCCGGTGCTTTACCTGATATATAAGGGCGACAGCAACAGCATCGACGGCGCCTACAAGGTGACCTACGGCTCGTGGGACATTTCGCAAATCTGGAGCCTTTCCACCTGCAAGAGCATACGCGTCAAGTACGCCACCACAGAGGGCACCAAGAGCGTAAGCCTCATTAAGGACGCCTCGCAAATCACACCCACCGAGTAATCGGCTGCGGAATACATACCGTGCTGCCGATGTCGACGGACTGGCTCCGCCGACATCGGCAAATTCCCTGAAAATACATATAAACTATATAGACAAACGCCTTATGGACAACAAGAACAACAATACAAACGAAATCAAGATAGAGCTTCCGGCCGAAGTCGCATCGGGACACTACAGCAACCTCGCAGTGATAGCTCACGGCGCCGGCGAATTCTACCTCGACTTTATCGCCGTGGCACCCAATATGCAGCAGGCAAAGGTGCAAACACGCGTCATCATGACCCCCGAAAACGCCAAGAACCTGCTGTTTGCCCTGCGCGACAACATCGCCAAGTACGAGAGCGTATTCGGAGACATCGAGCGCATAGTACCCAAAAACAATACGCCGGAAAAATCCGGATTTACCGCCTAAGCCGATGAGCACCGACCTATCGGGCATACGCCCCAACGACCTGTGCATCTACAACTCGATGAGCCGCGGCAAGGAGGCCTTCAAGCCCCTGCACGCCCCTCTCGTAGGCATGTACGTCTGCGGCCCTACAGTGTACGGAGATGCGCATCTGGGACACGCCCGCCCCACCATAACTTTTGACATCGTACTGCGCTATCTGCGACACTTGGGATACAAGGTGCGCTATGTACGCAATATCACCGACGTCGGACACCTGGAACACGACGCGGACGACGGCGAAGACAAAATTGCAAAGAAGGCTCGCCTCGAACAGCTCGAGCCCATGGAAGTAGTGCAATACTACCTCAACCGCTATCACCACGATATGGAAGCGCTCAACGTGCTGCCGCCGAGCATCGAGCCGCACGCCTCGGGACACATCATCGAGCAAATCGAATATATCAAAAAAATTCTGGAGGCCGGATACGCTTACGTCAGCGACGGAAACGTCTATTTCGATGTGCCCAAGTTCAACCGCGACTACGGATACGGACGCCTCAGCGGCCGCAATATCGACGAGCTGCTGGCCACCACACGCGCCCTCGACGGGCAGGAGTCCAAGCATAATCCCGCCGACTTCGCCCTCTGGAAAAAAGCCGCGCCGGAGCACATCATGCACTGGCCGTCACCATGGAGCGAAGGCTTCCCCGGATGGCACCTCGAGTGCAGCACCATGAGCGAGAAATACCTCGGCGAGGAATTCGATATTCACGGCGGCGGAATGGACCTCAAATTCCCGCATCACGAGTGCGAGATTGCGCAAAGCGTAGCCCACAACGGACATCCGAGCGTCAAAGTATGGATGCACAACAATATGATTACCATCAACGGCAAAAAGATGGGCAAATCGTTGGGCAATTTCATCACCCTCGAGCAATTCTTCACCGGCAGCCACGAGCTGTTGCAGCAGGCATATACGCCGATGACCATCCGCTTCTTCATCCTGCAAGCGCACTACCGCGGCACCGTGGACTTCTCCAACGAGGCATTGCAAGGCGCCGAACGCGCACTGCGCCGCCTCACCGAGGCCTACGGACGCCTGACCGAGCTGCACCCCACGGCAGACGCGCCCTCATTGGACGAGACCGTGGCCGAACTACGCCGCCGCTGCTACGAAGCCATGGACGATGATTTCAATACGCCTATGGTACTGGCCACACTGTTCGAAGTCGCCGGACTTATCAACAAAATCAATGACGGAACCGTCAGCGCCACCGCCGATGATATCGCCGACATCCGCGCACTTATGGACACCTTTATGGTCGAAATACTGGGCCTGCGTGCCGATGTGCAAGGCGCAGACTCCGCCGAAGGCAAGGATGCACTCGCACCCTTCCGCGGCGCTGTAGACCTGCTGCTGGACATCCGCCTCAACGCCAAGCGCAACCGCGACTTCGCCACCAGCGACGCCATACGCGACCGCCTGGCCGCCCTGGGCTTCACCGTCAAGGACACCAAGGACGGCTTTGAGTGGACGCTGGACTGACGCCGAACAATATCTCTTACCACCCACGTCTGTGACAATGAATACGGACACACACATCTCGACAGAGCCTGAAGCCTCCGAGCCTCAGGCTCTGTCGGCACGTGTCATTGCCGCTCTCGGGTACGAGCCCAACGACCAGCAACGCGCCGTCATCGATGCGTTGGCGCGTTTTGTGGCACCGCTGACGCACCCGCAAGCACAGACCGGACCCGATGTGGATGCCGTATTCGTACTCAACGGATATGCCGGCACAGGCAAAACGTCGCTCACGGCAGCGCTGACACGCGCTTTGGCCGACATCAAAGTCCCCTCGATACTGATGGCGCCCACAGGCCGCGCCGCCAAGGTCTTTGCCGGTTACGCACACCACACGGCATATACCATACACCGCAAGATATACCGCCACAGCCTCGGCGGCGAAGAGCCGGGATTGCAGGAAAATAAAGCCATAGGCACGCTATTCATTGTCGACGAAGCCTCCATGATTTCGGGCGGCGACCCTCAGGGACGCGAAGACCTGCTCGGAGACCTCATACAATACGTCTATGCCGGACAGGGCTGCCGTATGCTCCTGATAGGCGACACGGCACAGCTGCCACCGGTGGGAATGGACCGCTCGCCGGCTATGGACCCGGAGGTGCTGCACGCCTACGGACTGCGCGTAAGCCGCGCCACACTCACCGCCATAGCACGCCAACGCGCCGACAGCGGCATCCTGGCCAATGCCACGATGCTGCGACGCGCCATGCGCGATGCCGCCGCCGGACGCGACGAGCTGCGTATGCCCACACTCCTCACCAACGGATTCAGCGACATCGACATCACCTCGCCCGAAGATCTGCCCGAAGCCATCGAAAGCGCCTATCGCGACCACGGCATCGACCATACGCTCGTAATCACGCGCTCAAACATGCGCGCCGCCGCCTTCAACCGCGCCATACGCGCCGATGTCCTATATATAGACACCGCCATCGCCAAGGGCGAGCCGCTCATCGTGGTCAAGAACAACTACCGATGTGCACGCTCCGTCAAAGGCCTCGATTTCGTTGCCAACGGCGATATGGCCATTGTCTCGCACATATACAGCACCGAGACACGCTATGGGATGCACTGGGCGGATGTACGACTGGCCGACCGCAACATCGAATTCGACGCAAAAATCACCCTCGACACACTCGTAGACGACACCCCGGCACTGTCACGCGAAAAGCTCGGCAACCTCGCATCCGCCATACTCGCGGCATACGATGGCGCCGCATCCATGAGCCCGCGCCAACAGATGGCCATACTCAATGCCGACCCGTACTTCGATGCGTTGCAAGTCAAATTCGGATACACCGTCACCTGCCACAAAGCCCAAGGCGGCCAATGGGATCACGTCTTCGTTGACATGTGCGGCATAGCCCCCGACGCCCCCATGGAAGACTTCTATCGCTGGCTCTATACCGCCGTCACCCGTGCCCGCCGCCACCTCACCATCATCGCTCCGCAGCAATTCTGACCACGCCCCGAGCAGCAGACAGACACTTCCAAAAAAGCATATAATAATTTGCCATGTATACACCGCCATTCACCATAACAGACGAAGTGCTACAACTTGTTAGCGAGATATGCTTACACGTGGGCCGTATCGAGGCAATATCGCAATCGCGATTGCCAAGTCCGATGCTCCGCAAGGCGAATCGTATCCGCACCATCCACTCATCATTGGCCATTGAGCACAATAGCCTTACATTGCAGCAAGTTACAGATATTGTCAACGGCAAGCGAGTACTTGGCGCGCCCGACGAAATTCTGGAGGTAAAAAACGCCATCGATGCTTATCGTCTTTTGCAGCAACTCGATGCGTTTAGCCAAGAAGACTTACTCAAAACCCATACGGCTATGATGCATGACCTTGTGCATACGGCAGGACATTTTCGCAACGAAGGTGTCGGCGTATTCGACAAAGATGGCAGCTGTGTTCACATGGCTCCGGCTGCCGAACGCGTGCCGTGGCTGATGAAAGACCTATTCGAATGGGTGTCCTCGACCACGATTCACCCACTCATCAGCTCGTGTGTATTTCACTACGAATTCGAGTTTATACACCCGTTCATCGACGGCAACGGACGTCTGGGGCGTTTTTGGCAGACATTGCTGTTAAGCCGATGGAAACCGGTATTTGCATGGCTTCCGGTAGAGAGCATAGTACACGACAACCAAGAAGGATACTATGCGGCCATCGCCGACAGTGACAGCCGCGCCGATAGTACTCCGTTCGTCACCTTTATGCTCAGATGTTTGCTCCGGACAGTAACAGAACACGAGGGTACGCACATCGAAGAGACCGATGCAGAGACTCCACCGCTTTCCAAGTCGGAAAAGATAGTTTTGGATGCATTTCGCAAGAACGGATTATTAACCATTGCCGAAGTGAGCGAGCTGACCGGCCTTTCGGTCAGTGGTGTCAAAAAAGTGATTACCTCCTTGAAAACCGCCGGGCTATTAGTGCGACGTGGCTCAAACAAAAACGGCCTTTGGCTGGTATCACCCGTGGCCGCTGCCCCCGAAAAGTAGCCAATAAGTAGCCAATAAGTAACCAATAAACGGTCTATAGATGAAAAACACAAACTCGGCCACCGTAAAACAGCAGCCGAGTTATGTCTCTCATTTCTTGGGTTATTATCGAACAGCTATAATACCCAAACAACACTTATGATTTTGGTTAACACTAATGAACATGGATTAATTAGTTAGAATCTATATGCTGCACCTATGCCGAAAACGACCTGATTATAGTTGCTAATAATCTGGTACTTAATGACTCACCAGCAAAAACCTGTGTTTAGCCAAAGATAAGGCTAAGGCGGAGCAGGAAGAACTTGACATCCACGACACCGCATAGTTGTGCCCGGAAGTTCTTTATCATGGCATTGAGAGACTCTGCGGAGGCGTTGGCCTGACGGTCAATAAAATAATTGAGGATTTCTTTCTCACGGGTGTAGATTGTTGACGAGACTGTGTTGAAGTTGTCATCGTTGAAGTCTGTAACCTTGTTATACCATTGCTTGAGGCTTTCATGCGCGGATTCAGTGGTTGCGGATTTGTTGCTGAATATCATCCTCAAGGAGTGGCACAGAGAGTAGGCGTCCTTCATATCAGGATACAGCCGGAACAGCAAGCGAGCTCTTTCCTTTTGAGAAGGAGTCCAGAAGTTGGAAGAGACCATAAGGAGATACCGAGAGCGAGCCAGGAGTTCACATCGCGTGTCGCCGTTGGAGAGACGTTCGGGATCAAACTTCTGATTGGCATGGTTGGGTTTGCGGCCTCGCGGGTCTTTCTTTCCCTTCTTGCGTTTTGTCTTGTTTCGTTTGTTGCGCAGACGATGCTGCTCGCGGGCCTCAACAAGAGCCCTTTGCTCAGTACTGACCGCACCCCCGTCCGCAAAGCAATCTTCACGACAGCAAAGAGCATATGCCCGGCATCGAGGAGACGGATACCGGGCATATGACACAGTAGCTCAGCGAATGATAATATGATAATTACCCTTTCTAATCATTGCACAAAAGCCAACTAGCCTGCGTGGTTCGCTTCATCGGCGATGTCACTTTTCCGTGCATTGATAATACAGAGTTACACTCGTTTGGCTTTGATTGTTTTCTTTTTCCTGACTTTATCACTCAAAAAACTGCCGATGTTGTTTTGTTTTAATTAT
>ERZ1031954.269-NODE-269-length-22484-cov-9.559811_pt1 | contig 22484 bp, 22 predicted proteins | sample MGYA00516701_ERZ1031954 | MGnify/ENA primary metagenome ERZ1031954 (study PRJEB33719, sample SAMN04261284) | wastewater metagenome | biome: rural village; feature: human; material: feces | host: Homo sapiens | place: El Salvador | collected 2013-01-07 ...
CTGTAATCATCAGAAATGACAATCCTAATCTTGGTAAAGTATTGGCAGAATTTGGAGAAACGATAGAAATGTTTAGCCATAAGCCAAGTATAGGTTGATTAATGCATTTTCATAGATGGCAGCTGGCTACTGTTACTGCTTAGGTATAAAATCAAATGATTTATTCTTAAAAGATATAAAAAAGCATTCTTTTTAGGGCTTAACGTACCTAAAGTGACCGCTTACGCTAGTACAGACACAGATCTACAAAAATCTTTAAGTTCGAAGTTTTTACAATAAATCAATGGAGGAAAGATATATGAATATTTTGGGAATGGAAATAGATACGGCAGATAGCAAAAGCCCTTATCAGTTTTATAGGAAGATGAGACCTGAATATTTTTCAGATTCTCATACCGAAAAAGCTATGGGAGAAGATATGTTTTGCTTCTATATGAACAATCTGTCAAAAAATATGAAGCAAGACCAGTTTGAGGAAATGACCAGACAAATGGTAGGTAAACTGGTTACCCCTAACCTGATTCCATCGACAGGTCCTGCTGGTGGAGGTGATGGAAAGACAGACCTTGAGACCTATCCTGTGGATGATAATGTTTCTGAAAAATGGTATTATTCAGATGCTTGTAAAGGTAACGAAAAATGGGCTTTTGCTATAAGTTGTAAGGAAGACTGGGCTTCCAAAATTAAAAGTGATGTACAGAAAATTGTTGGAACAGGTAGAGGATTTAATAAAATTTTCTTTTGCACGAACCAATTTGTCCCTTCCAAGAAAAAGGCCGAACAGTATGATAAGAATAAGGCTGACTATTCAGTTGATGTTTACATCTTTGATTTGAATTGGTATAAGCAGGCCGTTTTTGAAAGAGATTGTTATGATATAGCTATCAAAACTCTTAATTTGGATGATCAATTTAAAGAAGTGAAAGTCGAGGGAGCTGGTGACAAAAGAAAAAGAGAAAAACTCGCAGAAATAGACAGTAGAATTGGCGTGACCAAGTTAAATGGCAGATTGGATACAGCTTATATTGATGATCTATTGGCTGCTGCTATTTTATCACGAGAATTGGAACTTCCTAAAATTGAAATTAAAGGAAGATTCTCTCTTTCTTTAGAACAAGCAAGAAAATATGGAACTAGTCAGCAGGTATTCAATGTAATCTATCAAATAGGTTGGACATCCTTTTTTTGGTTTGAGGAACCTGATGAAATGTATCAGCAATATCTTCAGTTGAAGGATATGTTGCAAAAGGAAATTAATCCTATACGTATAGAGAAATGCTATAATCTCTATAATTTAGTAAATACAGCCATAGTCCTTAACCTTTTCCAAAAAGAACAGAGCATTCAAAATGAAGAAAAGTATTGGAATGACTTATTTCAAAAACTATCTGAGGATGACGAGCATAAAAGTTCATATCTATATCTGAAAATTAGTCTTCTTGAAACTCAGATTATCAACTCTCAAATTAAGGGAGAAAATATAGCAGAGCTTCTTGTGCTGCTTCGAGATGCACTTAAAGAGGTTCCTTGTCATATTGATATTTCTTTTGAAATGCATGCTGAGATTATAAGACAAATAGGTACTTTAGTATCTGACAATCCTGTTTTTGAGGAGATTGTTGACATGGTTGCTGACGAAAGTGCCAAGAGACATTCGGAAATATCATCGGCTGAAGTTCATTTTACCCGAGGAGTACAAAACTTAGAAAAGGAAGATAATCTTAATGCTATCAGGCATTTTGGAAAATGTATAGTAGGATTCCAAAAGGAAGAAACGAAAGGTAGACTTGTCCAAGCTGCTGGAATGTTGGCGTTTGCTTATAAAGAGCTTGATCTCATGTATAGTGCAAAAAATCTGTTTGTTAAAGCATTGAGCTTAATGTTCCATAAGATAGAGACAGATGGTTTAATAGACCATCTTATCGTAACAGTTTTGTTTGAACTATGTAGACATGAGTTGAGAGTCGGAAATATCAATGCCTTTATTAATTGGTTATTTTTGCTTGATAGGATTGTTGCCATTCACCCATCTTTCATAGATGATTCCTATTATCAGAAGCGACAGGAAATAGATTCCATATTGGCTGTTATATCCTTGGCTTCGCCATGCAGTGAACAGGAATGGTCAATGATGCCTGATATCTGTAAGCATTTTGAACTTATTGTTTCAAAAGATACGATACTTTATAGATTAGGGTATGAGGAAAAAACAAGCCAAGAGTTCAAGGATGTGATATTGGCAGATCCAAAATGCAAAGAACATATAGCAGGATTGGTAGATTCATCAATATCATTGTTTAAGCCTTTTTTTACAAACAAAAAGAGTACAAGCCTAAAGACTCTTGTTAATGGATGTACATTTGTTGTAACATTTTATGGTGATGAAAAATGTCAGGCTTATGCAGAAATGTTGTTGTCTTTTATAGAGTCTTTTCTCGCAACAATGAATGCAAAGGATATAGCTATTGCTTTTCCTAAGATTGAGATTGTTTTAAAAGTTAAGAATTCTGGGAAGACTACGGTTAAGAAAGGAAGTAAAACAACAGAATATAAGATTAATATAAACCAAGTTACAGCTACAGAGCAGGATTATTGGAACCTTTGTACTCAATTCTTGACATTCTTCTTGACACTAAATTCGCAAACGAAAAATGCAGAGGAAATGTTTGATAAGAAAAATGTTCAGGATGGTTTACGGGATAGATTGGTAATTTTGTCAAACTATCAGCGAGAGTTTAAACTTGTGTTCAATTCTGATTATAAAATTGGCATAGAGCAATGGTGGCTACCAAAATTTGAGAAATATCCTAATAAGAATGCCCAAAAATCAGAGAAATCAGAAGAAAGGCGAGGGAAACAGGCTAATCAGATAATAACAGATTTGATTGACTATCCTTTGTGGGACAAGGCTCTATGGTCTGGCTGTGGTTATATGATGCCTTACGATGGCTCAGAACCTCCGATTATACTATTGATGTTTAAGCATTATAAGCACGCGAAAGGGATTTTAGAAAAATGGGAGAGTGACTATCGTGCAAAGATATTAAATCTTAAGCTTACGTTTATCAAAGGGGTGGATACAGAACATCCAATGTGGTATAAAGTTATCATTGCTCCTGATTTGAAGAAAATACCTCTTGATTCAGGTCGTTATGTTGTTGCTACGTCTCGTTTTCATTTAATGCAAGCAAAGGACAGTAGTAACCTGAATATGTTTGAAAGGCTGTATTCTAAATATCATTTTGCAGGTATAAGTGCAGTTGAGATAGATAATGCTCAGATGTCGTCAGACCCAGAGAAGCGTTATCCTCATGTGATTCCTGTAACTAATATAGAGTTTAGGGAAGCATGGACAATTGGAGAAAATGATCCAAATTCTATGGCAATATTGCCAACGGACAGACCTGTTATACCTAATGGGCATGAGAATGATGCTCCGGTTTTAAAATTAATAGAGTTAAAAAAGAAGAAGTATGGAAAACTATAATATCTTCCTGTCTTATTTTCAGCAGGAAATTAAAACTCCAGAAATAGTTGATTTTTCTTCTTTACAAAATATTGCAGGAGGAAATCTGTCAATAGATGTTTCTGCAAATGATTCTTCTGAGGATTATTTATGGGGGATTCAGAATGTATCTTCTAATATTTCAGATGAACAGAAGCTAAAGAGAATGTCAGAATATGAAGACTATTTTGTATCTCATTTAATAGAAACTGATTTTGACGAAAGTATAGAACCTGAAATATTAGTTTTCGCACGAAGACAAATTGCAGTTAATAAAGTTATTTTCCTTACTTGGCTTGAACAATTATTTTGGAATTATCAGAAGAATGAACTTTTTGTAGTCAAGCTGATAGATTTGTTTCTTTGTTTCGACTATGAAGAGGTTCAGCCTCAAGCATCTATGTTAGCTGTCACATTTAAGGTGATAAAGTCACACGTAATACAGTCAAAGAATTTGAGTCTTCTCGGTCATTGGTGTAATAAGAAAGCTCTATCAATAATTGAGGATTTTGAGGAGCCAGCTGACCCTTGGTTACAAATCAAGTATAACCATCTAAAGGATATAATTCGAAAAAGATGTACTATCTTAGAAAAATAGAAGAGGGGCAATGGGTTGAAAGACAATTGCATGATGCAGTTTCTATATCTGATTTACGTACTCTTGATAATGATATTTCTGTTTGGAAAGATGATGGTAGTGTAGATGTTATCAAGTTGGCATTGGCTTTTAATCTTTGTACAAAGAAAATAAAAGATCTTTGGTGTGTGAAGATACCTGATAAAGCATTGGACAAATTCAAATTTCATTATGCCCCAAGTAGCACGCCATATTTGCAATGTCGGAGTCTTCATACAAATATTGTAGTACCAACATTGTATGAGATGGGCGATTTGGCAGAAATCATTCATCAGTTAATAAAGAATGGTGATCAAAAATACATTTCTGAACAAGAACAAAAAGAATGCTTTTATAATGCAGTAAAAGCAGATGAAATAGAGATGGATTTTAATGATTGGAAAAATCAAAATTTCCGCAAGGCTCTTGCAGAGATGGAAGGTATCTATGGTCAGATAGATTTCTCTCAATTGCAAAACGCTAAAGATTCAAAGAAAAAGAAGAAAAAATAATTGTAAGTAAGCAGTCACTTTAGGATGTCATGCGTACGTTAATTAAAATATATACCTTTGCCCCGAATTTTAAATTTGGGACAAAATGAATATAAGCGAAGAAAGCAAGTACTATATCTCAAAGTGTATTCCGCAGAATCAAGAAAACGGCAAAGGACAAATTGGTAGACTTACTCGCTCATTGATGGCAGCTGGCTACTGTTACTGCTTGGCATAAATTCAAATGATTTTTTCTTAAAAGATATAAAAAAGCATTTATTTTAGGGCTTAACGTACCTAAAGTGATCGTTTACAATTAATTATACAATGAAAACAATAGCTGTATTTAATAATAAAGGTGGTGTCGGTAAGACGACATTATTGTGTAATCTTGCAGCTTGCTTAAAGGATAAAGGCAAGCGAGTTCTGTTAATTGATGCAGATCCTCAATGTAACGCAACTATCTATTTGTTTTCTCAAGAGAAAATTGAGGAGATGTATAGTGATAAGGCTACAAAGACAATTTATAGCTTGGTAACACCAATTAAGAAAGGAAATAAAAATTTAGATTATGATTCAATCCCTAAAGTTCATTCTGATGGATTTGGTATTGATGTAGTCCTAGGAGATACTAAATTAGCAGTTGCGGAGGATTTGTTTAGTAATGAATGGATATCCTTAAATTCTCCATTTCGTGAAAGATCCTTAGCTTCAACATTCTTTTTAAAAAATATCTTTGAAAAAATAGAAGGCGATTATGATTACGTATTATTTGATATGGGACCTTCACTAGGTTCTTTAAATAGATTGATTTTATTAAATTGTGATTATTTCATTATTCCGATGTCTTCTGATATTTTTAGCCTCAAAGCTATTGAAAATATTGGGCATTCTCTAGAAGTCTGGCAGGCAAAGATAAATGATGTACTCGAAAAAATTCGAAAAGAAAATGATGAAGAATATGAAATAGGAGGTACTGTATTGACAGTTTCCCCAAGATTTTTAGGTTATGTTAGTCAACAGTATAATACAAAAACAAATGCAGGCATTAAGCGTCCTGTTAAGGCATATGATAGAATAATTCAAAAAATGCCAGATAAGATAAAGTCATATTTGGCTAATTTCTATGATAATTCTCCTGATTCTCCTGAATTATGTATAGGAAGTATTCCTACAATGAATAGTTTGATACCATTGTCTCAAATGGCATCTAAGCCAATATATAAGTTGTCGGGAAGTGATGGGGTTGTTGGGGCTCATTTCAAAAAGGTACAAGATAGCAAAATAGTTTTTGAAGCTATAGTTGATAAATTACTTAATTCAATTGATTATTATGATAGATTGGCCAGATAAACTTGTTCAAGATATTGCTCGGCGTAGATGCGTTTTGTTTTTGGGGTCGGGTGTTTCTGCAAATTCTAAAAATGCTGATGGAGAAAGGCCAAAAACATGGGTTGAAGTGCTTAAATTGGGAATTAATAGATTACCAAATACTATAACGAAAAAGCAGAAAGGTGTAGTTTCTAAAGCTATCAAAAATGGTGATTTATTATTGGCGTGTGAATTGTTGAGAAAACATTTGGGGGCTGATGACTATAAGGATTTATTGAAAAGCGAGTTTTTTGATAAACACTTTTTGAAAGCTACAATTCATGAAGAAATAGAACAGTTGGATTCTCGTATTGTAGTAACTCCAAATTTTGATCAAATATACGAAAGGTATGTTCATTCTATTCCTGGCAATGACGTCGTTGTGGTAAAGTATGATGACAATAATATTGCAGATGTTATTCGCTCTGCTCATAGATTGATAATTAAAAGCCACGGTGATATAACTGCTGGAGATGATATAATATTCACTAAAGCAGATTATGCTAAAGCAAGGAGTGAATATGCACAGTTTTATTCTGTTTTAGATGCTCTTTTGCTAACTCATACATTTGTTTTTATAGGTGCAGGCCTAAATGATCCTGATATTCAGTTATTGTTGGAAGATTATACGTATCGAAATAAATATAAAAGAAAACATTTCTTTATAACACCCAAAGATTCCATGTCTGCAGAAGAGTTTGATATAATGGAAAATACTTTGAGTTTAAAATTCTTGAAGTATGATAAAAAGGATAGTCATCAAGAATTGACAGAAAGCATTAAGAACTTACATGCGTTGGTTGATCAAAAACGAGATGAACTTAGTGTTTCAAAAGATTGGTAGTGATATTCAAATGTAAATGTAATAAGTAAGTGTCCGAATCCTGATTCCCATGTGATTTGGTGATTTGGAATTTTGAGGTTGATGCAGAACATCAATCAGGCTTTTTGGATATAACTTTTAAAATGGTATGTGATGGAATTAAACCACAAACTAAAACATTACGTGTTGAATGGAATGGAAAGTGGCGTTCTAGAAAAAGTGAATTGCTAAGCGCTTTAGGATATGAATGGATTGAAAATGAATGATTCCCAAGTTTTTAATGATAATTGAGATACTTCATATAGAGTTAAAGGCTAAGATGTACTTTGTGCTTTGTAATGATTAAGGCGGTCCCATCCCGCACAACATGGCGAAGACCTTTGATGGTCCGCCAACCTTAGAGCGTAGCGGTTCCGAGCACCGAGTTGGGCGGTTTACATCCTTCCTTCTGAGGAGGAAGGCTTGGTTAGAGGTGGAGCTCTCCTTGCAGGAGAGACGGAGAGGTAGAAAAAAGCCTTTTTTAATGGTAAAGAAGGACGGGATGATTTTAGAAATTCTTATTTTTAAGAACACAAAAATAAAAACCCACTATAATGATGAAAAAAATCAAAGATATAACAGTAGCAGTAGCCGGTACCGGCTACGTCGGTCTGAGCATAGCAACGCTATTGTCCCAGCTCCATCATGTAACAGCAGTAGATGTAACTCCTATAGAAGGTGAACTCTAGAAGATTTCCGTTCCTAGTTTGAATAATAATATGATGAGGCTAATGAGGAGTTAAAACAAAAATATAATTTAAATTGATAATAAAACAATAAACATATAAATCATGTTTAATCTCAGTAAATTTATTGGTCAGTACGTGACCAAACGTGAAACAAGTATGTTTGCTCAAGATATTGAGGCAAACAAGGAGAAACTTTCTGCTGAAATCAAAGGCCAGAAAGTTTGTGTAATTGGTGGAGCCGGTTCCATCGGTTCATCATTCATCAAGGCAGTACTGCGCTTTGAGCCAAAGAGTGTCGTAGTTGTTGACTTGAATGAGAACGGATTGGCAGAATTGGTTCGTGATGTGCGAAGCACAGAAGGACTTTATGTACCTGATGAGTTCCGTTGTTACACCCTCAACTTTGCAGACCCAATCTTCGAACGTATTTTCCGTGAGGAGAAAGGCTTTGAAATTGTTGCAAACTTCTCAGCTCATAAGCATGTGCGTTCAGAAAAGGACAAGTATAGTGTTCAGGCTCTCATCGAGAATAATGACATCAAGGCAAAGAAACTGATGGATTTGCTTTGCGTATACCCGCCAAAGCATTTCTTTTGCGTATCTACAGATAAGGCTGCTAATCCAGTTAATATCATGGGTGCCAGCAAGCGTATCATGGAAGACTTGGTAATGGCTTACAATGAGCATTTTAAGGTAACTACAGCTCGTTTTGCTAATGTAGCTTTCTCAAATGGTTCTTTGCCTGACGGTTGGATTCATCGTTTGCAGAAAAAACAGCCATTGGCTGCACCTTCTGATGTAAAGCGTTATTTTGTATCTCCTGAGGAGTCTGGTCAGATTTGTATGTTGGCTTGTATTCTCGGAAATGGTGGTGAAGTGTTCTTCCCTAAGTTGGGTGAAGAGCAGATGCTTACCTTCTCATCTATCTGCGATGACTTCGTAAAGGCAGAAGGATTCAAGAAAGTGGAGTGCAAGAATGATCCAGAGGCAAAGAAGTATGCTGCAGATATGGATTACGAGAGTGACAACTATCCTGTCGTTTACTTCAAGAGTGATACTACTGGCGAGAAAGCTTACGAGGAATTCTATGTTCCTGGTGAGAAAATCAATATGACTCGATTCTCAGCACTCGGTGTAGTAGAGGAGACAACCCGTCGCCCGATGCCAGAGATTAACCAGTTCTTTGATGAATTGGAGGGCATCTTTTCAGAGCCAAACTTCACCAAGGCTGAAATCGTGACATCTATCAAGAAGTTTATACCTAACTTTGAGCATGAGGAAAAAGGTAAGAACTTGGATCAAAAAATGTGAAACTGTCTATAAATGGTCGCAGACATAAAACTCATGACCTATAAAATAAATTCATTAAGTATGCAAAGAAAGATGAAGAGACTCCTCTAGAAGCTCAGCACCTGCGGGTCTAGAGTGTAGTCTTTAATTAATGCAGGTGTATGGTTGTATAATAGTATAATTGCAACAAAGTGGATATGGAATAATTTGGTTGAAATATACCAATGGTGTCAACCATACCTTGAAGCAATGTTGAATTATATCTAAGCAACTGGGTGGGTTGGTGGGATTTTTTATTTAAATATAAAGTTATGGCAGATTTTAAGAAAACAATAGACTTTATTAAGTCAGTTTATGGCAACCAGGAGTTTACTCCTTTGGCTGTTCCTGTTTTTGCAGGTAATGAAAAGAAATACCTCAACGAGTGTATCGACACAACCTTCGTTTCATCCGTAGGTAAGTTTGTTGATCGCTTTGAGGAAGATATGGCAAAATACACAGGCGCAAAGAAGGCGGTGGTATGTGTTAGTGGTACAAATTCCCTTCACATGAGCTTGTTACTCGTAGGTGTAAAGCAAGATGATGAAGTATTGACTCAGGCTCTTACTTTTATTGCTACATGCAATGCATTGAGCTACATTGGTGCCCATGCCGTATTTATTGATGTAGACCGTTCTACAATGGGTCTTTCTCCAGATTCTTTGAAGGCGTGGCTTGAGAAGAACGCAGAGGTTCGCAAGAACGCTCGCAAGGGAGAACTTCCAGAAAGCAAGGATTTCGCTTTCGAAGAGGACGACTTGGCTTGCTATAACAAGAATACCGGTCGTCGTGTCAAGGCATGCGTTCCTATGCACTCATTCGGTCATCCTGTCCGCATTGATGAGATTGCTGCTATCTGTAAAGAGTGGCATATCGAACTTGTAGAGGATGCAGCAGAGAGTATTGGTTCTACATTCAAGGGACAGCATACTGGTACATTTGGTAAGATTGGTGCGATTAGCTTCAATGGTAACAAGACCATCACTACTGGTGGCGGCGGTATGATGCTCTTCAATGACGAGGAGTTGGGAGCATACGCAAAGCATATCACCACACAAGCGAAGATTCCACATCGTTGGGAGTTCCGTCACGATCATGTTGGTTACAACTATCGCATGCCAAATATCAATGCAGCTATGGGATGTGCTCAGTTGGAGAACATAGACAAGTATGTAGCAAGCAAGCGTAAGGTTGCTGCTGAATATGAGGAGTACTTCAAGAATGTACCAGATATCGAGTTCTTCGTAGATTCTCCAAATACAGTTTCCAACTATTGGCTCAATGCTGTTATCTTGAAAGATAAGGAGGCACAGATTGATTTCCTTAGCCAGACAAATGATAATGGAGTAATGACTCGCCCAATCTGGGAGTTGATGAATCGCTTACCAATGTTTGAGAATTGTGAGAACGATGGTTTGGAAAACACTATCTGGTTTGCTGATCGAGTCGTGAATATTCCAAGTTCTGTTCGTCCTTCTGATTTGAATATATAAATATGATCGTATTTATTCTGGATATGATTTCTACAGTATTGTTTGGAGCTCCTGCCGCAACCTATTTCCAGTTGATGTTAGGAACTATATCAGTTTTGACGCTGATTGAGAAAATAAATTCAAACGGTATGAAAAATGGAGAACTATTAGGATGGTGGGCTGGAGCTTCATCTGGGCTGTGCACGAACCTAAAAGGTATTGTAAAAGTCATTGAAGGTAATAGATATGGTAGAAGCTCCGAGGTGAAAAGCCTCCACAGCCCACTTTTTTCTTTAATAAGAATATTATTATGAGGTGCTTTGTTGTTATGGGATATGGTACCCGACCGGATTTGTCTTCTGGTAAGAAGATTAATTTGGATCGGATATATCATGAAATTATAAAACCAGCTGTTACCGAAAGTGGTTTCGAATGTATTCGTGGTGATGAGGTATTAGATAGCGGCTTAATAGACGAGAGCATGTATTATGGTATTCTAGAGTCTGATTTGGTTGTAGCAGATTTGACAACTTTGAATCCCAATGCAATATATGAACTGGGTGTCAGACATGGAGTAAGGAAGAATCGTACGATAATAATGATGGAAACTGGAGATAAATTCTTCTTTGATTTGAATCATAATCGTACACTGACTTATACATATGTTAGAAATCGCAAAAAGTTCGCAGAAGAGGCTGAGCGTGTAAAAATTAGACTTAAGGCAATAATTGATTCCATTGTAAAAGAGAATCAAGTTGACAGTCCATTATATAAGTTTATTCCTGCCTTGAGAGAACCCGTCAAAGATGCGGATGAAACTTTACAGAAGAAGGATTCTAAGCCATTATTTGAAAGAATAAAAGAGGCTATAGCCCTGAGAAAAAAAGAAAGATTCGAGGAAGCTAAAATTCTTTTTGCTTCATTGATAGAAGATGTTCCTTTTGATCCTTATTTTAGACAGCAAAAGGCTCTTTGTGCATATAAATCAGAAAAGCCATCTCCAAAAGATGCATTAGATGAGGCGTTGAATATTTTAAGTCCTCTTGAAAATACTGTTGATCCTGAAACTAATGGGTTGTTAGGAGCAATCTTTAAGCGGAAGTTTTATCTTTCAAATGCAGAGAGTGACATTATCAAGGCTATAAATTATTACAAGAAGGCTTATAGTATTTATTCAGACTACTATAATGGTGAAAACTATGCCTTCTGTTTACTTCTCAGAGCTTCGCTTTTGAAAGAATGTGAAGAGAAAACAGAGTTAAAAGTTATAGCTAAGCATATATACCGAGAAGTTTTTGAAAGTAATAGAAATTATGTTGAGGATGAAGTAAATACCGACTATGAAATATGGACGTTGGCAACATTGGCTTCATGTTCACTAGTCTTGAATGAGAAGGAACTTTCTGATAAATATGAAAAAAGTTTTCTTAGCAGAGCGGATAAAATGATGAAAACATCATATCTATCTCAAAAACAAAAATTGGTAGAACTATTAAAATCGTAAAATTATGGCAAAAACATATTCTTTATTTATAAGTCATAGCTGGGATCATGATGATACCTTGCAGAGTTTAAAGAACTTATTAAATGGTAGAGGCTATTTCTCTGCTGATTATACGCAGGTTGAAAAAGATTGCCCTATTAATTCAGAGAAAGCAGCAGTTGTCAAAGCCAATATTACTAAACGTCTGCAAGAGTCTGATGTATTATTGGCTATAGCAGGTGTATTTGCATCACATAGTGAGTGGATGCAATGGGAGATGGATAAGGCAAAAGAGCTTGGTCTCAATGTTATAGGTGTTATTCCTCGAGGCCAGGAACATATATCTAAAGAAGTATATACTCGTTCTGTTAAAGATGTAAGATGGAATGCTGATAGCATTGTTGAGGCTATAAGAGAATATTCAAAATGAAAAAGGTTTGCGTTATCTCAGCTGCCCGTTCAGAGTATGGCTTGCTCAGGTGGACTATAGATGGAGTTCATAAGAATTCAAATCTAGAACTTCAACTTGTGGTAACAGGCGCACACTTAATGGCTGAGCATGGTTACACATATAAGTGTATAGAGGAAGATGGTTATCCTATTTCTGCGAAAGTTGACATGGGGCTTGTTAGTAATTCCAAAAAGGCTATTGTTGAATCTATGGGAAGATGCAGTGTTGGGTTTGCAAAAACTTTTGCAGAATTGCAGCCCGACATTATTGTTGTCTTGGGAGACCGTTATGAGTTATTGCCTATATGTAGTGCAGCTCTAGTTATGAATATACCAATAGCTCATATTTCGGGAGGTGATATTACAATAGGAGCTATAGACAATGAAGTTCGTAATGCTGTTACAATGATGTCTTCACTTCATTTCCCTGGAGTAGAAGAATCTGCTAAGAATATTATTCGTATGCGTAATAGCAAAGCAAATGTTTGGGCCGTCGGTGAACCAGGATTGGATAATTTCCGCAGATGTTCTTTAATGACCCGTCAAGAACTGTCAGATAATATAGGTATTCCGATAGAAAACAAATGGATTCTTGTTACCCTTCATCCGGAAACAAATGAATCATTGGAATATAACCTTCAGATGGCAAAGCATATAGTAGCATTAACAGACAATATGAAAGATACCTCTATTGTCATATCAAAAGCAAATGCAGACTTTGGTGGCAATCAGATAAATGAATATTGGGCTGAAGTAGAAAAACGTAATCCTGAAAAATACCATCTTTATCCCTCTCTTGGACAGATGCGTTATCTCAGTTTTATGAATGAATGTTATGCAGTACTTGGAAATTCTTCAAGCGGTATAGTTGAAGCACCTTGTCTTGGTACACCTGTTATAAATATCGGCAATCGTCAGACTGGTCGATATATTTGCCAAAATGTCCATCAGGTAAGCAATAATATTAACGAGATAAATAGTGCTTGGAAAGCGATTGAGAATAATCCTCTTCGCATTAAAGACAACTATTATGGTGATGGTTATACTTCAGAAAAGATAGTTAAACATATAGAGGAATATTTAAATGGAAACTTGTAAAATCATAGGAGGGGAGTTTGATGTAGATTTTCAAAACCTTCAGTATATAAAGAGCGATAATGGATGCATGGAAGGCGTGTATAAATACTCTTCAGGCCGTTCAGCTCTGTATTATATATTTCTTGATATTCAGAGACGATATGGAATCACTACTGTTTATCTGCCTGATTATCTATGTTCGTCTGTTGTTGTTGCTGCTGAAAAAAGTGGTATGAATGTTATTTTTTATCCACTAAATAATCAACTTGAAATAGATTCTGACAAGTTACCGATGCAGAATGACGAAAAGGCTGCTATTATGCTTATAAATTATTTCGGATTAAAGAATCTGTCTGAACAAATCTCTTTAGTGCATGGTATCAGTAAGAACGTAGTAGTTATCGAGGATGATGTACAGGCTTTTTATGAGTTTTACAAGTCGAATTTGATAGCTGATTATAAATTCACTAGTCTTCGTAAGACTTTTGCTTGTCCTGATGGAGGAATTGTCAAGACGAATAATGATTTAACGATAGTATCAAATACAAATAAATTTCATCAGTATAAACTTGCAGGTAGTATACTAAAATCTCTTCGCAAACCTGAATATTATGATGATGATATTTATCTTCATCTTTTCGAAAAAGGAGAATTGCAAATTGACGATGAAATCGAAAAAGGTATGAGCGAGATGTCGCAAGAAATCATTAAGAAAGTAGACTTCCAGCGTATTGCTTATATTCGTCAACGAAATGCAAAGCAGATAGTTGAAGGTCTTAAAACACTTGGAGTAGATACAATCATTCCTATTTCAGATGACAGTATACCTTTATTCGTTCCTATATGGTTGGATGATAGAAATAATGTGCGTAAGCAGATGTTTAAAAATAACATTTTCTGCCCTGTACATTGGCCACTTGAAGGTATGGATATAAAAAAAGGTGCAGAAATGGCAGAACACGAGATGTCAATAATCATAGATCAAAGGTATACTAACAATGAAATGGATTTTATACTTACAACATTAGAGAAAGCATTGAAATGATAGGATTTACTGAACATTGGAATCAATATCTTGAATCAATACCTGCTAATCAACAGGATTTGTATTTCAGGGAGGAGTATGTAAGATTATACGAAACAGAGAGTGAAAAAGCTTGTTGTTTTGTTTTCCAGAAAGACATAAGCATTTTGTTGTTCCCATTCTTGCGCAGAGAATTCGTATACAAGGGGAAAACGTATTATGATTTTGAGACAGCTTATGGTTATGGCGGTCCTATTTCAAATGATCATAGTGAGGAGTTTATGACAGCAGCTCTTCAGGCAATGGTAACAGAGGCATGTGAATATAATTACGTTTGTGGTTTTACTCGTTTCCATCCGTTATTAGAGAACTGGGATTGTTTTCACAAAGTAGGTCAATTAGTTAATGATAGAAAGACAATTGCTATTGATCTTACAGGAGGTGTAGATGCTACTTGGATGAACGAAATCCATACGAAGAACCGTAATGTAATAAAGAAAGGTGAAAAAAATGGATTAGAGTTTGTTGTAGATAATGACTTCAAATATCTTCAAGAGTTCGAAGATCTATACAATTCCACAATGGATAAACTTGAAGCAGATGGATTCTATTATTTTAAACCTAAATACTATGAACAACTCAAAGATACTATTCAGAATCGTTTTCTCGGAATAGTAAAGCATGAGGGAAAAGTAATTGCAGGTGCTATATTCTTTTACCAATTACCATATGGACATTATCATCTTGCAGGTAGTGATAAGGCATCATTAAAACTATCACCAAACAATTTCCTTCTTTGGGGAGCAGCAAAGGAATTGATTAACCGAGGAGTTGAACAATTCCATCTAGGAGGAGGTACTGATGGTTCTGAAGATAATAGTTTATATCAATATAAACGTAAGTTCTCAAAACATGAATATCAATTTGTCTTGGGTAAGATGATTTTTAATCAGGCTCTTTATGATGATATTTGTGCAGATTGGATGATTGCCAATCCAGAAAAGGTGGAGAAGATGAAGCACATTCTTTTAAAATATAAATATTGATATTATGCATACATATATAATAGCAGAAGCTGGAGTTAATCATAATGGTCAACTTGATCTCGCACTTAAACTTTGTGATTCAGCCAAGGAAGCAGGAGTAGACTGCGTGAAATTCCAGACTTGGCAGACAGAGAAAATAGTTACTCGTAAAGCTGAGAAAGCCACATATCAGTCAGAGAATACTAATAATGCAGAAGAAAGTCAATTTGACATGTTGAAGAAATTGGAACTCTCTTATGAAGATTTCCGATTGGTACAAGAACACTGCAATAAGATAGGAATAGATTTCCTATCTACGCCAGACGAGGAATATAGCCTTGCCTTTTTAATGAATGAGCTTCATTTACCTCTTATAAAAATAGGTTCTGGTGAAGTGACCAACATTCCTTATCTACGCCAAATGGCTTCCTATCATAAGCCAATAATCCTCTCTACGGGTATGGCTACTCTTGCTCAGGTAGCAATGGCTTATGACACATTGATAGCAGCAGGTGCTCCTATGGTATCCTTACTTCATTGTACAACAAATTATCCATGTCCTAAAAATGAGGTAAATCTTCGAGCAATGCAGACAATGAAAGAAGCTTTCAAATGTACAGTTGGATATTCTGACCATACTATGGGTACAGAGATTCCTATAGCAGCAGTTGCGATGGGAGCGGAGATAATAGAGAAACATTTTACTCTTGATCGAAATATGGATGGTCCTGACCATAAAGCGTCTCTTGAACCCCATGAGTTGAAATATATGGTGGACTGTATTCGAAATATAGAGGTTGCTTTAGGTGATGGCATCAAGCGACCTAATCCGAGTGAAGTGGAGATCTCAAAAGTTGTGCTCAAATCTATTGTCGCAAAGGTTCCAATTAATAAGGGGGAAACCTTAACAGCTAACAATATGACAATTAAACGTGCTGGTAGTGGAATTCCTGCAGCACATTGGGATATGATTGTGGGAACAAAAGCTCTTCATGATTACGATATTGATGAACCAATTAAAATAAATTAAATATGCGTCCTTTAGTTATAATACCTGCAAGAGGTGGAAGTAAGGGTATACCTCATAAAAATATAAAAGAACTTGGAGGGAAACCTTTGATTTGCTATGCAATCGATGCAGCACGCAAATTCACAACAGATGATAATATCTGTGTTTCTACAGATGATGAAGATATCATAAAGGTAGTAGAAAAATATGGCTTAAGTGTACCATTTAAACGACCTGATTATCTTGCCACAGATAATGCTGGTACAAATGGTGTTCTTTTGCATGCACTTAACTTTTATGAAGAGAAAGGTTGTTGTTTTGATATGATAGTACTTCTTCAAGTAACCTCACCTTTTCGTAGAGCTAAAGATGTTATAGAAGCAGCAAAACTTTATGATGAAAGTATTGATATGGTAACATCTGTAATGCCTGCAAAGTGCAATCCTTACTATGATGGATTCGAAGATAATGATAAAGGATTGCTTACTATCAGTAAAGGAGATGGAACTATAGAGAGACGACAAGATGCTCCTTGTGTATGGCAACAGAACGGAGCAGTGTATGTTATCAATCCTTCTCAATTAAAAGCGAAAGGACTTGCTGGTATGACAAAGATTCGTAAGTATGTTATGGATGAAATACATTCTGTTGATTTAGACACCATGTTTGATTGGAAGGTTGCAGAACTGATGTTAAATGAAGGTTTAGTCAAATAAGATGAATACAAAACATATTATAAATAAGCGAGAATCACTATTATCTGCATTAAAAGTTATAAATGCTTTAATGCCTGATCCGTTGGTTTTGTTTGTTGTTGATGACGAAGACAAAATGGTGGGTACATTGACAGATGGTGATTCAAGACGTGCTTTGATAGCAGGTATTTCTGTGAATGACTCTATTGAGAAAGTGATGCACAAGGATTTTAACTATCTTCGTAAAGGAGTTAATGATGATGTACAGCATCTTCATGAGCAGAAATTGAAGAGAATGAAGTTGGTTCCGATTCTTGATTCTGTGAATCATATTGTTGATATAGTCAATCTTGAAAAGTATATTACTCGACTTCCTATTGATGCAGTTCTTATGGCAGGAGGAAAGGGAGAGCGTCTTCGTCCTTTGACAGAGAAAACCCCAAAGCCATTGCTTGAAGTTGGCGGTAAATGTATCATAGATCATAACATAGACCGATTGATTTCTTATGGAGTTAATCATATTGATGTAACTGTAAATTATCTTGCAGAACAGTTGGAGGAACATTTTGCCACTCCTCGTGATGGAGTACAGGTCCGTACTTTCCGAGAGCCAAAGTTTCTTGGTACTATTGGTAGCATTAAGTTTGTAGATACATTCTATAATGATACTATTCTCGTGATGAATTCTGACCTTTTTACCAATATCGATTATGAAGATTTCTTCCTTCATTTTCAACAGAATGATGCAGAAATGTCGGTGGCGGCAGTTCCTTACAATATCAGTATAGAACTAGGCATTCTTGATTTGGATGGTCGTAACATCAAGGGACTCATTGAAAAGCCGAAGTATAACTATTATGCCAATGCTGGTATTTACCTTATCAAAAAACGAGCTCTTGCTGAGATTCCTGAAAATACATTCTTCCATGCCACTCATCTTGTGGAGAAGCTTATCGCTCAAGGAAAGAAAGTTATCCGCTATCCACTAAATGGAACGTGGATTGATATAGGTACTCCACAAGAGTATGCTAAGGCGCAGGATTTGGTAAAACATATTAAGAAATAAAATATATAATCAGATTGTTACATAAAAATACTTTTTAGATAATGAAAACGATTTTAATAGCAGGTGCGGGGCAATTAGGTTCTCGTCATTTGCAGGGAGTAAAAACCTCCGAAAATGAGTTAGATATTTGGGTGTATGATCTCAGTAGAGAATCTTTAAAAGTGGCAGAGGAGCGCTATAATCAAGTAGAGTCAGAGAATAAAACTGCCCATTTCGTTGATTCGCTCGAAGATGTTCCTAATAATATAGATGTCCTAATAGTTGCTTCTAGTTCTAAACCACGTGCAATCATTGTTAAGCAGGTTTTAGCTTCCAAAAAAGTTAAATACATGGTGTTAGAGAAATTTCTTTTCACTAGAATGTCTGAATATGAGGAAATTAAGCAGCTCATCGATGAGAAAGGAGTAAAAACATGGGTGAATTGTCCTCGCAGAATGTGGGATGGATATTCACTTATTTCTCAGTATATAGATTCAACTAAACCGGTTTCTTTTGATTATGAGGATACCGATTGGGGACTTTGCTGTAATACCGTACACTATATTGACATATTTATGTTATTGTCAGGAAGTAAGTCTTTTGCGGTTAATCTTGATGGAGTAGAACCTGAAGTTATAGATAGTAAACGAGCAGGATATGTAGAACTTCATGGGGAAGAGGTATTTACTACAGATAACGGAAGTGAACTTCGTCTACTATCCACAATGAAAGCCGTTGAAGATGCTAAAGTAGTAATTAAAAATGGTAGCAATACGATATTATATTATGAAGGAACTGGCAAGGTTTTCATTAATGGGGAAGAACATGATGTGAAAGTACATTATCAAAGTGGTCTTTCTGGTATTCTTGTAGATGAATTACTGGAAAAAGGTAATTGCCGATTGGCTACTTATGCAGAATCTTCATATTATCATAAGACTTATTTGAGTACTATTGCTCCATTTATAAATAGAATTAAGGGTTGGACTTCTGATGCTTGTCCTATAACATAATTTTAAGACGTTTTATTATGAAAAAGATTTGGTTAATTGGTGCTGGTGGCATCGCTGAAGAATATGCTAAAGTATTAAAAGCTTTAGGCAAAGATTTTATAGTTATTGGTAGAGGAGAGAAGAGTGCCTCTGTCTTTAAGGAACATGTTGGAGAAACTGTTATTACTGGTGGCTTGACTAAATTTCTAAGCTCGTCGCCTATTGTTGCCGACTATGCGATTATTGCAACTCCTCTTTGTGAGCTAGCCTCAAATACAAAGGAACTTTTGAAATATGGTGTAAAAAACGTATTCTGTGAAAAGCCTGGTTTCTTGTTTCCAGGTGAATTGAATGACGTTGTTGTAATGGCTAAGCAAAAGGAAGCAAATGTCTTCTATGCATATAATAGACGTTATTTTGCATCTGTATTGAAAGCACAAGAGATTATAGCAGAAGATGGTGGCGTAAAATCTTTCAATTTTGAGTTTACAGAATGGGGACACGTAATAGAGAAAAGTGGCCATTCGGCTGAAGATCTTTCCAATTGGTTCTATGCTAATTCCTCACATGTTGTAGACTTGGCATTTTTCTTAGGTGGTACCCCAACTCAAATGAATTGTGTAACTGCTGGTGAACTTACATGGCACAAGCCTGCTGTTTTTGCAGGTTCAGGAATTACTGATAAAGGTGCGTTGTTCAACTATGCTGCTAACTGGGCAGCTCCTGGTCGTTGGGGTGTAGAAGTTCTTACATCAAAACATCGTCTGTATTTGCGCCCTATGGAAAAACTTCAGATTCAAGAGATTGGTAGTGTAGCTATTAATCCTGTAGAGATAGATGACCATCTTGATGTAGAGTTCAAGCCTGGTTTTTATCTTGAGACAAAGGCGTTTTTGGAAGGTGATAATTCTCGACTATGTTCTGTTGAAGAGCAGAAAGAGCATGTAGAGCAGATTTATAAAAAGATAATGGCATAGATATGAAGAAAGTCTTGTGTATAGGAGATTCTTTAGGGTTACCTCGTGATGGAGTCCCCTATGAAGCAACGTGGTTTTATAAATTAAAGAAAGCTTTTCCGGATTTTGATTTTATAGATAAATTTCAGAGAGGACAATTGATAAATATGGCATTACGGAAATTTGATTCAGATTATAAAGTTTATGCCCCTAATATTGTGATTCTCGAAATTGGAATTTGTGATTGTGCGCCACGATATATTAATGATAATGCTATTGGTTGGAAAGTGATTTTAAAGTTGCTCAATAAAATGGGGATTGAATCTTTATTTTGGCTTTTTCTTAAAAAAGCTTTTAAAAGATCAGCTAATACTGTATATACAAAGCCTCATTTTTTTGAGAAAGGTTTATTTTCATTGGTAAAATCTTTTTTTGAAATTGGTGTAGATTATATTTTTATCATACAAATACCACATGTATCTGGTAGAGCTATGGAGAAAAGTCCATTTTTTAATGCTAACATAGAAAAATATAATTCTATTTTTTCAAAGTTACAAATGTCATTTGAAGATAAAATCAAACTAATTGATCCTTTACATAATCCCTTAGATGAGTATTATCTCTCTGATGGTTATCACTGTAAGGAAGAAGGTATGAATAAGGTTTATGCTTCTTTATTTAAGCTTTTTTGTGATGTGGGCGATATGTCATTAAACAATAATACTAATAGTCATGTCTAATTATAAAGCTTTACTTAAGCATTCATTAAACTATTTGTTTGCGCAAGTAGCTACCAAGGCACTGGCATTTATATCTATACCTGTATATACTCGTATATTGAGTGTTGAAGAATTTGGTGTGGTTCAAGTGTTTCTCGCAACAGTTGGTATTGCGTCTGTTCTTTTGACACTCAATACAGAAGTAGGTATTAGCCGTTATTATTACGACAGAAAGAGTGATGATGACTTTAAGGAATTTGTAGGTACTACAATTGTCATCATGTCTTCAGTGATGGTGGGTATGTCATTAGTGGGTATACTACTATTGCCTTGGTTGTCAAATGAGTTGTCTTTTAGTTATTTGTTGACTTTGGCCCTTCTGCCTGTGGCAATCTATAATGTGAGTAACTCTGTCTTCACCCAAATATATAGTGTTCTGTTGGAAAGCAAGAAAATCGCGATTGTATCATCCGTTCAAACCTACTTGGCTTTTATTCTTTCTGTAGTAGCAATATTGTTACTCCCTAAGGATAAATATTACGGACAAGTAATCGGTACAATTGTAGCAATGGTTGTCTTGTGGCAATATTTGGTCAGACAGATAAAACCTTATTGTATTTTTCATGTTAAGAAGGAACATGTTAAATATTTGTTATCATATAGCCTGCCTTACCTCCCATATACATTAAGTGGTATCATTATCGCGCAATTGGGGCGAATTGTGATTAGTCAATATGGAGGATTCGGACTGGCTGGTCAATATAGTTTTGCAACAAATATCGCTTTGATTATGTTGGTATTTATAGGTATTGTTCATTCTGCATGGAATCCTTATTACTTTCAATATATGACAGATGGCGACTATAAAAGTGTAAACAACGACTATAAGCTGATATGGGCTGTTACTTTGAGTTTAGGGTTAGCTTTGATTTTATTCGGAAAGGAATTAGCCTTCATCTTGGGTAAAGAAGAATATTTCTCTTCGGTTAAGTATATTCCTGTTTTGGTAATTGGCTATGTCTTTTATCAATGGTCCTATGTTTATATGAGGAATACGGGGTTTGCCAAACGTGTAATATGGAATGCATTAAGCGTCGTATCAGGTGGTGTTGCTAATATGGGTATTTGTTATTTAAGTATCTATAAATATGGGGCATGGGGCGTTGTATTTGCTTTTGCCATATCATATTTCGTTATGCTTGTCACGTCTTGGTCAATAAATAAGTGGGTAATCAAGGAGTATGCTCCCAGGTGTACATCTTTCCTTATGCCGTTTATTATATGGGGAGTGTTTGCTGCAGGATATTATATGGTTTATAACGAATTTGCTGGTAATTATCTAGTTGAAATCCTATTTAAATTACTTTTACTCGTTGTTTATAGTATGGTTATAATTTATCCATATAGATTTAAAGTTTATAGAGTCTTGAGACGATTTAAATAAAAGAAACAAAAATGGTAAAAAATATTTATTTTATTGTGACAGAGGAACATTTTATGGCAAATTATACCAATTTGTTGGATCATTTGCGAGAATTTAACATTCCAATTGATATAATTAGTGTTCCAAGTTATAATAATGTTGGTATGCGTGATAGATTATTTAATGGTAAAAGCATATTAAAAAAAATTAAAAATAAGGTTGTCACAATCCGTGGCAACCAGATATCTGAC
>ERZ1031954.271-NODE-271-length-22399-cov-12.392410_pt1 | contig 22399 bp, 16 predicted proteins | sample MGYA00516701_ERZ1031954 | MGnify/ENA primary metagenome ERZ1031954 (study PRJEB33719, sample SAMN04261284) | wastewater metagenome | biome: rural village; feature: human; material: feces | host: Homo sapiens | place: El Salvador | collected 2013-01-07 ...
ATATACAGCAATTCAACAATACCAACTGGAGCCGCAACATAATCCTCGTAGACGGCGACTATGTCGACTCCGTAGCCTTCAACCTCTCTGTCAACTTCGAACGCATGCTCGGCAGACGCATCCCGAAAGCCGACCTCGCACGCTGGATAGACTGCGTGGCGCTCGACGGCGGAATGCGCGAGAGCCGCGACAGCGAGGGCGAGACGCAGGTCATCTTCATCCACTCTAAGGAGAAGGCTGCGCTCGAGAACTTCGCGCCCGGCAACTACGAGGCAGACCTCAACGCAAAGGCATTCAAGGACCGACTGGGCGAGTTCGTGCTCAGCTCCTATCCCGTAGAGGAGGTGGTGAAGCACGACGACTTCTTCCTCGACATCCTCAAGACCGTGGTCAACCACAAGGACGTGCACCGCGTGATGGCTATCCCCAACGCCGAGCACCCCGCGCTCTGGGACGCTCTGCGCCACGCCCTTCGCGACGTAGACGACGAGGAGAAGCGCGTTACGCTATTCGCCATGCAGCCCCTCGAAGGTGGCAACTTCAAGCAGGAAATCTTAGGCTACTCGCTCATGAACGCCCTCGGAATAAAGGGCAGCGAACTGTAAAGCGGTGGGCTGGAGTGCTATGTTTTCTAGGTTAACTAGGTATTCTAGAACACCTAGTCAACCCAGAAAACCCAGAAAACCCAGAAAACCCAGAAAACCCAGAAAACCTAGAAAAACCTAGCCCATAGTAAAACCGAAAAAACAACAAACTAAAAAAATAGAAACAATGGGAAAAGTACTTATGATCGGCGCCGGTGGCGTCGCTACAGTTGCAGCGTTCAAGATTGCACAGAACGCTGACGTTTTCACCGACTTCATGATTGCAAGCCGCACGAAGTCGAAGTGTGACCGCATTGTCGAGGCAATCGGCAACCCCAACATCAAGACCGCTCAGGTGGACGCTGACGATGTTGAGCAGCTCAAGGCTCTCTTCAACGACTACAAGCCGGAACTGGTCATCAACCTCGCCCTGCCCTATCAGGACCTCACCATCATGGAGGCTTGTCTGGCTTGCGGATGCTCGTACCTCGACACCGCCAACTATGAGCCGAAGGACGAGGCTCACTTCGAGTATTCTTGGCAGTGGGCTTACAAGAAGCGCTTCGAGGAGGCTGGTCTGACAGCTATTCTCGGCTGCGGCTTCGACCCGGGCGTTACAAGCATCTTCACCGCTTACGCTGCTAAGCACCACTTCGACGAGATTCAGTATCTCGACATCGTAGACTGCAACGCCGGCAACCACCACAAGGCGTTCGCCACCAACTTCAACCCGGAGATCAACATCCGCGAGATCACTCAGAAGGGTCTCTACTGGGAGGACGGCAAATGGGTGGAGACAGCTCCGCTCGAGATTCACAAGCCGCTCACATACCCGGAGGTAGGTCCGAAGGAGAGCTACCTGCTCCACCACGAGGAGATAGAGTCGCTCGTGAAGAACTACCCGACCATCAAGCGCGCTCGCTTCTGGATGACTTTCGGTCAGCAGTATCTCACATACCTCGACTGCATCCAGAACCTCGGCATGTCGCGCATCGACGAGATAACATACGAGGCTCCGCTCGCCGACAATCCTTCGGAGAAGGTGAAGGTGAAGATCGTGCCGCTGCAGTTCCTCAAGGCCGTGCTGCCTAACCCGCAGGACCTCGGCGAGAACTACGACGGACAGACTTCTATCGGCTGCCGCATCCGTGGCATCAAGGACGGCAAGGAGCAGACCTACTACGTCTACAACAACTGCTCGCACGAGGCTGCCTACAAGGAGACCGGCATGCAGGGCGTAAGCTACACTACGGGTGTTCCGGCTATGATCGGCGCTATGATGTTCTTCAAGGGTCTGTGGCGCAAGCCGGGCGTTTGGAACGTAGAGGAGTTCGATCCGGATCCGTTCATGGAGCAGCTCAACAAGCAGGGTCTGCCTTGGCACGAGTTGTTCAATGTAGACATTGAATTATAAATTTTGAGTTTTGAATTTTGAGTTTTGAATTATCGCTACGCGATTTTGAATTATTCAATTTTGAATTACGTTAGATTAAAGGTCTACAAGCGATATTGAATTACTTTAAATTAACAGTCTATGAGTGACTTCGGAAACCTCTTGGAAGAGAAGTGCATGAATTTTTCTATTCGTATAATAGGATTATGCAGATTCCTTAATGAGGAAAAGCATGAATATAGAATTGCTGATCAGATGTTTCGCAGCGGTACAAGTATCGGTGCAAACGTCGCGGAATCGCAATGCGCAATAAGTAAAAACGACTTTATTGCCAAACTCTATATATCGCTAAAAGAGTCAAACGAAACTTTGTATTGGTTGCGCCTTCTACAAAGAACGCAATATATAAACAACAAACAATACGAGTCTATATATAAAGATTGTGAAGAACTGAAACGAATGCTTGTGTCTATAACAAAGAAAATGACTACAGCAAACGATATTTAGTTTTGAATTTTGAGTTTTAAATTTTGAATTATGCGCTACGCGCATTGTGAGTTTATCAGTTTTGAGTTATGAATTCAAAATTGAATAATTCAAAATTCAAAACTCAAAATTACGACGCACGTCGCAACAATTCAAAACTCAAAACTCAAAACTCAAAATTGCCGCAGGCAACAATTCAAAACTCAAAATTCAAAATTGCGACGCATGTCGCAACAATTCAAAACTCAAAACTCAAAATTCAAAATTGCCGCAGGCAACAATTCAAAACTCAAAACTCAAAATTCAAAATTGCGACGCACGTCGCAACAATTCAAAATTCAAAACTCAAAATTCAAAATTCATAATATGGCTAAAGAAGAAATGAACATCGACCAGGCGGGCAAGCTCAAAGCCCTCCAGGCTGCGATGTCAAAGATAGAGAAGGACTTCGGCAAGGGTTCCATCATGAAACTCGGCGACGAGCAGGTGGAGAACGTCGAGGTAATCCCTACCGGTAGCATCGGTCTCGACGCCGCACTCGGTGTCGGCGGCTACCCGAAGGGCAGAATCATCGAGATATACGGCCCTGAGTCGTCAGGTAAGACAACGCTTGCCATCCACGCCATCGCCGAGGCACAGAAGGCAGGCGGCATCGCAGCATTCATCGACGCCGAGCACGCCTTCGACCGCTTCTACGCAGCAAAGCTCGGCGTAGACGTAGACAACCTCTGGATCTCGCAGCCCGACAACGGCGAGCAGGCACTCGAGATTGCCGACCAGCTCATCCGCTCATCGGCTATCGACATCATCGTCATCGACTCTGTGGCTGCGCTCACTCCGAAGGCGGAGATTGAGGGCGACATGGGCGACAACAAGGTGGGTCTGCAGGCTCGTCTTATGTCGCAGGCGCTGCGCAAGCTCACCTCTACAATCTCGAAGACCAATACTACGTGTATCTTCATCAACCAGTTGCGCGAGAAGATCGGCGTGATGTTCGGCAACCCCGAGACAACAACGGGCGGTAACGCCCTGAAGTTCTACGCTTCGGTGCGCCTCGACATCCGCAAGGTGACGGGCATCAAGGACGGCGACCAGATCATCGGCAATCAGGTGCGCGTGAAGGTAATCAAGAACAAGGTGGCGCCTCCGTTCCGCAAGACCGAGTTCGAGATTATGTTCGGCGAGGGCATCTCAAAGGTTGGCGAGATTGTAGACCTCGGCGTAGAGTACGGTATCATCCAGAAGTCGGGCTCGTGGTACAGCTACAATGGCTCGAAGCTGGCGCAGGGTCGCGACGCTACAAAGACTCTGCTGAAGGACAACCCCGAACTCTGCGAGGAGCTCGAGATGCTCATCAAGAAGGCTATCGCGGAGCATCGCGAGGCGTAAAGCGCGGAGAGTCGTGCAATAGGAGGGTATGGCATTAGCTTTCCGCTACGCGCCGCTGACTTTCAGTTCTTGCCATACCCACGCACCCTCATTCTTGGAATAGCCTTCCACAGATGCAATCTCAGGGGGTGCAGCAGTCTCTGCTGCACCAACCAAGCAAGAAGTGGTTCTCCCACAGAAGGCACGGAACGCACAGAATCTTCTTGCAGAGAAGAGCCTCCCACAGATCACACAGATTTACACAGAAGTTATGGTGCTTTAAGGGGGAGAAGTTCTGTGGAAGAATATATCACAGCAAGTAACGGCTGACAGAAAGGCTGGTAGATAGACTGGAAGATTTTGCATTTCCCAGTCTATCTACCAGCCTTTATTCTGTTTATAATGTGAGTGTTACGGCGATGCTGGAAGATATGGCAGATTTTTGGTATATCACAAAAACACCAAACAAAACAACGCAAAAACACCAAACAAAACACCACAAAAACACCAAACAGCTTGCTTAATAAACAAGAAATCAGTATCTTTGCAACAAATCATACAACAAACAATATGGAATATCTTAAAAGAACTGCCGATGAGTATTTGAGCTTGCTACTGGCTTCTTCAGGAGCCGTGCTAATAGAAGGTCCAAAATGGTGTGGCAAGACAACAACTGCAGAGCAACAGGCAAACAGCACCATCAGTATGCAGGATCCTGACATGCGTGACAAATACCAAGCTACCATTAGGGTGAAACCTTCGCTTCTTCTGGCTGGCGATACGCCACGTCTTATAGACGAATGGCAGGAGGCTCCCGTTCTATGGGATTCTATAAGAGCTATGGTTGATAAACGAAATGAGTTTGGACAATTCATTATGACGGGTTCTAATTCGATTGACCCAAATAAGAAAAGCGAATTTATCAAACATTCAGGCAGTGGACGAATTGCAAAGATGCAAATGCTTACCATGAGTCTGTATGAATCTTTGGAATCCAACGGCAAGATTTCGCTAAAAGAATTGTTCGACGACAAGGATTTGGACATCGATGGCATAACGTCAGAAATGTCTATTGAAGAACTTATATTTGCTGCCTGCCGTGGTGGTTGGCCTGCGTCATTATATGCCAAGTTCGACAAAGCCAAACTGCAAATAGCCAAGAACTATGTCAAAACAGTATGCAGCACTGATGTATCGACAATAGATGGAGTCAATAGGAATGAAAAGGTCGCAAGCACAATACTTCAAAGTTATGCACGCAACATATCGACATTAGCCAAAAAGAGCGTGATATATCGCGATGTCAACGAGCACTTAGATGGTATCAGCACAACTTCTTTCGACACATATATTGATGCACTTGAACGTTTGTTTGTCGTTCAAGACATTGAAGCGTGGAGTCCTGCCATACGTTCGGCATCCGCCATACGCCGTGGGTTGAAGCGTGAGTTTACTGACCCTTCTATTGCTGTTGCAGCCTTAGGTCTGTCACCAGAAGCCCTTTATACAGATTTGAAAACATTTGGTTTCTTGTTCGAATGTATGGCAATCCGCGACCTGAAGGCTTATTCATTATCCCTTGGCGGTTGCATTTCATATTATCATGACAGATATGATTTGGAAGCAGATGCCGTTCTTCATCTTGATGACGGTCGATACGCTCTAATCGAATTCAAATTGGGTAGTCGAGAGATTGAAGAAGGTGCTGAACACCTTAAAGAAATCAAAAGACTTGTGCAAGAACATAACATGACTGAAAAACAAATAAAGCTACGTGAGCCTGATTTGCTTATGGTTATAACCGGAGGAGAAATGGCCTACACACGTCCTGATGGTGTCAAAATAATACCACTTGCCTGCCTGAAGGATTAATACGTACCCATGAGGCTGGTAGATAGGCTGGAAGATTTTGCATTTCCCAGTCTATCTACCAGCCTTTATTCTGCTTATAATGTGAGAGTTACGGCGATGCTGGCAGATATGGTGGATATTTTCGCCAAACAATTCAAAACAGCATATCTAAACATTTCACCACCTCAACATCTCACCACCTCACCATCACTCCGTCTTGATGCTTTCTACCGGATTCTGCGTCGCTACGCGCCACGACTGCGCCACGACCGTCGCGATGACAACGGCAGAGACACCGACGAAGCTGAGCGGGAAGAGCCACCAGTGGAGCGGCGTGTGCTCGGCGAAGCTCTGCAGCCACTGCATACTGAGCCACCAGCCCACGGGAGCTGCAACGGCGAACGACACCACGAGCGGCACGGTGTAGCGCATGGCGAAGAGGCGCACGATAGAACCTACCGACGAACCCATCACCTTGCGTATGCCTATCTCCTTGCGGCGATACTCGGTCTCGAACATAGTCAGCGAGAACACGCCGATAACGGTGATGATGATGCAGATGATGGCGAAGAACTTCACCTGCGATATGAAGCGGAACTCCTCGACGTAGGTCTGCTGCAGGTCGTTGTCGAGGAAGTTCATCTCGTACTTCTGCGACGCGTCGAGACGGTTGAGCACGTCGGCTATGCGGCGTTTTGCCTCCACCTTGTCCTGACCCTTTGCGACGCGCACGAACACCTGGTTGCAGCGGTCGCCCCACTGCTCCATGTCCGGTCCGAAGATGATGAACGCCACAGCCACACGACTGTTGTCGTTGCGCATCGACTTCAGCTTGAAGCTGTTGCAGACGCCCACGATGAGATAGTTTGCCATAGGTCCCCATTCGTTCTGACGACCGATAGAGTCGCCCACGGCGAGCCATTTGTACTGCTGCATGGCAGCCTTGTTGAGCACGTAGGCACCCGTCTTCATGTCAGCCTCGTTGAAGTTGCGACCCTCCAGAATCTTCAGTCCCATAGTTTGCGTATACTCATAGTCGCAGGGCAGCACCTGCAGCGACATCTGATGCTCATCGTCGCCACGTCCCCAGCCCATATAAGCATCACTTGCGCCGATGGCGCTCTGCGCGAAGCCCACGCTCTCCACGAACGGAAGCTTCTTCAGTTCGGTGCGTATCGTCTCGCGCTTCGCCTTCGCCTCTTCCGAGAGTTTGGTGTAGAACACCTCGTTCTTGTTGAAGCCGTAGTCGCAGCTGAAGATATAGTTCGACTGGCTCGACATGACACCTATATATATAGCGAGCACGAAAGCCACGCAAAACTGCACCGCCATTATCGCCAGGCGCAACTGTCTGCCGCGCGGCGAGAGTCCGAACGAACCTTTCAGCACCAGAGCCGGAGCGAACGACGTGCTGTAGAACGCCGGCACAACAGCCGCCAACGCTCCCACGACGAGTGCCGACGCAGCCATGACGGCGGCAAGAAGCCAGTGTGCCGAGAAGCCGATGTCGCCCGAAACGAGCTTCATGCACGCCTCGCTGCGCTGGAACGCCACTACAAGCAGAACGCCGACAAGCAAAGCCACAAAGGCGAACAGCACGCTCTCCATTATCATCTTAAGGCGCAGACTGCCTACAGAGGCTCCCATCACACGGCGTGTGTTGACGCCGCGCATACGCATCGGCACCTCGGAGAGCTGGAAGTTGAGCAGATTGAGTAGGGCGATGAACAGCACGAAGACAGAAGCCACGGTGAGCACGTCGACAAGGCTGCGGTTGCCCTTGTCCTGCTGTCCGATGCCAGAGAAATAGACGTCGTCAACGGAGGTTATTCTGAACTTCATCTGCTTGTCAAACTCTTTCTCGTCTTTAGGACTGATGCCTTGGGCTTTCATGAAGCCCTGTTTCAAGCCACGCACTACCTTTTCAGGACTTGCACCATTGTCAAGTCGCACATATATATAGTAGCTCCACTCGCTCCAGTCGGTCATTCCGCTTTCGTTATCGCAGAGATACATGCCGTTAGGTATGGTGCAGTTGTCGGGCATATCCTCGCTCACGCCCACCACGGTGATGGGTTTCATTCCGCCATCGTCGGTGTTGATTTCGAACGTCTTGCCAGCAGCGTTCGCCGTGCCGAACATCTTCTCGGCTGTGCTGCGGTTGAGGATGACTGTAGGCCCTGTGCCCCAAGCCTTGCTTGAGCCGGAGATGAGTTTGCCGGTGAAGAACTCAATGCCAGGCTTGCTCATGTTCACTACAGGCACGGTTATGGTGCGGTTGTTCACCCTAACATCGGTCTTATTAACATACGGACAGTAATAGACAACGCTCTTAACCTGCGGTACATCCTTCAGCATTGAGGCGAACGGGCGGCAGATAGTGCAACCCCAGTTGTCGCCGAACAGATTGCCGTAGATTTCGAGGCGGTACGTGTGCTCGTAGTCGTTGATGTTGTGGTTGTACGTGCGGTTGTATATCACCTGTGTCATGAACAGGTAGAACGTCGCTACAGCCACACTCAAGCCGAAGAGGTTGAGCAGCGTGGCTATGCGGTAGCGGCGGAACATATATAGGAATGTCTTCATATTTATGATATTTTATTTTGTTGAGAATTGAGAGTTGTCTCTGTTGAGAATTGAAAGTTGAGAGTTTAGAGTTATGATTACCTTGAGAGTTCTTGCTTATGCAAGCGGCAAAGCCGAGCGATGATTATCATTTAGAATGGTACGAAACACAATATCATTAGTACATATCATCTATAGTGCATATCATAACTTTCAACTCTCAACTTTCAATTCTCAACTGAGACAACTCTCAACTCTCAATTATAAACTAAAAGAACTGCCCTCCACAACCTGACCGTCGAAGAGGTTGATGATGCGGCTTGCCATCTGCGCGTCGTGCTGCGAGTGAGTCACCATTACGATTGTTGTGCCCTCGGCATTGAGCTGCGAGAGCAGTTCCATGACAGCCAGACCGCTCTTCGAGTCGAGATTACCCGTAGGCTCGTCGGCGAGAATAAGCTTCGGCTTGCCCACAACGGCGCGAGCTATCGCCACACGCTGCTGCTGACCGCCCGAGAGCTGCTGCGGATAGTGCTTTGCACGGTGGCTCAAGCCCACCTTGCGCAGTATCTCCGTAACACGCTCGCGGCGTTCCTTCGCCGCTACGCCCATATAGCGCAGCTGCAGGTCGACATTCTCCTCAACGGTAAGCTCGTCGATGAGGTTGAAGCTCTGGAACACGAAGCCGATGCGTCCGCGACGGTAGCGTGTGCGGTCCTTCTCCTTAAGGTTAGCCACGGGTTCGCCGTCGAGCAGATAGTCGCCCGAGTCGGGATTGTCGAGGAGTCCGAGGATGTTCAGCAGCGTCGACTTGCCACAGCCGCTCGGTCCCATTATGGCGACGAACTCGCCGTCTTCTACATTTATACTAACGCCGTTGAGGGCGACTGTCTCCACTTCTTCCGTGCGGAAGACCTTGGTAAGGTTCTGAGTCTTTATCATAATTTTTGCTATTTAATTACCAATACCTCGTTATCCTTAAACGCTTCGTATCCGCTGGTGATGACGCGCTCGCCAGGCTCCAGTCCGTCGGTCACCTCATAGTATTGTGGGTTCTGGCGGGCTATGCTGATGTTGCGGCGGTAGGCCTTGCGTCCCGACTTGTCGAGCACGAATATCCAGTTGCCGCCGGTGGTCTGGAAGAACGTGCCGCGCGGGATGAGCGTAGCCTGCTGCGACTTGCCGAGAGCCAGCTCCACGTAATAGGTTTGTCCGCTGCGCATCTGCGCCGGGCGTTCGCCGACGAAGACAAAGTCGGTGCGGAACGTTCCGTTGCGCACTTCGGGATATACCTTGCGCACACGCAGCCGGTAGGTCTTGCCGTCGCGACTGAACGAAGCCGAGAGGCCGGGACGCACGCGGTCGATGTAGTGCTCGTCAATCTGCGCCTGCACCTTGAAGTCGGAGAGGTCGTTTATCTGTCCGATGTTCTGTCCGGCAGCAATGTTCTGTCCCAACTCAACGTCGAGCAGTCCGAGTTCGCCGTCGATAGCCGAGCGCACCTCGAGCTTGTTCTTGCGGTCGCGCACTAAGAGCACGTTCTTGCGCATATTGTCGAGGTTGTCCTCCATCTGCGCCATCTGCACGTGGCGGTAGAGACTGTCCTGCTTCAGGCGCTGCGAGATAAGACTCTGCTTGCGGCGTGCGAGCTTATAGTCCTCACGACTCTGCAGATACACCTCCTTGCTGATGAGGCGCTCCTTGTAGAGGCGTGCGTTCTGTTCGTAGGCGCGGCGCTTGCGGTCGCAGTCGGTGTCGAGCGTAGCCTGCTCGGTACGGTTGTTGAGTCGATCCTGCTGCATCGCCACCTGCGTGTTGCGCAGCAGGTTCTGCTTCTCGGCGAGTTCGGCCTCAGCATTCAGAATCTGCAGGTCGAGATTGCTGTTGCTGAGTCGGAGTATCACGTCGCCCTTTCTGACGCGTGTACCCTCCTCCACAACCTTCTCGCGCACTATGCCGCCCTCCTCGGGCGAGATCTGCACCACCTGAATAGGCAGCACCTGTCCGTTGAGACGCACATAGTCGTCGAACTTGCCGCGAGTGACGTCGCTGATGGTGATGTCTGTGGCGTCTATGGTCATCGTACTGGCGGTTGTGCCGAGCACTATCCACACGAGGAGCGCAGCGAGTGCGGCAGCCGCAGCGATATACCATGCGTAGCGGCGGAGAAATGATTTCTTTTCTATTTGTCGGTCCATAATGGTTATTTTTTAAACTAAGCCTTTTTTAAGCCTCTCTAAGCCTCTTTAAGCCTTTCGAAGCATTGTTTACTAAGCCCTCCACGATGGGGAGGGTTGGGAGGGGCTTTTTTACTTTTCATAGTACGCCAGCACCTGGCGGTTGTACATCATTGTGAGCTGGCTCTGCAGCAGTTTCACACGGCTTTGCAGGAGCGTGACCGCCGCCGTGCGCACGTCGATAGACGACGCCATGCCCTCTTCGAACTTGCGCGTAGTGAGATGGGCGGCTAAGCTGTCAGCCTCAACCTGATCCTTCATCTTCTGCACTTCCTTGGCGCTGTTCTCCACATCGGCGACAGCTTCGGCAATGATGCGCTGCAGTTCGGAGCGCTCGTAGTTGAGCGATTCGCGTGCTTTATCAAGAGCTATGCGGCGCGAGCGAACGGAGGAGACAGAGCCGAGTCGGTTGAAGATAGGAATGCTCAACGAGAGAGCCACGTATTCGCCGGCGTTGTTCTTGAACTGCTTGCTGAACGGAGCGTGTCCACCCACATCCATATTGCGGAAGAACGAGGTGGAGACGCCGCCGGAGAGAGAAATCTTAGGAAGAAAGGCGCCGCGGGCTGCGCGCAGGGCGTAGCGGGCTGCAGCCACACTGCTCTCAGCCTGCGCTATGCGCGGATTGGTTGTGAGCGCCACATTATATATATTATAGGCATTGTCTGAAGACTGTAGCGGAGCATCTACCGAAGGCTTCTCCACGATGAGCGTGTCGGCGATGGGGAAGTTCATCTGCTGCTTCAGTGCAAGCAGCGCCTTCGTGGTCTGACTCTGCATGTGTGTCAGCTCGTAGTCGTCGGCAGCCAGTGTGGCACGCATCTGCGCCACGTCGGCTTCGCTCTTCTGCCCCACCTCAGCCATCACTTCTACTTGATGGAGCAGCGCACGACTCTCGTCGCGTTTGCGGCTGGTGTGTTCCACGGCGCCCTCGCAGTAGAGCAAATCCATGCACGCCTTGTACACCCTCAGTCGCACGGCGTCTTTCTCCGCCTGCAACGCCGAGCGCCCCATCGCCACATTGGCGCGAGCCATGCGCAGTTCGTTGTAGCGCTGCAAGCCGTCGAAGACGACGAGCGACGCCTGCAAGCCGTAGCCGTTATAGAAGGTATTAACATCGGTGTAGGTATTGGTCTCGGGGTCGATGGCGCGTCCGAAGTTCATCTGTGCGCCTACCGATCCATACACGTCGGGCAGGAAGGCGCCGATGGCGCGTGTGCGTTCGGTGCGACTTGCGTCGAGGTCGTACTGCTGCAGGCGCACCGTGTGACTGTGCTCGGCGGCGTACTCCATGCAACGCTCCACGCTCCACGGCTCGGCTGCCTCAGCGGTCATCGTGACAAGCACGAGGGATAGGGTGACGAGTAATCGGTTCATATCGTTTCTGTTTTGTTTCTGCTGCAAATTTAATTACAAAAAATGTGTGGTGCTATAACATTTTTGAAGAAAGAAGAAAGCAGAAAGTAGATTTATGAAAAAGTGTATGATAATCATACAATGAGGAAAGTTCACAATCGAAAGAGATGTAAATATTACTAAACTCAAATAAAAATACGACAAAAACATTTGCAATGCAACTATTTTTAGTTACATTTGCAAATAAATAATAAATCACATGAATAAAAAGGACAAACTCCTAAAAAGGTTTTATGGGTTACCTAAAGATTTCACCTTCGATGAGATAGTTGCCTTATTCACCCAATTTGGATTTCATCAAGAAAACAAGGGGGCAACATCTGGTTCAAGAGTTATCTTCGTGAACGATAATGACAATAATAGTTATATCATGCACAAGCCTCATCCTTCTAACATCATCAAAGGGTATGTGATGCGTCAGGTCATGGTATATTTAAAAGCTAATGGTTATCTTAATAAATAAAGAACTATGGGATTACTTAAATACAAAGGTTACACGGGCAGTGTAGACTATAGCGAAGAGGATAATTGTCTTTATGGCAAGGTCCTTGGCATGAGCAAGGATGCAATAACCTACGAGGGACAGGACGTAAACGAATTGCGCAAGGACTTCGAGGAGGCTATTGACGACTACTTGCGATTGTGTGAAGCTAAAAATAAAGAACCTCGCGTACCCTATAGCGGAAACTTGAACATAAGAATTACTCCTGAAATCCATAGTCGTATAGCTATGATGGCTATGCAAGCAGGAACAACAATTAACGGATTTATACGCGATACACTTGCCAATGCTGTAGGTATCACGAAACCTATTAATATATGATTCGACCCTACAACACCATAGTCGTTGTGGATGATAATCCAACCATTCTCACGGCTCTGAAAATATGTCTTACTGCGGAGTTTGAGCGCATTGTCACACTAACTTCGCCCGACACGCTTGTCTCAACTCTCTCTAACGGCGAGCATGTTGACGTGGTGCTGCTCGACATGAACTTCTCATTAGGCGTGAACACGGGGCAGGACGGACTGTTCTGGCTGCGCACGCTGAAGAAGCTGCATCCCGACACACCGGTGGTGCTGATGACGGCGTATGCCGACGTGCAGTTGGCGGTGAAGGGACTGAAGAACGGGGCTGCCGACTTCGTGACAAAGCCTTGGGACAACGACGAACTGGTGCGCACGATGCGCGATGCGGTGGAGAAGAGTCGCGAGGTGGTAACGCTCGACGAACTCGAACAGCAGCACGTGCATCGCGTGGTGGACCAGTGTCACGGCAACATGAGCAAGGCGGCGGAACTGTTAGGAATAACGAGGCAGACGCTGTATAGGAAGATAAAAGGTTGAGATATGATGTTGTAATGGTGAGGTGGTGAGGTGTTGACAATAGTGAGAAATCTCAACATCTCAACAAAACAACATCTCAACATCATATCTCACCACCTCAACACCTCAACATCTCACCATCTCACCACCTCACCACCTCAACATCTCAACATCACAACATGGCACCATATATAACAATTCTTCTCGCCGCACTCCTCGTAGTGCTCTTCGTCTTTGAGTGGCTCCACCAGCGGCGCCTCTCCACCCGAGTGCGCCTTATGCGCGAGGCGCTGCGCAACCGCGACTTCATGTTCCGACTGCCAACGGACAGCATCATGCCCGGCGAGCGCGACCTGCAGAAGATGCTCAACGAGATGGGCGGAGAGATTAACAAGCTGATGGCACGCAGCGAGGTGGAGTCGTGGCAGCGGCTGACACGCGTGTTGACGCACGAGATAATGAACGCCGTGACGCCGATACAGAGCATCACGCAGGCGTATATAGGCAGCAAGATGGTGAAGGGAACGCCGCTCGAGGAGGGCATCCAGGCGATATACGACACGAGTCGCAGCCTGTCGGCATTCGTGGAGAGCTACCGCAAGATGACGCAGCTGCAGACTGTGAGCTTCGAGGAGATTGACCTGCAGCGACTCGTCTCCAACCTGCAAGCGCTCTATCCCACTCTCGCCTGGCACGTGGACATCAACGACATGCAGACGCTGCGCGCCGACGCAAGCATGATGCACCAGGTGCTGACCAACATCGTGAAGAATGCGGCGGAGGCTGGCGCGCACAACATAGATATCTGCGCACAACGCACCGACCAGTGCACGCAACTGCTCATCAGCAACGACGGCACGCCGATAGCGGCTGAGGTGGCGCGCGAGGTGTTCGTACCATTCTTCACTACGAAGCGCACGGGCTCGGGCATCGGTCTCTCGCTCTCTCGCCAGATGATGATGGCGCAGGGCGGCGACCTCGCTCTCGCCGAACGCCCACAAGCAGGATACCACGCCACGTTCGTCGTAACGTTATAGAAGGAGCTACAGCTAACTTCAGGGGGTGCAGCTGTCTCAGCTGCACCAATAAACAAAATGGCACTATTAACAAGGATGATACACTTATACTATGATGGTGCACTTGAGACAAGTGCACCCCCTGAGTGCACCCCTGAGTGCACCCCCTAAAAAACAAATAAAAAGTTCTCGAATGAAAAAGATTAGTTTCGCAAGCGACATATTGCCAATGAAGGATATCCTTTACCGCCTCGCGCTACGCATCACGCTGAGCCGCGAGGAGGCTGAGGACATCGTGCAGGACACGCTCATACGTGTCTGGAACCGTCGCGACTCGTGGGACACCATCGAGAACATCGAGGCGTTCGCACTCACCGTCTGCCGCAACATGGCGCTCGACCGACTGCGACTGCACGAGAACCAGAACGCGTCGCTCGACGACACGCCCGTAGACAGCAACCCTACGGCGACGGCTAACCCGTACGAGCACACCGTGCAACGCGAGAAGGTGCAGATAGTGCGACAGCTCATCGACGCTCTGCCCGAGAAGCAACGTGCCTGCATGCAGTTGCGCGACATCGAGGGCAAGACGTACAAGGAGATTGGCACCGTGCTCGGCATCACGGAGGAGCAGGTGAAGGTGAACATATTCCGCGCAAGACAGACCATCAAGCAGCAATTCGAACGCTACGACAACTACGGACTTTGATTCTCAATTATTGCTGTCCGGTAAAACTGCAAAGAGCATAAATATCCTCCCCGAAGCCCAGTAAAAATGGACTTCGGGGTTTATTTTTGGTTCAACTGGCATTTCGAGTGATACACAGCCTAAACTTTTCTCACCGTTTGCGTCCGCTGTCCAATCAGATTGCGTCCGCCGTCCAATCGGATTCCGTTCGCCGTCCGATCGGATTCCGTTTGGGTGACGATGACTTTTTGTGAGGTTTTACTGCGAAAATATAAGAAACTATTGCTGTCCGATAAAACTAATAATGTGGTCAAAGACGGGCTGCGCTCGGCTTTGCCGCTTGCCAGAGCAAGAAGTGCACCTACCATTCTGTTGGTGCTCCTTTTGCTTTGTTGGTGCTCCTTTTGCTTTGTTAGTGCTCCTTTTGCTTTGTTAGTGCTCCTTTTGCTTTGTTAGTGCTCCTTTTGCTTTGTTGGTGCACTTGAGACAAGTGCACCCCCTAAAAGTGCACCCCCTAAAAGATACCCCCTAAAAGACACCAACTTTCACGAATTTTGTTAAAGGGCGTTAAAAGCGCAACTTCTCTGTAACCTTTTCTCCGTTCAATCGTCGTACATATAGAAACACCCAAGAACACCCCGAGAGATATAACAAGAGGCTCAATACCCAAACACCTCAACATCTCAACATCTCAACACCTCAACATCTCAACATAACAACATCGTAAATATGGACTATAAATACATAAACCAACTCTTAGACCGCTACTGGAAGGGCGAGACATCGCTTGAGGAAGAGCAGATACTGCGCTCGTTCTTCAGCCAGATTTGCGTGCCGGAGGAACTCGCAAAATATCGTCCGCTCTTCAATTACGAGCAGACCGAAACGAAGACCGACCGCCTCGGCGACGACTTCGACGAGCGTATCATGTCCATGATCGACGAGCCGCAGGAGCTGAAGGTGAAGGCACAGCCGATACGCATCAGCCAACGCTTCGCACCACTCTTCAAGGCGGCAGCAATGGTAGCAATAGTGCTCACACTGACACAGGCTGCACAGCTCTCGTTCCAGAGCAACGATGCGAGCAACACGGCGATGCCGGAAGTCTACTCTACGCAGCCCGTACCCGGAGTGTCGGTGGCGCTTAACGACTCGGCTCACCTCGACTCGGTGAAGAAGACAGACGCAGACGCCGTGCCGCAGCAGTTGGAACAGCACGACATCTCCATGCTCAAGTAAGACAAAAAAGACAATTTCTATGCTTTCTCAATAAAATCATGTTTAGTTAAAACACCAAACGAGTTGAGGCTGTGAAGTCTCCGACTCACCAAAAAATTCATAACATACTAATGATTTGCTTGCCGCACGACCCTCAACGAGGCGTTGTGCGGCAAGTTGGTTTTTATGACCTTATGTCGCCGGACATGGCGGCATGGCGCATATACAGACAGTTTTAACACTGCCCTTCGCAACAAACGCCACAAAAAACGGCTCATTTTCAAAAGTTTTATCTAACTTTGCATGTTGCTTTCAAACATACTCTATATGGGTTTCAGCACAATAGAAGCCTAAGATACTATAACATTCAAAATACTATTGACTCTTATGCGAGCACAACTATTCACAGCATTGTTCGTTCTGCTGGCAGTGGCAGCGCCCACAAACGCACAGAAGCGAACCTTGGCAGAGGCACAGAAAGTGGCTGAAAACTTCTTTCTGGCTAACGACAACAAAACTGCAGTCAGCCTACTGCGCATCAACAACAAAAGCGGACGCCATCTGCTGAAGAAGGCGCACGACGAAAAGCAAGCGGAAGCCTTCTACCTCTTCACCGACGAACGTGAGAAACAGTTGCTCATCGTATCGGGCGACGAGCGCATGCAGCGCATTCTCGGCTACACCGACCGACCGCTCGCTGGCAACGCTATACCCGACGGACTCGCCGACTTGCTCGACGGATACACGGCGCAATACAACGCGCTGGGCAATGCTGCCAGCAGCGCCGCTACAACGCCCGCCCGTTCGGCTCTCTATAAGGGCGAACGCCTGCTCAGCACAGCCGCTTGGGGACAGTGGGCACCGTTCAACAACCTCACGCCGCAGCACTACCCCACGGGTTGCGCCGCTACGGCGATGGCTATCGTGATGCGCTACCACCAGTGGCCCGACGTGGGCAGCGGCAGCAAGACGCATATCTGGAAAGACTCGGTGATGACAGCCAACTTCGGCTCGACGCACTACGATTGGGCGAACATGCCCGTAAGCTACGAGTCGTACAACGACGCGCAAGCCAATGCCGTGGCTGTGCTCATGCGCCACTTGGGCGTGTCAGTCGAGATGTACTACGACGCGGAGAGCAGCGGAGCACGACAGACGCTCGTGCCCGTGGCGCTGCAGCAATACTTCCGCTACGGAGCTACGGCGCGTCTGCTCACAGCGAGCGACTACGACGCCGCTACGTGGGACGGCATGATGCGCAAGGAGATTGACAGCAACCGACCGGTTATCTACACCGGCGAATCGATACAAGGACGCGGAGCGCACGGCTTCGTGCTCGACGGCTACCGCGACAACCTCTTCCACTTCAACTTCGGATGGAACGGCAGCGGCAACGGCTTCTTCGCCATATCTGCCATCACATCGACCGACCGCAACTTCGAGTTCGCCAACAAGCAGCAGGCTGTGATAGGCATCACACCCGTGAAGGCTGAGAAAGCCGCACCGCTACAGCTCAACTGCGAGGGCAAATATGAAGGATTCTGCACCACAATATCTTCATTGAAGGCGGGCGAAAAGCAAAGCGTGCACCTCTCGGCACTCTCGGCGCTCAGCACATGGCGAGGCAAGCTGCAGTGGAACCTCTGTAAAGCCGACGGATCGGTAGTGGAATCGTTGGGCAGCAAACAGATTGACATGAACGGAGGCAGCACGCAGGCTGTCGACTTCGAACTGACGGCGAAGAACAACGCCGCAAAGGGCTACTATCTGCAGCTCATGGCGTGTGCGGATGGCACTAAAAAGTGGCTGCCGGTGCTCAACGCGATGGGCAGAGAGGTCGTAGTGCAGGCATACGACCGCAAGGTGCCGGTGGTGGAGATTGTGAGCGATACGAAGAACGCCACCATCGATTGCAGCAATGCGCAGAACAAGACATACAACGGAAAACCGCTCCTCGGTTCTACATATATATATAAGGTGAGCTTTGACGGCAACGTCGAGAAAAGTCTCGACATGCTGAGTCTCGACGGAAAGGCTTACACGGCGCACACCGACGGCGTGCAGCTCACCGCCGACACGCTCTACATCAAGGCGAAGGGATACACGGCAGAGCAACTTGTGGCTGAGTGCAACGTCAACGTTGAGAAGCCCGGTCAGCTCAAGGCTGCCATCAATAAGGTCACGGCTGACGCCGACGCTGTAGAGGCGCTCACAATAACGGGCGAACTCAACAACGAGGACTTGCAGTATCTCTCTTCACTGCAGTCGCTGAAGCAGATTGACCTCGAGAACGCCACCACTCCGCAGGGACTGTTCGGCGCTACGTTCAAGAACTTCAGCCGTCTCAGCAGTTGTGTGCTGCCTCGCTCGCTGAAGCAGATTGGTAGCGAAACGTTCAGTGGCTGCTCGGCTCTGCAATCCATCTCGCTGCCCGTATGCTTGCAGGCTACCGGCAGCAAGTTGTTCAGCGGCTGTCAGGCTCTGGCGGATATCTACGCTCATCCGTCGTCGCCCGACTGCGTGGCGGCTGACGCTTTCGACGGACTTGCCAACCCTGGCAAGGTGACGGTTCACGTGCAGCAGGGTCTTGCCGGTGCTTTCCAGCAGAGCAGCAAGTGGAGTATGTTCCAGCGCTTCACCGACGACCTGCCCGCTCTGCCGCAGCGCTTCACATACGACGGCATCGACTACAAGGCGATATATGCCGGCGACGGCAACTTCGCTGAGGTGACTTTCCCGAGCGGCAACATGTACACTGGAGCAATCACCATTCCTGCCACAATCGCTTACGAAGGCATAGAATACACCGTACGCGGATTCGACAACACCGACGGTATGTCGCCGTTCGTGGGCAATGTGTTCGTGACAGCGCTCAACCTGGAGCTGCGCATCGACACGCTACGCGCAATGCAGTTCATGGGTTGCACCAGTCTTGCCGACCTGAAACTGCCCGAGACGCTGCGATATATCGGCAGCGAGTGCTTCCGCAACTGCCCGATGCTCACGCAGATCAAGCTTCCGGCAAGCCTGGAGGCGCTTGGCGACAACGCATTCTGCGGATGCCAGTATCTTACGGACATCTACAGCTACGCACAGACGCCGCCCGAAGGCAGCAACACCGACAGCTATCCGTTCGCTCAGTGTCGTCCGCAGAACGTAACGCTGCACGTGCCGGCTTCGAGCGAGGCAGCTTATCGCGCTACGGGCTTCTGGACCAAGTTCGGCAAAGTTGTGGCTGACCTGCCCGACGCTCCGACAGACGCTATTACGGACGCCGCAGCCGACCTCTGCACCACATTCCCAGTGAAGGTGGCAGGCAAGCAGTGGACAACGCTCCACTCACACAAGGCGCAGACTGCATACATCTACACGCTGAACGGCACGCTGCTGCGCACAGCCCAACTGCAGAAGGGCGCCAACAGCGTATGGACTGACGAGCCAAGCATAATCATCGCAAAATAAAACAACTTTAAAGATATAAGTATGAAGGATATTTGTTGCATAGGACACATCACGAAAGACAAAATCATCACCCCGCGTCAGACCGTATACATGGCTGGCGGCACGTCTTTTTACTTCTCTTATGCCATAAACCATCTGCCCGACAATGTTTCGTTCCAGCTTGTGACGAAACTCGGAGAGGGCGAGATGAAAGCTGTAGAGGACATGCGCAACGTGGGCATCGACGTGCTTACTTACCCAAGCAGCCACACCGTTTACTTCGAGAACAAGTACGGCGAGGACCAGAACGACCGTACTCAGCGTGTGCTCGAGCGTGCCGATCCGTTCACCATCGAGGAGATGAAGAACGTGGATGCACGCGTCTACCACCTCGGTACGCTGCTCAACGACGACATCTCGCCGGAGCTTGTGAAGTATCTGTCTACGAAGGGCAAGATTTCTATCGACGCTCAGGGCTATCTGCGCGAGGTTCGCAATCAGCATGTGTATGCCATCGACTGGGCTGATAAGCGCGAGATACTCGCTAACACCGACATTATCAAGGTGAACGAGCACGAGATGGAGGTGATTACCGGACTGCGCAACCCGCGCATGGCTGCGCTCCGTCTGGCTGAATGGGGCGTTAAGGAGGTGTGCGTGACGCTCGGAAGCTATGGTTCTATCATACTCGTCGACGGCGAGTTCCACGATATACCGGCTTATGAGCCGAAGGAGATTGTGGACGCTACGGGTTGTGGCGACACCTACTCGGCTGGCTATCTATGGTGTCGTGCGCAGGGCATGGACGTAGAGGAGTCTGGACGCTTCGCCGCTGCCATGTGTACACGCAAACTGGAGCACAGCGGTCCGTTCGAGGGCACAATAGACGATGTGCAGGCTGTGCTTGCAACCACGCCGTGCTTCAATGAGTACGCGGAGTAAAAGCCCCTCCCAACCCTCCCCATCGGGGAGGGCTTAGTTAGCAGTTCTTCCTTGGCTCAGAAAGCCTTAAGAAGGCTCAGAAAGGCTTAAGAAGGCTCAGAAAAGCCCCAAAGGCTCAGAAAAGCCCCAAAGGCTATAAAAGCAAAAAGGTCTGCCTCCCGCAAGGGAAGCAGACCTTTATTTATTTGGTCTTTATCGTAAAGTCTACGAATGACGCAAGCTCTTGCGCTGAAGCGAAGAGCTTACGCTGTCAGACCCATACTTTCGTATGGATTAGAGCTGAGGACCAGCAGCAACGAGAGCCTTACCAGCCTCGTTGTTTGTGTACTTAGCGAAGTTCTTGATGAAGCGAGCGGCGAGGTCCTTAGCCTTCTCCTCCCACTGAGCAGCGTCAGCGTAAGTGTCGCGCGGATCAAGAATCTCAGTAGCTACACCAGGAAGCTCTGTCGGAACCTTGAAGTCGAACATCGGGATCTGCTTTGTAGGAGCCTTGTCGATGTCGCCGCTCAAGATAGCGTCGATGATACCACGTGTGTCGCGGATAGAGATACGCTTGCCTGTGCCGTTCCAGCCAGTGTTTACGAGGTAAGCCTTAGCGTTGTTCTTATTCATCTTCTTAACGAGCTCCTGAGCGTACTTTGTCGGGTGCAGCTCGAGGAATGCCTGACCGAAGCAAGCTGAGAATGTCGGAGTCGGCTCTGTGATGCCGCGCTCTGTACCTGCCAACTTAGCTGTGAAGCCTGAGAGGAAGTAGTACTGAGTCTGCTCCGGAGTAAGGATAGAAACCGGAGGCAGTACGCCGAATGCGTCAGCTGAGAGGAAGATAACCTGCTTAGCAGCTGGTGCAGAAGAACCCGGCTGGATGTTGTTGATGTGGAAGATCGGGTAAGAAACACGTGTGTTCTCTGTAACGCTCTTGTCAGCGAAGTCGATCTTGCCGTCAGCAGCAACAGTTACGTTCTCGAGGAGAGCGTTGCGGCGGATAGCGTTGTAGATGTCCGGCTCTGACTCCTTGTCGAGGTTGATAACCTTAGCGTAGCAGCCACCCTCGAAGTTGAAGATGCCGTTGTCGTCCCATCCGTGCTCGTCGTCACCGATGAGCAGACGCTTCGGGTCTGTAGACAGAGTAGTCTTACCTGTACCAGAGAGGCCGAAGAAGATAGCTGTGTTCTGACCGTTCTTGTCGCAGTTAGCTGAGCAGTGCATAGAAGCGATGCCCTTCAACGGGAGGTAGTAGTTCATCATAGAGAACATACCCTTCTTCATCTCACCGCCGTACCATGTGTTGATGATAACCTGCTCGCGGCTTGTTGTGTTGAATGCTACACAAGTCTCAGAGTGGAGACCGAGCTCCTTGTAGTCAGCAACCTTTGCCTTAGAAGCGTTGTATACAACAAAGTCAGGCTCGAACTGCTCGAGCTCCTCTGCTGTCGGACGGATGAACATGTTTGTTACGAAGTGAGCCTGCCAAGCAACCTCAACGATGAAACGAACAGCCATACGTGTATCCTTGTTAGCACCGCAGAAACCGTCTACTACATAGAGGTTCTTGTTGCAGAGCTCTTCCTTAGCGATAGCCTTAACCTTGTGCCAAACTTCCTCAGACATCGGGTGGTTATCGTTCTTGTACTCCTCTGTTGTCCACCATACAGTGTCCTTAGAGTTCTCGTCCATCACGATGTACTTGTCCTTAGGAGAACGACCGGTGTAGATACCTGTCTTAACGTTAACTGCACCAAGCTCTGTCTGCTGACCTACTTCGAAGCCCTCGAGACCTGCCTTTGTCTCCTCTTCGAACAACTGCTCGTAAGAAGGATTGTGAGCGATTACTGTAGAACCAGTAATGCCGTACTGTGTCAAATCTAACT
>ERZ1031954.272-NODE-272-length-22335-cov-5.392864_pt1 | contig 22335 bp, 20 predicted proteins | sample MGYA00516701_ERZ1031954 | MGnify/ENA primary metagenome ERZ1031954 (study PRJEB33719, sample SAMN04261284) | wastewater metagenome | biome: rural village; feature: human; material: feces | host: Homo sapiens | place: El Salvador | collected 2013-01-07 ...
TGTATCAAAAAAATATATACCTTTGCAATGTTTTAATAAACAAATGATTGTTTTACAGATTTAAAAAAGCAAAGAAAATGAAGAAATTGGTTTTAATGTTCGTAGCTATCGCAGCTATCTCTTTCGCATCATGTGGTAACAAGACTGCAGCTCCTGCTGCTAACGCTGACAGCGATACCGTTCAGGTAGCTGACACAACTGTTGACACAACTGCTGTTGCTGCTGATACAACTGTAGCTGAGTAATAGTTAGCTCGAACAAAAAATGAGAGATTAACCGCTGACCCTCAGGGTCGGCGGTTTTTTTATGCCCTTACCACGCATACTACAGAATCAATATGAATACAAAAACACTTCTGACAACAGTTGCCCTGACATTCGCCTCTTTATCAAGAGCCGAAACATTCACATGTATTCCAAATAATTTAAATACCAACGCTGCAATTGCAGCCTCAACAGAGCATTGGCAAGCCGGAAAGACCGTAAGCATGGCAGAAATCAAGAAAAACGGACTCGACCATTATTTCTGCAAGAAGACAATAGACAGCCAACTCTTTACACGCATATACGGAAAGTCGTACAAAACCAACTGCACACTGCCACGCACCGAGTTGCGCTATCTGCAGCTGTTGCACTACACAGCTGACGGACGGATAATGACTGGCGAGATGATTTGTCATAAGGACATAGCCAACGATCTGATTGAGATATTCCGCAAATTGTATGATGCACACTACCCAATTGAGCGCATGCAACTGATTGACGACTACGATGCCGACGACGTGACATCGATGAATCACAACAACACGTCGTGCTTCAACTACCGAGCAGTAGCAGGCTCGAAGAAACTGTCGAAGCACAGTTTGGGCAAAGCCGTTGACCTCAACCCGCTTTACAACCCCTACGTAAAACATCGCCCCAACGGAAAGACAATTGTCACCCCCGAGAAAGGCCGCCAATATGCCAATCGAAGCAAACAATTCAAATACAAGATTGATCGCAACGACCTTGCCTACCGCCTGTTTACACAGCACGGATTTACGTGGGGAGGCAGCTGGCGTTCGCTGAAAGACTACCAGCACTTCGAGAAATAAAAGGCCAAGACAGAGACATCAGACTGCTATCTTCAGCAAAACCTACAGCAGACCTACTCTCTCATTACACCCCACCCTTAGCTATCTTGAATGTCTTTACCCCGTACTTCACTATATACACGCCCACATATGCCTCGTTATTCACAAACGAGGCATAAGGCATACGTCCGAGCATGACTCCGCTAATGGAATAGACAGACACCATAGCCGACGGTTCAATAACACGAAAACTGTCATAAACCTCGCTTATTCCATTAGTTGCGTCATTCAGTTCTACATTGCGCCAATCGCTCCAGGGCTTTTCCACTCCTCGCTTTACAGCCTGAACACGCCATCGATACACCACATTGGGCTGTAGCGAATTGAATTCATATTCTGGGTCATACACATTATATATATATAGCACATCGCCTGCGGCACGCGTTGCAGCAAAGTCGCTCTCCGAGAAAGCGCCATCATATATACCAATTGAATATATATAGCATCGTGTAGTAGGCACAACATAAAGGTTGAAAGGCTTGCAATACCGATTGTCAAATACTATCAGCTGCCGTTTCCCATCAGCTACAATATTTGTTCTATCAATAACATTTCCTTCATAATCAATAAGCGACAACATGATATTCGGCTTATCATCCTTATAAGCGGCTGAAACAAAACTTATCGTGACCTTTCCAGACTTGTTGTTCTTGATATGTGGTGATATGAGGAAACTGTTTTGAGGAGTGGAAGTTCCAAGTTTAAGACATCCCACACCCTTAAACACATTATCGCCAGTCCACCCTTCATTACTCGTATGGGCATCAAGTCGTGACGACAAATCCGTAGTTCCATCACTCTTGTTTCCACTTCCCCAACCAGTGAAGTCCTCAGCCAAGAGCAATTTATCTTCGGGCGAAACCTTGCCAACCTCCTCTAATTGAACATTATAGTAATCGGCAAACTCCACTTCATTCCACGTAGCACGGAATGAATCAGAACCAGTCTGTTCAGAATGCAAGTCTGTAGCCACCGAAGGAGCGCCACCCATAAACAAGAACGAAATCAATCCATCTGAACTCTCCTTGATTTCAGTCACCGGCTTGCCAAGCAACTTTGTTCCCGAACTGTTATTATTGAACAAAGTAGCTGCAGGCGACGAGGTGTCAGTCAACTTAGTATTGCCCGACGTACCCGGATAGGTGTCGCCTTTAAGCGATTTGCTGCTTCTATCGTTGTCGGCTGCCACTATGCCGAAGCGCGGATGCGACACATCCGTATTCACCTCATTGTATTCCCAAATCGAACTATAATAGTCAACATGAATGACAAGCAAGCCATGCGAAGGCAACTGCTTGTCAAATCCGCGTTGTTGACGATTCTCAAAGATGTAATATTCACGTGGCTTATTGTCGTTATATACCACATACGATTTGGGCGACTCGCTCAGAGCAGGCAAGTCGTACACATCAGTAGGCTTGTCCAGCACCTCAGGTTGCATCCATCCGCTTACCCAACGCTGGTATGTGTTATAGCCAACGGGACAATAGCCATTGCCAGCATACGAACCATAGTCCATAACATCCCACAAGTCCATGCCAAAACAATCGCCACCCGACGTGTCGTATATATCAGGCAAACCCAGACAATGGCTAAACTCATGGCAAGCCGTGCCTATACCAGCCATATTCTTACTGCCGTAGTCGTTCAGTTCGGCAGTACATCCATATGTATTTATCTTCACCTTGTTGAGAGTGAGGCTATAGCCGGCAGCCTTCAGAGTCCACTCATGCGGCCAAATGGTATTAGGGAGCAATGCCGGACGTGAAGCTTCGCCATAACCAGCGTATATCACGAACACCTGATCGACCTCGCCGTCGCCATCCCAATCATAATCGGCAAAGTTGACCTTATCGGCTACAAGCCGGCAAGCCTCGTAAACCATACCACCAGGATCCTTATCATTGCCTCTATCGTCATTGCCACCATAGTCAGCCATGTTCTTCGACACAGTAACAGGACCTACAACGTCGAACGACAAGTCGAACTTTCCATAGCTCTGACTATAGAAATAGTCGTGTACGGAGTCCGAATTGCCGAGCGTGTTATAGCCCGTCTTGTTAAAGAAGTCGTTCCATTCAGCATTGTCATGAGCCGACTGCATCTTCACATCCTGAAAATTCACAAGAATGACAAGTCCCTTGCGCTTGCCCGTAACGCCAATGCCGTCGCCACCCGTTGCACCTGCCATACGTGTAAGCGCAGGTTCATCAGCAGCCATAGCATTCTGTCGCTTGGCAAAGCGTTGCAGACGAGCCTTGTTGCGCTTTGCTGCAAGCTTGGAAGCAAAGCCGGCAATGCGCTCCACCTCAGTCTTATGTCCTGCAAGAAAAGTCTTCTCCTTCAGCGAACGTCGCTCTGCGTCATGCGCCACCTGTGCCGAAGCACGCAGCACACCGTCATCAGCCATATACGCATAGCAATAAGCCTTGTCAGCGTTCATGACTATCGGCATTCCATCTTCGGTACACATAAAGTGGAAGTTCTCGTCGCCACGCATCATGACAGTAACCATACTGCCATCTGGCTGGCGCACAAGTGTCTTACAGCGCTTTGCCGGTACAGCCCAAACGGCAACAGTACAGAGCAAGGCAACGAGAACAGCGACGTTTCTATTATGCTTCATGGAGATTAAAAGCTATATCAATCTGTAAATCAGAGCACACACATTATTACAATCCCGAGAAATCATCGGGAGACAACAAGTTGTCTGACGACACCTCACCCGAAACCGGCGACCAGCTGCGCACGTGAATCTTCGGATGCTCCTCGTCATTGAAATCCCACAGCAGGAACACATATCCGTCGTCCATATATGTGCCGCCGTTGTAGCGTTGGCTGTTCCAGCGCTGGCGCAAACGTACTCCATAGATATTCTTGCGCGACGAATGACGAATCAGTTCGATGTCGGAGAAGTCGACCTTGATATATCTGTTCACCCTGAACACATTGCGCAGATTGTTTATATACTGCGTCTTGGTCTGCATGTTGAATATTATGTTCTTGCCCGGAATGCGAATGTCGGCATTAGATTGCGACGTAAGGTCTTTCCGCAACACGCGTCCGGTGATGATGAGAGCGTTGTCGCTGAAGATCTCATTGATAGCACTAAGGTTCTTCTCGTCGTAATAGCTGCGGAAATCCTCAACAAACTTGAGTATCTCGCGACGCATACGCACATCCTTGACCGACATTCCGCCAGCCATCAGACTCATATAAGAGTTGTTGTCCATAGCCGTGCGCACGCCCGTAATCATGCCGTTGCGATTGAAGCTGATGGTCAGTTCCTTATGTATTTCGCCCTTATACGTATTGTCAAGCGGCTTCATCTCTACCGGAATCTGGCGTATCTCAAACTCCTGCACATCACGCAGACAGTTCTGTACATTGGTCTTCCACTCGCAACGGAAGCGCAGATTGGCCCACAAACTGCTCAGTCCGCCACGTGCAGTCTCAGTAATTCTAATGCCCGAGAAGTCAAGACTGCGTCCAGCCGACTCAGCATTATTGATTTCAGAAAGCAGAGCCGACACATTGCGCTCTACGTTTTGCTTCAGCTGTTCGTTGGAAATGCCACCGCTAAAGCGGAAAGTCACCTGTGCATGCAGCAACGCCACACCCACAAGCGACATTAATACTATTGTAGATAATCGTTTCATTAATATTGGTTCGATATGTTCACTATTTACTATTCAGTCTGACACACACGGCTGCACACCCCTTGAAGCGCGACATATCAGCCACAGCGCCGGTGCGCAAGTCGGTACGCTTGCCGTCGGTCTTTGGCGAAAGCACACCCACAACGTCCTTGTCCTCATTGACAGCGAGTATGTAGCAGCCTTCGACATTGCCCATTGTGCGTGGCGAACCATAGTCGCTCACCTCGCCCATGTTGCGCGCATTGTCCAGAATCCAGCGTGCCGACATGAATGTTTCCACACCAACGAGTCTGCTAATCACTTCGGGTGTAGCACCCGGAGCAGCAGGTCGCACCTCAGTCTGCACCTTGGTAGGCTGCGACTCACTATGATTCTGCACCTTAGGAGCCGACGGCTGAGCGGCATTGCCGCCACCATTGGTCTGCATCAGAGCCAGTCGCGACTTCTCCACATACACAAACACCATGACATCGGCACCACGCTGAATGTCAATACTCTTGACATGGCTTTCGAGTTGAAGCGATGTTATAGTAGGCTGTTCCTCCTCCATCAACGCCATATTGATGCTGCCAAGCAGCATACTGAAAGCCGACACAAACGCCTTGTCCTGGTCGTGATCGGTAGCCTCAGCAGTATAATACTTGCCCGAGAGCTTTATCTCGTTCATACGATCGGCTCCCGACTGTGCCCTTAGCCCCACAATACCAGCCAGACAGAGCACCAAAGTCATCAAAAATCGACACTTACACTTCATCTTCTCTTGACATTTGTGGTTGGCGAATACAGATAGCCACGACCCGCAAGCACCAGCTTGTCGGTAGCTATGTCTGCCGTATTGCACTCAACATTCAACACATGGTCGTAGCCCGACTTTGCATCATACAGAAAGAGCGACACTACAAGACGGCCGTCCTTGTTTGACTCAACACCATAATAAGGCTTGCAGCCCTTGCTAACGGCGTAGCCTACAAGCTGGCGCACCGTAGTGGTCAGCTCCTCCACCTTGCGATTGGCGCATACGAAGCGTATCTTCATAGGCACATCGGCTACGCCTTCCCACGCAGGCAGCACAATCAGGTTGCCGATACTCTGTACGGGAAACTGCCGACTGAACACTGGTTGCAACGCATTCGAGCCTGTATATATATAATAGGTGGAATTGGAGATGCGGCTGTCGGCATAAGTGCCACCCTTGCGCATATACAACCGCTTGCCATTGTCGGCAACTTCCTCCAGTCCCGCAGTATCTTTAGGCAGAACATCGGCAGCAACACGCTTGTCGACAAAGCTTTTCAGTCCACTGAGGAATCGGCGTTCCATCTCGCCACGCGACGAAAGCGACAGCACATCGTACCTTATAGGCACCTTGACATCAGCCACCACCTTACCGCCACGGCTCCATTGCACCTCATACATACGGTCGTTGACACTCCGCACCGAACAGTCGGCAGAGTCGCCAAGCTGCAACAGCACGTTCCAGTCGCCCTTGACAAACGTCACATCCTTATAAAGCAGACGATTGGAAGATATGCCGAACTTGCGGTCAAGACAAGCATACTCCAGGAAGTCGTATATGGGCAGAGGCTGGTCGCGACGCATGGCAGGATTGAACAACGGAATTCCGATGAAGTCAATATCCCCATTTTCAATCTTGCGCACCAATATGGTGCTGCCCTTCACCTTCATACGGGTGTCGCCTACGGCAAGCGAATCAGCCGACACATTCAGCCGCAGGGCAGCCGCACGAATATGGTCGGAGCTGTATCCGCCATCGGTAGCAGCACTCATGGGCACCGCTACGACGGCAAGAAAAGCCAGCGACAAAAACAATTTTCTCATTTTATCGATATATTACTGACGTACACAGATAAGTAACGGGGTCGGATGTCCACACCATAGCCTTCACCTTTTTTGCCATATCGGCATTGCGTTGCAGTCCGCCGAGTCCCTTCTCGTAAGCATCGGCAAGCACTACGGCAGCCTCACGTGTGAGATAGCCACCGCACATGGCACGCTGATAATAGTCGATGGCGGTAGTAAGATTTCGGTTTACAGCCTTGCCCTCATTGTAAAGGTTGCCCAGATGACACAATGCAGGCACATATCCGCAGTCGGCCGACTGCTTGAACAGCTTCAGCGCGCGCTCCTTGTCGGCAGCCACATCAGCTCCCTTCTCATAGCACAGAGCCAGTCCGTACAGTCCGGCAGCATCGCCTTCGGCAGCCGCCTCTTCCAGATACTTAATCTTCTTTTTTCCGTTTGCCTTCTTCCACGCAGCGTCGTTGTAGCAGGCAGCAATAGCCACAGCCACATGCTTGTTGCCGCGTTTCTCCAGAGCGGTGAAGCATTTCAGCGCAGCATCAACGTCCTTGTTGTTGCCGTTAAGCATATTGATGCCGTTCATGTAGTGATACAGCGGCGTACCGTGCCATCCGTTCTGACCGTTGTCAGAAGTAGCGTCGAGTTTGTCCTGTACATTGTTCATCATACCCTTGCGTGCTGCCAGAGCTATCCATGTCAGTCCGACATTATAGTCGGCCTTGACCTCGGTGCCGTTGCAGTATATCACGCCGAGATTCCACATCGCAGCGGGATTGCCATTGAATGCTACTGCCTTGTACAACTTGACAGCCTCAGCCACATTGCGGTCTACGCCGTCACCTTTATAATATAGGTCGCCGAGCAGAAGCTGGGCATTTGGAATATTGGCGTTGGCTGCCTTCTTGAGCATGGCGGCAGCCTTGGTCTTGTCTACAGCCGTGCCAAGTCCCTTGCACAGATACTCGCCACACTTGTACGAGGCGAAGTCGCTCTTCGGCGAAGCCATAGTCCAACGCTTCATTGCCTCGGGATATTTCTCAGCCGACTCATACATGCGTGCTGCTCCAAGCGTAGCGTCGAGCGAACCGGCATCCGAAGCCTTCACATAGTAGGCTATCGACTTGGCTGCATCCTTCTTGATGCTACCAACACCATATGAATAGATGTCGGCAAGCAGACAAGCGTCGTATACATTTGGCTTCTTGATGAAAGCCTTCTCGCGGTTCTTCACAAGAGCCACATTGCCCATCTTGACCGACTGCTTGTACAGTTTCATCGACATGAGCGAGTCCTGCTTTATACCATTGCCATACTGATAGCACAGCGCCATATTGGCTACAGCCTCCGAATGGTTCTGCTTGGCAGCCAGACTCCACCACTTAAGGGCGGCAGTATAGTCCTTCTTCACCTTGCGACCCGTGTAGTAGCACACGCCAAGCAGGTTCTGCGCATCGGCCTTGCCAGCCGAAGCAGCCGCCGCAAGCTTCTTTATATCGAGCGTGTCGGCAACAGCCGCAGCCACCTGAGTGGCTGGTTTTGTCGGCTTTGTCGGCTTAGTCTTTTGCGCCATCATGGCTGTCGAGCATGCCATGAGCAGCGCCAGTGTCATTAACTTTTTCATACTGTTTAGTTGGTTGTGATGAATGTTGACGGTTTAGGTGGTCAGGATGTCCTGGTCGATATCGTTCATATCGCCATCGTCGGGCGTATTGTCGGTATCGCCATGTGCCATATATCCACCCTCGCCAGAGTTCTCTGCCAGCAGACTCTCGCTGTCGCTGACGGTGAGAGTACCCGGTATCTCGCCTACGATATTGCCTGAAGCGTCGGCAACGAGGTTGTACTGGTTGTTGCCGTCCACGTCAATCATATACAGCTGTTCGCCGTTTTCACCGATAAATTGGGCTGCATTGAGCACCTGACCGTCTACGGTCTCAATCGTTCCGACATTTGTAATGGCAAGATTCTGGGCTTCGATGTCGCTGGGATCAACATATTCGCCCGTCAGAATATTGTTGGCTACGACGTCAGGGTCAACATCAGGAAGTCCGTCGATATCAATCTCGCCCGGAGCAATTGGGTCCGGCTCTATCGGATCGGGGTCAATTGGGTTAGGGTCGGGATTTGGTGTAGGTTCCGGATTGACGGGTGCTGGCTCTGGATTAACAGGTTCCGGCTCTACTGGAGTAGGCTCTATAGGCTCCTCATGTCCACCAGCCTGAGGTCCGTGCTGCTCGTTCTGCTGGGTTGTATTGTCCTCATTCTGAGTTTCGGCAGCAGGCTCTGCAGCCTGTTCTGGCTCCTTCTGTTCGTCTTCGGGCTTTACTTCGTCGGGCTTAACTACAGTAGGTTCAACAATAGGAGCGTCGTCATCAGCATCGCCATTGATTACTACGCCTGCAGCAAATGCGGTTCCGGCACCTGCAACGGCAGCACCTGCCATAGTAGCAGCAGTCTTCAAGCCTTCCTTCTTACCTTTCTTATTATCCTCGATAGGTTGTGTACTCATAATCGTTATGTTTTTTGATAGTTAATATTATGTTTACGATTGCAAAGTTAGTTTTATTTTTTGATGTCGCCAAACGTTTTCGGGTCGGATAAACGAAGTGGGCAGGTTTGCTGACGAAACCATAAGTTTAGCTGACGAACTGCCCTTTATCCACAGTCTACCACTTCGACGTGACGTCTTTCCACCAGCGTCTGAGTCGGTCGGCAATTGAATCGTTGTCGTCGAAGACGCTCTCTATAGCCGTCTCGCACGTAGAATTGACCGTAGGGTCGCCCTCCTCGTGCTCCACATCAGCCACCTCCACTATCCACGCAGTATTGTTGTCGTGGCTGTCGGCAGTCTGCTGCTGCAATAGTTCGCCCTTCTGCTGCAGCGTAAGGTCGTCGGCAGTAAGCAGTCGGGCCAAGTATTCCTCGCTCACGGCACCGTTAACGCCGTCGCTGCACAATAGGAACACATCGCCAGGACGCACGTCGGCAATCATATCGACAGTAGCTTGCGATATGCGACGTTGGCGGTCGGGCACAAACATGCAGCGTGTTATGATGTTGCGTTGCGGATGTTGCAGAGCCTCCTCAGCACTTATGTCGCCACGTGCCACCATTTCAGCCACAAGCGAGTGGTCGAACGTGCGGAAAATTGTTCCCTCATGAGGTCGCAATTGCAGTATCGGGCTGTCGCCTATATGAGCCACAAGCACTCCCCTACCGGTCATTACCATCATGGCAAGCGTGGTAGCCATGCGGTGGCTCACGCTGCGGTTGTCGTACAGACAGTCGTAGGCTCGGCACAATACTCGCTGCAGTTCGGCTACACCGAATGTGCCGCCATCGACAAGAGTCTCCTCAACCATCCGCTCAACGGTCTCGGCTACAAGAGCACTCGCTACCTCGCCACGCTCCAGTCCGCCTACTCCATCACACACAACGAAGCACCGTGTGGCTGTATCGGCAGCCTGCGGAGCTATCGAATCCTGCTGGCCCTTACGCTGTCCAATCTGCGTGTAGCCGTATGGTTGATTTATACTTATCTTCATAAAAATAACAGTTAATTTCTAAATGTAGTCCTTTTGGCTTGCAAAAGGATTCGTTTTGGAGTGCAAAAGGAGTCCTTTTACAAGGCAAAAGGGGTACTTTTGGAGGGCAAAAGGAGTCCTTTTGGAAAGCCTATGCAAAACGTTAATACCCAAGGCGCTTTAAGGCTTGCTTGCATTTAGCATTACCATTACCTGCACCTTTCTTATACCAAGAAACGGCTTTTTCAATACTTTTTTCTACACCTTCACCTTTTTCATAGCATTGTCCTAAATACCACATAGCCTCAGCGTCGCCTCCTAAGTCGGCAGCCTTGCGAAACCATTTCACTGCTTCCTGCTTATTCATAGCTACACCTTTACCATCCAAATACATTTCACCAAGCGCCTCCATAGCATTAGGTTGATTTTGTACGGCAGCTTTCATAGCCCACTTAAAAGCCTCATCATAATTCTGTTTCGTACCTTCACCGTTATAATACATAACAGTAATATTACCCATCGCATTCAATTCACCATGTTGTGCAGCTTTCAAACACTATTTAAATGCTTGCGAATAATCTTGAGTAACACCATCACCGAAATAATATGCCATTCCTACCCTTAATTCTGCATTAGAATTCTCTTGCTCAGCAGCCTTAAGATACCATTTGAATGACTCAGCATAATCTTGTGTTACTCCATCGCCATTATAATATTGTGTTCCAATAGATACTTGCGAGTCGGCAAATCCTTGCTCAGCAGCCTTAAGATACCATTTGAAAGCCTCCGCACGATCTTTCTTAACACCATAGCCATAACTATACAACACTCCAATATTATGTAGTGCATAAACAAATCCTTGCTCAGCTGCATACCTATAATATTTTAACGCCTTTGCATAATCCTTCGCATCATACGCATCATCAGCTATTTTACAGGCATCATCAGCACTCAGATTCAAACTACTACTCTGACTACTGCCTACATTTTGAGTTGTAATGGCAGTAGTAGTCGTTTGCTGCAATACATTGTTATTCTGATTATTGCCATTCCCCATCATCATCTGCTGGGCATCAACAAGGTTAAGTTCGTAGGTAGAGTTGCCTTCGAGATGCTTGTATCCATAATCGGCAAAGTTGATAGTGAGGGGATAATGATACTGGAACGACAATTCGATAGAGGAAGTTGCTGATGTTATGAATATCAGCTTCACCGGTCCTTCGGTCACAATATCACCTATGTTGCCACTACTGCACTTCGTAATGTTGTCGAGCACCATCACCTTGAGCAATGCACACGGCTTGCCGTTAAGGTCATGGCGCTGGTTCTTAACGTTACGGGCACTCAAGTCGTTAGGCCGAAGCTTCAATGACTCAACGGCAAGGCGCTGGGCTGATGCTGCCAACGACATAAAGAGGAACAGTATTGTTAGCTTTAGCTTGTTCATATTCTTATTATTATAGAGTTTCAAATGTAATGATTAATAACCAAGACGCTTTAAGGCTTCCTTGCAAAAATAGTTATCTTTCGCTGCACCCTTTTTGTACCAGCAAACAGCTTGATCAATATTCTTTTCCACGCCTTCACCTTTTTCGTAGCTTTGTCCTAAATACCACATAGTCATATCATCATCATCTAAGTCTGCAGCCTTGAGGAACCATTTCACAGCTTCCTGCTTATTCATTGCTACACCTTTACCATCCTTGTATAATTCCCCAAGACTTTCCATCGCTGCAGGATAATTTTGTTCGGCAGCTTTATTATACCATTTAAAGGCATTTTCGTAACTTTGTTCACAAATACCACCACCAGTCTCATACCAGCCAGCTAAACGACATTGGGCTCTTGCAAAGCCATGTTCAGCAGCTTTAAGACACCATTCAAAAGCGACCTTTTTATCTTCTGCAACACCTTTGCCATCCATATACAAATCCACAAGACAATATTGAGCACGTGCCATTCCCTGTTCGGCAGCCTTTAACCACCATTTCGCAGCTTCGCTATAATCTTTCTGCACACCTCGTCCAAAATAATACAAGCTGCCTACATTGAATAGTCCGACAGAATTTCCTTGCTCCGCTGCCTTTAGATACCATTTTAAGGCCATAGCGTAATCTGTATTTACGCCAACTCCTTTTTCATACATATATCCAATATCCCCTTGCGCTTCGGGATTCCCTAAATCGGCAGCTTGAATATACAATTCTAAAGCCTTCTTATATTTTTTGGCATTATACGCTTTATCTCCTGATTTCTTTAGCTTTTTGGATTTCTCAAGATTCACAGCTGCATCACTATTACTATGCTGGTTATTATTACTATTCTGGTTATTATTGCTATTCTGGTTATTATCCACATGCGGAGCCGAAGCAGTCTGCTGCGCTGCATTTCCATTCCCCATCATCATCTGCTGGGCATCAACGATGTTAAGCTCGTAGGTTGAGTTGCCTTCGAGATGCTTGTATCCATAATCGGCGAAGTTGATAGTGAGGGGATAATGATACTGGAACGACAATTCGATAGAGGAAGTTGCTGATGTTATGAATATCAGCTTCACCGGTCCTTCGGTCACAATATCACCTATGTTGCCACTACTGCACTTCGTAATGTTGTCGAGCACCATCACCTTGAGCAATGCACACGGCTTGCCGTTAAGGTCATGGCGCTGGTTCTTAACGTTACGGGCACTCAAGTCGTTAGGCCGAAGCTTCAACGACTCGACTGCAAGGCGCTGGGCAGATGCTGCCAACGACATAAAGAGGAACAGTATTAATAGCTTTAGCTTGTTCATGAAATTCATTATCGTTTATATATGTAAATCATCAAAGGTTTGTCATCTGTAATCTTGACCCTGCTGTTCTTATAACCTACATATTGCACTTCAATCTCATCACCTATATTGGCATTTAAAGAGAAGAAGCCATTTATATCAGAAACACTTGCTGCATTAGCACTCCGTCTGCTACTATTGACTATTTTAACAACGCTTCCAACAACAGGTTCGTTGGTGTCTTTCTCAATTACGACACCTATTATATTACCATTCTTTCTGTACTCATCCAATTTCGCTATAGCTGCTTTATGTCCCTTTTGCGCTGCTTTATATAAGCATTTTAAAGCTTCTGCAATGTTTTGCGACTTCATACCGTTTCCATATGCATACATTAGGCCTAAGAAATAAAGAGCATCTGTGTCTCCTTGGTCAGAAGCCTTAGTATACCATTTTAAGGCTTCGGAATAATCCTGTTTAACGCCATAGCCATTATAGTACATCACACCGACATTATATTGAGCACCTGCATTTCCCGAATTAGCAGCTTTTAGCAACCAATTGAAGGCTTCTGTATAATTTTGTGTAGTACCATTACCTTCACAAAGATTCAATCCTAAATTAATTTGCGCAGAAGCATATCCTTGCTCTGCAGCCTTTTGATACCACTTGTTAGCTTCTGAATAATCTTGTTTCACGCCATGCCCCTTATCATACATAATACCAATATTATATTGGGCAAATACATTTCCTTGATTTGCAGACTTAAGATACCATTTCATAGCCACTGCATAATTTTGTGTCACACCATAACCAATGTCATACATAGCACCGAGACTAAATTGAGCCTGACTGTCATTCTTCTCGGCTGCATACTGATAATATTTTAATGCCTTGGCATAGTCCTTCGCTTTATATGCTTCATCAGCTATTTTATAGGCTTCCTTTGCACTCATGCTCAAACTGTTATTCTGACTATTGCCTACATTTTGAGTTACAGTGACACGAGATGTTCGTCCTGAAACATTGGTATTCTGGCTACTACTTGTTTGCTGAGTCGTAGTAGCAGTAGTGTTTTGTTGTGTCATATTGCCATTCCCCATCATCATCTGCATGGCATCAACGAGGTTAAGCTCGTAGGTAGAGTTGCCTTCGAGGTGCTTGTATCCGTAGTCGGCGAAGTTGATAGTGAGGGGATAATGATACTGGAAGGACAGTTCTATATACGGAGTTGCTGATGTTATGTATATCAGCTTCACCGGTCCTTCGGTCACAATATCACCAATATTGCCACTACTGCACTTCGTAATGTTGTCGAGCACCATCACCTTGAGCAATGCACACGGCTTGCCGTTAAGGTCATGGCGCTGGTTCTTAACGTTACGGGCACTCAAATCGTTGGGCCGAAGCTTCAACGACTCAACGGCAAGGCGCTGGGCTGATGCTGCCAACGACATAAAGAGGAATAAAAATATCAACTTGATTCTATTCATAAAACTCATAAAATATAATAATAGATTACTGACCGACACTCATTGCAAGCCTCAATCCGAGATAGTTCATACGTCCGTGCGGATACTCATATCCACGCGACCAAACATAGCAATCGCCCTTCACGCTATCCCAACTGCCTCCACGCTTGCAGCGCCATGTGCCTTCGGTAGGACCTTTAGGATTGGTTTGCGCGCGCAAGCCATACGGCTCCCACCAGTCGGCACACCACTCATAAGCATTGCCCGACATATCGTACAGACCAAGTTCATTGGGTTGTTTACCACCAACGGGATGCGAATAGGCATTGCCCGATACTGCACTCTTTATTGCAGCCGACTTGCTCTAGTACCACGCAACATCATCTATCTTGGCACTTCCTGCATAGTCGTAGCCCTTACTCTTGTTGCCACCACGTGCAGCGTATTCCCATTCCGCCTCAGTAGGCAAACGGAATGTCATACCAGTAAGGGCGTTCAGTTTGGAGATGAACTCCTGACAGTCGTCCCAACTAACATTGTCAACCGGATAAGATGTAACGTCAACAAAGTTGTGAGCCGACGGATTACGCCCCATTACAGCTTGCCACTCCTCCTGCGTAACCTCATATTTGCAGATATAGAAATCGGAGAGAGTGACGCTGTGCTGGTTCTTCACGTCATCAGATGCCTTGCGGTTGTCGCTGCCCATAATGAATGTGCCACCGTCTACACGCACCATATTACGAACGATATTAGCCAACACTGGGTCGCTTATGCCGTCAGCAGACAATTCACGTCTACCTGTATTTGAAGCAGCCTTAGTTGATGCGGATTCGTCTGCAATAGTGAGCACATAAGTGGTGCCGCCCGACAGCGTACGCTCTCCATAATCGGCAAAGACGACCCTAAGCGGATAGTGGTTTTTGAACTTCATGACAATATGCGGAGCCGCTGGCGTGACATAAACCAACTTCTCCATACCTTCATTTACCGCCTCGCCAATGCTTCCCTCACAACTTACAATATCATCCGTTACACGAACCTTCAACAACGCACATTGCCTGCCGTTCAAGTCTTGACGTGGTTGGCGGCGAGCTGTAAGGTCGGTGGGCAAAGACTCAAACGACTTTATGCGCAGTTCTTGGGCTGAGGCATTAATCAATCCTAATATTGCAAAAAGCGCAATCACCAATATCTTCATAGTCTAAAATCTTAAATATCTGTATGTTCCAAGATTGTCATAAGTGAAAATCGCATTGTCATCCCTTCTTTCTATCCTTATCCATTTCACATACGACGGTGCTTTACCTTTCGGTGTAATGTAAATCACATTTCCCGACACTCTGGCGTTATACTTAGTGTCGCCGTCCTGCCTGTCGTTCCATTCCAAGACACCGTTATGCAAGAGCATGTATTCCCCTGAACCGAAAAACGTATTCAGTTCCTTGCCGTCTTTATATCCTCCATATTTGAATAGCGACAGCTTATTATTCTCATAATCAGACCAGTTGGTTCCCGTTGCACCCCTTCTCAAACTGCGACCATTACCACTGTCTACATTTTGTGTTGTAGTGGCTGTTGAAGTTTGTTGTGCAGTATTGGCATTCTGACTATTGCCATTGCTCATCATCATCTGCTGAGCATCAACGATGTTAAGCTCGTAGGTTGAGTTGCCTTCGAGGTGCTTGTATCCATAATCGGCGAAGTTGATAGTGAGGGGATAATGATACTGGAAGGACAGTTCGATAGAGGGAGTTGCCGATGTTATGTATATCAGCTTCACCGGTCCTTCGGTCACAATATCACCTATGTTGCCACTACTGCACTTCGTAATGTTGTCGAGCACCATCACCTTGAGCAATGCACACGGCTTGCCGTTAAGGTCATGGCGCTGGTTCTTAACGTTACGGGCACTCAAGTCGTTAGGCCGAAGCTTCAATGACTCAACGGCAAGGCGCTGGGCTGATGCTGCCAACGACATAAAGAGGAACAGTATTATAAGCTTTAGCTTGTTCATATTCTTATTATTATAGAGTTTCAGATGTAATGATTAATAACCAAGACGTTTTAAGGCTTCACGGCACTTGTCGGAATACTCATCATTACCTATGCCCCTTTTATACATAAATATAGCAGCGGTAACATTCTTTTCCACACCATAACCATTCTCGTAACATTGTCCCAGATTATATATTGCTTCATAACTACCCAAGTCGGCAGCCTTACTATACCATTTAACAGCTTCTTCCTTGTTCATCTTCACTCCATGGCCATACATATAGCAATCGCCAATACCTACCATTCCGTTCGGATTATTCTGGGCTACAGCCTTGTGATACCATTTTAAAGCCTCGACATAGTCAGATTTTACACCTTGGCCTTTATAATACATAAAGCCTACATTATTCTGTGCAGCAGAATGTCCACTGTTTGCAGCCTTGGTAAACCATTGGAGAGCCTTAGAGAAATCCTGCTCCACACCAAGTCCTACATAATAAGATAGTCCGACACTAAATTGCGCTTCTGTTTGGCCTTGTTCAGCAGCCCTACTAAACCATTTAAATGCAATGTCATAATCTGCCGTTACACCTTGGCCTTGCGAATACATAAAGCCAAGGTTATATTGTGCATCAGCAGAACCACTATCCGCAGCCTTGTTTAACCATTTTAATGCTTCCTGATAATCTTGTGTCAGTCCTTTTCCTTCATGGTACATAACACCTACAGAATACTGAGCATCTAAATTTCCTTGTTTCGCAGCTTTAAGAAACCATTCAGAAGCCTTGCCTAAATCCTTAGCAACGCCTTCTCCATTATAATACATGAACCCAACTTTGTATTGAGAATAAATGTCATTCAGTTCAGCCGCAGACATATAATGTTTGAAGGCATCGCCATATTGTTTTTTTTCATATAGCACATCAGCCTGGTTTCGTTCATCTTCTTTTTTCTTATTGTTATCTGCCACCCTCTTTTCCCAATATTTTAACAAAAAAGGATTAGAAGCATCATCTTTCTTATCGTTCTGGTTACCTGAGGTCTGTGTTGTTGTGGTTGTCGTGGAAGCAGATTGTGTATTAACAGTCTGATGCTGTGAAGGTTGACGTACACCTACTGGTTGCGCTGCATTTCCATTCTCCATCATCATCTGCAAGGCATCAACAAGGCGCAACTCGTAGGTTGCGCTGCCCTCAAGCTTAGTCACGCCATAATCGGCAAAGGTTATGGTGAGCGGATAATGATACTTGAAATTGAGCGTTACGCTTCTTACAACACTCGGCAAATACACGAGTTTCATAACGCCACTTGTCGCAATGTCTCCGATGTTAGACTTATTGCAATCGGTAATGTCGTCCATTACCATTATCTTAAGCATTGCGCAAGGCTTGCCGTTCAAGTCAAGACGCTGCTGCTTGCGTGCTGTAAGATCCATAGGTAGGGGTGTGAACGACTTGACGCGCAATTCCTGCGCGCCAGCCGTCAATATGCTTGATAAGAATACTATTATAAATAAAAGGTGTCTCATATCAGGTTTTCGTTATCTCACAAATGTCTCTACTTTCTCGCCATCGTGATACAATGCACCACTCTGAAGCACACCGTTCTCACAAAAACCTACTACATAGTCGCCCGACTGAGCTGTAGTAGAACATCCGGAAATAGAATGACTGCTGCGAAAACGCATTGTACCATTGCCATGAGGTTTGCCTGCACGCAAGCCACCTGTCCATGTAGCGTAACCAAGATTTACAGTACCGTTGGTTGGCATAGAAGCCGTTGAAGCGTCAGCAGAAGATGTTGATGGTTTCTTAGCAGACTCCTTCTTCGGTTGCTTGTCTGCTGTTGCAGGCTCAACAGTCGGCTTTGCACCTGCCTTCTGCTCATCAGTCTTCACGTTATCGGCATTGGCATCAGCCGACACCTTATTATATATATGTGCAGTATCAGCAAGAGTAGAGTCGTTTTGCGCTACAGTAGAATTTGAAGTGGACGGCTGCTGACCGCCATTACCCAATTTACCTACAGCCATCACTACAAGAACGATGGCAACAACCACTGACACGGCTATTCCGGCAAGACGAATCATCTTGCTATGGTCGGTACTTTCGTCGTCAATTGTAGGGTCGGTAACACGACCTCCATTCATTCCCTGCATTCCAGCTGCATTGCCCGCATTGGCAGAACCACTCAACTGAGCAAGGAAAGCATTGATTGACGGAGTACGCTGTTGTGCATTCTGCGCCATTCCCGACACAATAGTGTCTATAGTGCGCTCTGTTACGTTAGAGGGCATTGCGAGATATACCGAACGCTTGCTTATCTGCGAAGCATCGTCGGGGTCCTTGCCCGTAAGCATAAAGAACAATGTGGCACTAAGCGAGTAGACATCGTACGACGGAACGAATGTCCTGTCGGCACCATGCTGCTTGAGTTCAAGAGTCGAATAACCTTCGGTGTATCCGCCAACCACATGATTTGTCTTAGCCTTGCCATTGTTGTAGAACATGGCCTGACCGAAATCTATCAGCACGGGCACCATCTTGCCGTCATGTCCTGGACACATCATTATGTTGTTGGGCTTTACGTCGAGATGAAGTATCTGCTGATTGTGCAGATAGACAAGCGCTCCTGCCACAAGGCGTATTATACGGAGGGCTTCCTGCTCGGCAAGCATACCGCCACGCTCCATCACATACTGGTCGAGCGACGTGTTGCCAAGATGCTTCATGACATAATAAACCGTATTGTTCTGCTCGAACACTTCATTGACGGGCACTATGCCCTCGTGCTTCAATCCGTGCAATATGTTAGCCTCGGTATAGAAATCAGCCTTGGCAGCATTGAAGCGTGACGCATTGGAAGCGTCGGCTACAGTAACGCTACCGTCTGCAGCACGCGTACAGTACTTGGCAAAGTAGAATTCCTTGATGGTATAGGTTGCCTCCTGGGCGATGTTCTCGTCCATGACAATGCCTTTGACAAGATAGGTATTACCGAAACCGCCACTATGGAGTGTACTCTCTATTGTATATTTACGCTTACCGTTAAGAACGGTGCCAACAGGCAGAAAATTGCTCATATTAACTCTGTATGTTTTTCTGTTTTGTTACTATTCTGATTGTATTAAGCCGAACTATACTATAATTCAATGCTTAACACTATAATTCTATGCTCAACTTGGTTCTTCCAAGAACAAACTTTGTTCCCGGTTCTACAACAAACGACTCGCCTACTGCATGACGCTTGCCATTGACAAGGACGGGATTGGTAGATTTGAGCACCTCAAACCAATAGCGATAACTTCCACCACTTGCCTCAACTGTTATGGAAACAGAACGGCGACTTACAGTCATGTCGTCTTCAATCATTATGCCGGACGGCGACATAGCATCTGCACGACCTATTACATTGACTCCTATCTTAAGGTCGTATTCCTTGCGCTCCTTCATGAATATCATCTTGGTGCGAGTGACAACTACCTTTGCTATACGTCCGCCAGCCTTTCCTTCTGCCGTCCAGTTCTCTATACCTTCAGTCGGTTTAATGCTTCGCTTCTGCTGCTGGGCTTGAGCCTGCTGTGATTGAGCTTGCTGCTGTAATTGGGCTTGGGCTTGCTGGGCTTGGGCTTGCTGGGCTTGAGTATGAACTTGCTGTTTGGGATGAGCTTGAGGTTGCGGCTGAGGTTGCTGTTGATACGGCTGAGGTTGCTGTGGCTGCGGTTTGGGTTGTTGTGGTTTAGTAGCTGCAGGATTAGCCTGAAGCAGCATAGCCTCAGTCACTTGCACTCTAAACTGCTTGCCACAACCAGCTGCCGGACACGTAAATGACAATACTCCCGGCTTGAGAGGCATATAGAATTTAACGGAATTGCCACAATACGGACATGCGGCATTTACAATAGGTCGCTTTGGTTTTTGCTCGGTAGAATCCATTTTTGTTCTGATTTAAATATATATTATTAACCAGTTCTTGACGCTATTCTGTCATTACCACTTCATAAGCACAGTGTCGTGCAAAGCCTTAGGAGCTACGAGCTGTGGATGCTGCTTCTTGTCAGAATGCAGCAACACATCCTTATAGATATATCTGAACAGCTCCATGACCGTGACATTGCGGTCGGCATTGACATCGCTCTTACCACGCAAGCCCTTTATCAAGGCACGTGTAAAGAAGCCGGCACCTACAAGTCCCGACTCTGCCGAAGTCTCCGACTCGCGCGATGAAAGGAAGAGAATGTAACGAGGGTTTGACTTCACCATGTTTCTCCAGTTCATCTCAACAGGCAATGCCTTTGTACCAACTGCAGACGAGGCTGCCGATCCTGAGAAACAAGCATCAATATACACTACAATATCCTTAGTAAGACACTTGTTGAGTTCCTTGAAGAGTTCGGCATACGACAGCATCTTCATGTTGCCAGTAGTGTATGTACAAAGAATATTGGGAGCACCATGTCCGCTATACGAGAATACTACACGGTCGGAAGCAGTAGCCACCTTAGCCACCTTGCGTATCTGGGCAATAATATTGTCGCGTGTAGCATACTTCGACGTAAACAATGTCACCGAAGCATTCTTCTCCTTATAAAGAGCCGCGATGCTCTTGGCATCCTTCGACGACTGGGCGAGGTCGTGGTCGTCGCCCTCATAGTTTGAAACTCCGGTTATGATAGCATAGGTTTTCTGCGCATTGGCCGACAAGGCAAGCGCTACACAAAACAGTAAAGATAAAAGCTTTTTCATAATTATGTTGTTTTTGTTTGTTTTTATGAATGCGCCTTGCATGCGGCACACATCTGCATTTGAAACTCTTTTTCTGTCAATATCTTTCCACAATGCGGACATACAAGAAACTTACCGTAATAATCAGAGAAGCGTTGCTTGCTCTTGTCATTGCCCTGGAATATATTGATGACTGCAGTAAGAATGGTAGTAAACACAGCCGTCACCGAAACGCCATACACCTTAATTTGGGACGGAAGGAAAAGCGTAAGTATAAGTCCGATACATGCAGCAAGCATAGACGGCACATACTTAATGTATCCCCTGCGCTTTAAGCGCAAATCCATAGCAGCCTTGTCCAACAGAGCTTTCTGATGTATCTCCAGCACATGACGAAACTCAGCACGATAATCGTTAGGATCATCCTCTATGACATGGTGGGCAATGAACGAGAAACCCATCTGGGTCTGGTCAGCAAGCACAATGCGTGTAAACTCGCCTATCACCATACGTCGTATCTGACGCAGTTCGCCTTCATCGTCAATGATGAACGTGCCGTTTGTAGAGTTCAAGTCTTCGAGTGTCCACACACCATTGTCATCAATGGTGATGCGCGCATGTTGTCTGCTGACTCTCGTCTTTGTCAACGGTATAAGGAATTTCTGTGTTCCCTCCTTACCTATTATAAATTCTTTCATATAGATTTTGTTAAGTTTTCTGTTTTGTTTCTTTCTTTACAACCGCACCGGCAATCATTCCCTTGTATGTCTTCAACAGTTGCTTGGGCACTTGCAGACTGATTGTAGCACCCATTCCGTCGGAAAGCGTAAGCCGCTGTGTCAAAAGGTTAATTCCATATAGAAACATCTGATTGACTATCAGGCTTCTGCCCAATCGTACAAATGGGCAAACACCACCCTGACGCCATGAGTCGGAGAGCATAGCCTCTACTTTTGAGATGCCAAGCGAGAGTGTAGTCTGAAGTCCTCCAATGTACTTTATCTTGGTACAATTGCCGTCTGCCATAATGTAGGCAATGTTGTCTACAAACAGCATGATAAGCTCGTCACGATTATTGATGCAAATCTTTCGCATACATTATATATTATTAGCTGTACAAAAGTATAAAAAAAATAATAAATGCACAAATTTAGAACTTTTATATATAGCATTAAATCTAGTAACTACTCAGCACCCCTATGGGCATGAGTAATCGTCTTACTGTTGTACTACAG
>ERZ1031954.274-NODE-274-length-22312-cov-8.495440_pt1 | contig 22312 bp, 25 predicted proteins | sample MGYA00516701_ERZ1031954 | MGnify/ENA primary metagenome ERZ1031954 (study PRJEB33719, sample SAMN04261284) | wastewater metagenome | biome: rural village; feature: human; material: feces | host: Homo sapiens | place: El Salvador | collected 2013-01-07 ...
GCGTTCCGCTTGTGAGCAGGTTTGCGTAGAGAACAGGACGATGTTCTTTCAGATATCTGCGGCGCATACGCCCATACTTGCCAATCTGGTATTCCGGTTCCTCTGGCAGCGCAAGGTTTGGAATGAGGTAATCCCCCTCCTGACGGTAAGTGCCGCCCATTTCTTCAAAGATGGATTTCATAAAAATCAGCTCCTTTTTGTGTTGATTTCCAGCGGTTATAAGGATTATTCTGCTCCTTTCCTACAACTGCTGTTCCATTCACCACAAATGAGCCGCAGTCATATGTATTAGGTGGGAGAAACCACCCTCTACATAGTAACTCTTGGTTGGCGATTGAGTTACTTTCCCTATCCGTATTGTCGTCTCGGCTGAGGCGGCAATACAGGGCGGTAATGCCGGTTACTTGCTTTTGCTTTTTATTCGACTGCATGATAAATTATCTCTCCTTTTCGGCAGTCGAACACACGGGTTTCGCATTCATTTTAGGTTCTTCCTTCGGCGCGGTCAAATCTGTAAATTCTCCACTGATAATGTCCTCCATGGCATCGGAAAGGGTCTTGTCCTTGTTCGTCAGCGTTGCCTCGGCAAACCGACCCTCCACAATATAGCGGGTGTTGATAATGTCGTATTCGCGGTGTCCGCCGCCGAGCCCGATGATAAAGCGGCTGCCGGGCTGCTTCTGTTCGAGTTTCTTTTTCATGGTTATCGCTCCTCTCTTTCTTTCGGTTTGTCTGTGCGGTTTTGAGTGTGCCTGCGGTAAAATTCCATGGCGCGGAGCATGGTTGTCTGCATCTGTTTGGCGGTCGTACCGGGCGGGAAATACCGCCTGAGCGGCTCGGCCTTGATTTTCAGATATTCCTTTTGGTTGCCTTCGATTTCGGACATGATTTGCGAGATGCCACTATCGGTCAGCGTATAATCCTCGCTGAGCCGGCGGAGACGCTGTGCCTGCGAAAGGGACGGCGTAAGCTCATCGCAGGACATGATTTTGCACAGAACTTCCTGCTCGTGATTGTTGAGATAGGAAAGCTCCACCGCGGGAGTCAGTGCGATCCGTCCCTCATCTACCAGTTTCAGAATTTCGGGAATGAGATTGGCGAGACGGATGTAACGGTGAATCTGCCGTTCGCTATCGGTTCCGGTTTCACTGATTTGAGAAACACTCCACTTCTCGCCAACTTGGCGAGAAGTTTTTCCTTGGTGTCTGAGTGCCTCCATTTTCATCTTGTACGCAAACGCCTTTTCGCTGGGGAGAATGTACTCTCTTTGCAGATTGCTGTCCACCATCGTGATGATGGCTTCCTCGTCCGTGAGCGTTCTTATAATCACCGGCATGGTGCTCATACCGAGCGTGCGGCAGGCGGCCAGTCGGCGGTGTCCGGAGATCAGCTCGTAGCCGTCCTCTGTGGGTCTTGCCAGCGCTGGGAGCAGCACACCCGATACCCGGATGCTTTCTTTCAGCCGTTCCATTTCTTCATCCTCCATGACCTTGAACGGGTGATTTTTAAACGACTTCAGCTTGTCGAGAGGAAGCTCGTCCACCTTCGGCTTTTTCGCGTCGAGCCGCTCCTCTGTGCTCATAAAGAGCTCATCGTACCCGGTCAGGCCCAGGTCTATGCGGTCTGATTTCATGCGTATCGGATCTCCTTTCTTCCAGCGGCAGGCATCTTGCCATAACTTCCTGCACACAGGTATTTATATCCTCAAGTGTTTTGCACAGCAGCTCTTCATCAATGGGTCTCGAAAGTAATGCACATTCGGAGATCCTCCGGATATTGAACTGCGCATCCTTCATCATCCGTACCGTTTGGAGAAGCGGTGCCGGCGGCGCTTCCGTAATCGTCTTTCCTTCAATCATTTTGCGGATAAACTGCTCTCTGTTCATAATGGTCTTGTCCACCATCGCATTCAGCCGTGAAAGCTCGGCATCACTTAAATAAACGGTAATCTTGTTGTTCCTTGTTCTGTTCGGTTTCTTGTTTTCTGTCTCGGGGGGTTCAGGGCCAGCCCTGTGATGTGAATCTGCCCAGGCAGATTCGTTGCTTGCTGAGACAGCCGCGTTATATTCGTTCCACTTCATCGAGATACACTTCCTTTCTTGAATTTTCTCTGTAGTGGAGCAGCAAACGGGTACCGACCGGGATTTCATAGAACCCTAAGTACCTCTGCCACCACTGGGCTGCCGCCATAATCTTCCGGCCGTCCTCAAAGGTGAAGAAGACGCGCAGACAGTTGCGCACCTGTGCCTTCAGATCGAGAACGGCGACAAATTCACCCGGTTCAAGGTTCAGTGCATAATCCATCGTGATGATGTTCTGGGCTTTAAGCTCGTTTTGGGTGTATACCTTGTTCTCCATGTTTACACCTCCTTTTTCAGCAGCTTGATTAGCGCCCGTGCTTCCTCATGGGTGAAGGTGCCGCGACTTGTGCACCTACTGTGATCAGGGGACCAGTCGTGAATGTCGAGCTTCGGCTCTGCACCGTTCCAACTGACCATATTCAGCTCCAGCCTCCAGCCTCGTGACGATTCGGAGATCACTCCGATGTGTCTTGTGATCGTGCTTGTGATTCTGTCTTTCATTTTGATTTCCTCCTTCATTTTTAATTTTTCAGGCAGGCGAAAGGCCAACATATATACTGGCTCAAAAGGAAATATCGCGCTGTCTTCAGCCGTTTCTTCTATAGGAAGTAAGTTCTTCCTTTGAGCCGGTACAGAAAGTAATTATTTATTTAATTACTTATAGGGGATGCTGCACCGTACTTCCGATATCGTTTTTATATGCCTGCCCTGGGGTCTCCGCGGCGTTGCCGTGCTCGCTCTTTTGCGGTCGTCGCACAGTCATATCTGTCTCGGTAACGGCTATTCAGTTTTCCAGGTACATATCCTCATAATGTGAGGAATGAGAGAGGAGTATTTTTAGGGACCTGCCGAAAAATTCTTTCTCAATGTCCCTTGCTGACTTTTCTCCCCTCAAGTGGTAGATCACGAGAAAGGCTGAAAATTAAGTCGCTCGAAAAAATATTTATCCCCTCACTTGGTAGGCAGCGAGAAGGCCAAAAAATTAACCCCCTTGAAAAATTCTTTTGTTTTGGCTCCAAATCGGAGCCATTTTCCTATGCAGGACTGTTCGTGGCTCCGAAATGGAGCCATTTTTCGTCTATGGCATCAAAATTGATGCCATTTCCATTCCGGTTTCATCGGTGTGGCAGCAAAATTGATGCCATAAAAATAAGCGCCTGCCTCTTTTCGGAAGCAGACGCTCATTTCTCGTATTCAGTTTTTACCGCAGCAGCCGGATCAGCAGCTCATTGATATCCTCGGTGGGCTTGCCGCTTGCTACCAGCTTGTTCCGAAAGGACAACAGGGCCATTGTCAGCAGCCGTCGCTCGCCGGCGCAGAGTGCTAACACTCGATTTCTTCTATACTTGAACATCACCACACCTCAGCAATAAACCAGCTCAGAAAGGACAACTTCCTCCGCACGGCTGCGGATGCTGTTCATCCGTCCCACCCATTCCATTTGTTTTTCGGCCTTCAGCCGCTCAGTGACACCTTCGACTTTCTTCATCTGTTCGACCAGTTGATCAAACATTTCTTGTGCTGTGTCGCCGATTTCCTTGAGATACTCGTCCAGCTTACCGGTCAGCAGCATTCCCGTGTAGATGCCGTCCCTGTGCTCGCGCAGATACCGCCTGCGCATTTCTGCGAATCTGTTGTACATGTTCCTTCTCCTTTCACGCCCGCCGTGTGGGTTTCTATCATCATCCACATGATAGCGCAACCCGAAGGAAAAGCCCAATGTGCGAAAAACAGATTTGCAGATTTGACGGTAAGGCAACGGAAACAGCCATCCCCGAAATCGATCGGAAATGGCTGTCGTCTATGATGCGGCATTGTCTTAACAAGCAACGAATCTGTCCGTACAGATTCACTTGTCAGGGGATTCCCTGAGACCCTTATGCTTTTTTGCTGAAGCTCCATTTGTTCTTTGTCAGGAATTTGAATCGGTGTAGCAATTTGAACCTTCAATTCCAGAAGTTCAAAATCTACACCGATTTTTGCATTGATAATCCATGAAAAATTTGATGATTTACCAGTAATATACAGCTGGAGACTTTGAATTAAAATTTGAAAACTGATAATTTAAATTCGAAAAAATTGCGATTTGAACCCCCGACATACTGGATTATTCATCGGAAACCATTGATTTTTCGAGCATTTTTTCTGCGTCGTCCGGAGTTTTATATCCGTTATATCTGTGTGGGCGCTGACTGTTGTAATATGAAATGTATTCGTCTAATCGCTGGAGAAAATCTCGTTCAGAACGATATATTCTTCTGTGCAATTCTTCCCTTTTCAAGAAACTAAAAAATGACTCGATTACGGCGTTATCACACGGGAAGCCTTTATGAGAAAATGACTGCGTGATACCGTAGCTGCTCAAGAGTGCTGTATAAGCTTTGGAGGTATATTGAGCACTGCGGTCACTATGGAAAATCAAATTCTGGGGGCATCTGCGCTGCTCGTATGCAGTTCGCAGGGTTGAGGATACGAGCTTTGTAGAACTGTTTTTCGATACTTTGTAACCGACAACCTTTCTGGAATACAAATCCAATATTGCACAAATATAGTATTTGTTTTCATTAAACCAAAACTGCGTGATGTCTCCGACCCATCTCATATTAGGGGCTTCGGCTTTAAAATCTCGATTAATAATATTGCGTTTTACTCGGCGGTCTTTTATGTATTCCCGCTTTGCATTTACCCCGACACTCTGTAGCCCCAGCTCCTTCATAATAGAGCAGACCGTCTGCTTTGAGGTATGAAAATCTTCTTTTTGCAGAACGGCTAATAATTTATCTGCGCCGAAGCGTTGCTGGCTGTTATCGAAGATTTCAGTCAACCGTTCCTTAACCTCGGCTCTATGTTCTGCTGTATATGATGGTTCACGGTGGTTAACAATTCGCTTGGAATAGGTTCCGCGGGACAGCCCAAGTACTTCGCATAAGACTTTGGAGCTGTATTTTCCCTGATATTCATAGTATAATCCAAGCTTTTCATCGAGCGTTAAGAGAGAGAATAAGTATAGTTCTTTAAATGCAGATACGATTTGCTCAAGCTTTTCGGAATGACATCGCAGATCCTCATAATCCTTCTGCCTGACGGCGGGCTTTTTCGCATATTTAGACGATGGCAAGGTTACGCTTTTGCTTGTCCATGAATAGATTGTTGACTGTGATACGCCATATTTTTCCGATAACGATACTACTTGAGCACCGCTGTGGTATTCGCCGATAACGGCTGCTTTGATTTCTTCTGAGTACATTTATTCTCACTGCCTACATAAAACTGAAGTTGTCCTCGGCACATCAGTAGTTGTGCGAGGACTGCTATCTATATTGTAATACGAAACCAAAAGCGACCTCGGGACGGTCATTAAGACTGCATCGGGGTCGTGTTTTTTATGTGGCCGTCATATTATCCTCAATCCTGAATACTTTACCCCTTCCCCCCGATTTTACCCCCATAAAATTTTCTATCAAAATTTGCGCCCTTTTACAAAAAACCGCCTATTTAGGCGGTTTTTCTTATTTTTATGAACTTTTTTACACGATTCATAATGTGCCCCCCATCCGTTTGACGCCAACGCACATCCTATCACCAATGTGCTTTCGTATGTTTCTGTTGACAGTTTGGATTATTCGGAGAATATACTTTGTAATTCTACGAAAATTTTAATCACATGATGCAAAAATAATCTCCCCTGGGGGCTTGTACGAGAAAAATTGCTATGCTAAAGTAAACTCACAAATAAATGAGGTGATCACATGGCTCAAAAAGAAGAAATCCGTTTAACGGAGAAGGAAGAGCGTCTGATCAAGATGATTCGCGAGCTCGGCTTTGGTGAACTGCACATTTTTGTCGCTGACAGTCAACCCGTGAGAGCAGAAGAAATTAAAAAGAGTGTCAAATTTTGACCGACTGAACAACAGCAGGTCATATCTCAATCAGTTCAGTGAGGTATGAGCCTGCTTTTTTTCTTTTGCAAAGCGATAATATAAGATCTTTTTCACGTACTCCTCTTCTGGTGCGCCTCGTTAGGGTCTACGGGGCGCACCTCTCATTTTTGTATGTATTTTTTACATATGTATTTAATGTCAATAGTTCATTATCAATCAAATGTACTGTTTGTATTATCGAGTTTTATCAGGAGTGTTCTATGAAAAAAATAGCAATATACGGCAAAGGTGGAATCGGGAAGTCAACGGTTGCCTCTAATATTTCCGCAGCACTTGCTGCCCAAGGAAAAACAGTTATGCAGATAGGCTGTGATCCAAAGTCAGACTCAACAAAAAACCTAACTGGCGGTATCAGAATTAACACGGTTCTTGACTGCATGCGCGGCAAAAAGAGCAGTGTTACTTTGAATGACATTGTCGTCAAGAGCTGTACAGGAGCACTCTGCGTTGAGGCCGGCGGCCCTATTCCGGGTACCGGATGTGCCGGCAGAGGAATAATAACCGCATTTGAGCAACTTGATGCGTTGAATGCATTTGAAACCTACAAGCCGGATATTGTAATTTATGATGTTCTCGGAGATGTGGTTTGTGGTGGTTTTGCTATGCCTATCCGCCAGGGATATGCTGATAAGGTATGCATTGTTACATCAGGAGAAATGATGTCTTTATATGCTGCCGACAACATTGCTCACGCAGTAAAGAATTTTGCAAAACGTAAATATGCAGCATTGGGCGGCTTAATATTTAATGCCAAAGGTTTTGCCGGTGAGCGAGAGCTAGTGGAAAAAGCAGCAAAAGAAATTGGGACAGAGATTTTGTTTGAAATTCCACGCAACGAGATTGTTCAAGAAGCAGAAAGCAACGGAAAAACAGTTGTTGAATATGCACCTGATAGTATGATGAGTTCGCTTTACAAGGAACTGGCGACAAAGCTTATGGAGGAAGTCTGATGGATAATCTCTGCTTTTGCAGTGCGGCATTTGGAAGCTGGGGAATTGTAAGACTCGGTTCGCTGGTGCCTGAATGCAAAATGCTTTTTGTTTGCCCCTACTCTTGTGGGAGGCACAACTCAATCGGTGCAATTAAGCACGGCTATAAGGATAGAATCAGTTATCTGTTTATTGATGAACAGGATATTGCTCTTGGTACGATGGACGAAGACATTCCAAAGACTGTAAAACAGTTGGTGGACTGTGACAATCCGCCAAAGGTAATGCTGATTTATTTCAGCTGTGTTCTGTATATGGCCGGATTCGACTGGAATGCTGCGGTTGAAGCTTTGAATGAAGAATATCCGAATATAGAGTTCAGAGCATGTATGATGAATCCCATTGCAGGTGACAATAGTGAGCCTCCCGTGCCGGCTATGATAAGGACTCTTTGCTCCTTATGGGATGACAAGTGCAAAAAAAATAATACTGCCAATCTGCTCGGAAACTATTCAAACCTTTGCGGAGATTGCGAACTTGCAGAAGTGCTTAAAAAATGTGGAATTGCGCGGCTATGCCATTTTACGGATTCGGATAAGTTTTCTGACTATGCACAAATGGGCGGAAGCAAACTGAATATTGTAGTTCGTCCCGAAGGCCTTTTGGCTGCAAAAGCATGGGAAAATGTAATGGATTTTTGCTTTGTTCCGGTCAGCTACGATATGGAGCAAATTAGGAAACAATATGATTTGATTTTCGAAAAGCTTGGAGCAAGCACGGATTTGAGCGGATATGTTCGGAAAGCAGAAGAGGAGATAAGAAAAACTCTACAGATTGTGGGTAGCAGACCCGTAGCTGTCTGTACTTCCGCAGTTTGCCGACCATATAGCCTTTCAAGAGCACTTATCCGTTATGGATTTAATGTAAGCGATATATTTGAGGATTTTTGCCCTGAATACGAAAAGAGTGCAAGAGAAGCGCTTGTGGCAATGGGCTCGATTGACTTTCATGATATTCACAATCCGGAGGCAGTCGATATGATTGGCAGGATAGGCTCGGCCGAAATTGCAATAGGCTACTCTGCCGGCTATTACTGCGGCGTAAATCATGTCGTTGATTTGATGATTGATGAGGAAATGTTTGGTTACGGAGGCCTGTGCAGGCTGATGCAAATGCTCAGACAGGCGGTCGAATCAACATCATCTGTTGAAGCAATGATTGAAAGCTACGGACTGATAATCTGAGGAGGAGAAAACGTGAGCACGCTTTTTACATATTTGCCCTCCTTTGCAACAGATTACTCGGGATTTATTTCCGTAATGCACGGACTTGTGGGAATGATGATAGTTCACGATCCCTCGGGTTGCCTCGGAAACTATACAAACACGGATGAGCCCCGATGGTACCACGATCCACAGCCGGTGTTTTCATCGAGGATGAGAGAACTTGAGGCAGTTATCGGTGATACCGACATAATCATTGAAAAAGCAATCAAAGAAATACGCAGGCGCAAGCCACCGTTTGTTTGCATATTCGGGACTCCCGTTCCTGCGCTTACTGGTTGTGATGTTATTTCTGTTGCAGATGAAATTGAAGCAGAAACAAATGTCCGCTGCTTTGGAATTGAGACAGATGGTTTTAGGTTCTATGATGACGGAATCGAAAAAGCTATGAGCTTCATTTTAAACGAATTGATGCTGCATGATGTTCCAAAGATAAGTGGCCGCATTAATGTCCTGGGAATGACACCTCTTGATTATTCAATTTACGGAGAAAAGGAGAAGCTGATTCAGCATTTCGAGGGAAAGGGGCTACATGTTGGTGCGTTTATCGGCATGGGTGATGATCTTGAAGCGGTAAAGAACGCAAGAAGTGCCGAGCTTAACCTGGTTATGAGTGCAGCAGCTCTTCCTGCGGCAAGACAAATGAAGCAGGAGGACGGAATAGATTATCTCATAGGTCCGCCCTGTGATGCTGAAATTGCTGAAAAATTAATAAAAGGTGCGTCTTTTTCTAGATTGCTTGTAGTAGGTGAACAGCTTTGCGCCAACTCCTTAAGAAATTCAATCAGGCAAAGATATACGGGAATTGACGTTACAGTAGCAACATTTTTTAAGTTTGATAAGGAAGTAAGCGAAGCAACAGATGTCAAACTGCGTGATGAAAACCATCTGATAGCGCTTTTGAAAATCGGAGGATTTGATGCCGTTATCGGAGATCCGCTGATTAAACAGCTCTGCAAAGACGAGCAACAATTCATACCCTATGTACACCCAGCAGTAAGCAGTAAGCTACACTGGAAAGATACAATATCATATTTCATTCAGGAGGAAAAAGCATGAAAAAAATAGCAAAATTCGCATCTATAATACTTGCAGTCGTTCTGCTTGTATCGCTCCTCGGAGGATGCGCAAACAACCAGCCAAGCGATGTTGATGAACCTGACGTAACAGAACAGGTAGTAGAAAAAGCATATCCGTATACATTTACAGATATGGCCGGTGTTGAAATCACGCTGGATAAAGAAGTTGAATCAGTATACATTGTGGGTAACGTTCAGCCTCTTGTAGCTCTTTACCGTTACTATGCAGGCAATTCGGACAAGCTCATTGAGTGCCCCGCAGCATCACAGAGCATCATAAGAAGCTCCGTTTTTGCTGATATCTGGCCTGATATGCTGGACCTCACAACTCATAATGATGATGCAAATGTTGAAGAAATTCTGGCTCTCAATCCTGATGTTGTGTTTATGACCGGCAGCGCAACAGGTGATGCATACGAAGCACTTGTAAATGCGGGCCTGACTGTTGTGAGCTTCCCCACTGCAGGCTCCGGAGATGACAATGATACATTCGCTGCCGTTGAAGGTTGGCTTAATCAGATGGCTGAGGTCTTTGGCGACTCTGAAGCAGCTGACAAGCTCATTTCTTACAACAACGACACTCTCAAGACTATTGATGCCAAGCTTGCCGATGTAAAGGAAGAAGACAAACCCACTGCACTGATTGTTTTCCAGCTTGCTGATAACTCCCTGAAGGTTGCAGGAAGTGGCCACTACAGCGAGTTTTGGCTTGACCACTCCGGCGCAGTCAACGCTGCTGCTGATATCGATAAGCTGCAGGAAGTTGATATTGAGCAGCTTATGGCATGGGATCCCGATATTATCTATCTGACCACCTTCAGTCCCGCAATGCCCGAGGATCTTTATAACAACACGATTGAAGGTTTTGACTTCAGCCAGCTCAGCGTAGTAAAGAACCAGCAGGTTTACAAAGTGCCTCTCGGCTCTTATCGTTGGTATGCCCCCAGCTGTGAATGCGCCCTTATGCTTAAGTGGATGTCCGCTATCAACCACCCTGATCTCTTTAAAGACATGGACATGAACGCCGAAGTAACCGAGTTTATAACCCAGTTCTATGGTGTTACTCCCAGCGCTGATCAGGTTGCAACACTTTTGAATCCCTCGGACAAGTCTCTGATGAATCACTAATCTATTGGATGGAGCAGCATGCAAAGAAACAAACAACATAAACTTAATATTGTTTGGCTGATACTGCCTTTGATTGTTGCTCTTGCAGCACTCTGCGTAGGAAGATACTTTTTATCTCCTGCGCAAGTGCTGCATGCACTTGCTTCTGGTCCAGCTGCAATGGACCAAAATCCAGCATCGTTGGTTGTATATAATGTGCGTTTGCCAAGAATAATTCTTGCTTTTGTTGTTGGCGCGGGCTTGTCTGTCGCTGGTTGCTGCTTCCAGTCAATTTTTTCGAACCCACTGGCATCACCGGACACGCTCGGAGTATCATCAGGCGCAGCCTTTGGCGCTGCAGTGGGAATCCTGCTTTCTTTAAATGTTGTAGGAGTGCAATTGCTGGCTTTGATATTTGGAATAATATCAATCGGAGCAACATTCCTTTTGAGCCATATGAAGAAAAACTCAGGTATTCTTATGGTTGTGTTGGCAGGTGTTATTTGTTCAGCATTCTTTAATGCTTTGATTTCAGCTGCAAAATATCTTGCTGATCCAACGACAAAGCTCCCTGAAATAACATATTGGCTGATGGGTAGTATGGTAGGCGCTTCATACCGTGATCTTGCCATCGCTGTTCCATTAGTGTGCGTACCCTGCATAGTGCTGTGCTTACTCAGGTGGAAACTCAACATCCTTTCACTTCCCGATGATGAAGCTATCTCCCTCGGTATTCGCCCGAAAACTCTGCGTTGGGTTATAATTCTGCTGTGTACACTTGTTATTGCTGCATGCGTCTCTGTATGCGGACAGGTTGGCTGGGTTGGACTTGTAATTCCTCATATGGCAAGACGTATTGTTGGTACAGACCATCAATTCTCACTGCCTGCTTGCATAAGCCTCGGCGGGACATATATGCTATTGATTGATACACTGGCAAGGACCCTCAGCTCCGGTGAATTGCCATTGTCCATTCTGACGGCAATCATCGGCGTACCGATATTTGTGCTTTTGTTTTTCCGAAAGGAGGCAAACGGCTTTGATTCTTGAGGTTGAAAACGGCAGTTTTGCCTATAGAAATAATGAAGTGCTCTGTAATGTTAATCTGCAGGTAGATGATCACGACATACTTGCCATTCTCGGCAGAAATGGCGCAGGAAAGACTACTCTGCTTAAATGCATTATGGGAATGCTTTCGTGGCAGAAAGGGAGCACTAAGCTTAACGGTAAGAGCATATGCGAAATTGATCATAAGGATCTGTGGAAAACAATCAGCTATGTGCCTCAGGCAAAAAGAGGCAGCGATTTATCCGTAAGAAATATGATTGTTATGGGCAGAAGCTCCCACATAGGCGCATTTGGTAAACCATCTGATGAGGATTATAGTATTGCAGATAGCATTATTGACAGATTATATATTCATAAGCTTGCTGATAAACCGTGCAATGAATTAAGCGGTGGAGAACTTCAGCTTGTTCTTATCGGCAGAGCATTGGCGCCAAAACCACAATTGATCATTATGGACGAACCCGAAAGCAATTTGGATTATCATAACCAAATCCACGTTTTAGAATTGATAAAAGAAATATCAAAAGACACCGCTTGTATACTCAATACGCATTACCCGGAACATGCACTGCAATATGCTAATAAAGCGTTATTAATGCTACCAGACAAAGCATCTATATTTGGCGATACCAAAACCGTAATTACAGAGGAAAATCTCAAAGAAGCTTTTGGAATATCTGTTTTTATTGGTACTGAGCAAATTGCAAATGATAATTATAGGTACATTATTCCGTTATATAAGCAACATGAGTAGGTGTTTGGCTTTTTCTGATTCGGTGCGCGATCTGTCAAGGTGTTTTTTATCCACCGAGCATTTTTTCAGCATGGACTATATCTCGGCATACCGTTCACTTGTGCGTAAAGATAGCGCCTAAGCTCCGTTAAAAAGCTTAGACACTATCTTTATTTTAGGTGTCAAGTCTTATAAAACGCTCTATTTTCGCCCCCGCACCAAAAACATCGGGGTGGAGGCGAAGCTGATGTTCTCTTCCTCCGACCAGACGCATTGCCAGACCTCCTCGTCAGCCTCGGCTTGCAGGCCATGCGCGGTAAGCTGTTTCAGATCCCAGGCGGGACGCAGGATTTTTGACAGCGGCACGCGGCGGGCAATGTCCTCCATTACATCGAAGTTCTCGCCCTCGGTCTCCACATTTTGATCCCAGACGCCCTGCTCGGCGCTGTTGGCCCGATCCCGGTCGTAGGCGGCCTGGGCCTCATCGTCAAAGAGATAGGCGTACCAGTTGGCGTCGAAGTTCAGCAGCAGCCCGCCCGGTTTCAAAACCCGCACCCACTCGGCATAGGCTTTGTCCGGGTGAGGCAGATTCCATGTCAGATTGCGGCTGACCACCACGTCGAAGCTCTCGTCCGCAAAGTCCAGCGCCTGCGCATTCATTTCCATCCAGCAGATCCTGCAGGCAAGCTCGCCGGCATTTTTCTTTGCCTCCTCCAGCATGGCGGGCGTCAGGTCGATGGCCGTCACGTCATAGCCAAGCTCCTGCAGGAGAATGGCAAAGAAACCCGGGCCTGTGCCCACCTCCAGTACGCGCATGGATTCCGGCGCACGGTCCGGGAACTGCCGCGCGATCTCGGCATGAAGACATTCGCTCCACTTCTGCCGCTGCTGGGTGGCGAGTTCCAGCTGATTGACCTCCGAGTATCCGGAGGCACGGCCGGTCCAGTACTGTCTGTTCTCGTCAAGAATCGTGTCTCGGCACCCCATAGCTCACCATCGGGCCTTTCTCAATGATATTCAGCGATGCGCACTGGTACAGCAGTACACCGTCCTCGTTCGCATATTCCGTAAAAAGACTGCGGCCGAAGTAGTCCCGAATCTCCCCCAGCTTCTCGCCCTTTAGGAACCAGTCTCCTGGTTTTTTCTCCGGGTACCAACAGCCCGTGCATGGCGCATTATCGCCGTACTCTGAGAGCTCCTGCTTGGGGTAGGTCGTCCAGTCCCCCTCCAGCAAGCCGAGGCAGCGGAGAATGTTCCGCACGTCCGCCTTGTCCGCCTCGATCTCCTCCCGGCTGAAAAGGGAAAGCTGCCCGCGCTCGATCAGTACGCTGGGGATGCCATGGATAGAGGCCATATTGTATGCGCCTCCGGTGCGGCAGCGGGAGCGGACGACATACTTGACGTTGATGCAGTCCACCATCTGCCGGGCCGTCGCCTCGGCAGGCGTATCGCCCAGGTAGTAGCAGAAGGGAACGAGCGTCTCATATCCGTCGCCGCTGTGCAGATCGATATAGGCATCTACATTTTGAATGAACACCTCAAAGAGCATGTGCGCCAGCTTGTCGGCCTCGCTGCCCTCCCGGTCGCCGGGAAAGACCCGGTTGAGGTTCTTCCCGTCCTCATAGACCATGGACATGGTGCGGTTTTCAAAGCCGGAGCGGTTAGCCAGCGGGACGATGATCACATTGCCTCGCAGAGCGGAAACGTCCAGTTCATTGGAAAGCTCAATGGCTGCCTGGATGCCGACGTACTCCGCATTGTGTATGCCGGCTGTGATCAGCACGGTTTTCCCCGGCTGATCGCCGCAGAGCAGCACATGGGGGACGTGCAGCTCCGTACCCTCCACATGGATATGATCCTTAACAGTTTTGCCCGGCATCAGATCGTGCCCGGCGATACTCTTGACTTGCATGGCAACCTCCAGGTCGTTTTTTTATCAAGGTATCATGCAGGGATCTTTTTTACAAGCCCCCAGGGGGGATGTGAGGAGCGGAAATTGTAAAAATGTAAATTTATATCCCCCCGGGGGGCTTCCGCACGAAAAAAGGTGCGGTATAATAAACACAAAACACAATTCGCTTATTATATTTGATTTAAGTCGTTTTTCCCGCCGCTGGGGCGGCAACCGAAAAATATGACAAATTATACCGCAGCCGCATTGCGGCTACGGTACAACACAAACGGCATATTGCTTGAGGGAGCAATAACCGAAGTGGCAAACAGAGAGGGAAAGCATATGGAAACAATCAAGCATCGCGTGACCCATTACTGGTCTCGCCGGGCAGAGTCCTTTGAAGCGCAGAGACTGCGTGAATATGACAGCGAGAAGCGCGAGCGCTGGCTCGCGGAATTCTTCCGCTATCTGCCACAGGGCAGGAAGCTCCGGGTTCTGGATATCGGCACCGGTACGGGCTTCTTTGCCTGTTTGCTGGCCGCCGAGGGACATGAGACTACCGGTATTGACCTGACGCCGGATATGATCGAGCATGCCAAGCATATGGCGGATGTGCTGGGTCAGGTCGTCCACTTCCAGCTGATGGACGCGGAAGAGCCGGATTTCCCGGACGAGAGCTTTGATGTGCTGGTGACGCGCAACCTGACCTGGACGCTGCCGCATATCGAAAAGGCCTATCGGGAATGGTACCGGATTTTGAAGCCGGGCGGCGTCCTCATCAATTTCGACGCGGATTACAGCGCTGCGCTGGAGGACGAGGCGGAGCACGAGCTTCCGGAAAACCACGCCCACAAGCTGGTGCCGGAATACATGAAAGCGGAGAACGAGGCTATTACCATGGAGATCGGCGCCTATCATCAGCCACGGCCCCAGTGGGATGTGCAGCTGCTGGTGGAGGCCGGCTTCGAGCGGATCACGGTGGATATGGGCGTATACAAGCGCATCTATGCCGAGATCGACGAGTTATTCAACCCAACGCCGATCTTTACGATCGCAGCGTACAAATAAATGTTTTTTCTTTCCTTTGAATCCCACAAAAAGTGAGGCGTGACCATGAAAAACTACGCAGTCAGGCGTCTGCTGCAGCTGATCCCGATCCTGCTTGCGATCACCTTCCTGTCCTACGGCATGATGCGCATCGCAGGCAGCGATGTAATCGAACAGAAAATGGAAAACACCGGAGAAACGGTATCCCAGGAGATGATCGACGCCGCCAGAGAGGAGCTGGGTCTGGACAAGCCCTTTGTCGTCCAGTATTTCTCCTGGCTCGGCAATCTGCTCCGGGGAGACATGGGTACCTCCTATGTCTCAAATATGCCGGTCTTTTCCACCTTCGTATCAAAGCTGCCGGCCACGCTGCTGCTGACGGTCGTCTCCATTCTGCTGACGGTGGTGATCTCGATCCCGCTTGGGATCTGGGCTGCCGTCAAGCAAAACAAGGCGACTGACTATGTGATCCGTACGGCCAGCTTCATCGGAAATTCCCTGCCGAACTTCTTCGTCTCCCTGCTGCTGATGTACCTGTTTGCCATCCGACTGGGCTGGTTTCCGGTCATCTCCAAGGGCATCAGCCTCCAGAGCGTGGCGCTGCCGGCCTTTACGCTGGCCATCGCCATGTCCGCCAAGTATCTGCGGCAGGTGCGGGCGACTGTTCTTGACGAGCTGAGCAAGGACTATGTCCTTGGCGCCAAGGCCCGCGGTGTGCCCTTCTCCACCACCATGATGAAGAGCGTCATGAAGGCATCCCTTGTGACGATTATCACGCTGCTGACTCTTTCCATCGGCTCGCTGCTGGGCGGCACCGCCATTGTTGAGTCCATCTTCATGTGGGACGGCGTGGGAAAGATGGCGGTAGACGCCATCAACATGCGCGACTATCCGATTATCCAGGCCTACGTCATGTGGATGGCCATCATCTATGTGGTGGTCAACCTCATCACCGACCTGAGCTATCGCTATCTCGATCCGCGGATCAGACTGGGAGGGATTGAACAATGAGCGAAGCCGCCACGGTCCGGATTCAGAAAATCAAAAAGAACACCATCAAAGGCAGACTGATCTTCTCCCTGGTCCTGGTTGCGATCCTGCTGCTCATCACGGTCTTTGCGGACAATATCGTCCCCTACGATCCCTATGTGCAGGATTTGAGCCAATCCCGGCAGGCCCCGTCAGCGGCGCACTGGATGGGCACCGATCAATACGGACGCGATGTGTTCTCCCGCATCGTTGTCGGCGCGCAGACCAGCATCTTCTCTACGCTGGCACTGGTGGGCGTAATCTCCGTGTTCGGCACCATCGTGGGAACGCTCTGCGGCTATTACGGCGGTGCGCTCGATTCCGTCGTGATGCGTATTTCGGATGTGTGTCTGGCCTTCCCCGGCCTGGTCTTTGCCCTGGCGATCGCGGCGCTGCTTGGCGGCGGCGTTAGCAACGCAGTCATCGCGCTGGCGGTCATCAGCTGGCCAAAATACGCCCGTGTGGCGCGAAGCCAGACCCTGGCACTGGAAAACAGCCCATTCGTCTCGGCGGCGCGGCTCTCCGGCAGCACGTCCCTGCAGATGATCCTCCGGCATATCCTGCCAAATATCCTGGGTCCCATCCTGGTGACGGCCATGCTGGACATCGGCACGATGATGATGGAGCTGGCCGGACTGAGCTTCCTGGGCCTCGGTGCGCAGCCGCCCACGGCCGAGTGGGGCAACATGATGTCCGGCGGCCGGAGCATGCTGCAGACCTATCCCTGGCTGGTGCTCTCGCCCGGGTTTGCCATCTTCCTGACCGTTGTGATCTTCAACCTTCTGGGCGACACGGTGCGCGATTATATGGACCCCAAGAACTCCCGCGCCCGCTGATTTGTGATCTATTTTTTCGAATAGATAAAATGAAGAAAGGAAACAGAAAAACATGAAAAAGATTCTGGCACTGGTCCTTGCTGTGTGCATGGTCCTTGCGCTGGCTGCCTGCGGAAACGGCTCCAATGCTCCCGCTCCCTCCGACGCAAAAAAGACCTTCGTCTTTGGTGACACCACCTTCAATGCTGAGAACGAGGAACCTGACATCAATCCCCATAACGCCTATTCCGGATGGGCCTGCATCCGTTACGGTATCGGCGAAACCCTGATGAAGATCGCAGACGACGGCACCCTCCAGCCTTGGCTGGCGAAGAGCGCTGTCAACGTGAATGAGACCACCTGGGAGATCGTGATCAAGGACAACATCTGCTTCTCCAACGGCAAGAAGGTCGACGCGGCAGCCGTCAAGGCTTGCTTCGAGCACCTGGTCGAGGCCCACGAGCGCGCCGCCGACAACCTGAAGATCGCCTCCATGGAGGCCGACGGTCAGAAGCTGACCATCGTCACTTCCGAGCCCAACCCCATTCTGATGAACTACCTCTCCGAGGGCTACGGCTGCATCATCGACATGGAAGTCGGTATCCCCGAGGACGGCTGTGTGGTCGGAACCGGCCCCTATGTGGCCACCGAGGTCGTGACTGACGACCACGTGAACCTGGTCAAGAACGTCAACTACTGGGACGGCGAGGTCCATATCGACGAGATCACCGTCCGCACTATCTCCGACGGTGACACCCTGGCCCTGGCACTCCAGTCCGGCGAGATCAACGCCGCTTACGGCATGGCGTATGCCAGCTATCCTATCTTTGAGAACGACAACTACACCTTCTCCAGCATCCAGACCAGCCGCTGCTTCTGGGGTATGGTGAACCTCCATAAGGAGAACCCCGGTTATGCGATCATGAGCGATCCCGCCGTGCGTCAGGCGATCGCCATGGGCATCAACAAGCAGGGCTTCGTCGATGTGCTGCTCAACGGCTACGGCTATACGGCCACCGGCGCCTTCCCGGACAGCTTTGACTTCGGACAAGGTATCAACACGGTCTCCTATAATCCCGAGCAGGCCAAGGCCGTTCTGGAGAAGGCCGGCTGGGTCGATACCGACGGCGACGGCATCCGCGAGAAGGACGGCGTCAAACTGAGTATCCGCTGGCTGACCTACCCCAGCCGTCAGGAGCTGCCTCTGCTGGCCGAGTCCGCGCAGGCGACCCTCAAGAAGATCGGCATTGACGTGCAGATCAACAGCACCAAGGATCACAACAACATCCGCAAGGATGCCACGGCTTGGGATATCTGGGTCAGCGCCAACGTAAATGCCGGCCTGGGCGACCCCCAGAACTTCTTCGACACCTATTGTCTGGATAACTCCATCAAGAACTCCGGCGGCCACCACAGCGACAGACTGGAGGAACTGGCCGTGCAGCTGCGCGGTACCTTTGATCCTGCCAAGCGCGCCAAAATCGCGGTCGAGATGCAGCAGGAGCTTCTGGATGATAATTCCTATTTCTTCTGCTCTTTCCTGCGCATGAGCATGATCATGCAGTCCAATGTCACCGGTCTCGAGGCGCACACCTGCGACTTCTACGAGCTGACCGCCGACCTGGACATCAAGTAATCGTTTTCCCTATGCAAGGGGCGGATATCTCCGCCCCTTGCACCAAGCCTTTTGGCCACGGGCTCAGGACAGAAACGCTTCTGTTTTGAGCCGATGCTCAAGAGATCACAGAAATTGAGGTCATACTATGGCAGTATTATTGGATTATCAACACGTGGAGATTTCCTTTAACGGAAACGCTGTGGTCCACGATGTGAGCTTTCATCTCCATCCTGGCGAGATTCTTGGCCTGGTGGGGGAGTCCGGCTCTGGCAAAACCACGCTGCTCAAGGCCGCCATGGGCCTGCTGGGCAGCAGCGGCATGGTCACGAAAGGTGATATCTGGTTTGAAGGGAAAAACCTTCCGGACCTGCCACCCAAAGAGATGCGCAAGATCTGCGGAGAGAAGATCGGTATGATCTTCCAGGACTGCGGCGCGTCCATGAGCCCGATACGCACCATCGGCGAGCAGATCGTGGAGAGCCTGTCGGCCCACCACAAGGTGGATGTGCGTGATGCCAAGGCGACCGCCATGGAGCTCTTTGACAAGCTGCGCTTCAAGGACGGCGAGCGGGTCTGGAACAGCTATCCCTTTGAGCTCTCCGGCGGTATGAACCAGCGCGCGGGTATCGCCATCGCCATGCTGATGAATCCGGTTGTGCTCATGGCGGACGAACCGACCTCCGCCCTGGATGTGGCTGTGCAGCGGCAAGTCGTGGAGGAGATGCTGCATGTCCGCGAGGTGTTCGGAACTGCCATCATCATCGTGACCCATGATATCGGCGTGGTCTCCGCCATGGCGGACAGCATTCTTGTGCTGCAAGACGGCAACGTGATGGAGTACGGCAAGGCGAAGGATGTGCTGAATAATCCCCAGAACGACTATACCAAGAAACTGCTCAGCGCAGTTCCCAGATTGCGGAGGTAGTCAATGGAACCGATCCTGAGGGTCAAAGACCTTTCCAAGTCGTTTTCCCGCGCGGGGAAGAACGAATTTTTCGCTGTGGATCATGTGAGCTTTGATGTGATGCCCGGCGAGATCCTGGGCATCGTGGGCGAATCCGGTTCCGGTAAGTCCACTATTGCAAAGCTCATCACCCGGCAGATCGACGCCACCACCGGCACCATTGAGATTGACGGTCAGGATATCACCAAGCTGACCGGGCGGCAACTGATCCCGGTTTATGCCAAGATCCAGATGGTTTTCCAGACGCCGACCGGCTCCTTCGATCCCCGGCGCACGCTGGGCGACGGTATCTGCGAGAGTCTGCGGAATAAGGGTGTCTCCAAGGCCGAGCGGGAAGCCAAGGCTCGTGGCTTGCTGGAGCAGTGCGGCCTGCCGGGAGGATTCCTGGAGCGCTATCCGCACCAGGTCTCCGGCGGTCAGTGCCAGCGCGCCGCCATTGCCAGGGCGCTGATGTGCGACCCGCAGATACTCATTTTTGACGAGGCCACCTCCGCGCTGGACGTGACGGTGCAAAAGCAGATCATCGAGCTTCTGCAGCTGCTGCAGAAGGAGAAAAGCCTGGCCTATCTCTTCATCTGCCACAACCTGGCTCTGGTGCAGCAGTTCTGCGACAAGGTCATCGTCCTCTATGACGGGAAGATCGTAGAGCATGGCCTTCCCGACGAGGTCATTCTGCATCCACAGTCGGAGTACGCCAAAAGACTTGTGGATGCCATTTTCTGAGAAACGGAGCTTTTTTTCATTTTTATCCCCCAGGGGGGCTTACGCACATCAAAGTTTTCTGTTATGCTCTATACAGATCAGATGCTTTACTGACCGCCTGGATTTCTCTCAATCCGTGTGCCTCTACACCCCTCCGGCACAGGGCGGTCAAAAAAATCTCCCTTATCATATTACAGCCCTCCGAGATGGTCCCTCGGAGGGCTGTAATCGTTTAGTTGCTATGTACTGATAATGCTTGCTCATGGCGGTAGTAGGTAGAATAACTGATTCCTTGCTTCCGGCACCATTCCTTTACCGGAACACCTGAATTGCGGCACACCACAATGCGCTGCTTCCACCGTTTTTGGCTTATAGCCCGCTTCATCTGACTCACTCCCATGGCTACGACTCCTCCTTGAGACTTTTCAGGATTTCCTGATAGTTACCAAGAATTCTCGGTAATTCTTGATACCCTTATTATCTCACAGGCGCCGTTGCTTTCACAGGACGTCATTTATTATGCGCTTACGTTATCATTTATGAAATTTCCGCATAAAACGAAAGCGTGCGGAAACTTAACATCCCTTGCCCATAATTGTGGATTGTTACGGTTTGACTTAGATTTTGATGAAACATTCAAATGCTCTTTGTTTATTCGGCAAAATTCTCTTGAATTAGCAAAATGTTTTTGCTATAATTAGCGTATCGAAGGGTGGTGTTAGCTTGTTAATCGAAGAACTGATTGAATTAGCAAACAAAATATGCAAACAGAAAGCCGAAGAGCAAACAATAGAACTGAAATCCGCACAGACGGGTTGCCCTAAGAGGCTGTACGATACGCTGTCGAGTTTTTCCAACCAAGACAGTGGCGGTATCCTTGTATTCGGTATTGATGAGGATGCTGCCTTTCAGGTCGTCGGCGTATATGATCCGCAGGATCTGCAGAAGAAAATAACGGAACAGTGCTTACAGATGGAGCCTCCGGTTCGTGCCGTATTCACCCTGGCAGAATATCAGGGGAAAACGATTTGCGCTGCGGAAATCCCGGCAATCGACATTGCGGAGCGTCCTTGCTACTATCGTGGTGCAGGGCGTACCAAGGGTTCCTACATTCGTGTCGGAGATGCGGATTTGCCGATGACAGACTACGAGCTATACAGCTATAAAGCGTTCCGTAAGCATTTGCATGATGACGAGCGACCCGTTGAACGGGCGACGCTGCAACTGCTGGACACAGAAAAGATCCACAGCTATATTGAAAAAATGCGTGTAGACCGACCCGGGTTTTCCAGACTGACACAGGAGCAAGCCATGGAGATGCTGAACATTACAAGAAACGGTGTTCCAACCTTGGCAGCAGTTCTGAATTTTTGCCTTTACCCACAGGGATTCTTCCCGCAGCTTGGCATTACGGCAATTGTTGTGCCTGGCACGGAAATCGGCGATGTAGATCAGGATTCCGCACGGTTTATCGACAACAAGCGAATCAGCGGAACCATTACGGAAATGGTGGAGGAAGCACTGAATTTCTGCCGTCGGAATATGAAGGTCAAAACCATTATCAGCAAAGAAACCGGCGCCCGCACGGATAAAACGGAGTATCCCGTAGATGCCCTCCGCGAAGCAATCCTCAATGCCGTTATTCACCGCGACTATAGCATTCATACGGAGGGAACACCGGTTCAAATTGACTTTTTCACGAACCGTGTCGAAATTCACAGCCCCGGAAGCTTGTATGGCCGGATGAGCATCGAACAGCTGGGTATTGCGAAACCGGATCTTCGGAATCCTGCGCTGGCCGTCATGGCAGAAACGCTGACCGCAGCAGAACATCGTTACTCGGGCATTCCCACTATGCGTAATGCGATGAAGGAATATGGCTTACCGGAACCGAAATTTGAAAACCGCAGAAACGAGTTCGTGGTAACACTTTATAATAAAGCGGAAGTGGAGAAAGAAGCAGTAAATACCGAACCTGCCGGAGATCTGTTGGCGTTTTGTCATGAGCCGAAAACACGGCAG
>ERZ1031954.277-NODE-277-length-22293-cov-5.965015_pt1 | contig 22293 bp, 16 predicted proteins | sample MGYA00516701_ERZ1031954 | MGnify/ENA primary metagenome ERZ1031954 (study PRJEB33719, sample SAMN04261284) | wastewater metagenome | biome: rural village; feature: human; material: feces | host: Homo sapiens | place: El Salvador | collected 2013-01-07 ...
TGATAGATTACAAGCATCTGAGCAACAGGAGGCATTTTATTTGGCATCACCTTAGACTTGTTCCTCATTTTGCGCAGCACGATGAGAAGACTTGGAATGAAAACAAGTTTGCCCGGAACAATGAAATTTACCTTGGCATGGGTTAGCCTCGATAGATTATATGATGCGACTGATTCAAGAGCAAACACAACCGGATGGTGGAATACTTCCATCATCTTTGTCTGATGTTTGGATAGCTGCATCGGAGAAATGCTATCAAACTCGGTGGGCATCGCTATGGTAACTATCGTCTCCATAAGCTCAACATCATAAAAAGTATAGCAGCAAGCAATTGCTATAGCAAGTTTACTATCATTCTTTTTTTCATGAGCGAACATCCTTACTTCACTACCTGTCAGTTCAGCAAGAAAATCAACTACTTTATCAATATTATATTTCATATTGCATATTATATCAATAGAGATATTTTGTGCAAAAGTACATATAATATATTGATCTACCAAACTTTTACAATGAAACAACTACACAATTATGTAAATTTACGGATTTATATCTTTAGTGTCCACTAAAAAAGATCAATAGAGAACTTTGGAATTTATTACACTCAACAGAGAGGGCGCGGATATAGGCGCGGATATAGGCCCGGTAGGGGCGCAATGCATTGCATCCCTACAAAACGCCACTGTAATTGACAAGTCATACCCACCATTACATTATTAAATAAGGCTAAAACGGAGGGGGTAGATGTGGGGATGGCGGATTTTTTCGTATATTTGCACGATATTTTGCGCCGTCGGTATGGCGACGCACATCAATTGAAAATAATACAGCTAATTAAATATAAATATGGCACAACAAGAAGATGTCTTCAAGAAGATAGTTTCGCACGCCAAAGAGTACGGCTTCGTATTCCCCTCCAGCGAAATTTACGACGGCCTCGCCGCAGTGTACGACTACGGCCAAAACGGCGTCGAACTTAAGAATAATATAAAACGCTACTGGTGGGAAGCGATGACCCTGCTCCACGAGAACATCGTGGGCCTGGATTCGGCCATTTTCATGCACCCGACCATCTGGAAGGCTTCCGGACACGTGGACGCCTTCAACGATCCCCTGATAGACAACCGCGACTCCAAGAAACGCTATCGCGCCGACGTACTCATCGAAGACCAGATAGCCAAATACGACGACAAGATTGACAAAGAAGTCAAGAAAGCCGCCAAACGCTTTGGCGACAGCTTTGACGAAGCAATGTTCCGTCAAACCAACGCCCGCGTACTCGAGCATCAAGCCAAGCGCGACGCACTACACGAGCGCTATTCCAAAGCTATGAACGACAACGATTTGGCCGAATTGCGCCAAATCATCATTGACGAAGAAATCGTCTGCCCCATATCCGGCACCAAGAACTGGACCGACGTGCGTCAGTTCAACCTGATGTTCCGCACCGAAATGGGCAGCACCTCCGACGGCGCCATGACCGTGTACCTGCGTCCCGAGACAGCTCAGGGCATCTTTGTCAACTACCTCAACGTCCAAAAGACCGGCCGTATGCGCATACCCTTCGGCATCGCGCAGATAGGCAAGGCCTTCCGCAACGAGATTGTCGCTCGCCAATTCATCTTCCGTATGCGCGAATTCGAGCAGATGGAGATGCAATTCTTTGTACGTCCCGGCGAGGAAATCAAGTGGTTCGAGCAATGGAAAAAATGGCGTCTGGCCTGGCACAAAGCCCTCGGCATGGGCGATGAGAAATATCGCTTCCACGACCACGACAAACTGGCACACTACGCCAACGCCGCCACCGATATCGAATTCCGTATGCCCTTCGGTTTCAAGGAAGTCGAAGGCATACACTCGCGCACCAACTTCGACCTGTCGCAGCACGAGAAATACTCCGGCAAGAAAATACAATACTTCGATCCCGAGCTCAACGAAAGCTACACACCATACGTCATCGAGACATCCATAGGCGTCGACCGAATGTTCCTGAGCGTGCTATGTTCGTCCTACGAAGAACAAGCCCTCGAAAACGGCGAGACCCGCGTAGTGCTCCACCTGCCCGAGCCGCTGGCACCCGTCAAATGCGCCGTAATGCCTCTGGTCCGCAAAGACGGACTGTCCGAAAAAGCACGCGAAATTGTCAACGACCTCAAATTCGACTTCGCCACACATTACGACGAAAAAGACTCCATAGGCAAGCGCTACCGTCGCCAAGATGCCATAGGCACGCCCTTCTGCATCACCGTCGACCATCAGACGCTCGAAGACAATACCGTCACCTTGCGCGAGCGCGACTCAATGGCTCAGACACGCGTCAACATCGCCGACCTGCACAGCCTTATCCACGACCGCGTAAGCCTCAATGGGCTGCTGCGTCGCCTCGGATAAACAGCTTCCTATGCCTATCATAACACAACCAACGACACCGATACACATTATTAACAACTAATAAATACCTACAATGGCATTTAGTTTCACCTCCCCCTCGTCCGGCGCCCCCGTCAAGAAATCCAACGTCATTTGGGGCATAGTCATATTCGTCCTCCTCGTCCTCGTACTTGGCGGCGGATGCACCTACAACTCCATGGTCTCCAAGCAAGAAGCCGTAGACCGAGCATGGAATGACGTCCAAACCTCATACCAACGTCGTTTCGACCTCATCCCCAACTTGGTGAACACCGTCAAGGGTTACGCCAAACACGAAAGCGGCACCCTGGCCAACGTCACAGGAATGCGCACCGGCACTCTGGCTCCCTCCGTACAGCAGGCACAGGACTCTCTGATGGCTGCACAAGACGCTGTACAGGCCTTTGGCGGACCGCACAGCCAAGGCCCCGACATGTCCAAGCTTGAAGCCGCAAACCGCGCCCTCGGCATATACGTCAACGCCGTCCATGAGGCATACCCCGACCTCAAAGCCAACGAAAACTTCAAAGACCTGCAAGTACAACTCGAAGGCACCGAAAACCGCATCAGCACCGCACGCATAAAATACAACGATGCCGTAATGAAATACAATGTCGCCATACGCCGCTTCCCGGCCAACATTTTCGCCGGACTCTTCGGGTTTAATACGATGCAAGGCTTCCAAGCCGAGGCGGGCGCTCAAAAAGCCGTAACAGTCAGCTTCGATGACTAAACAAGCGGCAGCAATGTCGCGACACACGCAAAGCACACGCAAGACACTGTCAATGAAACGCATACACTCAACCATTCTCATAGCGCTCGCTGCCGGAGCCGCCCTATTCCAATCGGCATGCAGCGACAACAACAACGAGCAGCTTTGGGATCAATATGCCGAGTGGCGCAACGCCAATATCTCGTGGATAGAAGCCCAGGCCAAGCGCACCAACGCCGACGGAACACCCTACTACACCAAAGTGGTGGCTCCATGGGACGTCTCCGCATACGTCTTGATGCACACCATCGACGGACCGCACACAGATAATCTCGTGCCCCTGTCCACATCCACCACCGATGTCCGCTACCACCTCCACCTATATGACGGCACACCCGTGGACTCGTCCACCAATATCAAGACCTATGGAGATGGCATCTTCCGTTCGCGACTCAACGACGATGGCCTGATTGCCGGATGGAAACTTGCCGTGCAAAACATGCACGCAGGCGACAGCGTAGAAGTGATCATACCCTACACCCAAGCATATGGCACACAGAGCCTCGGCGTCATCAAACCCTACTCGGCACTGCGCTTCAACCTCCGTTTGGTAGACATCCCCTTCTACGAACTGCCAAACTACGGCAACTGACACAGACTGACGCCACCACAGTCAAAAGACCTCCGGACGCCAAGCCGTCCGGCACACATGATACTACAGCAGGCACACACGGGCACACAGAGCCCGGCGATGCCTGCTGTAGCCTTATACCGACAGACAACAGACACCCGGCGGCAGACGACGCCGCATCCTAAAAGCCATAGACATGCCACGACCTTCACGCCTTGCAGTCATAGCCTCACTTGCCGCAACGCTATATTGCGCCGCAGCAGCACAAACCGCAGCAGCACAAACCGCAGACACAGACACCGCCGTAATCAACACCTCCGCAATGACCGCCATAAAAGCAGACAGCGCCTCGCTGCTGCCCCGCCGCGCCGTTGTACTGTACGGCGACATACGCAGCGCCGACAACCAAGTCGTACAGATATACTTTTCTCGCGAAGGATTATCCTTCAACGAGGCCGAGGCGCCGCGCTTCCTGCTGCTTGACCGCAAAGGCCGCATAGCCTTCGGCATCGGCGGGACACTCTACGCCACAGCATCCACCGACTTCTCGGGCGCCATAGACAGCCGCGACTTTACCTCAGCCGACATCGCCGTACCCAACACCGATGCCGCCGCCCGGCGCTTCGGAGCAGACATCTCCAACTCAAGCCTGTACGTACGTCTCGTCGGCCGCTCGGCCCGTCTCGGCCTGTATACCGTGTACTTCCGCTCCAACTTTACCGGCGGAGGCGAAGACGGCTACGGCTTCCGTCTCAAGCAGGCCTACATACGCCTCAAAGGCTTCACCATAGGTCTCGACAACAGCACCTTCGTCGATGCCGGCACACAAGCGCCAACCATCGACCCGCAAGGCCCCGCCGGCCAAGTGTGCGCCAAGAACGTTCTGTTCCGCTACACCACGCCGGTATACCGCGGTCTGCGTGCCGCACTCTCCATCGAGGTGCCGCGCACATCCTACAGCACCGGCACGCACGCTTCAAGCGCCACCACACGCATCCCCGACATCCCGTTCTACGTCCAGTACAGCGGCCGTAGCGGATGGCGCATCCGCCTTAGCGCAATATACCGCGACCTTGCCTACCGTGACCTCGTTGCACAGGCCAATCGCCGCCACGCCGGATGGGGCGTACATCTGGGAACAGTCATACCCTTAGGCATATTCAAGCCCTTCGGGCACATAGCCTACGGACACGGAATCTCATCGTATATCAACGATCTCGACGGGCGCAACCTCGACCTCGTTCCCGACGCCGACAATCCCGGACGGCTCAAAGCGCCCTAAGTATATGCCTGGACCATACGCACCTACTTCTATTTCAGCCCCCAGGCATACATAACTACCGGATACAGCCGCGCACAGGTAAACCACACCGCAGCCACTGCCGACACCGGGACAGCCTCCGCCCCGGCCGCTTACCGGTACGGCCGGTATATCTACGCCAACGCCTACTACGAAGTGGACGACAACTTCCGCCTCGGCATCGAATACATCCACGGCACACGCGCCAATTTCGCCACAGACGACGGCATACACACCGGCCATGCCAATCGTTTGAGCGCTATGCTCCGCTACTCATTCTGAGCAAAGCGGACGTATATCCTCGCTCAATACGGCAGGGGCATAATGGCGGTTTTTGTAGGGGGTGTCCACGTTTTGGCACAACTCCCCACAACACGCGCAAAACAACCATCTCGGGAGCGTGAAAAATGCTTTCTTAGTTTGAAAGAACTTGAAAAGCGCAAAAAAGTTATCTACACCCACGGCAATTTATCAACATTAGGAGAGCCAAACGTTTGTACTTGTCCGATTTTTAACTACATTTGCGGTGCCAAAACGTGGAACATCGCGTTCCACGCCACAAGGCCGGCTTAGCCGCGCTCCTATCGCAGAGACCGTTTCGCAGTCCGAGCGCACCGATGCATAGGCGTGCACGATGTTGACGCGGCAGCCATGCATAAAGCATTCGAGGCATGTCCAAGCGGCATCCCCGAAGCGTGAACATATTTCCGGACATATCACTATAGTATATATATGGGTAAAATCATTGCAATAGCAAACCAGAAAGGCGGAGTGGGCAAGACCACTACTACCATCAACCTCGCCGCCAGCCTCGCCGCCGAGGGCAAAAAGGTGCTCATCATCGATGCTGACCCACAGGCCAACGCCACCAGCGGCTACGGCATCGACCCTGCATCTATGACATCGTCCATATACGAATGCCTGGTAGACGGCTATCCGCTTGACGGCTCGCAGGTGAAAACCTGCGTCGAAGGCCTCGAGCTGGTAGGCAGCCGCATTGACCTGGCCGGTGCCGAATTGGAGCTCATCAATCAGCCCGAGCGCGAACGCGTACTCTCCAAACTTCTCGAACCGATACGTGCCAAATACGATTACATCCTCATAGACTGCTCGCCCTCACTGGGACTGATTACGGTCAACGCGCTTACCGCAGCCGACAGCGTCATCATCCCCGTACAGGCCGAATACTTTGCCCTCGAAGGCATCTCCAAGCTGCTCAACACGATACGTATCATCAAGAAACGCCTCAACCCCGATTTGGAAATCGAAGGCTTCCTGCTGACCATGTACGACTCGCGCCTGCGTCTGGCCAACCAAATCTACGAAGAACTGAAAACCTACTTCGCAGACATGATTTTTGACACGGTAATACCGCGCAACATCAAACTCAGCGAAGCACCCAGCCACGGACTTCCCGTACTGATGTACGATCCGGAGAGCCGCGGCGCCACTTCACACGTAGCCCTGGCCAAAGAAATCATTGCCAAGCACGATGCCAAGCAGTCCTAACCCCGCACATATCTCCAAAGACACCATCATGACACAGAAACACAGCGCATTAGGCCGCGGATTAGGCTCGCTCATAACCATGGACGATGTGCCCGCACGCGGTTCCTCGGCCATCAACGACATTCCACTATCCCAAATACAGCCCAACCCCGAGCAACCACGCAGAACCTTCGACGAAGAAGCATTAGATGAGCTGGCCGCCAGCATACGCGAACTGGGTATCATCCAGCCACTATCACTGCGCAAAACCGGGCCCGACAGCTACCAGATTATTGCCGGCGAACGTCGCTTCCGCGCCGCTACGCGTGCCGGGCTCACCCATGTTCCGGCATACATACGCACCGCCAACGAGGCCGAGCTCACCGAAATGGCACTGATTGAGAACATCCAACGCGAAGACCTCAACGCCATCGAGATAGCCCTGACTTTCAAGAAATTGTTAGACCAATACAACCTGACACAAGAAAGGTTGAGCGAGCGTATAGGCAAAAAACGCGCCACCATAGCCAACTTCCTGCGTCTGCTGCGCCTGCCAGCCGAAGTACAGCTGGGGCTGCGCGACAAGCGAGTAGATATGGGACACGCACGCGCCCTGCTCACCATAGACAAGCCGGCGCTCCAACTCAAGTTGTACAACGAAATACTGCGCAAAGGACTGTCCGTGCGCCGCGTCGAAGAACTCGCACGCCAATACCGGGAACGCGATTCCGCCTCCAAGCCCGGCGATGATGCCCATAAAAGCACTTCACGCTACTCGGCCGGCGACTTTGACGTTTTAGGCAAACAGCTGTCCTCAACATTTAACACAAAGGTCAAATTCAGCTGCAACCGCTCGGGCAAGGGCCAAATATCCTTCCCTTTTGCCAACGATGACGAATTGGAACGCCTCATCACAATGTTCGACTCGCTAAAACCCGCAGCAAATTGAGCCGACGGGCAAATATATTATTACGCCTGATTGCCACGGCCGCCGTGGCATTCTGTACCGCCGTCCCCGTAAAGGCCGGTAGTCAGACACCGTCCGAAAGCGACACGCTGCATATCGCAGCCATGGAGACCCCGATGACCGTCGAGACACCCGTGGCCGTCGGCGACAGCAGCATCTTAGGCATGGACACCCTCAGCGTAGTCGGCGAATTTGATCCCTTCGGTGACTACGACCTATGGGAAGAGCGCGAAGTCGCCTTCAACCCCTCGCCCACACGCGCCGTATGGATGTCGGCACTATTTCCCGGACTGGGCCAGATATACAACCGCCGCTGGTGGAAGCTGCCACTCGTGGCTGGCGGATTTATGGGCCTGGGCTACGGCGTATCTTGGAACAACAAGATGCTCAAGGACTACCAGCAAGCTTATCGCGATATCATGGACAACGACCCGGCCACGCGGTCGTACATGAATTTCTTTCCGCCCACCACCACCGAGGACTCGCTGGACAAGCAATGGCTCACCAATCTACTCAAAAGCCGCAAAGACTTCTACCGTCGCAACCGCGACCTCTGCATCATATCCATGGTCGGAGTGTACCTGCTGGCGATGCTTGACGCCTACGTCGATGCTTCGCTGTCGCATTTTGACATAACACCCGACCTATCCATGGACGTACACCCGGCCGTAATACCCGATGCACGATCACGGCTTCCGGGATTCGGGCTATGTTGGGCCATAAGTTTTTGACACACAACCGCAAGCCTGCATTTCCATACATCCCGCCAACCATTAACGCAAAACCAATCCCCGCCAATGAACAAAATAAAGACACGACTCATAGCCGCCACAGCTGCCACCATCCTTGGCACCTGGACATCCTCCGCCGCACTGACCGTGCGCTCCATAGCCGCCGATACCATCAGCGCCGACAACATCGTTGTCCCCGAAAGCTTCGAAATCGATACGCATGCAATGATGCAGAGCTGGTATCTAACCAACTACGCCGTGCTCGACCGCAACGCCGACCGCCGTGCCAACGTCCCCACCACCGATCAGGAATACATCGACCGCCTGCAACGCATGCCCGCCGTCATCGAAATGCCCTACAACAAGATTGTACGTGCATTCATCGACATGTACGTCGAGCGCAAGAAGTCGTTGGTCGAATCGATGCTTGGCATGAGCCTCTACTACATGCCCATCTTCGAACAAGCGCTGGACAAGTACGGCATGCCCATGGAGCTCAAGTACCTGCCCATTATCGAATCGGCGCTCAACCCCACGGCCGTATCACGCGCCGGCGCCACCGGACTATGGCAATTCATGCTTGACACGGCCAAAGGATTGGGGCTCGAAATCAATTCGCTGGTAGACCAGCGCCGCGACCCCTACCTTTCCTCGGACGCCGCGGCACGCTACCTCAAACAGCTATACAACAGCTACGGCGACTGGTCGCTGGCCATCGCCGCCTACAACTGCGGCCCCGGCAACGTCAACAAGGCCCTGCGCCGTGCCGGAGGAGGCAAAAAAGATTTCTGGGAAATATACCCCTTCCTACCCCGTGAGACACGCGACTACATCCCGGCATTCATAGCCGCCAACTATGCCATGACCTATTACAACCACCATAACATCTCGCCGGCACTGGCATCGCGTCCCATCGTCACCGACACCGTACACGTCAACAAGCGCGTCCATTTCCAACAGATTTCGGACGTCATGGGCATATCTATGGACGAATTGCGCGTGCTCAATCCCCAATACCGCACCGACGTCATCCCGGGAGATATCCACCCATACGCTCTCATCCTCCCCAACATTCAAGCCTACTGTTATATAGCCAACGAAGACTCCATAGTCAACCATAACGCCGAGCTGTATGCCCGCCGCGATGTCGTCGAGCCATCCACCGGCACCACCGTCACCGCCGGAGACGGCGGCCAATATGTCGAAGAAGTCATCGTCAAATACCACAAGGTGCGCCGCGGCGAAAACCTTGCATCCATTGCACGCCGCTATGGCGTCAGTCAGAAGTCCATACGCCGTACCAACGGCATAGGCCGCCGCGTACGCCGAGGTCAAACACTGCGCATCAACACCATACAGCGCCGCTATGTGCCCGCGCCCGCACAGCAGGACAGCACAGCCACGCCCGACACCAAGCCGCAAGTGGCTGCAGCCGACACCGTACCAGACACCAAGACCAACGAAACGGCCGAACCCACACCGCAAACACGTCAGGTGACCGATGCAATGTCCAACGCCAAAAACAACGACAAGAAAAATGACAACGGCCGCAAAAACTCGCGCAAAAAGACCGAGAGCAAACCCGTCAAGCACAAAGTCTCCTCGGGCGAAAACCTCACCAAGATAGCCAAGCGCTATGGCGTCTCCGTAGATCAACTGCGTAGCGCCAACAACATCTCCGGAGACAACATCCAAGCCGGGCAGACACTTACCATACCCTCCAAGGACGTCAAGTCAGGCAAAAAGAGCTCATCCAAGAAGAAAAGCCGCCGTCGCCGCCGCTAATCAACAACCACATTCTAACTGCATATACGCACCTTAGTTCCATATAATATTATGAGTACAAAAGTCCCGGCATCCGATTCCGATGCCATCTTCGAGCAAAAGGCCCAAGCGCCTTATACCCCGGCGGAGTCCTGTCCTCCGGCGGACGCCGACCCCGTTGACCTGCCCGAAAACGCCTTCCGCGAACTCGGCAAAGACGAGAACTATCGTCCCGTGATGCACCCCGCGCGCCAATACGCCGAAGTCACGCCCTACTCCGTCATCATGGGCCTGATTTTGGCAGTCGTATTCAGCGCCGCTGCCGCATACCTCGGGCTCAAAGTCGGCCAAGTTTTCGAGGCCGCCATACCCATCGCTATCATAGCCGTAGGCTTCAGCAACTGGCGCAAAGTCCAAAACCCACTGGGCCAAAACGTCATCATCCAATCCATAGGCGCATGCTCGGGCGTCATCGTTGCCGGCGCCATCTTTACCCTGCCGGCGCTCTACATCCTGCAAGCCAAGTTCCCCGAGATTTCGGTCAACTTCATACAGATATTTCTCAGCTCGCTCTTCGGCGGCGTTCTGGGTATACTATTCTTCATACCCTTCCGACGCTACTTCGTCAAGGACATGCATGGCAAGTATCCATTCCCCGAAGCGACAGCCACGACACAGGTGCTCATCAGCGGCAACGCCTCCGGCGCTCAATCTCAATCGCGTGTGCTGATTATTGCAGCCCTCATCGGCGGCCTGTATGACTACATCGTCGCTACATTCGGTGTATGGTCCGAAACCATCACCACCACCGCCTACAGCTGGGGACACGCCATCGCCGAAAAATTCAAATTTGTATTTTCGTGCAACACCGGCGCTGCCGTCCTTGGCTTGGGATACATCGTGGGGCTAAAATATGCCTTCGTTATCTTTGCCGGCAGTATCTTCGTATGGTGGTTCATCATCCCGCTGATGGGCAGCGACTTCGGCTCTCCCCAATTTGCCGGGATGATGCCTGACGAAATATTCAAGCAAGTACGCGGCATCGGCATCGGCGGTATAGCCATGGCCGGCATTATCGGCATCATCAAGTCCTGGGGCGTCATACGCGAAGCCGTGGGTCTTGCCTCCAAAGAATTCAAGGGCAAAACAAGCGCTCAGAAGCCCGTACGCTGGCAACTGGACATCTCGATGAAGCACATCACCTATTTCATCGCTTTGGCCCTTGTGGCAGTGCTGCTGTTCTTCTGGCTCGGCGTCATCCACACTTTCTGGCAGGCAGCCATCGCATGGCTGGTAGTCACGGTCATTGCCTTCCTGTTCACCACCGTGGCTGCCAATGCTATAGCCATCGTGGGCAGTAACCCCGTAAGCGGTATGACCCTGATGACACTCATCATCGCCTCCGCCGTGTTTGTCGCCATAGGGCTCAACGGCACCAATGGAATTGTGGCCGCCATGGTACTCGGCGGCGTGGTCTGCACCGCGCTGTCCATGGCCGGCGGCTTCGTCACCGATCTCAAAATCGGTTACTGGCTTGGCTCGACACCGCGCAAGCAGGAAAGCTGGAAATTCCTGGGGACCCTGGTGAGCGCAGCTACCGTAGGCGGCGTCATTCTGATGCTTAGCAAGGTCTACGGCTTTGGCGAAAACGGTCTGGCAGCCCCTCAGGCAAGTGCCATGGCCAGTGTCATCGAGCCTATGATGATGGGCGGATCGACACCCTGGATTTTGTATATCGTCGGCGCCATACTCGCCATACTTCTCAACTGGCTGGGCGTTCCGGCTCTGGCTTTCTGCCTTGGCATGTTCCTGCCGTTACACCTCAACACCCCGATGCTTGTCGGCGGCTTGATATCCTGGTTTGTAAAACGCTCGTCCAAAGACAAAGAAGTCTGCCGTCGCCGCAGTGACCGTGGCACACTGATATCCTCCGGCCTTATCGCCGGCGGTGCCTTATTCGGCGTATTCTCGGCCATCACCGTACTTTGCGGACACGAAGCGCCATCCAACGGCGGCGAATTCCTGCCTCAGATACTCGGCATCGTAGCATATGCCTGCATCATAGGCTACTTGTACATATCTTCACGCAAGGCTAAGTAACTGACGAACCATCACACACAGCATAAAACAGGCCCCATGTCCCGGCGCATCATAGCGCTGGCATGGCCATCCATAGCCACCAACGTCACCACGCCGTTGATGGCTATGGTTGATTTGGCCATTGTGGGACACCTTGGCGGCATGGCTTCCATCGGAGCCGTGGCCATAGGCGGCGCGATGTTCAACATGCTATATTGGCTCACTAACTTCCTGCGCATGGGCACCTCGGGCTTCACGGCACAAGCCCACGGCAGCGGCGACAAAGCCGCTATGGCCGGCACGCTGGCCCGTGCACTGACCGTGGCGATAGCCCTGTCACTGCCCATGATTGCTTTCTCGGGACTCATTGCCGACGGTATGCAAGTCTTTATGGCGCCCGAAGGCGGCGCCACTGTCGAGCAGGCACGACGATACTTCGGCACAGCAATTTGGGGCGCCCCCGCAGTACTGGCCACCTATTCACTGTCCGGATGGTTCACCGGGATGCAAGACACACGTCCCATTCTGCTGATGGCCGTGGTACAAAACGTGCTCAATGTCATAATATCGCTCGCGCTGGTGTACGCCCTCGACATGGACATCGAAGGCGTCGCTTTGGGTACCGCCATATCACAGTGGATAGGCGCCGGCACCGGGCTGGCTGTCAGTGCAAGGCTGCGACGCCGCACCGACATGCCGTCCATGCGTAAGGCCATACGACACGCCGGGGTATCGCTCGGGCGCTTTTTTCGCGTCAACGGCGACATCTTTCTGCGCACACTGTGCTTGGTGTGCGTCACCCTATGGTTTACGCGTCAGGGGGCACGCATAGGTGCCGATGTTCTGGCAGCCAACGCCTTACTTATGCAGCTGTTCATGCTGTTCTCGTTCTTTATGGACGGCTTTGCTTTTGCCGGTGAAGCATTGGCCGGGCACCTCTACGGTGCCGGGGACGAGAGTTCGCTACAACGCTGTGTGCGCGTGCTGCTGCTTTGGGGCATTGCGCTGGCGGCGGCTGTATCTCTGCTATATGCCGTGGGCGGCAACGTCATCCTCGGACTACTGACAGACGACGCGATGGTCAGAGCCACCGCAGCCAAATACCTCCCATGGGCCGCCGCTGTTCCCATCTGCGGATTTATGGCCTTTGTATGGGACGGGGTGTTCGTAGGTCTGACCCTGACCCGGCAGATGCTGGCATCTATGGCCACAGCTATGCTGGTATTTTTTGCCATAGGTGTCTGGCTACCCGTACCGAGCGTTGGGAACCACGCATTTGACACCAATGACACCTTATGGCTGGCCTTCAACGTCTACCTACTATGCCGAGGCATACTACAAGCCATATTGTTTGCCCGGCGACACTGACCGGAAGGCGTCCATACCTATAGATACGCTTACTCATAAAGCATAAGTACTATCTCCCCCTAAAAAAGCACGGCACGCCGTGCAAAAAATACCTACTTTTGAGGATTGTCTGTTCGACGGAGTGCGCTTAACTTTGCGGCCGGTAATAGAGAGCCTTTTGCCTCATTATGCCACCCTTTTAATGAGCCTAACGGCGCAACGCCACAGAGCATACACATGAACACCTCCACAATCAGACGCATATTTGCGACATCGGTTGTCCTGACAGCCGCCATACACACAGCATTAGCTGTGCGACTTAGCGGACGCGTTGTCGATAAAGCCGACGGCGAGCCGCTGGCTTTTGCCTCCATCGAAGTCAATCCGGGCAAGCATGTCATGGCCACAGATGCCGACGGACGTTGGAATATGGACATCCCCGGCGGCAAGTACACCGTCACGGCATCCTACGTCGGCTACGCCACCAAGAGCCGGGTCGTCACGCTCACCGATGCCATCGCATTGGACATCCGGCTGGAAACATCCGCCACCGTCCTGGGACAAGTGACCGTCACTGCACGCGAAAACCGCGGCATAACCACCTCGTCGCGTATCGACCGTTCAGCCATGGAACACCTGCAACCCACAAGTTTCACCGACATACTCGAACTGCTGCCCGGCGGAATATCCAAAAATCCCGACATGGGATCGGTCAACACTATCACGTTGCGTGAGACAGGCGCCGTCAGCGCCACCGGCGAGCGCAGTTCTCTGTCTTCGCAGTACGCCACCACATCCATGGGCACAGCCTTTGTGGTAGACGGAGCGCCCATCAACACCGATGCAAACATCCAGAGCATACCCGCGTCCACAACATCAGACCCGGAGAGCCGGCGCGATATCACCAACCGCGGCGTCGATATGCGCACCATATCCACAGACAACATCGAAAGCGTAGAGATTGTCCGCGGCATCCCCTCGGCCGAATACGGCAATCTCACTTCCGGCGTGGTAAACATCAAGCGCATAGCGCGTGCCACGCCGTTCACAGCACGTCTGAAAGTAGACGAATACTCCAAACTATTCTCCTTTGGAAAAGGCCTGGCCTTGGGCAAGCACGTGCTCAATATCGATGCCGGATGGCTGGATAGCAAGACCGACCCGCGCGACAATCTCGAAAACTACAAGCGTGCCAACGCTTCACTGCGCTCGCGCCTGCACTGGGATGCCCCATCCGTCACTACGCTATGGAATATCGGTGCCGACTACACCGGCAGTTTCGACAATGCCAAAGTCGACCCCGATATCAACTATAACCGCGTAGACGAATACCGAACACGCTACAATCGCATAGCCTTGACATCGAACCTCAACTTCAATTTCAAGAAAACACTGTGGTTGAGCGCAGTGCACATCTCCACAGCCTTCTCTTACCAGCACGACCGTCTGGAACGCACGCTGCTGGTATCGCCGCGCCGCGCCGCCGTGGCCCCTACGTCTTACGATTCGGGAGTGCATGATGGCAAGCTGTTGCTGGGCGAATACATCGCCGATTACGCCAACGACGGACAGCCGCTAAGCCTATACCTGAAGGCTCGCGCCGGCGGAGCTCTGGGCTCGGACGCGGCACGCCATGCCTGGAAATTCGGCGTAGAGTACACCCTCTCGAAAAATATCGGCGATGGACAGGTCTACGATCTCGAACGCCCGCTCTCGGCCTCATGGCAGACACGCCCGCGCGCATTCAAGGACATCCCGGCGCTGCACGTCGTCTCAATGTTCTTGGAAGACAATTTCACCGCCATAATCGGACGCAACACCTTGGAGCTGCAAGGCGGAGTACGCACCATCCAATTGGCCGGACTCCCCGGCGAGCGATACCTCAGCGGACGCATATACCTGGATCCGCGCGTCAATGCCGTATGGCGCTTCGCGGCCACCGCCGATGGCTTCAAGCCCTGGATTGCCGGCGGATGGGGGCTGACAACGCGTATGCCTACAGCCGACCAGTTATACCCGCAGAACGTCTACCTGGACTTCATGCAACTAAACTATTATAGTCCCTCCGACCCGTCAAGGCTGAGCCGCATCAACCTGCGCACATATATAGAGTCGCCCGTCAATAACGACCTGCGTGCCGCACGAAACCGCAAATGGGAAGTACGCGCCGGATTCAATTGGCGCGGCAACGAATTCTCCGTCACCTATTTTGACGAGCACATGTCTTCGGGGTTCCGTTACTCACCCCGCTACAGTGCCTACGCCTACCGCCAATATGACGCCACGGCCATAGATCCATCCACGCTCACGGCGCCGCCGGCCCTTGAGGACCTGCCTTATACCGACACTAGCATTCTCGGCGGGTACTCGCGCGTCACCAACGGCAGCCGCATTGACAAACGAGGCATCGAATTCCAACTCAATACCGTACGATGGAAGGCCCTCGAAACATCGCTGATAATCACCGGTGCATGGTTTCGCACACGGTACAGCAATTCGCAAGACATGATGACGCCCGTGTCCGCCACCATAGGCAACACCGCCGTAAGCGACAAGTTCATTGGCGTATACCCCACCGATGATGGACGCATCAACGAGCAATTCAGCACCAATTTCATGTTCGACACCCAAATACGGCGCTGGGGCCTTATATTTACCACTACAGTCCAATGCCAATGGTGGCTCAAGACACGCCGCTTGCGCCAAAACGGCGTCCCATCACAATATCTCAGCGCCTACGATGGCTTGTACCACACGTACACCAAAGCCGATGCTCAAGACCCTGTACTGCGCACACTCATCATCAGCTACAACGATGAAAGCTTCCGTACTCAGACAGTGGCACCGGCAATATATGTCAACCTAAAGGCTACAAAGAAGATAGGCAATTGGATGAAGATTTCGGCCTTCGTAAACCGCATAATTGACTACCTGCCCTCATACCACAGCAACGGCATATTGCTGCGCCGCTACTCATCGGCATACTTCGGAATGGAGGCCAACCTGACATTCTAAACGGCAGAAAGCCCAAATCGGCGAAACACCACATGCAAAACGCCGACAAACAGATACATAAACCGCAACAAACACGCAACCAAAGATATGAAACTATTAAAAATCTTCACACTGCTGTGGCTCGCCATTGCCACACCGACACTTACATCCTGTGATGATGACCCCGGGGCACAAAACATCGGGGTGTCCGTGATACTCACCCTTCCTTCAGACGTGGACGCATCCGCCCTGACAGACGCTACCTATACCTTTCACAACGTTTCAACCGGCACGGACTACACATTCGGCAAGGACGAGCCGCTTAGCGTCCTACCCGGACTATATGACGTGGCATTTGAAGCTCATTACACCCTGCCAAACGGCAATAAAGCAACCCTGCGCGCCAACGCCCAAAGCGTCAATATCACCACCGGACAGACGTCCATAACCCTGTCCGCGTACTCCAATATCGAAACAGACGACCTAATAATTTCCGAGATATTCTACACCGGTACAGTCACTTCCACCGGTAAGCAATACAACGGAGACCAATACGTCAAGCTGTACAACAATACCGACCACGTAATATATGCCGATGGTCTCACTTTTTTCGAAAGCAAATTCCTGACTACCCAAAAGCTCAACTTCGAGCCGGACATCATGGCCGAAGCCATTACCGTGGACGCCCTGTACACCATTCCGGGTAGCGGCAAAGACCATCCCGTACAGCCGGGCGAATACTTCATCCTCGCCGATGCGGGCATGGACCACCGCAACGGCAACTCGCTGAGTTTCAACCTCTCGCACGCTGACTTCGAGTGGTATGACATTTCTTCAAGTCCCTCCAACATGGACATCGACACTCCCACTCCCAACCTTGACAAATGGTACTGCTACACCAAAAGCTACTTCGTGCTACACAACCGCGGCTTTAAGGCTTACGGTATCGCTCGAATACCCGTAGACAAGGAAACTTACCTCAAAGATTACTATTACACCTACAACTACGACCTAGTGACCTCCGCCGGCACCTTCCCTATGAGTCAGTCTGCCTATCGACTGCCTAACGAATGGGTGGTAGATGTAGTCAACCTCAGCATCGAATCGGACTACAAATGGACCGTAACCGCACCCGTTCTGGACAGCGGATGGACATACTGCGGCACCATCGACAAGGACAAGACCCGCTACTTCCACGCCGTACGACGCAAGCTGTTGCACATCACCGAGAACGGCCGTGCCATATTCCAGGACACCAACAACAGCAGCCTCGACTTCAACGGACATGTCACACCCAGCGAAATCGAAAACCAAGGCACTGCCGTGGACGTCAGCGGTAAAACGGCCGACACTCGCACTTATGACGGAGTAACGCCCATAAAATGAAGAGAACAACCACCTTTGCACTGGCAACGCTGGCGGCATTGTCCGTATCGGCGACTTCCATCGATGCCAAGCCCGATGCCGTGGCCGCTTGGGTAGGCGACAGCGTCCCGGCGCTGTATGCTACCAGTGGCAACAACCCGGCCTTGCGGAGTTTTGCTCATCCCTACGGACTGACAATACTCGGCATCGACTACGGCACCATGCGCCGCGACAGCATCATCGCGCCACAACTGGGACGCGGCTTCGACCGATATGGCGTGGGTGCTTCCTCGTATACGCGAGTCGGCTCCGATATGGTACTCGAAGGACACGCCTCGTACCATCGCGGCACCACACGAGATGTTGTATGGAACGAAACGGCGGACATCTTTATGATCTACCCATATATGGCGGCGGACAGCGTTGGCGGAGACATTCAAAACGAGATTTACGACTTCGGAGGGTCGTACAGCGACCGTCGCGGACGGCTACTATGGGGCGTCTCGCTGGATTACACTGCCGGACTGCATTGGCGCAGTCGTGACCCGCGACCACGAAACGTAACCGCCAACCTGCGCACTCGCGCCGGCATCGCTTGGGCTCTGTCGCCCAAGGCTATAGCAGGATTTGCCGCACGTTACACGCGATACAAGCAGACCTCGTCCATCAAGTTTGAGAGCGAAATGGGTCAGGACAAAGTGTATCACCTCACCGGTCTTGGCACACAGTATCAACGCTTTGCCGGCTCGGGATTGTCCACGCATTACAACGCCGACCTATGGGGCGTCAGCATCGACCTGCGACCCGACAGCATCGGTGGCACCGGCCCTTCGGCTTCGTTCTCCTACGACGGCTTGAACATGAATATCCTGCTCACCGACCTCAACAAGCTACCCATGGCCAAAATCACAAGTTATGCCTTGGACGCTCGCGCCGGATACACATGGCGGTGCAACTTGAATTCTTGGAGCGTTATGGCCTTTGCTTCGACAAGCCTGCGCAAAGGCACTGAGAATATCTTCGGCGACCCGGCCTCGGGCATATATCCACAAATAGGCTCCCTGTCTATGTACCGTCACCGCCTATGCAATGCAGGCGCCGAAATGCTTTGGGTGATGCAACGCGACCATATGACGGTATTCAGCGCACGTCTGTCTTCTCAATACCAACGTTCCATGCAACTGTACATCAGCCCGCGACAAAAGATGGAAGCCGAGCGCTGGCTTTCCTCGGCAGACCTGGGCGCCACCGTTCCGCTGAAAGGCCGCATACTCGGGCATCTCAATATCGGAGCTTCCGTAGCTCCGGTATTGTCGTCCAACCTTGAGTATACGGCCGCCAATGCTCCCCACAGCCTGCACATGCTCATGATGTCGCAATATGATGTCCTCGCCGCCGGCACCTCGGCCTTCGATGCGGCCGTTGCCGTAACAATACCCGTGGGACAAATAGCACTGCGCCCGCAGCTACGATATACACACGGACATTACAACGGAATACGTGCCGATAGCGATGCGCTCGAAGCCGCAGTAACCATCGCTTTCTGACGAGCTGAACACGATGCGACACCTTGCTCCAAAAGACAATATACATAAGCACAAATCTCATACACACGTAATTATGAACATCTTTTCGAAAAGAATCCTGATGTCGGCCACAGCCGTACTCATAGCCTCGGCGTCCGCATGGGCCACTCTGCGCCCGCTGCCCTTGGACACTGCGGTACACCGCGGCACTCTGCCCAACGGCCTGACATACTATGTTCGTGCAAACAACGAACCTGCCGGACAAGTCGATTTCTACATAGCCCAACGCGTAGGCTCGGTCAACGAGTCCGAATCGCAACGCGGACTTGCTCACTTTTTGGAGCACATGTGCTTCAACGGCACACGGCACTTTCCGGGCAATTCGCTCATCGAATATCTACAAGGCCTCGGCGTCAAGTTCGGCGCCAACCTCAACGCCTACACATCAACGGACGAGACGGTATACAACATCTGCGCCGTGCCCTCTCAGCGCCCAACGGCACTGGATTCGTGCCTGCTGATACTGCGCGACTGGAGCCGCGATGTTACCCTTGACGACAAGGACATCGACGAGGAACGCGGTGTCATTGTCGGCGAATGGCGCCAACGCCACTCCCAGGCCTCAAACAGACTTATTGAGCGTGCCGCTCCGCGCATACTCGCCGGAAGCAAATACGGCAACCGTCTGCCCATAGGACTGATGTCTGTCGTCGAAAATTTCCCGACAGACACCCTGCGCGCATTCTACGACCGATGGTATCACCCTGTCAACCAGTGTGTCATCGTTGTAGGCGACATAAATCCCCGGCACGTCATTGACGAAATCGAACGCCTGTGGGCCGATGTACCTCTGCGCGAAGACGCTCGATTCAAACCCACACCACTACCATCTAACCCCAAACCAATAGCGGTAGCCGTCAATGACGGCGAGCAGCCAACGCCGATGCTGATGCTATATGTCAAGCATGGCGACCTGTCGACCGACAGCGCCCTCACCATAGCCGGCCTGCGCCGCGAAGTAGTGTCATCACTGCTGACCTCGATGCTCGCCGACCGCCTCGATGAAATCGAAAGCCGTGCAGACGCCCCGTTCACCAACCTCGGCATCGGCGACAATACGATGATGCTGGTACGCAGCACCCCGGCACTGCTGATGCGCGCCGTGGCTCGTCCCGGACGTCAAGCCGAGGCTATGAGCCAATGGGCCACCGAACTGAAACGTGCCGCTCGTCTGGGCTTCGCTCAATCCGAATTGGAACGCGCCAAGACAGACTTCCGCGCCAACGAGGACTCACGATTTGCCACACGTGACAAGGTCTCCAATACGGAATATGCACGCCGATATATGCGCAACTTCCTCGACGGAGGCGCATTGCCCGATGCCATAGCACGCCACAAGATGCTGCGCGGCGTCCTCGCTTCCATCACCACGGACGAAGTGACGGCATACCTACGCAGCATCATTCGCGATGACGATGCTAATGTCACGATGCTGGCTTATATCCCCGGAACGGACAGCACAGCCAATACCTCCATCGAGCAAAGCCTCGTGGACGCTTGGATCGGAGTGGACACAGCCTCCCTTACACCCTGGGTAGACAAGGTTGTGGATGCTCCCCTACTGGCCAAGCAGCCCAAAGCCGGCAAAATCATCAAGGACACCGCCGGCCCGTACAACAGCCGCCGATGGAAACTGTCCAACGGCATTAACGTTGTACTCATGCCCACGGACTACAACCCCGACCGCGTAACCATACAGGGCTACAGCACCGGCGGTTTCGCCGCCAAATATGACACGGCAATGTTCGCCAACTACAAGATGGCTAACGAAATCATCGGCGCCGGCGCTTTCGGCGAGTTCAACGCTACGGCTCTGCGCAAACGCCTTGCCGGAACCAATATAAAAAGCGTCATCGCCATCGACAAAAACGAGGAAACCCTCGGTGTAGGCACCACACCGGCTTCGCTCGAAACAGCCTTCCAGGTCCTCTACCTCAAGGCCACCGGTGCTTGCAAAGACAGCGCAGCCTTCACCGCCGCAATCGAAAACCAGCGTGTAAAGCTCGAAGGCAATCGCAACAATATCACCTATGCCATGGCCGACTCGATACACTCCAACGTGTTCCGCGACCATCCCCTCGAACGAAAACTCCGCGCCGGCGACCTCAAGAACGTGGATTACGACAAAATCATGCAGCTATACCACGAACGCTTTGACGATATGGGCGACTTCACATTCTATATCGTGGGCAAGTTTGACATCGACAGCATACGCCCGCTGGTATGCCGATACCTGGCATCGCTGCCCTCGGGCGCACGCGCCAAACACCCTGAAAAAGAAGGCGATGTAGGACTGGGATACGTCCAAGGCCAAGTCACCAAAGTACTGCACCACCCGGCCGAAGTCAAGCAGGCCATCTGCTACACATTCTATAACAACGACTCGCATTGGGACATAAACTCTATGGTGGCCGGCCGCGCACTCGGCTCGGTGGCCGGCGACATATTGCGCAAGGAGCTGCGCGAGGCTCGCGGCTGGACTTACGGAGTGAAGACGCACATAGGCATTCCTTCGCACATCAACGGCGACGGACGCGAGTATTTCATCATGCCGGTATATGTCCGCGTGGCGCCCGAAAACGCTAAGGAGACTATGAATATCGTTGACAGCATCGTCAAAAGCCTCTGCGATCCGGCCAACATCTCGCAGGATGCCGTAGACCAGGCTCGCAGCTATATGCTCAAAAACTGGGACGAAGCCCAACGCGACAACGGTTATTGGATGAGCGTACTTCGCGGCATCGACTTCTACGGCCAAGACCTCAACGCCGATTTCCCGGCCACGGTCAAGGCCATGACTCCGCAAAGCCTTGCCGAATGGGCCAAGAGCGTAATTCCGACTGCAAACCGACTACAACTGACAATGATGCCGGACTAATCCTCCGAGCACATTCCGATATGACATAAGGCCGATGCTCCG
>ERZ1031954.278-NODE-278-length-22266-cov-5.812120_pt1 | contig 22266 bp, 20 predicted proteins | sample MGYA00516701_ERZ1031954 | MGnify/ENA primary metagenome ERZ1031954 (study PRJEB33719, sample SAMN04261284) | wastewater metagenome | biome: rural village; feature: human; material: feces | host: Homo sapiens | place: El Salvador | collected 2013-01-07 ...
GCATAGAAGAGAAAATAGCTGTAGAAGAAGGTCTTAAGGCATTGTATATATACAACAAAGCCATGAAGTTTTCTTTAGATGAGGCTTATATTGACGCTAATGTATTAAGCGAATACTTCCTTTCGGACGATAAACAGTTTTGTATAGATTGTGAGAAGAAGACCTAAAGGAATTGGCATAATTCTCGGAGTCGGGGTCCAACCCGATCTCTTTCAGTCCACACATAAGTATCAGACATACCCCGAAAAGGATGAAAACCTGATAAAGGTATTTTTTCGGTAGCAAATCTTCTATATATGCCATCAGACATGAGCAGAAAAAGAAAAATAAGATAAGGTATGCCATTCTTTATTTTCCTATTTTTGATTTTACAACATTGACTAGGCCTTTCCTCTCATCCGTAGTTATGCCAAGCAAAAAGAACATCGAGAACAATATCGCCGGGATGCTTACAATCCCTGTTGCCAAACGAATGTATTCGTGTGCGATGACATGGTGGACAAGGTATGCCATCCCGAATGCGAGTGTCACAATAAGGCAACCCGGAACTACAACCTCCTTGGCGTATCTTTTTATGGAGAAAGCTGGCATTTTCCTTTTCAAGCACACCACCCTCACAATATGCGACACTGCGCAACACATGATGATGTTCACAAACAGGCAATACGAAGGTGCTCCATTTGCAAACATAACGATATTTATCGGCAGGCTCAGCAGCATCATGGTTTCCACGAAAAGGAAATAAGCCTTGATGTCACCCGTCGACTGCATGATGGTTGTTATCGGGTTGTGCATCACTTGACAAATGGTGTAAACAATGAACAGCCTGCAATAAACCACCATATCCTCTGTGTAGGAGCCAAGCCAAAGCGACAATACGGTTCTCATCTCTGCTATTATAGGAATGGAAACGGCTGTAAGCAAGTATAGCATAAGTTTATTGTTCAGATAGAACAGCCTTCCCAACTCTGTTGTGTTACCTTCCGCATACACCTTCACCATAGCCGGTTTAAACGACAGCACTATGCTATTGGCCAACGAGTTGAAGGCGTTGTAGAGGTTGTTTGCTACGGCAAATGCGGCGTTGGCCAATGGACCGAAAAAAAAGTTGAGCACCATGACGCTTCCTTGTATCATGGTCGTTCCTGCCAATGCGCCATATAGCGTCCAACCAGAGAACGAGAGCACTTGGACGTAAAGCGTCTTTTGTGTAACGAGATGATATTCGCATTCCGCATATTTCCTTTTGGCAATCATGCCGTAGGCCACAAGCATTATCAATGATATCAGGAACAAGGCTCCCGAATACCACAACAAGGCCGAATGAGTTACCACCAACAACATCAGCGCAGCAGCGAATTTCAAGGCGCAGTCGAGACATGAGAGGAAAGCGTAGATCCTCATATCCTCATGCGAGAAGATCAGTGCGGTGAAGGGCACAAGCCATATCGTGAAGATAAAGGAAACGATGGCAGCTTGGTACACCCAGATGGCCATGCCAGCCTTGTCTGCAGGAATGTTGAGATAGTTGTTGATATACCACAATCCCACTATCTCCATCACCAGGAGTATGAGGACGGATAGTGCCATCACGATGTTACAACTGATGGAGAAGAGCGATTTCAGTGTTTCCTCGTCTTTTCGCCCCAAGGAGTAGGAATAGAACCGTTGGAGCGACGACGACACAACGGGAATGAGGAACGTGCCCATCAGCACCACTCCCATGATGGCATAGAATATGCCGTAGTCGACAACGCCCAGTCCCTTTAACACAAAGCGAACTGAGTAGATGTTGACGATCGTCACAAAGATCATACGTAAGAACAAGGCCAACGAGTTTGAGATAATACGCCGTGTATTACCCTGATTATCGCTGAAAGCAATATTTTCCCTTGCTGCTGACATTTGTGTTTGCAATTGTTAGTCTCTTAATATGAGGTCTTTCAGAGAGTAGATGGTTATCATGATAGTGGCCAGCACCAACATTCCCAACACGAACACCATGCGCTTGGGCTTGGTAGGTCTGATGGGGCGCGCCGCACCTTTCACCACGGTGAAGGCGGGCGTTCGCTCCTGCACCTTCGCCTTAGCTGCCTGATATTGTGTCATCATGGTGCTATAGGTGTTGTATCGCAGCTGCATGTCGTTTTCCATATCTTCTTGCTTGGAGCGCAGGCTGGCCAGTTGCACATCGGTGTTGGCGTCGGCGTACGATCCGTAGCGTTGTCGCGACTTTTCATATTCGCGCTTGGCCTCTGTTACCAGGCGCTTGTAGTATTGCTCGTCCACGCGCGCCTTGCTAGTACGGTAATTTGTGATAAACACTTGTAGGCGTTCCTTGACCGAGTCGGCAAGGGTCTTGCAAACCATTGGGTCTTGCGCCTCAGTGGAAATGGTGATGACAGCCGTCTTCTTGTCTACGTTGATGGCTACGTCATTTCTGACGGCGTTGGCCACACCGTCTTGTACTTTAGAGAGCATATAGGGATTGTTCTCCGTTTTCCCTTTGCTTGTTGCATCCTTGCTGGCAAACAACGCTTTGATGGAGTTTGTTGCTTTTGTCCAAAAGGGATAGGCTTGGTGCTTGGTGAGATAATCGTAATAGCTACACTGGGTGGCTCCATCGGCCGTTGTCACCTTGATGTCAAACAAGCCCACCACAAAGCCGTTATCTTCCATGAGGTCGGGGTATAGCATAGGGTTGATGGCGTCTGTGGTCTCCATGTTTCCTAGATCAAAACCAAACGATGAGGCTAGCGAACCGATGGTACCACCTAGGTTCGAACTGTTGTTGATTTCTGGCGCCAGACTGAGGCTTGAATTGTACGTGCGTGGTATGCTCAGGATATAGACGCACGACAGTACGAATACAACGGGCAAAATGACAAAGTATAGTTTCTTCTTAGCCTTTATCTTGTCGAGTATCAGCCGAAGGTCAATGACCATCGGCTTATTGTTCTTGTTTTCTTCCATTATTATCTTCTTGTTTTCTAGCCTTGTTCTTACTTGCTCATATTGGCTATGGTTGCGATCATGGCGGCGATCGACGCGATGCCGGTACCCATGCTCATGGTCTCGGCCACGCTCATCTTGCGGCTGATGCGACTGGGCACCACAATCTCGCAGCCGGCCTCGATCTTTGCCCCTTGCGAGAGTTTGCCCACCATGCCGTTCATATAGATTACGTAGGCGCCGCTCTTACGTGCGTTCTGTGCGAATCCGCCAGCGGCGTTGATGTAATACTTGGCGCTCTTTCCGCGCTCGTAGGCCACAGTGTTGGGGTACATCACCGCTCCGTTCACCTTCACCGTTGCCGTGTATTGCGGCAGGATGAGGCGGTCGCCCTCGCGCAGCACGATATTGGCGTCGCTATTGGGGTTGGCCAAGGCTCGGTCGAGCTCAATACCCACGGGGAAGGTGTTGGGCACCTGAAATTTCTTCAGCTGCGTGCTGTTCGACTGCTGCGCCACCTGCTGCACGCTTCCGCCGTTGTTGCTACTGGCAGCCAGTTCGAGGAGCTGCTGCTGCAACTGCTCTTGTTGCATCTTGAAGGCAGCCTCCATGCGGGCACGTTCAGCCTCGTTGGGTCGGCGCTCCAGTCGGGCGCCCTTCACGTAAGCCATGTCGGTTATGCCTCCCGCTGCCTTCAGCAGGTCGGTGAGTCGCATGTTGCGCTTGCTGAGCGTATAGGTGCCGGCAAACATCACCTCTCCATCGACCGTCACGCTCTGCTGCTTCGAGTAGGCAGGGCTCTTGCGCACATACACCTCGTCGTAAGGCATGAGCGTAAAGCCAGGCTCGCCATCGATCACGAAGCCATCCTTCAGCGCAAACGAGTAGTTCTTGGCAATAATACTATCGGTGGTCAGGGCCTTGGGGTTGCTCACGCGGCGCGCCACATCCACCTTCACCGTCGAAGCCGTCTCAAGCAGTCCACCGGCTTGGAGCACAAAGTCCTCCAGCGTCTCGTTGTCGGCATATTTGTAAACGCCAGGGTATTGCACCTCGACCTGGATGGTGATGGTACGCTCCGAAAGCGTCTCTGTCTTGCTGGGTATGAAGAGCACATCGTTCTCCTGCAACGGCAGGTCGGCCACACGCCCGTCCATAATGCCGGCCACATCAACGCTCACCACCTTCAGTGTGCGATCGGGATTCATGCGGTGCATCACGGCGCGTGCTGTGAACGCCTCCTCGGTGAGACCCTCAGCGTGCTCTATGAGCGTGCGCACGCTATTGACGCTCTCACCCATTTGGTACATGCCGGGGCGGAACACCGCACCTTTGATCTCCACGGTATTCTCGTAGCGGGGCAATATGGAGTCGACGCTCACGCTATCACCGTCGGCTATGCGGAAACTGCTCATGTCGAACTCATCGACGTTGAACACCGCATACTCGCGACCGGTCTTGCGGTTCACGCGCACGCTCTTCGTGTAGGCGTCGCCGGCAAACCCGCCCGCATATTTCAGGAGGCTCTCAAGGCTCTCGCTTTTCTTCATCTCGTAGAACATGGGGCGCTTCACCTTACCCACGATGTTCACCAGGCAGTCGTAGGCGCCCACCGAGATTACATCACCGTCGTGCAACCTCACGTTGCCCGTCATCTTGCCGTTGAGGATGTAGTCGTAGATGTCGCACACGCTGATGAGGCGATTGTTGCGATAGATGTGTATGTTGCGCAGCGTTCCCAGATCGCTCGTGCCGCCCGCCATGTAGAGGGCGTGAAACACGGTTGCGAAGGCCGAGAGCGTGTAGGTGCCCGGCGCCTTCACCTCACCCATGATATTCACGGTGATGGTTCGCGTCTGTCCGAGCGACAGGTTGATGCGGCTGCTGCGATAGCGTGCACCGAGCGTGTTGCGTATGCGATTCTTGGCCTGGCTTATTGTCAGTCCGCTCACGTCGATGGGTCCGAAGCCTTCGATCACGATCTGGCCATCGGGCGTCACGGTACAGTTGAATGTCTTTTGCGAGGCGCCGTACACATCCACCGACACGGCATCGCCTGGCCCGAGCACATAGCTCTGCGGTGTGGCGATATTCATCGAGGGCTCGAAGGTCAGGTCCTTATTATTAAATATGTCGCGCCCAAACACGCGCTTCTTGCCTTTCTCTTGCTGCTCCAGCAGTTGGTTGAGCCATGCTATGGAGTCTTGGTGCGTCATGTTGCCCAGCTCGGCCTGCATCAGCATGAAGTCCTGGTCATCCTCATTATATTCGTTCTGCCATTTGTTTATGCCCTGTATGCGCTGCGTGGTGTTGGCCTCACGCTCTATGTTCTCCTCGTGGGTGCGCTGGCGCAGTTCGTCGCGCTTCTTGCCGTTGTTGGTGCGCATGCGGCTATCGCCCTCGTCGGCCTTAGCCATACCGAGGCCCGCCTGCTTGGCCTGTCGCTGGTATTTGCGTTGCACACGCCTAATCTGGTTAATGTCCACACCGCTCTGCATCAGCTTCACTACGATCTGCTTGTCTGATGTGCCTTTCTCCATTTCGCGCTGCACCATCTCAGCCACTTGGCTGTCGGTCATGCTGCTTTGCGCCCTCATGCCTACGGGGCACAGAGCCACGATGAATATGAAAATGATGAGTTTCTTCATCCTTCTGATTTGATTACTCGTTTGTTTGAATGGTTACACCTATATTATTATAGTAACTCCTTTTTCCCCGTTTTATTGTGAACGGAGGCCCTGCAAAGTTACAATAAAAATAAGATACGACAAAACAAATGGCGACGTAACTCGGTCGCACTCGCAAAAGCGCATGGAGGTAGCACTGCGAGAGAGGGGTGCCAACAATTCGCAACAATCTTTCTGAAGGCTTTTTGATACGAAAACCGAAAAAGCACAAAAAGTGGAAAATAAATGCAAAGAAAGTATAATAAACCCGCACTGGCATACGTTATCATCATAACTAATACGAACAAACAACTATGATGACCAATCCCTCCACCGAATATCCTCAAACGATATCGCTGCTTAGCGAAGAAGACTATGTAGAGGACGGCATGACCGAAGCCGGACGCGACTTGAAACGCTGCGCCGACTTCTTCGTTGCGCTCTTCTGCCTCATTGTCTTCGCCCCACTCTTCCTCATCTGCTACATTGCGGTGAGGCGCGAGGATGATGGTCCGGCCATCTACAAGCAGGAGCGCATTGGGCGCTACGGGCTTCCCTTCTATATCTATAAGTTTCGCAGCATGAAGCTGAACGCCGAGAACGATGGGCCGCAGCTCACCGCCAGCGAGGACGACAACCGCCTGACAAAGGTGGGACGCTTCCTCCGCAGCCATCACCTCGATGAGCTGCCTCAGCTCTACAACGTGCTCATCGGCGACATGGCTTTCATCGGCCCACGCCCCGAGCGCAAATTCTACATCGACCAAATCATGCAGCGCGACCCACGCTACCAGAACCTCTACCAGATTCGCCCGGGCGTGACATCCTACGCCACGCTCTACAATGGCTACTGCGACACCATCGAGAAGATGCTCCGACGTCTCGACCTCGATCTCTATTACCTGAAGCATCGCAGTTGGTGGTTCGACGCCAAGATTCTCTTCATGACCTTCATCAACATCGTGTTTGGCAAGAAATTCTAACGTTGTTTAACGACATGAACCAGCGCAACCACTCCATCGACATTCTGAAGTTTGTCTGCGCAACACTGATTGTTTGCTTGCACACATACAGTAAATGGCATGACGATTTCATTCCTTTGACGAGGTGTGCCGTACCATGCTTTTTAATGATTTCAGGCTTTCTGTTATATTCCGAGAAGGGAATAGGTCGTGAGCGACTGGTGCGCACCATTAAGCACATTTTTCACATCATCGTTTGGTCAACCTTGTTGTTTGCCGTCGTCACCGAGAGCAGGGCAATAGCAAAAGATGGTGTTTTTATTCCCTCTGGGAAGGATTGGCTCTATTGCTTTGCGCTCAATGAAAATCCGTTCGGCTACCACCTGTGGTACCTGCAAGCTTACTTATATGTTCTGCCCCTTATGCTCATTGTGGACAAATACAAACTATGGAAGTTGATGCTTTGTGCCACGCCTCTTTTGCTATTGGGAAACACGGTGTTGGGCGCATACGGCCAACTCGTTTTTCAGCAAGTCTTTCCGGTAGAGTACATGCGTAATTTCCTATTCACAGGCATTCCCTACTTCATGGTTGGCGTCTTCCTGAAGATGCATATCCATAAGCTCCTCACGGTTAATCGGCTTCTCTACCTTGGCGGCATCATTCTTTTTTCCATAACCACCGTCATGGAGAAGGTCATGATACTGCGTTTGGAATACACGCCCGACAATGAGAATTACATCAGCACCACACTTCTTGCCGTTTGTTTGTTCCTGTTTGTGGCATCGTTTCAGAACACCAAAGAATCCACAATTTCAAGTATTGGCGAAAAGGATTCTCTCTACATTTACATATTTCATCCTCTGATCATCCTTATTTTAGCAAAGCTCTCTTCAAAGATGCCAGAGGCCTTCCAAACTTTTTACCTATGGACGGCTCCCCTGTTCGTGCTCATTCTTACAACAATCGCATCGATTGCTTTACGGAAAACGAAACTGCTTTAACCCCAATAGGTTGTTAGATTTGGGTTAAAACTTGCGGAAATGCAACCTGAGCATCTTGCCTCGCAGCACCATACGCTTGCCTGACAGGCGCTCCACGAAGAAGTGTTCGGCCAACTCGTTGACTCCCAGAGGGCGCAACACGTCGACGTTGGAGAGCAACGTGTCGTTCACATCGCGATTGTTCACCCTTCCATCGGAGAGCAACAACGAGTCGGCCCTGTGCTCAAAGCGGAACATGTAACCGTAGGAAGGTGCCTGACGCGTATCAAGCATGGTGAGGAACTTGCCCTGCACACCCCAAAACACCTTACTGCTGGTCATATCGACCTGCACGCCGTTGGCCAACGTGTCCACTTGCGACAGTTGCCAATAGCCATCGAGGTCACCATTGTCTGAGGTCTCTATGAAGTCGCCACACGAGGTTGCAGCCATGGTCATCGCCAGGCAGGTGGCAAGAAAGAGAAAGGTCTTTTTCATAAGTTGAATACTCCTGATTTGGAAACAGTCAGTTGGAAACCGGCGTTGGAGCCGAGAATGTGGCCAAAATCCATGCCATAGCCGCCACGCACCTGCCAGCCCTTGGGCAACTGGTAGCCGGCCTCAACGAGGAAGCTCACGTTGTGGTGCTTCTTGGTGTAAGGCGTCACGTAGGTGCCAAGGCCCTCTTGGTAGGTGGCCAGCACGCGGTAGTCGAGGCGCGGCGTGGGCTGTCCGTCGAAGCCGAGGTGGAAAGCCATGAAGCGGTTGTCGGCAAAGGCAATGCTTCCATCCTCGTTGTAGATGGGCGAACGGTAGAGCGGATTGCCGATGGCCTGGCCCCAATGTTGCCAACCGGTGTAGATATAATGGTTGTAAAAGTCGTCACGGCCACCCAAGTGGTCGTTGCGGCCTACGGTATGGTCGTGGTAAACCGGACCGCTTTGGTACTTGGTGTAAAGATATTCGAACACCACGCTACGCAGCCACGTGCCATATTTCAGGTTGAGCTCGGCGCCCAACATCCAGTCTTTGAAGTCGTAAAGGAAGAAACGCGTCTTCTTCTTGGTGTTCCATTCGTCGCCCTCTCCATAACCGTCGTAGTCGAGCTGGAACATCGACGAGAGATCCTCATAGTACTTGTCAGCATAAAGGTGCCACGCCACCCGCTCGCCATCATAATTGAAACGAACGAGCCAACTGCCCAACACGTTGCCTTCCTTGTTGCGATACACCGTTCCCTCGCTCGGCTTGTCGCCGCCTGCCGGCACAAAGGCATGCCAAAAGCTACTAATGCCCTTGTCGTTCTCAATGACGCGCATGCCGCCACTACCGTCGGGCACATAGGCCGTTCCGCCAAAGAGGGTGGCTTGCTCCAGTCCCAACTCGAGCGACCAGGGAATGAAACGGTCCTCGCTGCCTATCTTCAGGTAGCCCGCCTTGCTGTGGTAGAGCACATGGTCGGCATATTTGCTTTGCTTATTGGTGAACGAATGTTGCCAACTGTCGTCGGTCATCATGCCGTAAGCGATGTGGCCTTTCACCTGAAGCCAACGGCCCAAGGCCGGAATGGTCCAATAGCGTGGCAAGGCCAGTCGCACCTGGGGCACCGGACGCGCGTTGATTCCCAACGTCTGCGCCCCACTGCTCAGCCTATTGTTCTTCAACTCCATGGGCTCCTCCTTGGCTCCGATGGTCAGTGTGCCATGAAGCCAACGGCCCTCAACAAACGCCTGCTGCACCACCACGTTGCTGGTGTAATGAAGCGGGGCGGCCACATCGAGGCCATACCCCACGCCCCAACGGCGCGACGAGTCGTTGAGCAACGGGCGAATGGCCGTGGCGCGCACATAGCCATTGGTCTCGTCGAGCGACGACAGGCCATGTTTATTGGCGTTGAGCCACAAGGGCGTCTTGTCTTTCGAGAACGAGCCTTGTGTCTCCACTCGGTACCGAATGCCCTCACCCAAGTCCAACTTGCCAGGGTGGGCATCGTATTGCCAAGCATACTGGGCCATCATAGGTGTGGTGGCCAACAGCGACACAAGCGCAAGGATCGTATGTTTCATCTTCACCTGTTTTCGGGGTTAGGGTGGATAGCCGAGGCTCCACCTTATTATTTATAATATGCAAAGATACATGTTTTTCATGAGGCAAACGGCCTCACGGTCCACAAAATGATAAACAGAGTAGGGATTTTCCCTCACGATGTAGGGAAAAACCTTTTGGTGCCCCAGATTATTGACGTATTTTTGCAACGTGAAAAGATGATAGAACATCATCGAACATGTTGAACAACAAAATGTCAGAGATATGAAAAAGTTCATGTTAACGCTTGTTGCACTGATCACAATGACAGTCCAAGCATCAGCAATGAGTTATGAGCAAGCCCGCAACCAGGCTCTCTTTCTCACCGACAAGATGGCATACGAGCTCAATCTCACTGACGACCAATATGAAGCCGCCTATGAGATCAACCTCGATTACCTGATGGGCATCAACGACCACCGCGATCTCTTTGGCAACTATTGGACCCAGCGCAACCTCGACTTGAGCTATATCCTGTTCGATTGGCAATACCGCGCATTTGTGAACGCTGCCTATTTCTATCGCCCGCTCTATTGGGACGCAGGTTATTGGCACTTCCGCATCTACGCTCGCTACCCACATCGCGACTACTTCTACTTCGGACGCCCGACGTTCTACGTAAGCTATCGCGGCGGACACAGTTGGAGAATGAACGGCGGAGCCAGTTGGTACCACGGTCGTTCCTGGGGAGGTCCGAGACCCGATGGTGGTCGACGCGTAGGAATGCGCGACGGATTTGACCGCGGCGACTATGGAAGAGGCATGCAGATGGCCAACAGAAACAACACACGCCAGTTTGGAAACGGCAACCGCACACAAGTGCAGCAGAGCGGGAACCACCGCACCTTCGGCAACGGCCAGCGCTATAACGGCGCACCCCAGCGCACCTTCGGAGGTTCTTCGCGCCAAAGCAGCACACGCACCACGGTGACACAGCCCAACAACGGGCAGCGCACCTTTGGTCGGAGCAACACTACAACGGTGCCCAACCGCACCTTCTCGCCCAGCAATGGCGCATCGCGCTCATTTGGAAACAGCAACCGCCAGGCTGCCCCCAGCAACAGCTTCAGAAGCAGCGGCATCAAGCAGTCGACTCCCACGCGCAGCTTCACCGCTCCCAGTAAGTCGAGCAGCCCCTCAAGGAGCTTTGGTGGCGGAAACAACAACGGTGGCAGCCGCTCTACCGGTGGCCACTTTGGAAGAAGATAAGAAAAGCGTTAATGACAACAAATCAGGCATGATAATCTGAATTAAGGAAAAAATAGCGTCAGGATAACTAAAACTAGAGAGTAATAAGAAAGGCGAAGGGCTGTTTACCACACGGTGAACAGCCCTTTCATTATTCCCAATCGGTCATTAAGGCCGAAGCAGGAGAAATAGCAGGATGCTATGGCTACAGGGTTAGCTTGCGCACTTCGGCGTTGGCCATTTTCTCGATCTCGTTCATCGGCTTGTCGTAGTAAACGCTCTGGATGGCCTTGTTCATGATGCCATGGCCTACGGCAAGCACGGTCTTTCCGGGGTAAGTATCGCGCAGCCAAGCCATGAAAGCCTGCGCGCGCTGCTTCATGTGGTCGAGCGTTTCCACGTCATCGGGCCACGGCTGCCCCTTCAAACTGGGTATGAACTTACCCGTAAAGCCACCCCAGTCGCGCTCGCGGAGCAAGGGGGTGGTAACCACCTGCTGGCCATGGGGCTCGGCAATGATGGTGCATGTTTCCACGGCGCGCCACAGGTCGCTGGCCACAAACGCGTCGATGGCCACGTCTTTCATCTTGTCGCGCACCTCACGCGCCTGCTCCCGACCCGTCTCATTGAGCTGGCCATTGGTTTGTCCTTGCATAATTTGCGCCTTGTTGTCGACGGTCTCGCCGTGGCGCACCAGATACAATGTAGTCATTTGCTGATTTCGTTTTTAACCCCAATCGGTCATTGGCTTGTTACACTTAACACTGACAAGCGCCGAAAAGAACCCGTAACATCTTAGTTTCCTTTCCTTTGCGCTCTAACGAGCAATTGGGGGTTAATCATATTTCACATTCAGAATGTTGAAAAACTCACCGCCAAACGAGCGTTGGTAGCAACTTTTTATTACCTTTGCCACATGAAAGTATTCCAAAGCAGCATTTTCAGAGCTCTCTGCGCCATTGTCGTGGGAGCCCTTCTCGTGAAGTATCGCGAGCAGACGGTGACATGGATTACCATCGCCATCGGAGTTATCTTCTTCGTTTCGGGCGTCATCAGCACCGTGGCCTACCTGTCGGCAAAGCGTCAGGCCACGAAGGAGGGTGTGGAAATCTACGACGCCAAGGGCAACCGCCTCACACGTCCAGTGCCGCCGTTCCCCATCGTGGGCATCGGTTCGATCATCCTGGGCGCATGGCTCGCCCTGTTTCCCAACTCGTTTGTCAACGGCCTGATGTTTGTTTTGGCGGGCATGCTCATCCTGGGCGCGCTCAACTTGTTTTTCAACCTGGCTGCCGCCACGCGGTTCTCGTCGATCGGTTGCCTGTGGTGGGTGCTGCCCGTGGCCATCTTCCTTGTGGGCATCACGGCGCTCGTGAAGCCCAGCACCATAGCCTCCGCACCGCTGTTCATCATCGGTTGGGGCATGATGGCCTACGGCATGGTCGACCTGGTGAACACCATCAAGATTCATCGCTGCCGCAAGGCGTTCGAGAAAGCGCAGCAAGGCAACGACGAGGCCGACGTCGTAACCATTGAGGAGATTACCGACGAGCCCGAAGAGAAGTAGTCGCTACTCCTCTGGAACGAGCGTCTTGATGTAGTTGGTGAGCATGCCGATGCCCTTCACGTTCTCGCCTCCCTGTGGGATGATGACGTCGGCGAAGCGCTTGGTGGGCTCAATAAATTGCTCGTGCATGGGCTTGAGCACCTCCAGATAGCGGTCGACCACCATCGACACCGTGCGGCCGCGCTCCACAATGTCGCGTTGGATATTGCGGATGAGTCGCTCATCAGAGTCGCAGTCCACAAAAATCTTCAGGTCCATCATGTCGCGCAAGCGCTTGTTGATCAGCGTCATGATGCCCTCGATGATAATGACGGGCTTCGGCTCCACATGCACCGTTTCGGACAAGCGGTTGCAGAGTAAGTACGAATAGGTGGGTTGCTCCACGGCGTTTCCGTGGCGCAACTCATTCACTTGCTTGATCAGCAGTTTCCAATCGAATGCGTCGGGATGGTCGAAGTTGATGGCTTTGCGTTCCTCGTCGGTCATCTCGGTGGTGTCGTTGTAATAGCTGTCGAGCGGCACAACGGCCACGTAATGGGGCGGCAGGGCCTCAACTATTTTTCTTACGACAGTGGTTTTACCCGAACCGGTGCCACCTGCAATACCAATAATGGTTACATTATTTTCCATTTCTTATACGTTTTCTTAGTTTATAGGGCGTTGGGGCGTCAGGGGTTCATAAGTCCCAAGTCGTCGAATAGGTTCTTGTAATATGCGGCCTTGCGCTCGAGCTGCATGGGGAAGGCGCGGCTCGAGCTGGGTTGGCGATACAGGCTCACCGTTCGCCCATCGAAAAGGAAGTCGCGATGGTCGCCCATCTGCATTTTGCGGATATCTATGCCGTAGTGGCTGGCAAAGAGCTGGGTGGCCAGTTGGCCCGCCGTAACCACTCCTTGGCAGTGGGGCAAGACCCTCAAGAGGCCGTCGAGGTCGGCGCGCTCCACCACCTCCAGGTCTTTGTCGGAGGCCGTTCCGGTGGTGCGCCGAATGCGGTTGCACGTGTCGTAGATGGCTATGCCCACCTCGGCCAAGAACCTCTTGAGCTCTGCCAGGCGGTAGGTCTTGTGGGCCTCGTCCACGAAATGCAGTTTGTCGCCGAAGAAACACAGTCCCACGATGCGCCACATGTCGTTGGTGTAATTGGGGTAATACCAATCCATGCACCACCGTTTGGGGGCCGGCGGAAACGTGCCCAACATGAGCAAGCGGGCGTTGGCGGGCAGAAAAGGCTCAAAGGGATGGGTCTCCACAGGAGCCTCATCCCTAAGCTGTGTTGTTTTTCCCGTTTGCCCCGTTGTCATGTGCTATGAGGTTACGTGTTTGCCTTGGATTCGCCTAACAGCAAATCGGTCGGCTTACTGCTTGGCCTTGTCCTTCGCCTCGCGCTCTTGCCTCACGAGCTTACACTCGGCAATGTTTTGCTTCTCGGCCTCGGTGAAATCGGGCAACAGGCAATCGCCGGCGTCCTTGGTGGCCACACCCTGCTCCTTCATCAGGTAGATGGCGGTGGGCAGGTGGTCTGAATAGCCATCGAGCCACACACCGCCTGCGGTGGTGCGCTTTGTGCCGCCCTTATATTTGCCCTCGGTTTGGAAGAGGTAGGGCATGCGCTGGATCTCACACTTCCAGTATTTGAGCGTGCTGCCGTCGCGGTGTCCCTTCTTGTTGAGCAGGTTGGGCGAAAGGATGATCTGGTCGAAGAGGTTCCACGCGCCCTGATACATCAGCGTTCCCTGGCCTTGCTTGACGAGCACATTGTACCACGGGTTGAACATGTCGTTCTTTCCAACCTTTTCTATGTCTTCCTTGGCCGACAGGGCCTCGTACATGCTCTTGTTGGTGGGGTCGTCGTTCATATCGCCCATCACAATCACCTTGCAGTTGGGATTCTTCTTCTGGATGCGCTCTTTCAGCGCTTTTATCTGGGCTCCACCCACCTCACGCGAGTAGGAACCACCGAAACGGCTGGGCAGGTGGGCCACAATGACCACCACATGCTCGCCGGCCAGCAAACCGCTCACGGCCAGATAGCCGCGGGTGCGGAACTTGGCGTCTTGCTTTTCGGTGGGAACGTAGGGATAGAGCTTCACGTCTTTCACGGTGAACAGGCTGGGCTGGTAAATCAGGGCGCAGTCGATGCCTCGATGGTCGGGACCTTCCACATGACAGAACTGGTAGTTGCGGGCCTTCAGGGCGGGCTGGGCACAGAGGTCGGTGAGCACCTTGTTGTTCTCCACCTCGCTCAAGCCGATAACCGCGCAACCCACGCCGGGCAGCGTGGTGGTGGCCATGTCGCTCAGGGCACGCGACATGTTATGGAGCTTATGACCGTATTTCAGGCCATTCCAATGGTAGGATCCATTGGGAAGGAATTGGTAATCGTTCTTGCCTACATCGTGACACGTGTCGAACAAGTTTTCCTGATTGTAGAAGCCTACGGCGTAAACCGAGAACTTCTTTTGCGCTGACACGGTAAGGCACAATGCCAACACGGCCAACAATGCAAAAAAATGTCTTTTCATCTGTGTTTCTATTTTTTCTGCAAATATCGGAATTTATATTCAAACACGTGCCTGATTTACTGAAAAATTGCGGGCGGGCCGACCAAAATTCATCCGATTATACGATATGGTGCAAATCCGTAATTTCATAAATTCACATCATTATGCATGAATTTGCATTCCCAATGGCGGTTCGGCAGGGCGCATCCCCCACCCTGCCATCCCACGTTCTCACGTACCCAAGCGCACCGAAAATAGCCAACAATCTATAGCCAAAACTACACACTTCTTTTTCACGACGGAAAGACGGGGCGCAAATATGCGATTCTCAGTGCATTTTTGTAATCATCTAACAATCAACACGTTACATTCATAGTTCCACTTTCAACCCTCCACATTCAACTTTCCGCCTTGCGGTTAGGCATGTTTCGCACCACGGAACATGCCTAAACGAGCCTCGAAAGACGCCTAAACGCAAGACGATACATGCCAAACCGCAACGCGATCGGGCATCTGTCGCAACCCCTTGGCTCAGAGAAGAGGGGACGAGGACGTAAAAACGGCTTGCCAGCGTGCTATTTCGGCCAAAATCGTCGACAAACTTTTTAACCAAATAACCTAACAAGCCCATCCGCTTCGCACCATCCCACACGGTAAGATTTTCTCAGATGGCAACAGAAAATTCATAAAAAAAACTTTTGTATTCGGAATATATTTCGTTACTTTGCACCTTATATAATTAAACCATTAAAATCATATCCTTCAACTATGCAGAAAAAGCTTCTTTTCGCGCTGGTAGCTATGGGTATGGCGCATCAGGCCTGGGGTCAGTCAGACTCTATCGGCCAGCCTCCCATTTCCATCGGCGAGCAGGCTTTCACCTTCACCGAAGCACAGCTTGGCGAGGACGAGAACGTGACGCAGAGCGTGTCGCTCATCTCTTCCAACACCAACGCCTACGCCAGTCAGGTGGGCTACAGGTGGAGCCCTGTCAGATTCAAGTACAGGGCCTACAACGCCAAGTACAATTCGATCTACATCAACGGAAACCCCGTGAACGACATTGAGCGCGGTGAGTTCAGATACTCTTTCGTAGGCGGTTTGAACAACCAGACACGCAACGTGGAGTCGGCGCTGCCCTTCGAAAACAACAACTTCTCCATGACAGGACTGGGAGGCAGCAACAACTACAACTTCCGCCCGTCGGCCATGCCCGTCGGCCAACGTGTGTCGCTGGCCGCAGCCAACCGCAACTACACGGCGCGCGCCATGTACTCGTACAACTCGGGCCTCAACAACAATGGTTGGGCGTGGTCGGCATCGCTCACCTACCGCTGGGCCAACCGCGGATATGTGGAGGGAACGTTCTACAACTCGCTGTCGTATTACTTCGGCGTGGAGAAGGTGTTCAACAACCAGCACTCGCTCTCGCTCGTAACATGGGGCAACCCCACGGAGCGCGCCGCCCAAAGCGCATCGACCGACGAGATGTACTGGCTGGCCAACAACTACAACTACAACCCCAACTGGGGTTACCAGAACGGCAAGCGACGCAACAGCCGCATCGTCAACGACTTCGCACCTGCCGCCCTGCTCACATGGGACTTCAAGCTCGACGACCAAACGAAACTTACCACGTCGCTCCTCGGCAAATACTCCATGTATAGCAGCACACGCCTCAACTACAACAACGCCACCAACCCCGCACCCGACTACTACAGCCTCATGCCGAGCTATTTCTACGACGTTTGGGGTGGATCGGGCTCATCCAGCGCTTCCGACCTGGAGGCTTGGCAAACGGCGGTCAACTATTTCAAGGCCTCGAAGGCTCATCGCCAAATCAACTGGGACAAGCTCTACTATGCCAACAAGATGGCCTCCGCACAGGGCGCCGACGCCATGTATTACCAGCAGGCTTACCACGACGACCAGCTCGCGCTGACGCTCTCGTCGATCCTCCACAAGGACCTGACGAACCATAGCTTCTTCGACGCTGGCGTAAACCTGAGCACCAACAAGGGCATGCACTACCAGACCATGGAGGACTTGCTGGGCGCCACACAGTTCCACAACACCAACTACTACGTGGTGGGCACCTACGACATCAACGACCCGCGCGCCCTCTACGATGTGCGCGACGGCAACAAGCTGGTGCGCGAGGGCGACCGCTTCGGCTACGACTACAACATCTTCGTGAACCGCGCACAGGCTTGGGCGGGCTATCAGACGGAGATTAAGTGGGCACGACTCTTCGCAAGCGGCCGAATTGGCGGCACAACGCTGCAGCGCGAAGGAAACATGCAGAACGGATTGGCCATCAACAACTCGCTGGGAAAGAGCGGAACGGCTTACTTCCTCGACGGTGGAGCCAAGGCCGGAGCCAACCTGCGCCTCTGCCAGGGCAACACGCTCTCGCTCGGTGTGGGCTATGAGTGGAAGGCGCCCGACGCCCGTGTAGCTTTCGCCTCACCGCAAATCAACAACGACTTCGTAAAGGACCTCACCAACGAGAAGATCTTCTCGGCTGAGCTGGGCTACCAGTTCCAGAACAACTGGCTGCGCGCCAACGTGCAGGGATACTTCAGCCGACTGGCCGACGTCACCGAGTATAGCATGTACTACTACGACAGCAGCAACTCGTTCTCATACGTCTCGCTCTCGGGAATCAACAAGCAATACTACGGTGTGGAGCTGGGACTCGACTTCAAGCTGACCTCTTCGTTCAACATCAACGCACTGGCCACCATCAGCGAGGCTAAGTATGCCAACAATGCAAAGGCCACCTACATGCTCTCAAACGACGGCAAGTATTACAACGACATCGTGGTCAACAAGAACATGCGCGAGGGCGGAACGCCCCTCTCGGCCTACTCGGTAGACCTGTCATACCACTCACGTGGATGGTTCATCGACCTCATTGGCAACTACTACGACCGCATCTACCTCTATTACACGCCTGTGACACGCTACTACAAGAACCTTCCCACGCTGAAGGATGAGAGCGGAAACATCATCATGGACGCTAACAACGAGACCATGCACGACGTAAGCAAGGCGCCCGACCAGGCCAAGGGACACGGCGGATTCATGCTCGACGCTTCGATCGGAAAGAGCATCTACGTGGGTAAGAACTCGCTGAGCATCAACCTGACGCTCACCAACGTGCTCAACAACCGCAAGATCGTTACTGGCGGCATGGAACAGAACCGACAGACCTACGACGAGAGCGGAGAGGCCATCCGCACCTACAACTTCATGAACAGCCCGAAGAAGTTCTACACGAACGGCATCAACGGCATGATCATCGTCACCTATAAATTCTAAAGAAAGGAGAACGACATGAAAATGAAAGCAACTTACTTTTTCCTCCTCGCCCTCGTGTGCAGTCTTTTCACGGCTTGCATGGACGGCGACTGGGATGAACCCAACTTCAACGGCGGAGCTCCTTTCGGCAACAACAGCATTGAGGAGCACAACGTGATCAGCATCAGCAAGCTCATCAAGAAATATCCCAATGTGTTTGCCAGCACCGACCAGAACGCCAAGATTGAGGAGGATATCCAAATCAAGGGACGCATCACTGGCAACGACCTCGGTGGAAACATCTATAAGCAGGTAACCCTGCAAGACAACACCGGCGCCATCATCATCGCCATCAACGAGGGCGGCCTCAATGGCTACCTCGCAGAGGGCACTGAGATACTCGTCGACCTGAAAGACCTCTACATCGGAGGATACCGCAAGCAGCCTGAGCTGGGAGCGCCCTACAACGGAAACAGCATCGGACGTATGTCGAAAGACATCTGGGCGCAGCATTTCAAGATTGTAGGTGCCTGCGACACAACGGTCATCAAGGCGATCGACTTCAACGACATCAAGGACGACATGAACAACAACTGCGCCAAGCTCGTTACGCTGAAGGGCGTCACTTTCAAGAACGCCGACGGAAAGAACACGTTCACCACGGGCACTGCCCAAGGCAACGCGGTCAACCAGCAGTTCAACGAGTATGGAACAAACGTTGTGGTGCGCACCAGCACCTACGCCGACTTTGCCGCCATGGCGCTGCCCTACGACAGCATCAACAAGAAACCCGCCACCTGCAACATCACAGGTATTGCCACACGCTACAACGCCACATGGCAAATTCTTATCCGCAAGACCAGCGACATACAGGTCATCAAATAGTTTACGATATATTGTATCATAGAATTCATTAAAAAGAAACAAATAAAATGAAAGCGATATTCAAATCCGTCATGGCTCTTATGGCCATCTGCGCATTCACGGCTTGCTCGGACGTGCCCATGCCTTACAGCGATCCCAATGAGGAAAACGGTGGCGAAGAGAACGCCGGCGTGTACCTCGACGAGAGCTTCGAAAGCAATTTCGGAAAGTTCTCGGTAAGCAACGTGAAGGGAACACCATGGGTCATCGACTACAAAACGGCCAAGGCCACAGGCTACGACAACGCCACAATGAAGACCACAGAGTCGGAGTCGTACCTCGTGTCGGCACCCATCGACCTGACAAGCAGCAACGGAGCGCACCTCCAGTTTGAGTATATCCTGCGCTATGTCAACGCCAGCCAGAACGCCAACAAGGTGCTCATCACCGACAACTACACCGGCGATCCCACCACAACGGCATGGACCGACATGACCGGCACGCTCACCGAGGGTACCGATTGGCTCACATTCGTCACCTACGACAGAAACCTCCCCGAGGCGTTCATCGGAAAGAACAACGTTGTGATCGCCCTGATGTACTCATGCAAGACTTCCTCTTCGACCATCGAGGTGAAGAACCTCAAGCTCCTGGAGGGAACGGCCCAGAACGCCGGCGGCGACACGCCAAAGCCCAACACTGACCTCAACACCGAGGCTACGGCATGGACCGTGGCCGAAGCACTCCAGAAGATCAGCGAGAACGGTGGCGAGGCCCTCAGCGGTGAGGCTTACGTGAAGGGTGTTATCTCATCTATCGACTTCTACAACGAGACCTATAAGAGCCTCTCTTACTACATCTCAGACGACGGCAGCGCAAACAACACCCTGCAGATCTACTCTGGCAAGGGCATCGATGGCGCCGACTTCAACTCGAAGAACGACCTGAAGGTGGGTCAAAAAGTTGTGGTAAAGGGTATCCTGAAGGCTTTCAACGGCAAGAACGAAATGGACAAGAACAACCGTCTCATCTCGGTTAGCGGTGGTGGCGAAACACCCGCAGTAACGGGCCTGACAGCCGCCTTCGCCACAGGCAACGATGGCTTCAGCGTCAAGAACGTATCGCTCAGCGAGGGGCTCACAGAGGTGTGGAAGTTCGATACTGCCAACAAGTGCATGAAGGCCAACGGTTACGCCAACAAGAAGAACAATCCCGCAAAGAGCATGCTCGTGTCGCCAGCCTTCAGCCTTGAGGGACTGACCACCGCAACGCTGACTTTCAAACAGGCCGCCAAGTACATGAAAAACGCAGCCGATGAGCTCCAGGTGCTCGCCTCAACCGATGGCACAAACTGGACCAAGCTCAACATGTCGGCCATGCCCGACGGATCCAACTGGAATCTCATCAGCACCACATGCGACCTGAGCGCATTCGCTGGAAAGGCCACGGTCTACATCGCCTTCCAATATACCAGCACCACAGAAGCTGCTCCCGAGTGGAGAGTGAACAATGTGGTGGTAAAGTAAGACCAACGGCATAAAAACATACGCAAATCTTTGGCGGGTTGCAGAATTCTTCGTAATTTTGCACCCGCTAATTGTATATAGCGCATTAATCATAATTACAACAATAAACAAAATGAAAAAAGGTATTCATCCAGAAAACTATCGCCCCGTCGTGTTCAAGGACATGTCCAACGGCGATATGTTCCTTACAAAGTCTACTTGCAAGACGAATGATACAGTAGAGTTTGAAGGCGAGACTTACCCCGTGGTAAAGGTTGAAATTTCAAGCACTTCTCACCCGTTCTACACTGGTAAGAACAAGCTTGTCGACACTGCCGGTCGCGTTGACCGCTTCATGAACCGTTACGGTAAGTTGAAGAAGTAATACTCGACATACAATTACACACGGTATAAAGCAATAAAAAGTGCGGTCGAACGTAGTTGCATATGCGTTCTGCCGCACTTTTTTCTTTCCTTACGCCCTGTAATACCATAGGACATGAAACATTATCGTCTTGTAGCGTTATCGCTATTCGCCATCGCCCTGACTTGCTTCTCTTGTCAGGAAGACGACAACCTGCCCAGCCAGAAACCGGGCACACAGACTGGCGTAAACACCAACGCCAACGCCACCAATGTAAACCCAAACTACGGACGTTTGGAGTTTCCACGTCTGAAAACAGGAGGAAACAACCTTGTGTTGGTGCACTCCGTAGACAACTATGGCGTGAACTTCGCAGTGGAATGGGACTGCGACAAGAAGGCGCAACGATGGACTTGCTACCAGCTCAACTCCATCAACAGCGTGAAGAACTGGAACCGCAAAAACTGGGAAAAGACAGAATGGGGAGGCGACCCGTTCCAAGAGGACACCACCATACCACAGCAATACCGCACCACACTGGCCGACTACAGATCGTCGGGCTACGACCGCGGACACATCTGCCCATCGGCCGACCGCCTCAACTCAAAGGAGGCCAACGAGCAGACCTATTACCTCAGCAACATCCAGCCGCAGAAAAGAGGGTTTAACACGGGAGTGTGGCTGACCATGGAGGGCGCGCTGCGCAACACTTGGAACACCAACAACTACCGCGACGTGCTCTACATCTGCAAGGGCGGAACCATCGACAAGAGCAGCCAGATAGCTGGCTACACCTCGAAGAGTAAGCTCATCGTGCCCAAATACTACTTCACGGCTATCCTCTCGGTAAAGAACGGAAAGTACCACGCACTCGGACTGTGGTTTGAGCACAAGTCGAACGATGACAAAAAGCTCCGCAACTACGCCGTAACCATCGACCGATTGGAGAAGCTTACCGGCATAGATTTCTTCTGCAACCTGCCCGACGCCATCGAGAACGAGGTGGAAGCGAAGATCGACCTCAAATGGTGGGGCTTGTAAAAGGCCATTCGATCGCCCACTCCACATAGGGCAAGAACCAACACAAACAAAGGAGGCAAACACCTGTCGATGGTGTTTGCCTCCTTTGTTTGTGTTGGCCCAATGTCTGACATGCAAGAGCCGACGGCTTGTCTAAGAGCAGGCAATGCCATATATGGCTAAAGCCAATGACTCGTCTGACAGGAGCCAACCGTATGTTTGATAAGCCCAAATCGGTCATTAGATTTCAATTCGTAACCATCCGAAATATGCCGACTTGTTAATTGCAAAAAAACTCGCAAGTGT
>ERZ1031954.280-NODE-280-length-21982-cov-11.336070_pt1 | contig 21982 bp, 15 predicted proteins | sample MGYA00516701_ERZ1031954 | MGnify/ENA primary metagenome ERZ1031954 (study PRJEB33719, sample SAMN04261284) | wastewater metagenome | biome: rural village; feature: human; material: feces | host: Homo sapiens | place: El Salvador | collected 2013-01-07 ...
GCAACGGATGGGGATATGCCAAGAGAAAGCAAAAGCTGAAAGAATACATAAGAGGTTGGGTCGGCTATTATCACCTTGCCAATATGAAGCGTCTCTTGCTTGTAACAGACGAATGGCTAAGGCGTAGAATCCGCATGTGTATATGGAAAGCTTGGAAACTCCCGAAGACAAGAATAAAGAACCTTGTCCGATGTGGCATCAACAAATATGATGCAAGAAGATGGGGGTATGTTAAGGGATATTGGAGGGTCAGTGGCTCACCGATAATGCACCTTGCGGCTTCATCACAGAAACTGCGCCAAGCAGGCTATCCAACGCTGATGGGTTCATATCTCGAATGGCACCCAAAATAGGAACCGCCGTATGCGGAACCGCATGTACGGTGGTGTGAGAGGACGGTAAACACGAAAATAGGAGATAAACACCTATAATTAGTGTTTACCTCCTACTCGATTTTGCTATTGTTGTTACAATCTGAAATTTTAAAGAAAACTACTTTTTTTTGATTATCCTGTTGGAAAATGGGCAAAACGTAAGCTCTGTTTGCGATAACAGTGTGGAACGGTCGCCGTGATGTGTTAAAATGTCATTTTCATTTTTCGTGTTAACCTAAATTAATATGTTTTTAACAGTTGCTTCTTATAATTTGACCTATATTTGCCAAACCATCCTATAATTAAAAAACTAAAAACATTTCAAGCTATGCAGAAGAGATTATTTCTTAGTGTCGTGATGTTCCTTATAGGAATGTTTACGATGGGTGCGTATGCACAAACGCATACCGTATCCGGTCTCGTCAAGGACAAGGAAATGGGTGATCCATTGATTGGAGTTACAGTGTCGGTAAAAGGCACGAAAAACGCCTCTTTGACCGATGTGAACGGCAATTACACAATTCAGGCCGGAGAGAGCGATGTGCTGGTGTTCTCCTATGTCAGCATGAAGACGGTGGAGCAGCAGGTGGGCAACCGCAAGACTATCAATATCACCATGGTGCCAAGCGCTGAAAGCCTCGGTGAGATAGTGGTCACGGCCATGGGCATCAAGCGTCAGTCGGAAACGCTCACTTACTCGGCTCAGACCGTTGGAGGAAAGGACGTAAACGATATCAAGTCCATCAACATGATCAATTCCCTTCAAGGCAAGAGCGCAGGTCTGCAGATTACGCCAAACTCAACGGGAGCAGGTGGCGCATCCAAGATACTCTTCCGCGGCAACAAGTCGATATCTGGCAGCAACCAGCCGCTTATCGTGATAGACGGTGTGCCGACAATGACAAATATCACCACCTCGCAGGTGTCGAGCGACTATGGCGGCGAGCGCGACGGCGGAGATGTCATGTCTACAATCAACCCAGACGACATAGCCTCTATAACCCTTCTCAAGGGAGCTGCCGCGTCTGCCCTCTATGGCGCCGTGGCAGCCAATGGCGCCATAATGATAACCACAAAGTCGGGTAGGGCAGGAAAGGTGGCCATCAACGTGTCGAGCAACACCACGATGGACACGCCAATGGCATTGCCGGAGTTTCAGGATTCCTACGGCGGAGGCAGTGACGGCACGTTCTCATGGGGCGAAAAGCTCTCGAGCAAGGCCAAGAATTACGCCAAGGAGTATCTGCAGACAGGGTTCACCACCAACAACTCAGTGTCGTTGGCAGGCGGTACCGACAATTTCAAGGCTTATTTCTCGTATGGCAACGTCTTTTCGCAGGGTATGACCCCGCAAAACACGTACAGGAGCCATAACCTTGCCTCAAAGGTTGACTTCACCGTGTTGAACACCGTGCATGTGGACTTCTCGGCAAAGTTCAATAACCAGCACGTGAAAAATCAGGCGGCGGCAGGTTACCTCTGGAACCCGCTCACGGGAGCATACCTCTTCCCGCGCGGAGCCGATTGGGGCTACTACAAGGACAACTATGAGGTCTACGACGCCTCTCGCGGCTGCAACATCCAGAATTGGACAAACACCACGCAGCAGCAATACAGCAACCCATACTGGCTCATAAATCGCGCGAGCCCCGTTACAGACCGCAACAGGTATGAGTTCGGAGGCACGGTGAAATGGGACATCACTCCCGACCTGAATGTCCAGGGCCGCATGCGCTACGAGCGCGGCGAGGAACACTTCGTGCACAACGCATACGCCTCGAGCATTGGCAACCTCTACCCAATGGGACGAATGAAAGACAATCGCTACTTTAGCGACCAGCTTTATGGAGACTTGCTCGTGTCGTACACACACACGTTCAACGATTGGATGGTCACTGCCACCGCAGGCACGAGTTTCACCAAGACGAAGACCTCGCACGTGGATCTTTGGGGTGAGGGCAGCCAATACAAGTCGCCTGGCAACGGCAACATCTACTATCCCAACATCTTCACTCCCAACAACTTCTACGGCAACCTGTCAACGCTCGGCTCTGGCGATGCCATGAACACGGAGAAGCGTCTCAACGCCGTGTTCGCGACAGCCCAGATAGGCTACAAGGATGGCGCGTTCCTCGACTTGTCGGCCCGCAACGACTGGTCGTCGGCCCTCTCGTTCACGGAAAGTTGCTCGTTCTTCTACCCGTCGGTGGGTGCCAGCGTGCTGCTCAACAAGTTTGTGGACATGGGCAAGAACGTTGACCTGTTCAAGTTCCGCGCAAGCTATTCCATAGTGGGTAACGACGTGCCAATCTACATGAGCAACCTTCGCTACACTCTTGGCACCTCCGGAGCGATATCTGCTCCCGACAAGGCCCCGTTCCGCACGTTGAAGCCAGAGAAGACCCACTCGTTTGAGGTTGGATTCGATGGCACGTTCTTCCAGAACCGCCTCAACGTAGCGCTCACATATTACAAGACCAACACGAAAAACCAGTTCTTCTCGGTGTCGGCTCCTTATGAGTCGGGACTCCGCAATCGCTATGTCAACGCGGGCAACGTGCAGAACTCAGGATTTGAGTTTAGCGCGGGATGGTACCAGGCGTTCAACGACGACTTCTCCTGGACCACAAACTTCAACATCTCATACAACGATAACACCATCAAGGAGCTTGTGGAAGGCTTGGCAAACGGCCTTACGATAGCGTCGTGGTCGGGCGCCAAGGTAATACTCAAGGAGGGCGGATCGTATGGAGACCTCTACGTGCGCCAGATCAAGCGCGACGACAGCGGAAAGCCAGTGAAAAACGACAATGGAGAGCCAATAGTGCTTGGCGACAGCAACAACGAGATGAAGTATGTGGGCAACATGAACGCCAAGGTCAACTTCGGTTGGTCAAACGCTTTCCACTATAAGGACTTCACGCTGTCGTTGCTCATCGACGGCAAGTTTGGCGGACGCGTTGTCTCCGGCACAGAGGCCGCTCTTGATGGCTGGGGTGTGTCAAAGCGCTCTGGCGATGCACGCGACGCGGGCAAGGTCGTGGTTGACGGTGTGGAGTTTGATCCACAGGCATGGTACACCACCGTTGGCTCTTCCAATTTCAATAGCCCTTACGCCACGGAGTTCTATGTGTATAAAGGCACTAATGTGCGTCTGCGCGAGGTAAGTCTTGGATATACTTTCCGCAACCTTTTCGGCAATGGCAAGAACCTCACGGCGGCTCTCATAGCACGCAATCTCTTCTTCTTCTATAAAGACGCGCCTTGTGATCCAGACGTGTCGATGGGTACTGGCAACGGTGTGCAGGGAATTGACATATTCAACCTGCCGTCTTCAAGAAGCGTGGGCTTGAACCTTAAGCTCAACTTCTGACCTCTACGCGAGTTGCCTCAGTTGAAAACAAGACTTATAACAAAAAGGAAAACCATTATGAAAAAGAGAAATATCATGGTTGCCGCCTCGTTCATGGCGGTCACCGTATTAGGGGGTGGAATGTTAAGCTCCTGCACCGACAATTTCGAGGATCTCAATACCAACAAGACACAAGTGGATCCTAACGACTTGCCGTTCTCGGCACAGTGCGCCGAGCCGATGAACTATTGTTATCCGCCTCACCAAAACATGTTCCAGTTTTGGACAAACCTCACCATAGACCTCTACGGAGGCTATTTTGAGACTCCGCACGGAAACTTCACCAACTGCGACATGGGCGAGAACCGCGGCCATAGCGGTGGAATGTACGAGAACTATTATCTGCATATCTTCAACAACACCCGACGCATAATAGCCTCTTGCGACGCCAAGGGTCAAAAGGGCTTGTCGGGAGTGATGAGAGTGGTGCAGGCTTGCGGCACCATAACCGCCACCGACGCTTACGGGCCATTGGCTTACAGCTCCATACTTGAGGGCAAGAGCGAGGAATACTACGACTTCGACTCTCAGCAGAAGCTCTACGAGCAGATACTCGACGACCTCAGCACTGCCACCACCGACATCGCCGCGATGAGCGCGGAAGACAAGGCCAACCTTGCCACGTTTGACACATGGGGAGGAGGAGACCCGCAAATGTGGGTCCAGATGGCTAATACCTTGAAGCTGCGCGTGGCACTCAGGCTGTCTAAGCGCGAGGCTGAGATGAAGGCCGACGGTTACGACCTGAAGGCTATTGCCACCCAGGCCGCAGCCAACACGCTCGCCGTAAGCGGAAAGGATATCGTGGTGAAAGACCAGTCAAACGAGTTGAAGCGCATGTTCGATTGGCAAGATTGCGGCATGAACGCCAATCTCGTGACCCTGCTCGTGGGCATGAAAGACCCGCGCCTGCCACTCTACATTACCAAGAACTCTGGTGAGATAACCAATGAGAAGGGCGAGGTGACACCGGCTGGCTCCACCTATTGCGGAATACGTTTCGCAAGCGGAATGGCACAGAAGGGTAGTTCTGGCTCTTACGGCTACAAGATGTCGCAGTGGGTTGGCGACTACAACGTGCCTCTGCCAATATTCAAGGCTGCCGAGGCTTACTTCCTGCTCGCCGAGGCCAAGCTGCGCTGGGACATTGGCTCGCAGAGCGTGCAGAGCCTGTATGAGGCCGGCATCCGCCTGTCCATCAAGAATGAGCTCGCGTATAAGGGTTCTTTCGCCGGCGTGACGAGCATTGGCGACGATGAGATAGACGCTTACGTCAACGGCACGTCTCATCAGGCCGACTATGTGGACCCAGGCAACAGCAAGAACAACTGCGCGGCAGTGAACCTTCTTGGCGTGAAATGGGACAACACGGCTTCCAAGGAAGACCAGCTGGCACGCATACAGACACAGAAGTATATCGCTCTCTTCCCACTCTCAAATGAGGCTTGGGCTGAGCAGCGTCGCACGGGTTATCCACACTTCTTCGTGGCGCTCGTGAACAAGAGCAACGGAGCCGTGGACACCGAGGAAGGCGTGCGCCGCGTTATCTACAGCAGCAATGCATACGACACCAACGCCAAGGGCATTGAGGGCGGACTGAAGCTCCTCGACCAGGAAAACACAAGCAAGAAAGGCATTTCGGGCGACAAGGGCGGCACCCACGTGTGGTGGGACAACGCCGACAAGGGAAACTTTTAGCATGGCAGCTAAGACGTTTTGACCGCATAGCCTGTAACTTTTTTTAGACTATCGCTGTCCACTAAAAGTTTCAGACCGAGATAAGGCCAGGGCTGGATTCCATCACCGAGGAATCCAGCCCTGCTTGGTTATGCTCAGGAAACTTAATCACCGCAGCATTCTTTCTCCGCTCATCTTCCCCTGCCAGTGGTTTATGATATATACTTGTATGTCCATAAAGTGAGAATCAAGAACATTTAGCCGAGAAATTGACAAAATCGGGCTGTTTTTCTTTATTTAACCACCAAATTGAGCGAAATATCAGAGAAAAATCATAGATTTGCATCTAAATACAATTTGTAAACAATGGAAGAACGGAAACTTAACAGGATAAAGGTTGTTCTTGTTGAAAAGGACAAAACTGGTAAGTGACTCGCAGAAGAATTGAATGTTGGAACGACAACGGTAAGTCGCTGGTGTCAAAATATCACACAGCCCGACATTTATACTCTTGATGCAATAGCCAAACTTTTGAAAGTTGATGTCTCCGAATTGTTAAACCCTACATTGCTATAAATATGGAGGATAGAGAACTTTTACTGAAAGGTTCATCAGAGTTCGACCGTCTCGCCTTTACTGTATTGGCTATCGAGGCTTCAGCACAGAAAATGGGAATATCGCCATCAGAAATGAGAAGGCGGTTGGATAAGGTGGGGCTAATCAAGGGTCTCATACAGGATTGCTACGACACATTGCATACAGAAAGCCGTGAAGCAGTGGCAAATGAAGTTGTAGAGGCTCTTAAAAATTGGGAAAGAGAAGAATAATGGAAAAGCAAACAATGTATCATGGCTCAAATGTAATCGTTGAGCAGCCGCTGGTAAGCATCGGCAGGAAAGACTTGGACTTCGGTCCTGGTTTCTATCTTACGCCATTGTTTGAGCAAGCCTCCAAATGGGCAGTTCGTATAAAGACTGTCAGACGATCCGAGCAAGCAATAGTGAATGCCTATGAGTTCACTCAACCGCAAGACTGCAAGATAAAACGGTTTGATGCTTACGATAAGGAATGGCTTGATTTCATTGTTGACAGCAGAAAAGGAAAGCAACCCTGGATTGGTTTTGACATTGTTGAAGGTGGTGTAGCGGACGATCGTGTCATTGATGCAGTTGAAGCCTATATCAATGGCTATGCGGATGTGGAGCATACTCTTCGCCAGTTGGTTTACCACAAGCCCAACTGCCAAATCTGCATATTGAACCAAGAGATTGTGGATAAGTGTTTGCAGTTCAAATCATACGAAAGGGTATAATCATGTTGGACTTCTTACTGTGGAATAAAATAGCTCGTATCATAAAACAGCTGGCCGATACGCTACATGTATCTACAGACAGGGCATTGCAGATATTCTATGATTCTGATATTTGCGGTATGTTGCATGAGAAAGGACTTGGCTTACATTTGATGAGCGATACGTATATTGTTAACGACCTGATAGAGGAGCTAAGGAATAAGCAATAATAAGATAAAGTACAATTATTGAAGGTGGAAGGACGTGGAAATCGTATAAACACCAACAATCCCCATATTGAAATGTAAAATATTATTGCCGGAAATTAACACTTGGGAACGGGCGAATCCAGAGCGGAGCAACCGCGCTGAACCGTCTCTTGACAACATCGTAAGTGGGTTTCCGACCATGTTTTTCAAAAAGCGTATGCTGGTTTGGGCATGGAGGGCTGGCTATTGAGCCACCATGCCCAAACTGTGGTTTTAGAGAGGACTTAAAGCGTAATGTTAGCGCCCTTTGCTGCGTTGACGGACAGTAAACTTATAGGTTTCGTTCAATCACATAGTCGAGATAAGCCTTCAGACTGTCTTTCACTGGGCCGTCTTCAACTTCCTTGTCGAGCAAGACCATGGACGAGGCATGAAGCTCCCACATCTTCTTCTCAGCATAATCAATGCCACCGTTAACCTTGGTGAAATTGACCAAGCGGGCTATCTCGTCTTTTGAAACCGTGCCATCCTTGACCTTATAGGCAATCTCGGTCATCTCCTTGTCGTGAGTGCTGTTTAGAGCGTAAAGCGCGGGCAAGGTGAGCTTGCCCTCAGCCATGTCGTTGCCTGTGGGCTTGCCAATCTCCGACTGGTCGTAATAGTCGAAGATGTCGTCACGAATCTGGAATATCACGCCCAGGTTGCTGCCGAACTGCTTGGCATACTCCACTTCCTCCTCCTTGGCACCGCCGCTCAAGGCACCCATGGCCGCGCAAGCCTCAAACAAGGCCGCGGTCTTCTGCCTTATCACCTGGTAGTAGGCTTCCTCGGAGAAATCCTTTGAATGGACGTTCTGCAACTGCAGTATCTCACCGTTTGAAAGCGTGCGGCCAAGTTCGGCAAGATAGCGCACTATGACCTCGTTGTGAGTGTAACTGATGTGGAGCAATGCCGTGGATAGGATATAGTCGCCCACGAGCACGGCGACCTTGTTGCCATACACCTCATTCACGCTGGCCTGACCGCGTCGCTCCTCGCTTTCGTCCACCACGTCGTCGTGAACCAATGAAGCGGTGTGCAGAAGCTCAAGGCCTACGGCAGCATGCTGTGTGACATCGGTGATGCCACCGTTGCATTTCGCCATCAAGAGGATAAGCATGGGACGCATGCGCTTGCCGGCACGCTGACGGATATGGCTTAGTGCCTGTGACAGTAAACCATCAGAATGGGACAAGCTACGGTCGAACAAATCCTTAAAATCGTTCAACTCCGAGGCGATTGGTTGCCGAATTAATGAGATATAATCCATCAGAAAGTGATATTTACGACAAAATTAGTTATTTTAATTGACATAGTGGAGCCACAGTGGCAACTTTTTCGTAATTTTACACAAAAATAGAAGACACATACATTTTTGACAACTACATTATCATGGGCAAACTCTTTCTGCTTGACGCATACGCCATAATATTCCGTTCTTATTACGCTTTTCTGAAACGTCCCACCATCAACTCCAAGGGGCTCAACACGTCGCCGGTGTTGGGATTCTGCAATACGCTGAAAGAAATACTCGACAAGGAAAGCCCCGATTACCTCGGTGTGGCTTTCGACAAGGGAAAGACGTTCCGCCACGAGGCTTTCCCGCCTTACAAGGCCCAACGGCAAGAGACACCAGAGGACATAAAACTCTCGGTGCCTATCATACAAGACGTTCTGAGAGCTATGGACATACCCATCCTCATTGCCGAGGGATTTGAGGCCGACGACGTGATTGGCACGCTCGCCACGCAAGCCGGGAAAGCCGGCGTGGAGACTTACATGCTCACGCCCGACAAGGACTACGGACAGCTTATCCGGAAAAACGTGTTCATGTTCCGGCCACGGCACGGCGGTGGTTACGACAAGATTGGCGAGCACGACATTGAGGAAAAATATGGAATACCAGATGCGGCCAGCGTGATAGACCTGCTCGCGCTAATGGGCGACTCTGCCGACAACTACCCCGGATGTCCTGGGGTAGGCGAGAAAACGGCGGCGAAACTCATAAACCAGTTTGGCTCCATCGATAACCTGCTGGCACACACCGACGAGATAAAAGGCAAGCTAAGGGAAAAGGTGGAGAACGCGAAGGAAGACATCAAGATGTCGAAGTTTCTCGCCACCATCAGGACCGACGTGCCAATACAGCTTGACCTCGACAAGCTTAAAGTGTCGGAGCCTGACGCCAACAAGCTTCGCGAAATATTCAGCAACCTTGAGTTCAAGCGCTTCACCGAGCGATTTCTTGGCAAGCAGGAAGTAAAGGTTCCGCAACAACCCGACCTTTTCAGTAATGGCGTCATTGCGCGCAACAACGCAAATACGCAACCCGTCAACAATGCGACGCCTCGACAAGGCAATGACGAAAGCGCGATTGTCTCGGCGCAACTCTCCAGCATCAACACCGTTGAGCACGACTATCAGCTGATAAGCACCAAGGAAGAGGCAAGGCTGCTGTGCGGCAAACTGATGGAAAGCCCATTCATAAGCCTCGACACGGAGACAAACTCTACCAACGCGATAGATGCTGAACTGGTGGGGTTGAGCTTCTCCGTAAAGGAACACGAGGCTTACTACGTGGCCATTCCTGCCGTGAGGGATGAGGCGCAAGAGATGGTAGACATATTCAAGCCTCTCTACGAGAACGCCAACAGCCTGAAGATTGGCCAGAACATAAAATACGACTATGAGGTGCTGCGCAACTATGGCGTGGACATTCAAGGCAAGATGTTCGACACGATGCTCGCCCACTATGTATGGCAGCCGGAACTGCGCCACAACATGGACTACATGGCGGAGACATTGCTCGGCTATCAGACAGTGCGCATTGAAGAGCTGATAGGGCCAAAGGGCAAGAACCAGAAAAACATGCGCGACCTCAAACCTGAGGAGGTGTACGAGTACGCGGCCGAGGACGCTGACATCACGCTTCAGCTCAGAAACGTGCTGGAGAAAAAGCTCGACGAGGTAAACGCCCGAAGGCTTTTCGAGGACATTGAGATGCCATTGGTGAAGGTTCTCGCCGACATGGAGATAAACGGCGTGCGGCTCGACACCGAACAGCTGAAGGAGACGCAAAAGGTGTTTACCGAAAGGATGAACCAATACGAGCGTCATGCCTTCGAGGAAGCGGGGCAAGAGTTCAACATTTCATCGCCGAGGCAGGTTGGCGAAATCTTGTTCGGCAAGATGCAATTGGTGGACAAGCCCAAGAAGACCAAGACCGGACAGTATGTCACCTCAGAGGAGGTGCTGCAACAGTTGAGTGGCAAGGCGCCTATCGTGGACGACATACTCAACTATCGTGGCATGAAGAAGCTTCTCGGCACTTACGTGGAGGCCCTGCCAAAGCTTATCGACAAGAAAGACCAGCACATTCACACGTCGTTCAACCAGGCCATCACCGCCACGGGACGACTGTCGAGCAGTGACCCTAACCTGCAAAACATTCCGGTGCGCGACGACGACGGCAAGGAGATAAGAAAATGCTTCATTGCCGACAAGGGATGCAAATGGTTCTCAGCCGACTATTCACAGATAGAGCTCCGAATAATGGCTCACCTCTCTGGCGACGAGAACATGATAGAGGCCTTCCGTGAGGGGTTCGACATCCACCGCGCCACGGCTTCCAAGATATGGAAGGAGCCCATGCAAGACGTGAGCGACGCTCAGCGCAAGAAGGCCAAGCAAGCCAACTTCGGCATAATATATGGCATCACGGCCTTCGGACTGGCTCAGCGAATGGACATAAGCAACAAGGAGGCCAGGCAACTTATCGACGACTATTTCCACACGTTCCCAAAGGTGCGTCAATACATGGAGCAGGCCAAAGACAGCACGAGGGAGAAAGGCTATGCCGAGACCATGTTTGGCCGCCGCAGATACCTGCCCGACATCAAGTCGGGCAACAACACCGTGCGCGGCTTCGCTGAGCGCAACGCCATCAACGCGCCAATACAAGGCTCCGAGGCCGACATCATCAAGATTGCCATGATACGTATATGGAAACGTTTCAAGGCCGAGAACCTCCGCTCGAAGATGATTCTCCAAGTACACGACGAGCTAAACTTCTCCGTATATCCCGACGAAGAGAAGAAAGTGGAGGAGATCGTGATGCAAGAGATGCAGAATGCTGCCAACCTCAACGTGCCGCTCACGGCTGATTCAGGCTGGGGCGACAACTGGCTCGAAGCGCATTGACGGTTGGCCCACATACGTGGGCAACATGGTTCACGTACGCGGGCAAGCATGACCACATCGAAATCGCGATGAAATTAAGCCAAAAACTTTTTGGCATTAGACTTGGAGCGTGCTTGATTTTTACATACCTTTGCATTTAATTAATCACCTATTAAAAAAAACACAGTATGAAAAAGTTATTCCTAATGGCCTTAATGGTATTCATCGCAACCACGGCATCGTTCGCCCAATGGAGTGTCGGCTCGATCACCGTGCAGCCCAAGATCGGAATCAACGGCGCCAACATCACTGATGCCGACAACTCCGACAGTCGCATTGGACTCGTCTTGGGCGGGGAATTTGAATACAGGGTCTCACCCATTTTCAGCCTGTCAGCCGGCGCGCTCTATTCCATGCAAGGATGCAAGGGCACGGCGGAAGACGATGATGGTAACACAGGAGACGTGAGCTTGAAACTCGACTATATCAATGTTCCAATCCTTGCCAACGTGTACGTTGTCAAGGGCCTTGCCATCAAGCTCGGCATCCAGCCCGGCTTCAACGTCAGGCACAAGGCCTCGGCTACGGTAAGCGGCGTGAACGTTACCACCAACCTCCCAGGCATCAAGAGCGTCGACTTCAGCATCCCCATCGGCGTATCCTACGAGTTCAACCGCTTTGTGATAGACGGTCGCTACAACCTTGGGGTTACCAAACTCATAGACGGGGCCGACTCCAAGCACAGCGTGTTCCAGTTCACCTTCGGCTATAAGTTTGCCCTTTAGCCTGAGGAGTTAAAGAAGACAACAAATACAACGAAAAACAGAGGGGGCCACTCCCCACGCATACCCATTTAAGGCTTGGAGGACTGAACATATTGTCAATAACGCGCTTGCGTTAAAATGGGTCTATGTTGAATCGTGTGGGTGTTTTAGCTTCACATGTTTTATTTCGCACGGATTTTAAGATAAGAAAAGGTGTAGCTTTCGCCAATTACACGTATGGTGTGACTTGCAGGGGCGGGCCCTGTGCCCGTCCGCAACCATAATGGCTCGATGCTTTAGATTTGCCTATGCGTCCGCATTGGTTGCGGACGGGCACAGGGCCCGCCCCTGCAAAGCATTTTTTAATCCGTGTGGAAAAAAGCTTTAATTCATGTGAGAAATCCGCAAGGAATAATTTTTACCCACACGAAACAAAATAGAGCCGTTGAAATAGAATAAGATGTTTGGCGTTATGAAGGAAATAAAAGAATATGAGGATAGCTTGAAAGCATATCGCGACGTGAAAAACTCCATCGACACGGCTTTGGAGAAAGGCAGAGCGGAGGGACGTGCGGAAGTTGCGAGAACTATGCTGGAGCGTGGAATGGATGTGAAAACAATTGCAGAATTGTCTGGCTTGACGGAAGCTGAAATAGAGAGGCTGTCTGTGAGATGAGAAACGCGTTAAGCAACGTGTGTATTTCGTCTTGCATATAAGATTGAAAACATGAACCGAGGCTACAAGGAAAAGTAGCCCCGGTTTTTTGTTGCCGCATCACATTTTGGGTGTTTTGTAAAAAATCATGCTGTTTTAAGTTTTAGCGTACAGCAATAATTTTATTATTAGCCTGCTAAAGATGCACTTCCTTCCATTAGTGTATTGAATAGTTCCTCGCTGTTGACCTCGATGCGAGCAGACGGGAACAATGTGGCTTCTGCCAATTGAGACTTACGCTCAAGCAACTTGTCAAGCGTTTGGTCGAAAGTAGTGATGCCATCTGAAACGGCTATAGGATAATAGACGTAGACGTCTTTATCCTGGCCAATTCTGTACGCGCGATCTGTCGCTTGATTTTCCTTGGCTGGATTCCAATGGCGGGAATAATGGATAACATGGTTCGCCCCCGTCACATTCAAGCCCATGCCAGCTGCGATAGGTGACATAATGATAACATTAAATCCATTTTTGTCCTGGAAATCGTCAATGGCTTGCTGTCGAGACATTTTCCCGTTTCCGAACAAGCAGGTTGCAGTTGTCGGCGAATCTCCATTGATGATGTGCGCATTAATCTGATAGTGCAACCTCAAAATACGTTTAAGGATGGATTGTGTGTCCCGTCGTTCCGCGAAGATGATTACTTTCTCCTTTTTCTGTTTGATGTCATCCAAAATAGGCATTATTGCCTGCAACTTAGCGGATGAATCAATAAGTTCATCGACTGAGTGTGTATCAATGTCGCCTGTCCCCAAATAAGGATGGTCTGAAATTTCACGCAGACGTTGGATGCACATTAGCATATACCCCTTTGGTGGCTCGGCACTGTCGCGGTCTTGGACAGCCTGTCTGACAATTTCATCGTAACGGTCCCTTTGAATTTTCGGCATCTTATATTCAAGACGTTTAATGTGCTTTTCGGGAAGTTCCTTTGCCACATCGTTTTTAAGACGCCTGAGAAAATACTGTCCCATTACCTTTCTTACTTCGTTTCCTAATTCGATGATATCTGTATCGGTATCTTTCAAAGGAGACTGATATTTTTTAGCAAACTCTTTGCAATTGCCTAAGAGTCCGGGTGCGCAAAAGTCCATAATGCACCACAGGTCAACTATCGTGTTTTCTACAGGGGTGCCTGTCATTGCTATCTTGAAGTCAGCCTTTAATGCCTTGACAGCATTGGTCACCAACGTACCAGGCGTTTTGATCTTCTGAGCCTCGTCCAATGCAACAATAGCAAAGTTTGTCGCACAAAAACTAAATTGATAGGACCTTATCGTTTCGTAATTAGTGAGGATGATATGATGATGCTGCAAGAACTGGATGAAATTACGGTCTACACCCTTGGTAAAGTGCTTGGCTACCTTAGACGTTACAATTCGCACAGGTATTCTTGGCTTATCGAAAAATTTCACGTATTCATTCTCCCAGTTCTCAAGTAACGAGACTGGAGCAACAATTAGGTATGGCATGTCGTGATTCAAGTCATTCTTGTCATACCAGTCAATAAGTGATAGAAATTGCAACGTCTTCCCGAGCCCCATATCATCGGCCAGCAGGCAGCCTTTCGCTTTTTCCTCCACAAGATGTTGCAGCCAAGCAATGCCCTCTATCTGATGAGGCTTTAGAACTATGCCTTCTTTTAATCCCGTAATCGGATGGAAGACATATTTCTCGTTCTCCTTTGGCTTTGAGAAATCTACCTTGTAGCCAAGTTCCTCAGTGTTTTCTTCCACGATGAGAACCTTTCTCTCATCTTTCTCGCACTTTCTGGCAAACGTTTCTCTTGCATTCTTGATTATGGATAAAGCATCGTCGATGTTTAGCGTTACATTCTTATATGTGACAGCTGCATTCCCAACAACGATGGCAAGTCGTGTCTTGTTCTCAAAGACGTCAACTTCTGCTTCATCCTTAAAAGATATCTTGGTCGTTCCGTTTACTCTATCCTCAATTTCATAAGTCGGGGTTATCCATGTTGACTTGTAAGGAGAAATGAAGGGGTAAACCTTTGGCTTATACAAGCCTATCTCTATTACTCGGTCGCTATAAAACTCTGACAAGTCACAATGCTCTGGATCCAAATATAAAGCTGGGTTGTCAACCAAGTCCTTAAGTTTCTCTGCACTGACGTTTCTATAGTTGTTTCGGATTTTACGTATGACTTTCTGCTTGTCATCATCCAATACAACCCTTACACGACTATTGTCATCATCAGTTAGAGCTATGTTGTCGGGAACCTCAGTCCTTGATTCCAAATATCTGTCAAACTGATAAGACAAGGGAGACTCAATCGTGGGTACTATTTCGTACTTATCATCTCCGAGCCTGTCAATTTCCACCTTCAACTTTGAGGGAACTAAAACCTGTTCCTTCTGAAGATATTTGTCAAGGATAGCACGCGCTTGTAGTGACAATTCCTTCAGCTGGCTGAATGCTATTAGATTACCATTAAACGATTTGCTTTCAAAAGGCAATGAGTTGTACTCGTCTATAGCATCAACAAGAGCAAATTGTTCTTGACGAAGTAAAAACTTTTTCTTTGCAGTGTCTATTATGGCACCAGCACGGGTAACTTTGTATCTGCGTCCCAACTTTGACTCACGATAAGAGATGTCATAACGAAAGCCTTTATCTTTTAGAAGACCGTGAGACTGAATATAGATAGCGTAAGGATACTGTTCAGGAAGCCCCAAGGCATGGCGCTCGTAGGTGGTAAGTTGATACACTGCGTGCCATGACACATTGCATGCGTAACCTTCAATAACAGCTGACCCATTGTCGATGAATTCTTGAAGCAGCTCAAAATACACACATGCTTCTTCATCTTGTTTCCATTGCTGAAAGTCAAGATCTTTCCCATCCTTATTGAATGTGAATGACAGATAATCTGATGTTGCTGAATAGCTGATCATAGCATTCCATGATTTCTAAACCATTGTGTTAATGTTTTTTCCCAATCTGACAGATGAGGCAATTTGCCTTCGTCTTTATCTATCATGAACGACTGTATTGTTGGTAGATGTGGTCTCTTCAATTGATAAAAATACAACGGGTTTTTAATCTTTTCTCTGTATATGTAAATACTTCCACTTCCACTTTCAGAGAATTCTATAAAGTAATATTTGTCAATGGACATACCGAGAGCAGAAATGGCGGAGTCTACTTTGTCATTGAGGACTATTACTTTTCTTTCTACCAGTTTAGAAATTCTTGAATCTTGCAGCAGCATAGATTTTGTTCGTGGTGTAGAATATATGTCTAAGTCACTGATCATGTCTGTATGATTAAGCCAAAATTTCTTTCTTCGAGGATCTTGTACACATTTCTCAAAGAAGATAGATATGAATTTTCTCTTAATCCACTGTTCAAGAATCTGTCGAGCTTGCTCAAGATTGTCTTGCTCTTCACTGGTTCCAATCGATAATTTCCAGTGGTATTTTTCTGATGGGTCACCTATCTCGCTAACCGCCAAGGTTTTAATGATTTCTTTCTCCTTTTCTCTTGCATTCTTGCTATCATTTAAGATGATAGCAGGAAGCAAGCGCTTGGCTGTTGGTGCATAATTGTGCTCTCTGAGAATTCGCTCCATCATGTCAAGTTTAGCCAAGGCATCCTTCTCAAAATAGGCAACAATGACACGCGAATAGAATTGCATATCGAGTCGGTCTTTGGACATGCCAAAAACTAAGGAAGATATATTGTTCAAGGAGCATGCTGTTTTCTGCCCTTTATCTTTTTGTCTTAGGGTCAAACCTAACAACTCTGGTCCTTCCGGCGAGAGGAACCTCATGTTGTTCTTCAATATCAGATATTTATCACGTTTCCCCTTATAAGCCTTAAGATGTTTGCGAATAAGTTCCAATACAAGTTCCATGACATTATCCGCTGTATCATCCCAGTTGGATAGAGTATAATAGAGCAATCCATTGAAAAAACGGTCTCTCCAGCGTTGGTCAAACAACGACACCAATGCCTTTATCATGGGCACTGTTTTGATATGATACATCGAGTACGTCAGCATTCTTAACTCACGTGAAGAGAAATCCGCCCTTAAAGGAGTTTTATAGAGTCTGCTAAAGCGCGCGTAAACTTGCTCCGATTCTAACTTATCAGGAATAGTCTCATCCTTGACCACGCAGCTGTTAGCTATATGCTCAAGATCCAGGATGCATTTCTCCCAGGCTTTCTTTTCCGAGACGTTGAGTAGCAATTCTGCAGCAAGCGTATAGTCACTTGCTGAAAATTTGAACCCTAATATGTTTGACAACTGGCTGTTACTCATGCCTGTTCTTTGCTATTTCCTCAAGCCTCTCCTCTGCATTGGTTCTTATCCTGAACTCAACGCGCCGCGAGAGTTTATGGTCTTCTGTGCCGTTTCTTGTAATGATATGAGATGATGACAGACCGTTTGCCGTAATACGCTGCATGGCCCATCTCTGCTCATTCTTAGGCAGGAGAGTTAAACAATATTGCAATACTGACCGTGTTCTATCCTGAGATAGTTTCATATTGTAAAAGTAGTCACCCGATGTATCCGTATGTCCCTCAATTCGGATTTCCTCTATGTTTTTCTTATATTTTGGCTGATTGATAAGCGCAATATACCTTGGGAAGAAGTCGTTAAGAATAGCCTGGAACTTGGGCTTCAGATTGTCCTTGTTGAAATCAAATAGAGTTGTGGGTTCCTGGAACCTTACGCTCAGTTCTGTCGAGTCAACGACGGCATTCCAAACCTTCAAGCTGTCCTTGAATTCTTTCTTAAGATCAATATACAACTGTGTTTTCACCTGATTGTACTCTTTGGTGATCATCGCCTCGCGATCCGACTGTTTCTGAACTTTTAGCATGGTTGCCGTGAGAAGCAAGACAAAGATAAAAAGCAAACCCGCCATCAAGTCTCCAATTGACATTGCAAAGGAATTCTCGTTTTCCTCGTTTTCTCTTAGCTGTTTTCTCATTTCAATCTCATCTTTAACTTGTCTACACCGTCTGTCAATTCCTCTGCCGACTCATTCAAGGCTTCGGCAATATTCTGCAATCCCTTGGTTGACTTGTCCAAAGCGTTGGAGTAAACACCCAAAGCATCGCCTGTACTCTTGCTCAACGTAGTGCTGTAATCCTGCAGGCCCTTTGATATTTCAGCAAAGATATCCTTTAAGCCTTTCTGGATGATAGCGTATTGCTGCGTATATTCAGTGATAAGTTGTTGGGTAGTTTTCAAGGTAGCATTGATGTTGTCAACCGTACCTTGGTTGGCATTTTGAACTTCCTTATACTTCTCCATGCTTTCTTTCTGCTGGTCAATGAGCGTATCGGATATATCTTTCATGGTTGCGGACATCTCCTTGACGTTGTTGGCTGATTCGTCAAGGTTCTCGCCAATCTTCTGAACCCTGACTAAGGTATGTGCTGTCTCAACATTAGCCTGTTTCATTCTGTTGATGCTGGTCTCAAACGAGTTGAGCAAGTTGGCAATCTCTCTGGTCGATTTACCTTGGTTATCTATCAGACCGTTCTGTTGCTCATTCAGCTTAGTCATTGTCGCCTGAATTACATTCATAACCTCATTGAGTCTTGCGTTCATGCTGGCAGACATCTCTTCATTAGCTGACTTTGATTTTTCTACCATTTCTGTTTGCTGGGACTCTACTGCGGTCTGCAACTGCCCAATGATATCCTTGATATTGGCAAAACTGTTGTTTACGCTCTCCGCCATCATCTGCATGGTCTGAGGAATTCCATTGAGGACATCGCTTGATTTAGTCAGATTGTCAGCCAACGTCTCCATCTGCTTTAGGGTATCCGTAGAGATACTGTCCTTGAATTCTGTTGTCATCTGTTGCATTGATGTTTTAAGCTCTCCTACTACAGACGTTACCATATCAGTAGCAGGCGTCTGAATGCCAAATGAGAGTGCATCAAGCTTATCGTTGAAGACCTTATGGGTGTTTTCCAAATCTCTGATAATTGGGACAATTGATGTGTCCATTGTCTTGCCCAATGAGGCGTTCAATTCATTAGACAAGTCTGTCGTGAACGACTCAAGAGCTTGGGACTGCTTTTCTGATTCCTCATAGAGGTTCTGAAGCATATCACCAGGCTTTATGCTATTGCCCTCTTCGTCATAGCCGATGATGGCGTCCATAACATTCTTCTGATAGTCCTCATTTTGCTTTTTCAGATCAGACAGACCTTCAAAATAGGCTTTCTGTTGCTTCTCACTCGAGTCATGAATAGCTTGCAGCCTGTCCATCATGGCATTCTGTTGTCGGACATTCTCCATTCTCAGCAATTCCAACTCTGAGATATAATACTTGTCATCCAATATCTTGCTCCATCTGGCAGTTATGATGTCAAGGTTATTATATATCTTCTTCTGTTGCCAGATATAGATGGAAGAAAAACCCATTCCTAATACAGATGTTATAAATGCTGTACCCATACCGCTAAGCAAAATCTTAATGCTTCCCATGATGGCCTCCGAAGTATCACTGTTGAACGAAGTAACACTCATGGTCAAACCTATAAAGGTACCTAACACACCCAAACCTGAAATGAGACCTGGGGCAGAACTTATAGCTTTCAGGTTTACGCCAATAACTCGTGCAATGTTCCGTATATAATAAAAATCTTCGGCATGTGAGGTCGTCTTCTTCTGTCTGTCACCAAGCGTAAACATCGTTTCTTGATAGTCATCGTTGATTTCCTTCATGCCCACATATTGACTCTCAATGTCTTGGGCTTCATTACATTTATCCCATGCGTTGATAAACTTTTCCAGCTTCATCAGTGGGAGATAATATTTAAATGCTATCAATACGATAACGGCACAACATACTACTGTAAGAATGTTCATCCACATACTCAATTCTTTTAATGTCTTATTTTACTATAAAAGGACTATTGTCTGCTTATTTTTTATTTATTTGCAAAGATAACAAGTTTTGTATGAAACCAGTTCTATCTTCCAACAAAATCTAAAAGGAAATGAAAATTAATTTCACCCATCACTTATCGACTTAATTTGCTGGATAGAATCTAAAATAAAATGGATGGAGTTGCGTTATTTATTATAGATAGCGCAACTTTTTAATAACCCTAAAAAATTACAGATATGTCAAAGATAAAAATTCCAGGCGTTTCGTTCTCCTTAAATCGAGCTTTAGGTATTACGCAAGTGAAACAAAAGTTTGCGCGTGAGACAGGTATTCCGACTTCAAAGGCTGGGTTGGAAAGAAAAATCGGTAGAATGATATTAAAATCTATATTCGGAAAGAAGTAGATGAGTAATAACAATAATAGACAGTTGGGAGAAGCTCCTTGGCTTCATGTAATTATTTCCACAGGACTTGGGACTGGTTTTGTACCAAAAGCCCCAGGTACGGCAGGGGCTTTCCTGGCACTGCTGATTTGGATAGGGCTTTATTTTGTCCTTTCTCCGATGGGCTTGCTTGTGGCAACCATTTTGTTGGTAATTGGTTCTTTGCTGATAGGGGTTTGGACGGACAATGTTATGGAGCGATATTGGGGAGAAGACCCAAGGGCTGTCGTCATTGATGAGTTCTTTGGAACATGGGTGACAGGATTAGCAGCTGTTTATGTGGATGGTCCTGCTTATATTCCTATCTCCCTTGCAACAATTGGTTTTGTGCTATTCCGCATCATAGATATAACCAAGCCATTGGGGTGCCGATGGATAGACAGGAACATTCATGGCGGTTGGGGCTGTATGTTGGATGATGCATTAGCAGGTTTCTATGCCTTGGTTATCACTTTGCTGATTCGCTATTTCCATCTTGTAGAACATGTATATGAACTTGTATGGTAGAAGACTGAAATGCATTGACTTTGTATTATCTATAGGACAAAACACTGTTTACGGTGGAGGCTATTGAGACACTCAAGAGAAACCTAAAAACACACCAAAAACATGAACCGAGGCTACTTGTAAAAGTGGGCTCGGTTTTTGGTTTACATTTCAGGCAAGGCTTAGTTTGTAAAAAAAGATGATAAACCGTGTGAGTTTATAAAATTTTATACTTACTCAAATTTCGGATTTAGAATTCAAGCCTCAGCCTTATTAATACATGAAAAGCACCATGGCATGAACATGAAATTGTAAAATATTATTGCCAAAATTTAACACTTGGAAACAGGGGCAAATAGAGCGGAAAAAGGGTAGCCTTTCGCCCCTTGGCAACACCATCAGCAAGTTTTCGGCCAAAAATTTTTGCCGTTACGGCGTTATCGCGTCGCGATTGCACCGTAACGGCACTGCGATTACAGTGTAACGGCACTGCGATTACGGTGTAACGGCAACGCGATTACGGTGTAACGGCGACGCTGTTTGGCCGTTTTTGTGATGCTCTAAAACGGCTAAAGATGCAATGTGTTGATATTCAGTGACTTATCAAAACAACCCATGATTGCGTTATTTACAACCAAGAGACTGCTTGATTGAAAAAAAACGATTCTCAGACGACCATTTGTAAAACATTTTGATATGCATTGTATGCTACTTTAATGAGGGCGTATCTCGAATGGCATTCAAAATAGGAACCGCCGTATGCGGAACGGCACGTACGGTGGTGTGAGAGGTCGGTAAATTCTGTCTGCTGTTTGTCAAGATTTGTGTGTAATCGTTTGCACGTAATTAATCATTCTTTTTTGCATAATATTTCCCCAGAGATATATACATAATGTGTAAATTTGCATGAGTAAGCTAACAGAACTTAGATATAGACATTTTCATCACTAACTAAAAATTAATAACTAGTCAATCTTATGAAAAGATTTACTACAAGGCTATGGGCAGTCCTTATGCTCATGTTGGTCTCCTTGCAGACGATGGCCACCGATGTATTTACATCGAATCGTACTGACTTCCGAGACGAAAGTATCTATTTCATGATCACCACCCGTTTCTACGATGGTGATCCAAGTAACAACGTGCTCTGCTGGGATAACCAGGAAGCACAGAAGAGTACCAAGGACCCTTGTTGGCGAGGTGACTTCCAGGGTGTTATCGACAAGCTCGACTACATCAAGGCGTTAGGTTTCACTGCCATCTGGATTACTCCTGTCGTACAGAATGCATCCGGTTATGACTACCACGGCTATCATGCTTCGGATTTCTCCAAGGTAGATTGCCGTTATCAGAGCGGTGACGGCAAAAAGAGCGGTGACGTGATGTTCCAGGAACTCATCGACAAGGCTCACAAAAAGGGTATCAAGATTATCCTCGATATCGTGCTCAACCACACTGGTAACTTCGGTGAGGAGCATTTTTGCAAGGAGTTCGACCGTGATACTCGTCTTC
>ERZ1031954.282-NODE-282-length-21801-cov-7.607054_pt1 | contig 21801 bp, 19 predicted proteins | sample MGYA00516701_ERZ1031954 | MGnify/ENA primary metagenome ERZ1031954 (study PRJEB33719, sample SAMN04261284) | wastewater metagenome | biome: rural village; feature: human; material: feces | host: Homo sapiens | place: El Salvador | collected 2013-01-07 ...
CCCCAAGCAGGCAGGCTCACCCCTGTCTGCTTTTTTATTGACGGCTTCGACGGATGATGGTAAATTGATATTAGGAATTATGAGCAAAGTGAGCTGCGCCTATGGTTCATCATATCAACCCGCTGATACGCCGGCTTGTGGTCGTCTTTTAGTCATAGCCAATAGGCATAATAAGGTGCAAATGCATGAATAGAGTAGAATTTAAAAAGCTATGCTCGGAGTGCTTTATAAGGCATGGTTTTAAAGAGCAAAATGGCCGGTTCTATCGCCACGGACCGTCGGACATTTTCTGCGCTGCCGAAATGCAGCGGTCGGACTACTCCGAGGCGTACTATATTAATTTCAGCTTTCTGACGAAAAGTGAGTGCGCCGCCGCAATTGAGCCGTACTTCTTCAGGCGTGTAAAAGTAAAATCGGTCAGCATGCACAGCTCAATCGGGCTGCGGCTTATGACCGACATGATAATTATTGCCGACTACACGCCCGAGGAAATACTGAACTATCTAAACGCCGCTTTCGACGAATGGATTATGCCGACGCTGACAAAAGGTGCGGGTTTTGTCCTTAGGCACAAAGGGGATTTCATTTTTCCGCACATAGACCCCTCGTTGACCGATTTACCGCATTTAAAAATGATAATCAAAAAGGAATAGTAAATGAATTTTAAAAACCATATACACACAAAAATCAGAAACTTATTCAGCAGTTGGCTGCTTCCCGCACGCAGGATACATATTGAATTCATAATTGAAAGCGATAAGGTTCCAATGCCCGAGGTGGCCAAGAGAATCGGTATCGAGCAGTGTGAGGTAAGGACGACATTTCCGAAAAACTCAATCGCAAAACCTTATTGGCAGGTCGATGTTAAGTCAAATGACATCAGCATCGAGGATCCTCTGCGTGTGCTGATAAATTTACTTGAGCCCAAGACCGGCGTTATCAAAGAAGTGCTGGCAGAGCTCGGGGAAACTCCCGTACTTGGGCATCTATACTGAGTCAAAATGGTTTGACAGACCCATACTGGAGCTGTCTCACGATGTGCTGCAATTCTTTGCGCAATTTGACACGGAGATAATTCTTGATATCAACTATTGATATCCATGGACTTGTCAGTCCAAAAAAGCCTTGATGCGCCGGACGGTTGCGAGATTGTTAGAGCGAGTTGCTTGCCGAAAAACGGCGGGTGTGGTAGCGTGGAGGCATCAAAGCAAAGGAGCGTGAAACGCTGTGTTTAGTGAAAATTTAAAAACACTTAGAAAGCAAAAAGGTTTTTCTCAGGAGGAGCTGGCAGCCCGTCTTCATGTGGTCAGGCAGACGGTGTCCAAGTGGGAAAAGGGGCAGTCCGTGCCAGATGCGGGGACGCTTATTCGGCTTGCCGAGATACTCGAGGTGTCGGTCAGTGAGCTGCTGGGCGAGAAAATCGAAAACGAGCAGGCAGCAAGCGATGTTGCCCAGCAGCTTGCGAGGATAAACGAGCAGCTTGCGATTAAAAATCGTCGGGCAAGGCGAATTTGGAGGGCTATCGGGATAATTCTTGCTGTCATCGTGCTTATCAATATAATAGGTATAGTCCTTTTCACCGTCTTTCCGTCGAGCGGCGGTAATATAGACATACCCGAGGTGTCGGAGCAGCTAATTAACGGCATCTTTTCATAGCTATCAGCTATAATTCGGTGCTTATCATAGCTATTATGCCAAGTTTGGCACTGGAGGAGAAAATGAGGATAATCAAGAAATGGGTCGGTCGGAAACCGGAGTGCGCCGGCGAGATGTGGCTGCTTGAGGTCACGCAGGCGGAAATGTTCGAGCAAATGTACCCGCTTTTGGGGCAGCTTGCGCTGCACGCAACGAGCGGCCGTGATGTCGATTACCGCCTGTATCTCGTGTGCGAGGGCGGGCGCAGGATTTTACCCATCGACAAGCCGAGCGTCATGCGTGGCGCTTATAACGGCGGCGTTAGCCCCCTTGCCGAGTGCGATATCAAGGAATACACAAGCATCGCCGACCTTGTCGACACCGAAGACCTTCTCCCCGCCATCGAAGCAAGCGAGTATCTTTTCAATTTACATTGTCCCTTTTCAAGATAAGTGTGGTTGGATAATGCTGTGAATATTTCTGCGGATACCTCGAATATTTATTAGACTGTTCCCAACCAAGGTTTCGTTCCTTGAAATAGACAGAAAGATGTTGTAGAATATAAAAAATTGGAACTTTTTGCTGATTTTTGCGTCTATGATAGATAGAAACATTATTTTGAAGGAGGCGGCTCTTATGAGAAAATTGATAGCATTGATTTTATTGCTGACATTCGCGTTGGCATTGGTTGGGTGTGGAAATACCCCCAATATAGAAGAAAAGTGTGATTTGATACCTATGGTTATGGTTGACGGAGTGCTGTATTTGGATACAGGTTACACTAATACCGATATTCGCATGTGTGGAACCCCTGACGGCGAAATTACTTCTGAGGTTGACAGAAGTGAAAAACCTACTGTTGATAATCAGTCAAACTTCGGTTCGGGTTATGGGTATCAGTATGGTGCAGCCGAAGGTACGATTGAGATTTATATGAATGATAAGTGGCGTATCTTTGCAACAGAGGAAGCAAGACAACAAATCCAGTTCCCTGAAAAGCAAGATACAGTAGTTGTAGAAATCCGTGACAGAGAAAAGGAAGAGAGCATTCCTTGTGATGCGGCATTGGAGAAGTTTTACGAAGACGAGAGCAACGAATACTATTTTAGTGTAATCAAAAGCCAGTATGTTGTTGTTACTTACAATGACGGCAGTTCGGAAGATATTGTAACTGCACTTAATGCTGGCAAAGTTACTATGGCTGATTTAGACAAGTTTGATATTGAGTATCATATCAAGCCTAAAGGAACTAATTAACTCCAATTTGTTGAACCGAATAGCACATACTGACCGATAGGAGCACGGTTGAAATACCTTGCTCCTTTTGTTATGTCCCTTAATGAATAAATCTACATCCCGATAGAGATTTATAGCAGTAACCACACTTAACTTAAATGGGAGTTTACATTAGGGCTTTAACCAGTCGTTTATTCCAATGCCCGAACGGCAGACTTCGCATTTAAGCTTTGCTTGCGAAATTACCTCCGGCGTGGTTGAGTCCTTATACACAAAAAGTCTGTCCATCATACGATGGGCAGACTTTTTATGCATAATACGAATGTTCTCTGTCTTATTATGCTTTACGGCTATATCACACGCTCGTATAGAAAAGGTGTGTTGCGAGCTGGACGAGGATGGAGACCGCAGATATCGACAGCCAGCAGCAAAAGCCGAGGAGAATTGGCTTGCCGCCGTTTTTTATAAGGCTCACGATATTTGTATTGAGCCCTATCGCCGCCATTGCCATGGCGATGAAGAACTTTGCCAGCCACTTCATTGCGGGCACGAATGAGCCGCCGTAGAAGCTGACAAAGCCGCTTTCCGGCAGAAGTCCCACGCCGGTGGTCACGAGTGCCGCAAGCACGAACCAAACGATGAAAAACGGGAACGCATTCTTGAACGAGAAAGCGTTTTCTGCGCTTCCGCCCGCCTTTTTCGCCTTTGCGGTGCGCCACAGGGCGAGCACCAGGGTGATGGGGATGATTGCAAGCGTGCGGGTGAGCTTGACCGTGACGGCGGAGGACAAAATTCCGTCAACGCCGTAGATGCTCTCGGCAGTCGAAGCCGCCGCCGTGACGGACGAGGTGTCGTTAACCGCCGTTCCGGCAAACACGGCAAAGCCGCCGCTGCCGAAGCCGATTGCGTGGCCGAGGTACGGGAAAATGAGCGCCGCAAGCACATTGAACAGGAAAATGACCGAGATCGACTGTGCGACCTGCTCGTCCGATGCATCGATGACGGGTGCGGTAGCCGCAATTGCACTGCCGCCGCAGATAGACGAGCCGACACCGATGAGGCAGGCGACCTTGGAGTTGAGCTTCAGCGCCTTCATCATGAGATATGCCACGATGAGCGAGGTCGAGATGGTGCAGACGATGACGGGCAGGCTCTTTGCGCCGACCTTGGCGATGGTGCTCATGTTGAGCGAGAAGCCGAGGATGATGACCGCCCACTGGAGAATTTTCTTGGATGTGAACTTAACGCCGGCCATGGCTGCGTTACTTCCGGCGAGCGTCGGCACGCACAGGGTAATGATCATGCCGAGCAAAATCGAAAACACGGGTGCGCCGACTATCTCAAGCGAGAACGAGCCGAGCTTCACGCTGCAAAGCAGGGTCGCCACGGCGGCAACGGCGGCACACAGCGCAATACCCGGCGCTTTTTTCTTTATTGATTGCATTTTGTTTGCACAATCCTTTCGATCGAATAATAAAACCTCAAGTCGGCGAAAGCCGAGCCGCTTTTGCCTGTCAGTCTAACATTTTTGCTGTCATTTGTCACGACTTATCCGCACAAATCAAGGCATCGTCTCGAGCAATTCGCCTGACAGGTGCTTGCAGTTTTGAGGGAGCGGAAAGCTGCCCGTCAAAGCCGAAAGTGTGCTTGGATTTCGTCGGCTCAATGAAAAACAAGGTGCCCCGCAGGACACCTTGTTCGTCACTAAACAGAGAGAATCACTCGAAAACTCTTAGACACTCTGTCGTCAACTAAATATTACTTGTTAAGGAAGAACTGCTTATCGTAGTTGCCCTGGATGCAGCGGACGACCTGGGACAGAACCTTGCAGACGGGGGTGTCAATGCCCAGCTCCTCGCCGTACTCGGCGATCTTGCCGTTGAGAACATCGATCTCGGTCTGGCGCTGGTGGAACAGCATATCCTGACACATGGAAGGATAGTAGTCGGCAATGTTGGTGACGATATCCTGATGATCGTGTGCGATGAACTCGTCAGCGTTCATGGGGACGCCCTTTGCGGTAGCAACGGCGCAGGTCTCACGGATGACGGAGTGGAACAGCCACTGGCCGTAGGGGTCAGCCTCGACCTCGCCGATCTTCAGACGCAGGACTGCGCAGACGGTGTTGACGGTCGCATTGACACAGACCTTCTTCCAGATGAACTTGTAGATGTTGTTGTCGGTGCCGGGATCGCCGTCACGCCAGTAAGCGTCGCAGCCGCCGTCACGGTAGCACTTGAGAAGCTCAGCGCATGCAGCGTTGGTGAGGTCACTCTTGACAGCGCCGCCGAAGTTCATCTGAACGCCGCCTGCGGGGGTGGAAACGCAGGTGCCGGGCTCGGGCAGTGCGGTGCCGAGAACGCCGGAGCCGATGACGCAGCGCTCCTTGGGGAACACCTTGAACAGATTGTCGTCATTGCCGAGGCCGTTGATAAGGGAGACGGCGACGGTGGTGTCACCGACGACGGGCATGGAGTCCTGAATTGCCTGCTCGAGCTGGGTGGCCTTGGTCATGTAGATGATGATGTCGACCTTGCCCTCGGCAGCCTCTGCCTCGGCAGCGGTGGTGTAGGTGCGGAAACCGGTGAGCTGCTTTTCGATGTCATGGTACTCGCCGTTTTCTTCCTGGTGGATGATGAAGTGCATGCCGTCCTCGGCAACCTTCTTCATGTGAGCCTCATAGCGGTCGATGAGGATGATATCTGCTCCGCCATTGCGGAGGTAGGAGGCAAAAACACTGCCTGCTGCACCGGAACCGTACATTGCAATTTTCATTGTTATTACTCCTTTACTTGTATTGTTTTTCGTAGTTTTTTTGTATACAGCTTATCAGCTGCGTAAACGCCTTATTCACCGGCGTGGGTACGCCGTACTGTGCGCCGTAGCGTGCGATAGCGCCGTTTAAAAGGGCTATCTCGGTCTGGCGCTTGTTGATGAGCACATCCTGTGCCATGGAGGGATAATAGGTGGCAAAGCCGGTCCTGAGCCTCGGCAGCTCCTCGAGCATATCCTGCCACAGGTCAACGCCCGTGACGGCCCTGCATACTGCGCAGCCCTCCGCCCAGACGGTCTTTATGAGCTCGACACCCTCCTCGGTGTCGAGAAACTCGCCGACCTTGAGTCGGAGCAGAGACGACAGCGTGTTGTAGCCGCTGTTGGAGATCGCCTTTTTCCACACGAAGGGGCGGATATCCGCCTCAAAGCGGGTCAGGCAGCCGCCCTTGCAGAAGCACTCCTCAAGCGCCTTGCCGACCTTGTCGGTAAGCGGCGATCTCTCCGCTGCACCGAAGTGCATGATTATGCCGCTCTCGGGCTTGGAGACGCATTTTGCAGGCTCGGGAAGCTCGGTGCCTATCGTGCCAAAGCCGTATAGTATGCGGTCCTTGCCGACATATTTTGCGAGCACATCGTCGTTGCCGAGACCGTTTTGCAGCGAGACGACAACGGTGTCCTCACCGATGCAGTTATTCAGCGTGGGCATGATGCTGTCGGTCTGGGTCGCCTTGACCATGAGGATGACGACATCCTGCACGCCGATATTCTCGGCGGTCTCGGCGGTTTTGAACCCCGTGAGAAGCTCCTCGCCCTCGGGAGTGACGAAGGTCATGCCGACTGAAGCGCACTTATCCATGTGCGCCTTGTAGCGGTCGACGAGCGTAAGCTCAGCGCCGCCCTTTTTGAGGTAGCAGGCAAAAACGCTGCCGGCCGCCCCGGAACCGATCATTGCAATTTTCATATCGTTTCCTCGATAGGACACCGCCTTTCGACGGTGTCCTTTGTTATTGTATAATTACTCTGCCTTCTTTGCGGCTTCGAGCTTCCTGATCTTGGGGATGCCCCAAACGAATGCCGGAATGACGATGACGAGCAGTGCGTAGTAGCCGTCATAGCCGTAAGCAAACTTGACGATGTCGGTCAGGCCGAGCAGCGAGATGCCGAAGCAGATGGCGATAACGATGGCTGCAACGAATATGCCGCGAACCTTGTCGCTCTTGATGGTCTTGGGGAAGAACTTGCCCTCAAAGCGCTGGATGAGGGTGTAAACGAGGGTGACGCAGGTGGACATGAATGCGCAGAACAGCAGGACGCTGAATGCGATAAGCAGCCACTTGATGCCGATGAGGTCAAGCACGGTCTGGTTGGGGATGCCCAGTGCGTTTGCATATGCAACGAGGGGGCTGCCGGAGCCGGCTGCAAGGAATTCCTTGCCTGCGGTCTGCATGGAGGCGAGCAGGGGGTACCACTTGGTGAGCATCCAGCCGGAAGCCGCAAGTGCGAGGCCGTTCATGAGCCAGCCGAGGATGTGAGCCTTCTTGACGCCCTTGAGGGACAGGTCCTGGCTTGCTGCGATCATCGGGGGGATGGATACGCACTGGAAGCCGGCATAAACGAGGACGCCCTTCCAGATAGCCGAGCCGACATTGTTGGTGTACTCGGCAAACTGGAGATTGTGCTGAGAGGTGATCTGAGCTGCGATGGAGTCGTAATCAGCGGTCAGGCCGAAGACGACGAGCAGGGCGGTGATAACGATAATGGCTATCGACAGAACGGTCGATGCGGCACGGACGAGCTTGATGCCGAAGATGGTCAGGATGATCAGGATCGCAATGATGGCGAGGTTCATGATGACCTTTGTCGAGCCGACATAGTTCAGGCCGATGAAGTTTGCGAGAACTTCGCCTGCGCCTGCAACGGCGGATGCGATAGCCGCAAGCACGATGACGATGTAGAAGATCTCAAAGAAGACCTCCATCCACGGCTTGGGGTACAGTGCTGCATAAGTGTCCTTGTAGTTGTCAAAGCCGCTGAGCTTTGCGAACTTGACCATGATGTACATTACGATGGCCAGAATGCCCATTGCGAGAATGGGGAAAATTACGGAAGTGTAGCCGTAATTTGAATAGTACTGGATTACCTGGTTGCCGGATGCGAAGCCGCCGCCGACATGGGTACCGAACCAAACGGACGCAACGGTGAACGCCGCCGCCCATGTGCTTTTCAGCACGCTCTTGTCGTTCATTTTTCTTTCCTCCTGTGGATTTTTCTTTTTCTCTTCTATTTTGTATAAATTAAACCCGTTTACCGGATGTAATTTCTGTTTTCGTTCGCTGTCAAAAAATAAACAAGTGACCCTGCGCATCAAAGGGATGTTATAAAACGATCCCGTTGCGCAGGGCCACATGGTAGGAGAGAAATGTGCGCCGCCTTCGGCGGACGCATCATGATTATTCATTTTGTAGCAGGCCGCCTTTGCCCGACCTGCGCCGAAATTGCCTTATAACCTTTAGCGTGCACAGTTTAATGCATGCGATGCAATTGCGTCAACTAAAATACAATTGACCGAAAATTCGTCCGAAAATTTGTCAAAATCCCCGCCCAATTGCGTTTCATCATGTGCAAAAGGGGTAATTGAACCTTTTTCCTGAGCTTCCCTTCCCGAAAGCAAAAACCCCCTCACCCAAATCCACCGAAAAACTGTTGACAAATTTAGTGAGGAGGCCTATTATAGTAAATGAAAGTAGGCGCCGCCCAATAGACGGTTGCCCGAAGGATAATTACTTATGTAATCGCCTTGGACAGAAGGCGATTACATCTTTTTATGCTCACTTCCTGCTTGCTATAAGCAGGGCGGCGAGGGTAATAAGGACTATTGTGTATTGGAATAGATCCGAATATGTAACAGCCATGTTACCACCTCCTTGAGCTAAACTCGAGGAGGAAGATGTTCCCCCTCTGTTGGAGGAGGCAACCGCCTACCGTATGGGTAGCACCCAAAATTATTATTATATAGTAAAAAGTGTAATTGTCAACCGTTTTCGACAATTACACTTTTTCTTTATAAAAGGAACGATTTATAAACTTTTCTTTGTTTTGCCAAAGAAAAGTTACAAAAGAAACGCAACCAAAGGCGTTTAACCACCCTTTGGAATCCCGGTACGGGGAATCGGTACACCGGCCGGTTTAACTGCGGAGGTTTAATCCTCTGCGAATAGCTTGCACTGCGCCCATTTAACGGACTGCGTCAATTAGATAGGTGCGAATAGTCTGCACTGCACCGATAGGTTGATGGTCAGGCTAAACTCTAAGGTGCATACGCCGGTCGGGCTGACGCAACAACGACACACAGAAGCGTAAAAGCGTATTGAAAAATCAAAAACGATCTATCAGCTCGTAGCGTTCGATGCTGTCTCGGGAGACATGGAGGTGGCGCTTGGTGACGGCGGCGGCGAGGTCGCCGTCGCCGAGCTTGAGAATGTCGCAGATAAGACGGTGGTCGGTGTCAACGGTGTTGAAAAAGCCCTCGGGGCGGCTATACAAAAGGCAGCCTCGGAAGCGCCACACCTCGTACTTATGCTCCTCGTAAAGGCTGGATATCAGCCCGTTGCCGGATGCCTTGACCACGCCGTAATGGAACGCCATCTCCTGGTCGAGCAGCTTCGTAAAGCCGAAGTCCTTGCCGCTGACATATGCCTCCTGATACAGCGCCGTGAGGCGGTCTGAGATGCGGTAGAGCTCCTCAAGCTGCTCGGGCTTAATGTTCCGAGCCGCCTTTTTGGCGGCAAAGGGCTCGATCATCATGGTAAAATCGCAGATCTCCTTGTAATACTCGGGGTCAAAATCGGAGACATAGTAGCGGTTGTTGGTGATCTTGGCAAAGCGGCGGTCGACGAGCTTTTCAAGCGCCGTTTTGACGGGCGAGCGGCTGATGGAAAGCTCCTGCGATATGGCATTTTCGCTGATCCTTGTGCCCGGGTGCAGTCTGAAGCTTATAATATCACGCAGCAGCAGCTCGTAAACGATGTCGCTCAGCGGCAGAAATGGGTTGCTGCTGCGAATTTTGTTGAATTTTTTTATATCCATAAAACATCCTCCTGAGGGTGTAACAGATATGATATCGGTTTTTCGCAAAAAGGTCAAGGATTTGAGCGCTTATTCGGCGCTTATTTTTAAATTTCCGGTTGAGCTGATGCACCGTTCGGCTAAGCCTGTTTAACCTTCTCCAAAAATGCTTCTGCGGGCTTTGTCAGGACTGCATGGCGCTTCCAAATGAGAGCATAGCTGCTTTCGAGGGGCGGCTCGAGCCGCCTGAAGCACAGGCCGGAGTCAAGCCGGGCAGGCAAATGGGCGTCGGTGATGAGCACATAGCCCAAGCCGCTGCGCACGAGCGCCGCCGGATCGCCGTTAAGGACATTGTAGGTCGCCGCAACATTCATGTGCTCAAGATCGGTCTGCGCCCAATGCTCTATCGTGCGCTGGAGGCCGACCCGCTTGTGCAAAATGAGCGGCACTGAGCATATATCGTCACGCTTGACGACTGGCTTCATCGCAAGCTCGCAGCTGCCGGGCATGATAAGCCCCCACCGGGCACGCTCGCCGAGCGAAACATAGTCGTACTTCACGGCGTCCACAGGCTCAAGCAGCACGGCAAAATCAAGGCTGCCGTGGTCGAGCCGCTCGACCACCTCGCAGGCATCGCCGCTGTAGAAATCGAAGCACACCTCGGGGTGCTCGGCGCGGAGCTCCGCTGCGGCGTGCAGCACTTTTTTGCCGGGCAGGCCGCCGATGGAGACCTTGCCGCCGAGCGCCGTATCGGCACTGAGCTCCTGCTCGGTCTTTTCCATGAGCGCCACTATCTCCTCGGCACGCTTACGCAGCAGCACGCCGTCATCGGTGAGCGTGAGCTTGCGCTTTCCGCGCACCAGAAGCTGCTTTCCGAGCTCCTCCTCAAGCTCCATGAGCTGCTTTGACAGCGACGGCTGGGTTATATGCAGACTTTCGGCGGCACGGGTGATGTTCTCCTCCCTTGCCACGGTCAAAAAATATCTTAAAACACGAATATCCATGTATTTATCACCTCATTCGACATTATATCAGGTTTTATCATGCGTGTAAACTATGATAAGCTATTCTTTATAAGTATTTGCTATAAGTGAGGTTTCTCATTATAATATTTGCGAAATTTTTGAAGCAGAGTTGATTTTATATATGAAAGAAGCAACACGCAGACAGCGGCTGGATATGCTCAACGGCCCTATCTGGAACAAGCTGCCGCAGTTTGCCCTGCCCGTTGCGGCAACGGCTATACTCGGGCAGCTTTTTAACGCCGCAGACATTGCCGTCGTCGGCAACTTCACGGGTGCCGAGAAAACCGTCGCCGTGGCGGCCGTCGGCGCAAACAGTGCAGTCATCGGACTGATAATCAATCTCTTCATCGGCATTGCGCTCGGCTGCAATGTCGTCATTGCGCATGCCATCGGCCGTGGCGACCGTGACGCCGTGCACCGTGCCGTGCACACCTCGGTGGTCGTCGCCGTCATCGGCGGCATCATCGTGGGGCTGTTAGGCCAGCTCATCGCCGCGCCCCTGCTGGGGATGCTGAATGTGCCGGACGAGGTGTTCCCGCTTGCGCTTTTGTACCTGCGCATTTACCTTGTCGGCCTGCCGGTCATTTTGCTTTATAACTTCGAGGCCGCTATATTCCGCAGCGTGGGCGAGACGAGGGTGCCGCTTGTTGCGCTGACGATATCCGGCATCCTGAATGTCGTGCTGAACCTGTTTTTCGTTGCGGTGCTTAATATGTCGGTCAGCGGCGTTGCGATAGCGACGGTCATCTCGAATGTCGTAAGCTCCGTTATCCTGTTCGTGAAGCTCAGGCGCACCGAGCTTGATATCCACCTCGACCTCAAAAAGCTTCGTATCGACCTGCCCATCCTGCGCCGCATTCTCACCATCGGCCTGCCCGCCGGTGTGCAGAGCTCGCTGTTTTCGGTGTCGAACATCGTCATCCAGTCGGCGATAAACAGCCTCGGCACGGTGGTCATGGCGGCCTCGAGCGCAGCGTTCAACATCGAGATACTCACCTTCGATATCATTGATGCATTCTCGCAGGCGTGTACGACCTTCGTCGGGCAAAACTACGGTGCAGGTAAGATAGATCGCTGCAAAAAAACGCTCAAGCTGTGCATGCTTGAGGGTCTTGCAGCGCTTGTTGCGGCGATAGCCATACTGCTGTTTTTCGGCAAGCCCCTGCTTTCGATATTCAACAACGACCCCGAGGTCGTCGAGACAGGCTACATCCGCCTGATGTATGTTATGTTCTCACATATTTTTAACCTGCTTTACAATGTCATGTCCGGCTACCTGCGAGGGTTCTCTATATCGCTTGCGCCCGCAATTCTGACGATGCTCGGCGTGTGCGGCGTTCGCATTGCATGGATACACTATGTGTTTCCGCTCAGCCCGACATTCAAGACGATAATGATTGCCTACCCCGTGAGCCTCGGCATCACGGCGCTGATGATCTTCGCCGCCCTCCTCTACTACCGCCCCTCCAAGCGCTTCGCCGGCACGAGAGAAGCCGTGTGACGCAAAAAAGCTGTCTGAAAAATCAGACAGCTTTTTGTTTTGCGGTAATGCACTTAAAGGTTGAACACCGACTTTAGCAGGTCGTAGTAAACATGTGCCGTTTGGCTCGGCGTGCCTGCGCAAATTGCCGTCTGCCGACACCAATAACGCAGGCGGTCGGCAGGCAGCACGTCCAGCTCCCAGCGCTCCTTGAGAATCTCGGGACTTGTGGATATGATTGTTTCCACTATCAGGTCTTTGTATCGCTGTATTCTCCCAAAAGCGGCCGGCATCCGCTCATACACGCCGTTTGCGGTCACGATATCGACCTTTCCGCCGGCCGAAAACTGGTCTCGAATGTTGGTATTTATGATGCTACAATTCGTTGCGAGCCAAAGCGCAAACCTTTGATACTTCGTGTTGCTATGCCCCAATATCTCGGGGAAGAATGCATAGCCCTGAACCGTGTAATAGTTCTTTTCCGCAGGTGATAGGGTATTCCACAGCCTGACCGTCGGCGGGGCAGCGGTCTCCTCCACATTCGCATCGGCAGCCCACCACAGGCTTTGGCCGGGTCTCAGCGTCTGCCTATAATAGTGCGAGACCGGCACAACGGGGTTTTCCATTTGCCGAAGCGTGTCGTACGGAATGCCCATTTTGTCAAATATGGTCTCCCCTGCTCCAAGCTCCATATCTATCTGATAGCGGGGGTAGTGCGTTACGGATATGCCCGACAGGCACTCCTCGTAAGGCCGAGATCTGAACGCAACGGGTGCGCCGAGCTTTCCAAAGGTCAGGAAAATTCTTTCGACATTTTGGTCTCTAGTTGATTCCAAAATACTGCTTCCTATCGACTTCCAGTGGTTTTTGTTCGTGCTTTTGACCTCCACACCGTAAAGCCGGTCGGCGACTATATCGGGAAACGCTGCGCCCGAGACCAGCCGTATCGATCCATCGAACGGCGTCTGCGCTGCGCATCTGGTCAGTGCATCGAGCACATCCTCCTCAAGCTGAGTACCGTTTCGGCCTCTGTAGTACGCTTCCCTTCCCGAGGCCTCCTCATTGAGCAGGGCATCGGTTCTTGCCATCAGGCTTCTAAACTCATCAAGAGACGGTGCCCGGTTTTCAGATACTATCATTCCGTTTCCCCTCCAAAGTAGGTGTCCCACAGTGTCTCTATCCGCTTTGCGATATGAAAGCCCAGCAGCGGCGGCACGGCATTTCCTATCAGCTTATATGCCTCCGACGCCGACACCGAGGTCTTTGTCTCCTCATTTCTGAAAACGAAGTCGTAGCTGTCCGGAAAGGTTTGAATGCGTGCACATTCTCTGACCGTCAGCCTGCGCTCACCCTTGCCGCTTCCGAGTTCATCGGCGTACACACCGCCGTGCTCGACGCTCAATCTGCGAAATTCGATATTCCCGTGATGCTCAGAGCGGATAGTCGGACCGATGCCGTCCAACTTGACCTCTATCTGTCCCTGACAGTGCTTGCCCATATATTTTGCCTTCGAGTATTTCTGCTGCGACAAATCGGTCGCACACTCCGGCTCGTCCAAGCCGACAAAAGCCTGCGTTACCGGCGGCAGCAAGAGCTCGCCCGATTTATTAAAAGCATGCGTGGCTATCGGATACGGGTCGTATTCCTCGGGGATGTGCGGCATAGAAAGCGCCTTAAGCGCTTTTTTTGTCAGCGCCGATTTCTTGAACCCGTAAAAAATCACTCTTTCCCTCGATTGCGGCACTCCGTAATCTGCGGCATGCAGCACTCTTGCCGGAACAACAAGATAGCCGTTTTCGGAAACAGTGCTGAAATCGTGCTCGATGACTGCCTTAATGTCGCCCAAATTCACAAGTCCCTTGACATTCTCCGCAACGAACATATTCGGCTGCGTAATGGCAATAACCTTGCGCATCCAAATATATAGCTGACCGCGGCTTTCCACGCTCGGGGTATCGGTATCCGTTATCTTTTTTCCCATGTGGCTCTTGTCCGAATCAAAGCCCTTGCGCTTGCCCGCAATTGAAAAGTCCTGACAGGGGAAGCCGCCTGTCACTATATCGACATGCTCGGGGAATATCGGCAGTCCGTTTTCTTCGTGCAGCTTTACAAGGTCGACTATGCTATCTAAATAATAGGTCGATGCCGAAATTCCCTGCCTGCCGAAATAGTTCGTCCAAGCCGCCCTCGCATCCGGCCTTATGTCGTTGGCAAAAATGGTGTGAAACCTGTTTTTCGGCAGTCTGACCCAGCTCTCGTCGACCTTTACAGTGTTCCAACCGCCGTTCAGCTTTGGGTTGACGCTCGCTTTGAGCACCTCAAAGTTACCCTCAAAGCCAATATCCATACCGCCACAACCGGAAAACAGGGACAAGACATTCAAAGCTGCTCTGTCTGCTTTTTTGCCCTGCCGCATGGGTTTTTTTGCGACTGCGGGAATAAACCAAACGCCGCTTTTCTTGACTGCGCCCTCAACACGCCTCTCGTTGCACAAAATCTGCACTCTGCGTGGCGTAACGCCCCATTTCTGAGCCGCCGCCTGAACAGTGATCATCTCATCCATACTAAATACTCCTGTAATGCTTCTCAGTCAATTATATTCGTTTGTGCGAACTTTTTCAAGAGCTTCTAAAAAAGCTGTCTGAAAAATCAGACAGCTTTTTTGTGCAAATAAAAGCCGCCGGTCGGGATGACCCGACCGGCGGAAGATTATTTAATTATGCTTCGGGATTAACCTCGGGAGTGGGGTCAGCCACGATGGTGAAGGTGAAGGTCTTGGGGAATGCGAAGAAGTCGCCGCCGCGGACGGAAGCGGTAACGATGTACTTACCGGGAGCGGTGGGCATGGTGCTCTTTGCATAGAGCTTGCCGACACCGGTGAACCAGTAGTGGATGGAGCCTACGGAAGTGGAATCAAGTGCTGCGCCGTCCTTGGTGAGGATGCACAGGTCGTTGCCCTTAGCAAGCTCCTCAGCCTGAGAAACAGTGATGGTATTGTTGTTGCTGTCGAGGATGGGGTTCTTAGCAAGCTTTATGCCCTTCCAGTTCTTAAGAACGGTCACGGAGCCGGGGGTGCTTATGCCGGTATTGTAGTTGTCGTTAACTGCAATTGCGGTTGCAAAGTACTGACCTGCGTGTGCGGGAGCGCCGATTGCAAACAGCAGATTGTCGGCTATGGTGATCTTGTTGAGAGCCTCCATAAGGCCCTTCAGATCCTTATATGTAATGCCGTAATCCTTAAGTGCCCAGTTGACAAGTCCCTCGGTAAGCTTATTGTCGACCAAGGAAAGTGCCTTATTGACCGCTGCCTTGAACTCGCCGACAGTCATGCCGTCGTTCAAGGTGGGGAGGTCGAAGAACTTAAGGAGTGCGTTGATGCCGTTAACGAAGTCTTCCTTGTTGCCGGTCAGCTGGAGATATACGGTAGTCTGCTTGTTGGTGTTAACGCCGACATAAACGATGTAGACATCAAGTGCGGGGTCTTTGGGATCGATGCTGACATACTCGGAAGAGTCGATCGCTTCGCCTGCATACATGATCTTGATAGGATCGTTGATGGTGACCTTGACATCGGCCTTGTTGACGGTCAGAGTGTACTCAGCAGCGCCACAGGGCTTGTACTCTGCGTTGCCGTTAAAGGAAACCCTTATCTTCTGCTCGCCTGCGCCCATCTGCGAATAGTCGTAAATACCGTCTCTTCCGCCTGCGATGGATACCCATGCATTGTGCTCTTTGCCAAAAACATCTATATGGCTGCCGTAATACTCAATGGTAAAGTCGGAAGCGCTGACATTCTCGGGGAGTGCGGAAGCGTTGTGGTCGATAACGCTGTTGATGATGGCTTCTTCCATGACGGAAGCTTCCATGTTGTAGGTTATCTGAGCGCCGTCTTTATAAACGATACTGGATGCGATGCGGTTGTCTACAAAATTAGCCGTGTGAGTAGCTTCGGTTGCTTTATATGCGTCATTGCCGTTAAAGGTGATCTTAATATCGTTGGTACCTTCCTTAAGAGCAGGAAGAATCGTGCCGCCCTCAAGCGATGTCCACAGCTTCTCTCCAAAAGCCTCAGCATATGCGTACTCGATGGTGACATCGTCACGGGTGATGGTGGGAGTGCATGCGGCGGTGTTTACCAGCACATCAAATATTCTCTGAGCGAGTGCATCATAGTTGATGGTATTGTCTGCATTGTAGGTCAGACCGATCTCAGTGACTTCCTTGTTGAGAGCAATAATGCTGGTGTACTTGTCGACCTTTACGAGAGTTGCCTCGGTCTTAGTGCCTGCAAGGCGAACCTGATAATCGCCTGCATCCAAATCTTTGAGTGCTTTTTGGACATATGTCAAACGCAATTTAGTGTAGCTTGCGCCACCATTTATAGTGCCCCAAATTTTTTCGCCGGGAGCGCCGGTTGATTTGCCGTAAGCTCTTCCGTAATACTCCCACTGCAGGGATGCCTTGGTTGCATCATCGAGCTCGTCATAGTTGCTGATGAGAGCCTTGCTGATAAGCGCCGAGACCTCTTCATTGGTCATGCTCGACTTGATAAGGACTTCGCCGGACTTTGCATTAAGCTCAGGTGCTACAGCGTCGTCTGCGAAAACGGCCGGGGAGATGCCGACGACCGAGAAGAGCATCACGACTGCGAGCAGCGAAGCCATAAAACGCTTCAGATTACTAGTTTTCATGCCTTCCTCCATATAAAGATAATGTTAATTCCCGTGGCCGAATCGTATCGATAAATTACAATTTGCGACCGGATGACAATATAATAACAAACAACTTAAAAAATTGCAATATATATTTTGGTATATTTAGCATGATTTTTCGACAAGAAAAGGCTATGCACGATGTGCATAGCCTTTTATTATTTAGGTTTTTAACTTTTACTCCCATTCCACGGTGGCAGGGGGCTTGCTTGTAATGTCGTAGACGACACGGGTGACATTGGGCACCTCGTTTGTGATACGGTTGGACGCCTTCGACAGCATATCATACGGCAGGCGTGACCAGTCTGCGGTCATGAAGTCGTCGGTGGTGACGGCTCGCAGGACTATCGTTCCGCCGTAGGTCCTCGCATCGCCCATGACGCCGACGCTGAGGCTGCTGTCCAAAACAGCGAAGAACTGGCTCGTCACGGCATCGAGACCGAAGTTTTTCATCTCCTCACGGAAGATGAAATCCGCCTTCTGCACGGTGGCGATCTTCTCACGGGTTATCTCGCCGAGGATGCGGATGGCAAGACCCGGGCCGGGGAACGGCTGGCGGGACACAAGGTACTCGGGCAGGCCGAGCTCACGGCCGAGCTGGCGCACCTCATCCTTGAACAGCATACGCAGCGGCTCGATTATCTCCTTGAAATCGACAAAATCGGGCAGGCCGCCGACATTGTGGTGGCTCTTGATGGTCGCCGAAGCGCCGAGACCGGATTCGATGATGTCGGGGTAGATCGTGCCCTGTGCGAGGTAGTCAACAGAGCCTATCTTCTTGCTCTCTTCCTCAAAAACGCGGATGAACTCCTCGCCTATTATCTTGCGCTTGCGCTCGGGCTCGGTAACGCCCGCAAGCTTTGCAAGGAACCTGTCGGCGGCGTCGACACGGACAAAATTGATGTTCCACTTTGAAAACGCCTGCTCGACCTCATCGCCCTCGTTCAGGCGCATAAGGCCGTGGTCGACGAACACGCAGGTGAGCTGACTGCCGATCGCTTCGGCGAGCAGCGCTGCGCACACGGAGGAGTCCACGCCGCCGGAAAGTGCGAGCAAAACCTTGCCGTCACCTATCTTCTCACGAAGCTCGGCAATTGCGGTTTTGCAGTAGCTGTCCATGTGCCAATCGCCTGCGCACTTGCAGACCTTGAACAGGAAGTTGTGCAGTATCTGCGCACCGAACTCGGTGTGCGTGACCTCGGGGTGGAACTGGACGCCGTAGAGCCTGCGCTCATCGTCGCACATAGCGGCGCACGGGCAGCTGTCGGTCGTTGCGGTTATGCTGAACCCCTCGGGTGGGGTCTTTATATAATCGGTGTGGCTCATCCAGCAGACGCTGTCTGCGGGCACGCCGTCAAACAGCACGCTTTTTTGCGTGTGGAGCGTTACCTTGCCGTACTCGCTGATGCTTCCGGCGGAGCAAATTTCGCCGTTTCCCATCCACGCCATGAGCTGGCAGCCGTAGCAGATGCCCAGAACGGGGATGCCGGCGGAAAGTATCGCCGGATCAAAGTGCGGCGACTGTTCATCGTACACGCTGTTCGGGCCGCCGGTAAAGATGATGCCGGTGTAGCCTGCGGCTTTTATCTCGTCAAGGGTGATGCCGTTGTAGCCCTTGACCTCTGCGAAAATTTTGTGCTCACGCACTCTGCGGGCGATAAGTTGATTATACTGCCCGCCGAAATCCAGTACCAGAATTTTGTCCATTTAACTACCTGCCGTCAATAAGAAATACCCATATATTATGCCTATATATTATGCGCCTTGTTTTCGCCGATTTCAAGTCGAATTTTTTCGACAAGCCCCGACACCTGCTCGGGGCAGCGGCCGATGTACAGCTCCGGGTTCAGAACATCCCGAATTTCGCCCGCCGTCATGCCGAAAGCGCCGGTTGCGGCGAGCCGCTCGGGCAGGTCGCAATCAAAGCCGCTTTTCATTTTCTGCGACGCTTCCATGGAGCAGACACGGATGATCTCGTGCAGCTTCTGACGGTCGCCGCCACGCTTCACGCCCTCCATGAGGATGTTTTCGGTCGCAAAAAACGGCATGTATTCGTTAAGCGCTTTTTCTATTATCTTCTCATTGACCTTGAGGCCGGACACGACATTCACGACCAGCCGCAGCACCGCATCGGCGCACAAAAACGCCTCTGGCATGGATATGCGGCGGTTCGCCGAATCGTCAAGGCTGCGCTCGAGCCACTGCACGGAGGCGGTCATGGCGGCGTTGGATACATCGGCCATGAGGTAGCGGGACAGCGAGCAAATGCGCTCGCAGCGCATGGGATTGCGCTTGTACGCCATCGCCGATGAGCCTATCTGCGACGAGCCGAAGGGCTCTTCAAGCTGCCAGTCGTGCTGCAAAAGGCGAATGTCGTTTGCCATGCGGTAGCTGCTCTGGGCGATAGCGCCGAGGGTGTTCAATATCCTGCTGTCGAGCTTGCGGGGGTAGGTCTGCCCGCAGACATCGAAGCACTCGGAAAAGCCGAAGCGCTCGGCCAAGCGGCGGTTCATCTCGTCGATCTTGCCGCCGTCATTGTCGAACAGCTCCATGAAGCTTGCCTCCGTGCCGGTCGTGCCCCGGCAGCCGAGGAATTTTAAATTTTCAATCACAAAATCGAGCTCTTTTAAATCGCCGTAAAAGTCCTGAAGCCACAGGGCGGCACGCTTGCCGACCGTCACGGGCTGGGCGGGCTGATAGTGCGTGTAGCCGACGGTGGGGAGCGCCTTGTACTTTTCGGCAAAGTCGCACAGTGCGGCTATCGCCTCGCAAAGCCCCTTGCGCAGGTAGACAAGCCCGTCACGGTAGAGGATCAGGTCTGCGTTATCGGTGACATAGCAGCTCGTTGCGCCGAGGTGGATGATGCCCGCAGCATCGGGCGCCGCCTTGCCGTAGGCGTAGATATGCGCCATGACATCATGGCGCACTTCACGCTCCCTTGCGGAAACGATATCATAGTCGATATCATTGATATGCGCCTCAAGCTCTGCCACCTGCTGCTCGGTCACCGGCAGCCCCAGCTCATGCTCGCATCTGGCAAGCTCCGTCCACAGTCTGCGCCATGTGCTGTAGCGCATGTCGGGCGAAAACAGATGCTTCATGTAACTTGATGCATAGCGGGAGCAAAACGGCGATTCGTAAGTGTCCTTCATTTTTATCCTTTCAGCGCACGATGCAGGCATCACGCTCTGCGCCGACGGAGACATATTTTATCCTGCAGCCGACGGCTTTCTCGATATACTCAACATATCTCTTTGCGTTCTCGGGCAGCTCGTCCCATGTGCGCACGGCAGAAATGTCGCAGCCCCAGCCGTCGAGATACTCGACATGCGGCTTGGCCGCACTGAGCGCCGACGGGAACGGGAAGGACTGCGTGAGCTTGCCGTCGAGCTCGTAAGCGGTCACGACGGGAAGCTTCTGCATATAGCTTAACACATCAAGCTTGGTGAGCGCAATAGCCGTTGCGTTCTGAAGCCGCACGCCGTAGGCCGTTGCAACGAGATCGACAGGGCCGACACGGCGGGGTCTGCCGGTCTTTGCGCCGTATTCAAAGCCCGCCTCACGCAGCTTTTCGGCTTCCTCGCCGAACCACTCGCACACGAACGGGCCTTCGCCGACGCAGCTTGAATAAGCCTTCACGACGCCGACTACCTCGTCTATCTTCGCACCCGGGAAGCCCGAGCCCACGGGGGCAAAGGCGGCGAGGGTGTTTGACGAGGTGGTGTAGGGGTAGATGCCGAAGTCGAGGTCACGCAGTGCGCCGAGCTGAGCTTCAAAGAGGATTCGCTTGCCCGCAGCCTGCGCATCGTGAAGATATGCGCCCGTGTCACGGATAAAGGGCTTTATCCGCTCGCCGTATGTCTCTACCCACGCCCAAAGCTCGTCCATGGTGACAGGCTCGGCGCCGTAGACATTCACGAGCGTGAGGTTTTTCCACTCAAGCAGATCTGCCAGCTGCGCCTTGAGGTACTCGGGGTGCATGAGATCGCCCGCCATGACGGTCTTTTTCTGATATTTATCGGAGTAAAACGGGGCAATGCCCTGCTTGGTCGAGCCGTACTTTTTGTTTGCAAGGCGCTTTTCCTCAAGCTCGTCAAGCATTCTGTGCCACGGCAGGAGCAGGGACGCTCTGTCGCTTATCATGAGGTTATCCGGCGTTATCTCAACGCCCTTGGAGGTGAGGTCGTCTATCTCGCCGCAAAGGTTTTCGCAGTCGAGCGCAACGCCGTTGCCGAGCACATTCATAACGCCCTTGCGGAACACGCCCGACGGCAGCAGATGCAGCGCAAACTTGCCGAACTCGTTTACGACGGTGTGGCCGGCGTTGCCGCCGCCCTGAAATCTCACGACGATATCATAGTTTTCCGTGAGCAGGTCGACCATGCGGCCCTTGCCCTCGTCGCCCCAGTTGATGCCTACAATTGCACAGTTTGACATTTTTATACCCTCTTAATTTTAATCTTCGTATACGGCGATGCCGCTTCTTTTATGCTCGCTTCTTGCGTGGAAGCGCTCGATTACCGCCTTGTCCTCGGCGCTCGCTTCGCCGGTCATAATGAACTTATCCACGGCGGCGTAGGTCACGCCCATCTCGCCCTCGTCGGTCTGACCGTCAAACAGGCCTGCCGACGGCGCTTTGTCGATGATGCACTGCGGTGCGTCCAAAAAGCGCAGGAACTCGTAGATCTCCGTCACGGTGAGGTCGGCGATGGGGTTAAAGTCGTGAGCGCCGTCGCCCCACTTCGTAAAATAGCCCATGTACGCCTCGGACTTGTTGCCCGTTCCGGCGACAAGCCTGCCCTCGCTTGCGGCGATGGCATAAAGCGTTGTCATGCGCAGGCGGGGTGCGATGTTCGCCAGAGCGGCGTCCGTG
>ERZ1031954.283-NODE-283-length-21792-cov-13.085660_pt1 | contig 21792 bp, 14 predicted proteins | sample MGYA00516701_ERZ1031954 | MGnify/ENA primary metagenome ERZ1031954 (study PRJEB33719, sample SAMN04261284) | wastewater metagenome | biome: rural village; feature: human; material: feces | host: Homo sapiens | place: El Salvador | collected 2013-01-07 ...
ATAGCCCCTTCACCTCGCCGTCTTCCTTCCAGGCGCTCTGGAAGATGAATTTGTGTACACCATGCTTCTCGATGGTGTAGCAGTTCGTGCCGCCCGTCTCCAGCAGGTGACGGATTATGCCTGCGGAACGTTCACCGTGGCAGCCGAAAAGGTTCTTTCCGATCAGGCTGCCATGCTTCTCGTACTGTCTCACGGCAGGATCGTTCTGATAGATAATCACTCCGTCCTTGTCACAGACGGTTATGGAGCAGTTCAGCTCCTTGGCCCAGTCAGGTATTATCATAATGTGATTAGTTAAGAAGCTGTTTTGAATTGTTTGAAATGTTCTTTGAGGTGAAAAATCTTCATTTTCTTCCCGCTTCTTCAGTCAGATAGCACCGCTATCTTCCTTGGAAGAAGCGGTCGAAACTGAAGTTTTTCACTCTCAAACCTTCAAACAAACAATTCAAAACAGCTTCTAATTGTTGCGAAGATAAGCATTCCTTCCCGAATGTCCCTGCTGTCCCGTGAGGAAATCTACCGGATGTTGCGGCGGACGGGGAGGAGGGCGATGATGTAGCCGATGAGGGCTACACCGGCGATGGTGGCGAGGACGTCCTGCCACTGGAGGATTACGGGGTAGGCGTTCACGAGGAAGCTGCCGGGCATCTTGATGAAGCCGAAGTGCTGCTGGGCGAGGGAGAAGCCTATGCCGATGACAAGACCGACGGCGAGACCGAGAAGGGAGATCAGCCAGCCTTCCAGAGTGAAGGTGCGGCGGAGCATCTGGTCGGTGGCCCCGAGGCTGCGGTAGGTCTCGATGTCATCCTTCTTCTCGATGATCAGCATCGTGATGCTGCCGAAGATATTCAAGGCGATGATGATGATGACGAATATGAGGATGAGGTAGATGGCCGCCTTCTCGTAGCGCATCATCTTGTAGAGCGACGGATTCTGGCGGAAGCGGTCCAAAACCTTGAATTCAGGGCCTAATTCTTTCTGAATATGCTTGATCGCGGAACGGATGTCTTTCGCGGTGGAGCCTTCGGCCAGGCGGATCTCCACTCCTGAGACCTCTTCCTCATAGCCAAGCAGCTTTCTCATCTCCTCGATCGGCACGATCATCAGATCATCGTCAATCTGCTGGTTGACCGAGAATATTCCTGAAGGGCGCATCCGTACGGTTTCAATCGAGGCCGCCGGGTTCGCGAGCGAGAAATTCCTGTCCCTGATCGGGAAATATAATTCCGCGGAGGCGAGGAACGCCGGATTCATTCCCATCTTGTAAGCCAGGCCCGCGCCGACAACCATCTGCGGCAGCTGGCCTTTGTGCAGGGAAAACTCTCCGTTGGTGATGTGTTCCGCAAGAGGAGATTCCGCCTCGAAAGCGCTGTCCACGCCCTTGGCCTTGGCCAAGTACGTCAAGCCTTACACCATCGTCAAGAAGGCCGGTATGCGCATCGGGATCATAGGCCTTATGCCTGACATCACCATTCTTGTCTCCAAGGATGTCTCCGACAGGATTCCCGCCTTCGAGAACTCCGAGGTGGTCAACAAGTGGGCCGAGTACCTCAAGACCGAGAAGAAGTGCGATCTCGTCATCGCCCTCACCCACATCGGTTTCGAGAACGAGCCGTATCTGGATCAGATGCTCGTCCGCCGTACCCGCAATGTGGATCTCGTGGTCGGCGGCCATTCCCACACCTACCTCAAGGCCCCTAACTACGAGCCGAACCTTGACGGCGTCCCTGTCCCGATTGTCCAGGACGGCGAGTGGGGTCTCAACGTCGGCAACCTCAAGATCAGCAGGTAGCCCCGAGTATAAGGCTTCAGCATCAGCGGCCTGAATCTCACCATCTGGCCGCATTTTGTGACCGCTGATTATCGGTGTATATTCTTTGGTACTGGAGAACCGCTCTCTGGTACCAATTCTCGTTTCACCCGCAGTCTGTACCCTTAAGCATTCAGGAGAATACTTTCTTCCCTGCATCGGAATAGTTTGAATAGTCTTTGCACACTCCGTGAGCGGCAAGGCGGTTTTCGCTCACACTCGTCATAGTTTCCGCTCCGCAAGAACGCTTGGAACAAAAGCGAGGAAAACAGTGGCAAACAACATCATCTTACCAGAAATTCATTAAATTTGCAAAAATGCCGTCATCCCACCAATCAGGTAGGCCGGGACAAGAGATTTTAGGAGGACAGAAATATGCTTTACCCTATTGGAATACAGAACTTTTCTGAGATTCGCACACGAGGCTTTGCCTATGTGGACAAAACCGCCGCTGTATATGCCCTGGCGGCGACAGGCAAGTACTATTTTCTGAGTCGCCCTCGACGGTTCGGAAAGAGCCTTCTCATCTCAACGATGGAGGCATACTTCAGCGGGAAGAAGGAACTCTTCAATGGATTGGCGATGGAGGCGCTTGAAAAGGATTGGGCCACTTATCCGGTTCTGCATCTTGATCTTACCGGGAGTGCCTACACTTCTGTTTCCGACCTGAAAGAAAGACTGGAACTCCATCTGAGCCGATGGGAGGAAATCTATGGCAAAGTCGGTGATTTCACAGACACGGCATCCAGATTCGACTCGGTGATAGAGTCCGCCGTAAGGAAAACCGGCAAAAAAGTGGTTATTCTCATCGACGAGTATGAAAAGCCTATTGTTGACAATATTGACGCTCCGGAACTTATGGAAAGGTTCAGACGTGAGCTTCAAGGGTTCTACAGCGTCATCAAAGGCAAGGATGAATGCATACGCTTCGTCTTCCTGACAGGAGTCACTAAGCTCGGTAAGATGAGCATATTCAGCGGGCTTAACAATCTGAATGACATTTCGATGGATTTGCGTTATGCGGATATCTGCGGCATTTCGGAAAGCGAATTACAAGCTAATTTCGATGCGAGTGTGGAAGAACTTGCCGCTGTCTGTGGGCTTGCGAAGGAGAAGTGCTATGCCAAACTTGCGCGGATGTACGACGGCTATCATTTCCATCCCAAAGCCATCGGGGTCTATAATCCATTCAGCTTACTGAACACATTTTACGCCAATGAATTCCGTATGTACTGGTTTCAGACAGGAACTCCGTCATTCCTCGTTCGCTACCTTCAGGCCGGGCGATACAATCTTGACAGCATCTCAAAGGATGGTGTCTCTGTCGAGACGCTCACCGGAGCGAACTATGTCAGCCCGGCGCCGATTACCCTGATGTATCAGACCGGTTACCTTACAATCAAAGACTATGACGACCGCTTTGGCACTTATACTCTTGACTACCCTAACGAGGAGGTGAAGACAGGATTTCTCAACTCCTTGAGCCAGCTATACACCCCTGCATTGGCCAGGGGAGATTTCAGTGTCGCGAAATTCGTCACGGACATCGAACGTGGTGATGTCGAAAGCTTTGTGAACCGCTTCACGGCGTTCCTTGCCGATAACAGCTACGAGCTACAGGGAGATCTCGAACTCTATTTTCAGAACACTATGTCTGTGATGCTCAAGATGATGGGTCTCTATGTCAAAACAGAGTACCAGACATCTAACGGACGGATAGACATCCTCTTCGACACGGACAGATTCGTCTATGTCATCGAACTCAAACGGGATGCCTCACCAGAAGCCGCTCTTGCACAGATTGAGGAGAGAGGCTACGACAGACCTTTCCTTGCAAGCGGCAAGAAAATCATTAAACTTGGCATCAATTTTTCCTCCCGCACCCGCACTGTTGACGGCTGGATTCAGAAGTGAGATTATTCATTGGTACCGTAGGGACTCCTCTCCGGTACCAATTCTCGTTTCACCCGCAGTCTGTACCCTTAAGCATTCAGGAGAATACTTTCTTCCCTGCATCGGAATAGTTTGAATAGTCTTTGCACACTCCGTGCGCTGAAAGGTCACTTTTGCTCACGAGTGTCCGACCAATGGGCGCTTCGTGCGCGGCAAGGCGGTTTTCGCTCACAAGCAGAAGCGTTATTGGCGCTATCTTTGAGTGCGTTCACGTGCATAAATCATGCGCGGACAAGACGGCAAGCGTCCATAAGACTGTAGGTATTGGCAAGTGAACTCAAATCCGAGACAAGCCTCACCTTATGCCCTTCGACAGCATCCACGAATGTCTTTATTTCAGAGTAGTAGCCCTGGGTGTAAACCTGATTGTTGACAAGAGCCGGCACAAAGGCGTTTCTGGCGAAGAGCCGCACGCTGCTTTGAGGACGCGGGAACACTTTTTCCAACGGAGTCCCGATCAAGGAGCCGGGAAACGGGATGAATGTCAACGACTCCATCTGTCGCATCTCGTAATCGCCTTTGGATGATCTGACTGTAAGGCTCTCCTGGGCAACGTTCCAGGATGATGATGTTGATAACTCTAAAACTCCGCTGACATCCTTGTGCTTAAGTATCAGCATCATAGTGACTCCACCGTTGGAAGTCCCGACCAAGTCGTACCCTATGACTTTAGCCTCTCCGAAAAGGTACGTCACATAGTCAAGCGGATGTATGAACAGATCCGTGAGCGGATCTCCTTCCGGATAGCCCCCGGTCAGGTATTTAAGGTTGTATGTGTCAGGATGGTCTCTATCCAGGGCTTTCTTCAAGACTTTAGTTAGAGGTGAATGTCTCTTTTGCATTCCAGCCATAGCCGTGACACCGCTTCTCTCCGCCAACCCGACAAGAATGCCAAGCTCCTCAGAAGTGCGGCACGGTGGCTTTTCGACAAAAAGCGCCTTGCCAGACATAAGGACTTTGGCCGCAATGTCAAAATGCGCCGACGGCGAGGCCGATACAATCACCCCTTTGACGGCTTCGTCCGAAAGAATGTCCTCCAAATCAGTCGTGGCGGTGACTCCGGAATACTTCCTTTCAATCAACGCCGCCTTTTCTTTTGATCGGCAGCAGACGTACTTAAGCGGCACGCCCAAGTAATCCAAAACAGGGTACAGGTTGTCCACGCTGTGGCTTCCGACACCCACGAATGCATATTCATTAAGGAACGACTCGCTCAGCCGCCGGACACTTCTGACGTTCTTGTATTTTCCTATCAGTCTGTCAATATATTCCATCGCTCTTATGATTTGAAATGTCGTAGATGCGTTTGATGTATGATTTATAGGTCTCTTGATGGTTTCCCGTCCAATTGTATTTTCCGTAGAATAGCTCGATGACCCTTTTGGGCAAGAATCTCTCCAAGTTTCTCACAAGGATGATGTCATATTTCCTATGAAAATTTATCCAGCATCCGTTGCAACCTGCGGAGTACTTGCGCTGCAAGTCTCTTGAGTTTGTTGAATTGAAAATCTCATCCAACGATTCCGTGTGAATATTCCCAAGCGAGACCCCAAGATTCTGGCAAAGAGGGACTTCTCCGTCGGCGTGAATCACCAGACAACTGAATATGCTCTGGCAGCGCAACTTGAGCCTGCCATTCCGCCACTCGTCGTACAATGCCACAAAGTCGTAGTTTTCCTCTGTTTTATGAATATTTCCGGGAATATTCCGAATATACTCATCCGTCTTGGTAGTCAGCAGGTCGCTCGTAGTGTCGAAAAAATCCATTGTCCCATAAATTCCGATTCGGATGTCGATCCCGTTACGCTTCGCCACGTCTATCACGAATCTCATATCCTCGAAACTGTTCCAAGGCGATAGGCAGAACATCAACGAGATTGGCACCTCGTCCTTAAGCTCTCGCACCACTCTCATAACCTTGTCATAGCCGTCCCTGCCCCGCATCCGCTGATAAGTCTCACGATCCCCGTCAAGAGAAAGGTAAAGATGCGACGGCTGGTACAGGCTGACATATTCAATTACCCGTTCAGGGAACAGTCCGTTGCTCAGCAGCGTGTAATTCGGATGATTATGGGCGAACCATTCCATAATCTCCGTCGCCTGCGGGTGAAGAATGAACTCGCCTCCTTCGAGTCCGACGGTGGTTCGCGGTGTCACACACCTGCTGAGCATAATGCTCTTGATGTCTTCCAACGAAAGGTTCTTGTCCGGCTTCTTATAAATTGAGCAATGCCGGCAACGGGATTGGCATCTCGTCGTTGAATATATCATCAGTTGGCTTAGTCTTTTCCGCTTGGGAAATGCCAGATTGTGGAGGTACAGACATCCGTTGTGAAGATAGTCAATGATTGAGTACATAATGAAACCCTGCTCCTTAACAGGCTTATTGTTTGCCTGTAAATTTCGGAACAAGGTTTCTACTCTCCTACTTTAGTATCAACTTTCTTCCTCTATACATCATTGGTAATCAAATGTATAGAACTATTTTACCTACTTTCGCCGGATTCGCCGCTACCGGAGGAGACATCTTCTTTAAGATCATCCTCAGTCAGTTCAAACACCCACTTTTTCTGAGTCGTGCCATCCGATTGGAGTTCAACAGACTTAATCCAATTGCTCTCACCATAGAACCTTCCGGCTCTATGCGCGTCATCAAGCGCCCAATCCTTCAACAGCGTTCCGCCATCCGATGAATAGACGCTAATCGCATAGTTACCGGATGTACCATCCTGATGATATATGTCTGGATCTCCCACGAACAAATAATTGAACGGAACCTCTTCCCTTTCCCAATAAAAGTTATACAGCCAGTAAGAATCTCCCGGCTTGACCACTTCTGGCTCAGGATGAGCATAAGTCCAAAAACTCTTGACGACAATGGTTTCGTCCGTCATATTCTTCAGCAACCAATCCGCAGTAAATTCCGGGCCATCATCATCACAAGGGCAGGCGGTAAAACTACAGGCGACAAGAACAATCAAAATAAACTTCTTCATAATAAAAACAGTTTAAGTTTCTCAAATGTATAAACATTATGTGGAAAAAGCAACAGCTTTTTCCACATAATGTCCAAAGATTAATGCGATTTTATTTCCAGACTCGATCCACCTTCCACGAGAAACGATGGATAAATCTCGACATTTCCCACCAATTTCAATCCACCACCGTTAATGACACTTACGTTCCTGACCGTTATTTTATCCGCAGTGATAGTTGTCGCCGTTGTAATAGTCCGGTCTTCGAAAGTGACATCCGTCGGATCTTCTGTTTCTGACATTAAACCATACCTTGTAAAGCAAGCCTTTATCGAATCTACCTTGCTTGGAAACTTGTCACACATTTTCGAATACAAAGCATCGTATGTCCTTACATCCCTTGTCAAGCAGGAGAAAATGTCATTTTTATCCAAGTTCACATTCCTTAGATCCCAGAAAACCTCAGGCTTGAACCAATAGTTATTTGTATCAGGATATTTTTGTGGAATACTCTGTCCTAAACCTTCATATCTTCTTGTCACTCCAATATAGTCCCCCCACATCTCTCCAATGCCACACAACTCCGCATTATTTCCGGTTCCGTCTCCATAAGCGCCATAGGTCATTATATAGCTGACGTATTTTGCCCAGTAACCACTTCCAACCTCGCTGAAATGGCTGGCGTGAGCGAGTTCGTGATTTACGTGTTCATATATGCCTTTGTAAGACTTTCCACTTGTTCCTATCGTGATGTCCGGCGATAGAAAGGCCACGAGTTCCTGTATGGATGTTGCCAAAAGTCCATATCCTAAATTAGCAAAGAAATTCACCCATCCGGAGTTTCCATTAAGTCCAATACCGTGTTCCAACCTGCGCAGCATAGGCGCAGAAGAGGATTTGGCATTGCTCCAGCACCATATCTTCAATTTTCTCGGAGGCTTTGTAATTCCTGTCTGCTCGCACATTGAATAGTAATCATAAGCCGCATTATTGATCACAGACCAGCGCCAGGCATCCTCATCTTTTTCAATATCTTTAGAATAACCACCCTTTTTATGACTGCCCAAATTACAATTCGCTCTTGCAAAAAACGCATAGTTTCCCCAAATGTCAAAACCTTTGATGTTATTATAGACTATCGCATAGTGCAGACGGTGACGGAATTTACTTTCAAGGACGTAATTTCCGTTGACATCGGTGTAGGTAGTAGAGTATTTCACAAATCTGTGACCTCGGATCTTAACCCCTTTGACAGGAACGAATGTGCTGTCTTGCTGTAAAACCCTGATTGTACCTTCCGGGTAGACACTACTCGCCCGCGTAGGCACGTCATCATCAAAGGCATAGCCGAGACTTTGATATGCCAGCTCTTCCACATCAAGCGGCAAATCACCCCTTGTCTGCACGATTCTCTCCCCTTCTTGTGGGATATAGCACTCATCAAGAATTTCATAACTTATGCCTGCGGGAAAAGCATAATCCGGCTTGACAGTTGTGTATAGCCAAGTATAATCACCGTCATTGTTTTCAGCCGTCTCGATTCCATCGTCCGAGATGTCAACGTCCAACGGATAGTCAAACAACTCAAGGTTGGACTCATACAGTAAATAATTCAGTTGCGTGCTGTCTTGCGGCAGGAATCTCACATACAAATCCGTGGGTTCAAGCACGACCGTTTCCAATGAGTTATTGTCATAGACGGCCTGCATAACGCTTAATGAATATGGATTTCCCACACCTTGACCGTCATCCGCTGAGGATCTGGTTCTCAAAGCGTTTGACTCTTCGTTTCCGTCCGGGTCAGAGGGAATCATCTCATTCTTGGCGCAAGAGGACAGTATTGTACAGACAATACATAAAATAGGGAAGATTTTTCTCATATTTTCTCCTCTGATATATTATACATATAGGATTGCCTAAAAGGCTATTTGCCGGCCTTTAGTGTTTCCACTTCTTGCTGAAGGGATTTGACCGCATCGATCAGAATCGGGATTATCGCCGTGTAATCCACAAGTTTGCGGCCTTCGTCATCTGTATAGACCAGATTCGGCAGCACCTCCTCGATTTCCTGAGCCAATAATCCTATTTCAGCGTTGCTTCCTGTGTATCTGTTGTAAGAGATGCCTGACGTCAAGTTTGCGGTGTGAGCTTCATTTCCCTTGAAGTTGTAAGTAACAGGGCGCAATTGTGATATGATGTCCAAGCCGTTATTAAGCGAACGGACATTGGTTTTGGCTCTTGCGTCGGAATAGTTATAGACTTTGCTGACCTGAATGCTGTTGAACGATTCCTTCTCAGAGTTGTAGAAGACGATCTGGTCATTATGGCCTGCGATTCTTGGGGCGCCGGTGGCGGCTACACTGATTTGGAGATACCTTCCGTTGGTGTTATTGAAGTATATGCCGTTTCCGGCTACTGACATAGTATAGTAATAGTAAGGTGTGCTTGTACCCATCAAGAATCTTCCTGATTGGTATCTTAACTGTGCGGTTGCATAGTTGCCTGTGAACAGAGACATGGCGACCAACGCCAATACGAATACGGCTGACTTTTTCATAAGATTGATAATTTGATTAATAGTGTGTTATGTGTTGCAATTAAGTTACTTAACAAATGTTCCTTCAGAGTAGGACTTATCAGTAATGATAACAATGTGGTAGGTGCCTGACTGCTTTGGGACATCAAGCCTCTCGACAGGGGTCTCCGCCGAATCATACTCGGCATAGCCACACATCTGATTGCGGGAGTTGAAGAGATAGACGGAGACAGTCCCTTCATCAATACAACAGATCTCCAGCTCGGACGAAATGATCATAAGAAATACTTCTACGCCGTGACTTCCATCCCTGTCATAGATGTTCTTGTTTTGAGTAGTAATGACGACATCTTTCTTTACGATGTCGTCAGACGCACGCAGAGCACTAGCTGAAGGGCATATAGCCAATAGCATAAGAGCCACTGAAATAATACAGTTCTTTGTCATTTTTCATAAAATTTGTTAGCGCAAAGTTCTGTATTAGTTTTCTACTATTGAAATATCAAACCTACTTCAGCAATTTGTATATCATTATAGATAAAACTATTGAAGAAAATTTGTCTACTTTTGCACAAAGCATATCTACAGTATGTCAGTAACGGGTTTATGCTCATCCTCCGACGCCGCATAGAGATCGGTCAACCAATTTGATAGTTTGCCCGAATTATGTTCAAGTTTAAGTTTTGCTCTGATGCGGCTACTGATGTTATATGTGTTTGATTTATTGACGACCATACTTAACTCGGATGTTTTTAGTCCGAGTACCAATAGGCAGCAAAAACCCACTTCCGACGCTGTCAATCCATATTCTTCCAATTTTAGAACGAAGTTGGGATGGTACATAGCGTACAGCATTCCAATACTATCTGTTACAGTGTTCTTGTCAGCCGTCAAATCTTCAAGTTTATCAGCAACTTTAGACAGAGAGTCAGGTGTGTCTTTAGAGAGGAAATGTCCCAAAGCCTTGATTCTCCGCTCAAGTATCCTATGAGCCTCTTCGTCAGCCTCTGGCAGAATACGTTCCTGCGCCTTCTTCAAGAACTCATATTCGTCCTTAAGGTCGTTATATTTCCGCCTTAATCTTTCTTCTGAGGATTTTTTCTTACGCACATAAATGATAAATATGGTCATGGAGAAAATTAAAATCAATGCAGCCACACATATTGTCAGACGTTGCCTCCTGATCAGCAAATTTTTCTCATATTTTTCCTCTACAGATTTGACCTCCTGGGACATTTTCACCATATCAAGCGAGTCACTAATCTCAGAATATTTGTGCAGAGCGCCGTATGCGAGAGCATAATCACCTAATTTTAAGCGTGTTTTGGACAAAAGGTAGTAGTAGGCCTCGTCCTCGGAAACATCATTAAACAATGATTGCGCATGAAGAGCTTTGAGTGCCTGCATGCTCTCTCCAGACTTCATATACGCTTCGGCAACATATTCCCAATTAATCTCAGTCGAGTCTTCGGCAATGTCAAGATACTTTTGCGTGATTGCAGAAATACTGTCAACAGGTTGTTTGGATTTGACCGACAGCCAAAGGAGGGTTTTATTATAGCCTAACATACTTCTTCTCGACAAGGTATCCAGATCACGGATGACATCCAAACATAGAGAAGCCTCTTCGAATTTGTCTCTAATAATGTAAGTTTCAGCCTGATCCAACAGAGATGACACATAATTGTCAGCATTGCCTGCCTCCTTGGAGTATAGTTCTACATTTTTTAGTTCAGCCAGCAATTCATCTGAATAATCATAGCGTTCTATAAGGATGCGTGATTTGGCAATATGCAGACGCGCAAGATCCGATGCCTCAATGTGTTTCTTCTCTACATGTTCCGCACGCACGAGACTAGCCATGGCTTTATCCAATTGGTCAGCGTTCTGGTAGATGCGGGCCTGATAGTAGTAGGACTTGAACTTGTAGGTTGGGTTGCAGCGATGGCGGTAGTAGTTGACCGCTACGTTGACGAGCGAGTCGTCAGTCCGGTCTATGTAGTTCTTGTCGAGAGCCATCGACTTCAGAAGGGCGTAGCGGGCTTTCTGCGACTTTGAGTTGAAATGCGTGGAGTCCAACGCCGCAATGATAGTAAGGGCGGAGTCCGGACGGTCTGCCATACAAGACTCGGCACGGTCAAGGCTTTCGGTGATGACATCCTGCCGTCCGCAAAAGGTAAGGACGCAGATTAGAAAAGGTAGAATGGTCAGTGAATATTTCATTGTCAAGTGTGTAAAAGTCTCCCAAAGATAGAACAAAAAATCTCATCCGCAAAGGCGCTACGGACAAAAGTAAGACGATTTGTGCCAAATGTTGATTGTTTTCCACAAGGGTGTTGATGGTCAAAATGTTGCGTTGTCAGAAAGTAGGTTCCGAGAAAGAATAAAAGCACCGGAAGTTCCGTTTGCGATACCGTTTGATTCGTTACCTACGAACCTTGGGTTCATAAAACCACGCTGCAAATCCAAGGTTTGCGTTTACCTCGCCAAAAGACATCGTTTCTCAACTTTTCCTCCCGCACCCGCACAGTTGACGGCTGGATTCAAAAGTGAGATTTGGCTGAATATTCCTTTAGCTTATTCATTGGTTGGCTGCGTAAGGGTGATGCTCCACTCATAGACCGGCATAATCCTGATTTCGAGGTCGCCATCTTTGTGAGTGCCTCTGTCGTGGTCTGTCAGTAGAAGCAGGTCCTTGCAACCGGTGATTCGTGACGCGGTTTTGAGTCCGTTTATCTCACGGCGGAATGTCTTCTCGTTGGAAATGTCGTAGGACACCTGTATGGCGTGGACAGTGGCGTTTCCCTTTGTACCGCGCGCGAGAAGTAGACACGGAAAATAATTTTTAGACGTTATTATTTTCCAAAGTAGACAGCGGCGATGTTTTTGCCGCGTATCTTTTTACAAAAGTAGACATTTTGTCCTTTCAGGAAGCTGGTTGAATCGAGATTGCTTTGTGACTCCATTCGTGAGTGACTGCCGGCAATACGCACACGAGAAGAGGCTCTTTTTCGGGGGGCGTGAGTGGAGGAAGAGGGAGGGTGCGCACTGATATGCGCCGCAGCCTTTGGAAAATGTGAATTGGCTGGCGTATGAAGGATGTGGATCGGTCGGCGGATGGTTGCTGGGCCTTGGCAAAAGAGGTTGGCTGGCTGCTGCTGGGTCTTGGGAGAGGAATTTGGTTTATCGGATGTTGCGGCGGACGGGGAGGAGGGCGATGATGTAGCCGATGAGGGCTACACCGGCGATGGTGGCGAGGACGTCCTGCCACTGGAGGATTACGGGGTAGGCGTTCACGAGGAAGCTGCCGGGCATCTTGATGAAGCCGAAGTGCTGCTGGGCGAGGGAGAAGCCTATGCCGATGACAAGACCGACGGCGAGACCGAGAAGGGAGATCAGCCAGCCTTCCAGAGTGAAGGTGCGGCGGAGCATCTGGTCGGTGGCCCCGAGGCTGCGGTAGGTCTCGATGTCATCCTTCTTCTCGATGATCAGCATCGTGATGCTGCCGAAGATATTCAAGGCGATGATGATGATGACGAATATGAGGATGAGGTAGATGGCCGCCTTCTCGTAGCGCATCATCTTGTAGAGCGACGGATTCTGGCGGAAGCGGTCCAAAACCTTGAATTCAGGGCCTAATTCTTTCTGAATATGCTTGATCGCGGAACGGATGTCTTTCGCGGTGGAGCCTTCGGCCAGGCGGATCTCCACTCCTGAGACCTCTTCCTCATAGCCAAGCAGCTTTCTCATCTCCTCGATCGGCACGATCATCAGATCATCGTCAATCTGCTGGTTGACCGAGAATATTCCTGAAGGGCGCATCCGTACGGTTTCAATCGAGGCCGCCGGGTTCGCGAGCGAGAAATTCCTGTCCCTGATCGGGAAATATAATTCCGCGGAGGCGAGGAACGCCGGATTCATTCCCATCTTGTAAGCCAGGCCCGCGCCGACAACCATCTGCGGCAGCTGGCCTTTGTGCAGGGAAAACTCTCCGTTGGTGATGTGTTCCGCAAGAGGAGATTCCGCCTCGAAAGCGCTGTCCACGCCCTTGGCCTTGGCTATTCCCTGATGCCCGTCATAGTCCACGAACACATTCTCCTGAAGGATGAGGTCATATTCACCGATCATCGGATTCGCCTTGATCCGGTCGAACGCCTCGCCTTCGGGGATGAAGACCTTGCCTTTGGCGGGGGTGATGAGAATGTCCGGCTCCACGTTGCTGAGTGTCGATTTGACAAGTTCGTCGAAGCCGTTGTAGATTGAAAGGATGATGATCAGGGCAGTCGTCCCTATAGCCATACCGACGGCACTGATCGCGGAGATTATGTTGATCACGTTGTGTGACTTCTTCGCGAACAGGTACCGTCGGGCTATGAAAAGGGGCAGGTGCATAACCACCTCTGTTATTCAGGCTTGTAGGAGTCCTTCAGGGCTGTCGTCTTGTTGAATATCACCTTGTCGGCGGTGCTGTCCGGATCCTTGTAGTAGTAGCCGGTGCGCTCGAACTGGACGGCGATTCCGGAGTTGTCCTCAAGAAGGGCCGGCTCGGCGTAACCTTTAGCTATTGTGAGTGACTCCGGGTTGAGGAAGTCCTTGTAGTCCTTGTCCTCAGGGATGGAGTTCATGTCCTCCTTGACGAAGAGACGGTCGTAGTTGCGGATCTCGATCTCTTTGGCATATTCAGTTGAAACCCAATGGATCGTGCCTTTGACAGAGCGCCATTCGCCTCCTCCCGGCTTCGTGGTAGGGTCGTAGGTACACTTGAGCTCGACAACATTGCCATCGGCATCCTTGACGACCTCCTCGCACTTGATGATGTAGGTGTATTTCAGACGAACCTCTCCGTCTGGTTTGAGGCGGAAGAACTTCTTCGGAGCGTCCTCCATAAAGTCGTCGCGCTCGATGTAGAATTCTCCCGTGAACGGAACCTTGCGGGTGGCTCCCTCCGGCTCGGCAGGGTTGAGAGGGCAGTCGAACCACTCCACCTTGCCCGGTTCCCAGTTGGTGAGGGTGACCTTCAGAGGCTTCTGAACGACCATATACCTGTTCGCCCTTGCGTTGAGATCCTGGCGGACGCACCATTCCAGAAGCTGGATGTCCATCATCTGGTCGCGCTTTGAGACTCCTATCTTTTCGCAGAACATCTTGAGAGCCTCGGCGGTGTAGCCGCGGCGGCGCACTCCGCATAGGGTTGGCATACGAGGGTCGTCCCATCCTGAGACGAGACCTTTCTGGACGAGTTCCAGAAGTTTCCTCTTGCTCATCAGGGTGTACGTCAGGTTCAGTCTGGCGAACTCGTACTGGTGGCTCGGCCAGATCTCAAGGGTCTTGATGAACCAGTCGTACAGAGGTCTGTGCACGTCGAACTCAAGGGTGCAGATCGAGTGGGTGATGTGCTCTATGGAGTCGCACTGGCCGTGGGTGAAGTCGTACATCGGGTAGATGCACCACTTGTCGCCCGTGCGGTGGTGCGAAGCGTGCTTGATGCGGTAAAGAATAGGGTCGCGGAACATCATGTTCGGGGAAGCCATGTCGATCTTCGCGCGGAGAACCTTCTCTCCGTCAGCGTATTTTCCGGCCTTCATGTCCCTGAACAGACGGAGGTTCTCCTCCACGGAGCGGTTCCTGTAAGGGCTCTCGGTTCCCGGCTTGTCCACGGTGCCGCGTCCCTTGCTGATCTCCTCCTGGGTCTGGTCATCGACGTAGGCCTGACCGCGCTCGATCATCTGCTCGGCCCAGGCGTAAAGCTGGTCGAAATAGTCGGAAGCGTAAAGTTCCTTGTCCCACTGGAAGCCGAGCCACTGGATGTCCTCCTTGATCGAGTCTACATATTCGGTGTCCTCTTTTGTAGGATTTGTGTCGTCGAAGCGCAGGTTGGTCTTTCCGCCATACTTCCTGGCGAGACCGAAGTTGATGCAGATGCTCTTCGCGTGTCCGAGATGGAGGTACCCGTTGGGCTCCGGAGGGAAACGTGTCATCACGCTCTTAACTCTTCCGGATTTCAGGTCGTCCTCTATGATCTCCTCAAGAAAGTTGAGTCTTTTCGGCTCCTCGGCCGTTGGATTTTTCGCTTCTTCCATTTTCTGTCAGTATTAAACTCACAAAAATACAAAAATATTCCGCTGTTTGTCCAATCCTTGAAAGTTGTTTTCAAATTATTTGAAAAGCTTCTGAATATTTTGGAAAGTACTTGCTTTTTTGAAAACTGTTGAATATCTTTGCACATATTATAATATGTATGAACAAACATCGTATTGTATGAGTGACTATAAATAATTAATAGCATTATGGATTCAAAAAGTTTATTTTCATTCGCCGTTGTTTCGGCTGTCGCGGCGTTCGTTTCGTTCGGCTGCTCTAAGGGAGACGACGCGCTCTCGTCCGCTAAACTCACAGCGGATCAGGAGAGCATTGTGGTTGAGAAGTACGATGAGAACATCGCGTTCAACCTCAGTTGGGATGAGGTCGGCGGCGCTTCCAAGTATTTTGTGCAGTTCACCGCTGATTCGGATCCGGAGTTCCTCAAGGCTTATGTGAAGGATGCCGTGGACGGAACGTCTCTTGCCGTGACTTACGATGATATGAAGGCGATCCACAACTCGACGGGTGTCTTGTCCGACTACCAGCTCTTGGTAAGGGTTCTGTCCGAAACGGAAGGGATGACTTCCAGCTATTCCAATAAGGTGAGAGTCAATGTCGGCTTCGCGATCTGGCCGGACATCGATATGCTTTATCTTTGCGGCGACGCTTGTGCCGGAAGCTGGAACATAGGCACTGTCCCGAGTGTGCATTTTACACCGAGGAATGGTCTTATGTACGATGTCTATGAATGGGCAGGCAAGCTGACGGCGGGCGGCGGATTCCGCATAAACACCAAGGACAACTGGTTTCCTTCCATTATGAAGTCTACGGTGGATGGGGCTCCGGTCTATGTGGGAAGCTCGTCAATTTACTACGAAGACGAGTCCCTGTACGAGCATTTTTCTGTCTCAGAGACAGGCGTTTATGCCGTGACTGTGGATCTGACTGATTTCAAGGCGATCAAGGTGGATATCGTGAAAAAATAGCCCCGATGCGCGTGGGACTGGCAGACAGAACCTTGCAGGCTGTGAATATATGTGAATATATTAATAATGGTTGGTTAATCAAGTGTGGCCGGAGTCGTTTCTGAATGACTCCGGCGTTTGTTTTTAGCGTTCCGCCTCTATGAAGTAGGTGAAGCGGTCGGCTCTGTAGTACCCGACATTGTGCTCCACCGGCTTTCCGTTAACGTCATACACGCATCTTTTCCTGATAAGGATCGGGTCTGTCGCCTTGATCTCAAGCTTCTCGGCGATTTTTTCTCCAGCGAGCGACGCAGAGATGCCTTCCTTGCTGGTCTTGACGGCCACTCCGAAATCCTTTTCCAAAAGTTCGTACAACGGGCGGTTGAAATTCTCCTCGCCTGTGAGCGGGATTTCCGGATTGAAGTAGGAAACAAAATAGACGAAAGGATGCTCTTCGTCACCTCTTAGCCTTTCTAATTTCATACAGCGCATCCCCTCCTTTATTCCGAAGAAGTTGGAAATCTCTGAGGTGGGCACCTGTCTGCTGATGTGAAGCTCGTAGTTTATGACCTTGATGCCAAGCTGGCTCATCTCCTGCGAGAAACTCAGCCAGTTCTTGACCCCAACCATCATATTGCTCTTTACCACTTTGGTCCCGTAGCCCTTCTTGCGTACCAAAAGCCCTTCGAACACAAGCTTGTTGATGGCCTGCCTTAGGGTGTTTCTTGAGATTTTGAGCTGCTCCGCAAGCTCGGTCTCTTTAGGAAGCAACTTCCCGTTCTGGTACTCTTCTTTCTCTATCAGCGACCTTAGTAGATTCTCGGCTTGCTGATGAAGAGGAACGCTGCTGTTATGGTCTATGTTCATCTTTTTAGTTGTCAGAAATGTTTGAACAAATGCGTGCTGTCGTGCCTTTGTTTGTTTTTGCAAAGATAATTAAATAAAATTTAACTCAAAATTTGTGTTTTAAAATCGAATTAGTATATTTGCACAAAGTTATGTATGTACGAACATAATAACACCAATACTGATAATTATTATTGTTAATACTTTTATTATGATTCTTAAACATTCTCCAAAGTTGATCACCTTGTTGGTGACATCGCTTATGGCCTTGTCTGCCTTTGCCCAGACAAAGGAGATCAAGGGAACTGTCACGGATCCCCAAGGAAATCCTGTGGTCGGCGCCAGCGTTATGGTCGCCGAACTTAAGAATGTCGGTACGGTCACGGACGTTGACGGTCTTTTTACCGTCACATTGTCCGAAGGCCAGGCTGCCGATGCTAAATCATTGGTTGTCTCGTGCATCGGAATGACCACAGTGAATGTGACCATCCCGGTTGACGGCAAGCCTGTTTCCGTCCTCCTCGAGGATGACTCGTCACGGCTTCAGGAACTGGTTGTCATCGGTTACGGATCTGTCAAGAAAAAGGATCTGACTGGTTCTGTGACCAATCTGTCTGACAAGCAGTTCAACAAAGGTGTCGTGACATCCGTCTCCGATATGGTGTCCGGTCAGGTGGCCGGTCTTGTCATCACGAAAGAGGGCGGAGATCCGACCACTGGGGCTACGATGCGCCTTAGGGGCACGACTTCGCTGGTTGGAGGCAACGGCCCGCTCGTGGTGATCGACGGAGTTCCGGACGCATCGATGAACCTTGTCTCGCCGGAGGATGTGGAGTCAATCTCTGTCCTCAAGGACGCTTCGGCTGCGGCGATTTACGGAGCACGCTCCGCCAACGGTGTGATCATCATCACGACCAAAAAGGGACGCGAGGGCAGGACATCTGTCTCCTATAACGGTTACTACGCTCTTGAGAGAGCCGCGAACAATCTGGATATGCTGACTGCCGATGAATGGAGAGCTTACGTTGCGGAAAACAACATCACTTCCGCCATTGACTATGGCTATGACACCAAATGGTGGGAGGAGATGCTGAGGACAGGGTCTTCCCAAAGCCACAGCGTCAGCCTGACCGGAGGCACGGCCAACACGCAGTACAGGGCCGGGGTTACATTCCTTGACCAGAAGGGAATCGTGCTTGAGAATGGTCTCAGGCGCATAAACGCCAATGCGTCCATCTCCCAGAAAGCGATGAACGACAAACTGAAGATTGACCTCTCGATGATGACTACGTACGAGGACTGGACGGATATGTCCTGGAACAGCAACATCTGGAGTTATGCTTATAACCTCAACCCTACGATGCCGGTCTACAACAACGGCAACCCTGATGAGGGCTATTTCCAGCCTTACGGCTATCTTGAGTACAATCCGGTGTCGGAGTTGAAACTGACGGATATGGACAAGAGCAGGAACTATTCGCAGGGTAGACTTGCGGCTGAGTACAAGATATTCCCGTTCCTTTCGGCTAATGTGAGCGGTTCGATGTCACGCAACAGCTTCAGTTCGGGTTTCTATGTTCCGAGGAGCGCCGAGTCAGGCCGGTCCACGAACGGCACGGCCACCAGAACCGCCAGTCTTGACAGGATGAAACTTCTTGAGGCCAACATCACATTCGATAAACTGTTCGCCGACACCCACAAGGTTAACTTTGTGGCAGGTTACTCTTGGCAGGAGTACGTCTCCGAGAGCGGAAGCGCCTCGAACCGTAACTTCTCCACTGACGCGTTCTCCTACAACAACCTTGGAGCGGGAATGGATCTTATGGAGGGAGACGTGGCCTCCTACAAGGCTTCGTCCAGACTGATCTCTTTCTACGGGAGACTCAACTATGACTACAAGAGCAAGTATCTCTTCACTGCCACGCTGCGCCGCGATGGTTCATCGAAGTTCGGAAGAAACAACAAGTGGGGTTATTTCCCGTCAGCCTCGGCTGCCTGGCGTGTGTCCGCCGAACCGTTTATGGAAGGTCTTGAGTGGATTGATGACCTGAAGGTCAGGGCTTCATACGGAGTGACAGGCAACCAGGACATCGGTAACTACAGGACTATGGCGATCTATGGCGCTTCCGGCTACTACTATGACTCTGGGAAATTCTATGCCCAGTACGCTCCGAGCCAGAACGAGAATCCTAATCTGAGGTGGGAGCGCACGGCTCAGCTTGACCTCGGAATCGACTTCGCGTTCTTTGACAATAGGCTGAGAGGCTCTGTCGAGTATTACGACAAGCGTACCTCGGATCTTCTTTACTCCTATCCTGTGCCTGTTCCGCCTTATCAGTATGGAACGATGATGGCGAACGTCGGAAAGGTCAGCAACAAGGGTGTCGAGATCACTGTATCCGGAACTCCTGTGACTGCCGGTGACTTCAGATGGGACGCGAGCGTCAACTTTGCGACAAACAGGAATATGGTTGAGAGCCTCTCGAACGAGGAGTTCTCAAGGGACAAGGTCTATCTTGGAGCATACTCCCTTACCGGTCTCGCCGAGACAACGGCTATTCTGGAGTCCGGACATCCTATCGGAACGTTCTACGGCGCGAAGTACATCGGCACTGACGAGGACGGAATATTCCAGTACGAGGACGTGAACGGTGACGGTAAGTTCGTCTATACCGACGACAGGACTTACATCGGCAATCCGCAGCCTGATTTCACGATCAACTTCTCCAGCCAGTTCACCTACAAGAATTGGTATGCGTCTTTCCTTCTGCGCGGTGTCTTCGGCAACGATGTCCTGAACGGAACAGACCTGTATCTCGGTGACATTGACCGTCTTCCTGGAGAGAACGCCCTTAAGTCGGCCTTGACCAGGACCTCGCAGACGAAGGTATATTCATCGTATTTCATCGAGGATGGCAGTTTCGTCCGCCTTGACAACATCCAGTTAGGCTACAATTTCAAACTGAAAGAGTCCGCTCCTGTGAAGCAGATCAGGCTTTCTTTGACGGCCAACAACCTGTTTATCATCACCGGCTATTCAGGAATTGATCCGGAAGTCGGTCAGGATGGACTTTACTTCGGAATCGATGCCAGAAAGTACTACCCTAAGACACGCTCAGTGTCCCTTGGTCTGAACATCACTCTCTAAAAACAAGACTTGAAAAATGAAACATATTGACAAATTGTTTGTCGCGGCCATCGCCGTTTCTTCGGTGGCCTGCACGAATCTGGACGAGAAGCTTTACAGCTACATTTCCCAGGACAATTACGGAACGACCACGGAGGAGATGAACTCTCTCATCGGGCCGGCCTACGGCACGATGGCAAATTACATCGACGGCTATTTCTGGTACGGGATGTGCGCCGGAGATGACTACATCATCCCTTCTCGCGGCTACGACTGGAACTCCGGCGGCATCTACCGCCACACCCACGAACACATATTCACCGCTGAGGAGGCGAATGATGTCTATAATTTCTGGCATTTCTCCGATGTCACAACCATCAACAAGATTATGAATCTCGTGGAGAACACCACTGTCGAGATTCCAGACCGAGAGAGGGTTGTGGCCGAGTTGCGCGGACTCAGAGCCTGGTGGTATTTCTATATGATGGACAAGATGGGCCCGATTCCGATCGTCACCAAATTCGATGACTCCATTCCGACAAACAAGGGCGTGACCCGTAAGGATGTGTATGATTTCATCGAGAGCGAGCTTCTGGACATCATCCCGTCCCTCAATGAGGAAGTCACTGTGGCGACTTATGCGAAATTCACCAAGTGGGTGGCCTACACGCTGCTGGCTAAGCTTCGCATCAATGCCGAGGTCTATACCGGAACACCTGACTGGAAAGGGACTGAGGAGGCTCTTGACGCTGTCATCGGCAGCGGAAAGTACATCCTTGAGCCTGACAACAACACCAATTTCCTTGTCAACAACGAAGGCTCAAGGGAGAACATTTTCGTGATTCCTTACGACAACGAGCATTTCAAATGCTATTTCATCCCTTATCAGATGTCCTGGCATTACAACGTTCAGGAGACTATGGGTGTGCGCTTCGGATGCTGGAACGGCCCGTGCTTCACTCCGAGCTTTATGAAGTCCTATAATCAGGATGACAAGCGCCTCGGCTGGTTTATGTACGGCCCGCAGTACGCCAAGGACGGAACGCCTCTTCAGGACAGGAACGGTAACCCGCTGGACATCACCATCGAGATGAAGGACTACGCCAACGCCACCGAGGTGGAGGGAGCGCGCATTCTGAAATGGGAGGTCGAGGAGAACGGCTACAATCATCTGGACAATGACTTCGCCGTCTTCCGCTATGTGGATGTGCTTTTGATGAAGGCGGAATGTCTTCTCCGCACCGGCAAGACCCAGGAGGCTACAGATCTCGTCAACGAATGCAGAAAGCGTAATTTTGACAATTACGACGAGAGCAAGTCGATCAAGACGCTGACTCTCGACGAGCTTCTGGCCGAGCGTGGACGCGAGTTAGTGGTTGAGGGATGGCGTCGCAATGACCTTATCCGTTTCGGCAAGTTTATGGGCACGTTTGATTTCAAGACTACGGTTGACGATTCGGACGGACACACTTTGCTGTTCCCGATTCCTCAGTCTGTCA
>ERZ1031954.287-NODE-287-length-21650-cov-6.817411_pt1 | contig 21650 bp, 22 predicted proteins | sample MGYA00516701_ERZ1031954 | MGnify/ENA primary metagenome ERZ1031954 (study PRJEB33719, sample SAMN04261284) | wastewater metagenome | biome: rural village; feature: human; material: feces | host: Homo sapiens | place: El Salvador | collected 2013-01-07 ...
AAATAACGCCATAAATGAAAGATATATTGCAAATGTAAAGAAAATAATTATATGATACCTAAGATAATACATTATTGCTGGCTGAGCAATGACCCCATACCTGCCAAACTAAAGAAGTGTATGGACTCATGGAAGAAACAACTTCCTGATTATGAGTTCATGCTGTGGAACTTTGACCGTTTTGCCAAGGACCGTTCGGTATGGGTTTCGCAGGCGTTCGACAGCCGTAAGTATGCATTTGCTGCTGATTACATACGTCTTTATGCCCTGTATAATTATGGTGGCATTTATCTTGATATGGATGTTGAAGTGGTTCGTCCGTTTGATTCTTTGCTCGGTCTGAATACAATGTTGTGCTGGCAGAAGGGGGGCGACGGACTGGAAGTGGCTACATTTGGGGCTGAGAAAGGAAGCAAGTGGGTAAAGGAGTGTCTTGACTATTATCAGAATCGTGAATTTATACTTCCCGATGGAACTTGCTCGGTAAAGCCATTGCCAAATATAGTAGAGGACATATTACGACATAAAGGCTATAAATTGGTTGATTGCAGTTCGATAGCCGATGCTAAGAATACAGAAAAACAGTACGCTGAGCGTAACGACAGTTATGTCTTACCAATACTTACAGACAACTTTTTCAGTCCGCGTTCGTATGATGACGCTACGACATGCGTCACAGACGACACATATTCTATACACCATTTTGCAGGAACATGGCTTCCGTGGTATAGTAGAATGAAACGCACAATATACAATTCGCTTAGGCTTAAGAACCAAAGTCCAATCAAGGTGCTTAAGAACTACTTTGCCAAATAATATGAATTACTTTGGCTAAAGTGAACTATATAGTTTTTCGTACTGCTCTGCCACACGGCGGTAGTCGTGATGTTTCCTTACGAATTCTACGCTCTGGCGCGACATCTGTTGAAGTTTTCCTTCGGTGAAGAAGGCACGTTCAATCATTGCTTCGTTCTCGCTGTTGCTGATGTCGGGGCGTACATTTATTATAGGGCGCAGTTGGAATTCGCCTATAAAGTTGTAATAATCGTCTTCGCCACCGCCTATGACAACTGTGCCGCGAGCCATTGCTGCGAGCGAGTTCATAGAGGGAGTGTAGCTGTAGAGCTGGTCGACAAGCACGTCTGCCTCGTCAAGCATGTGCATATATTCATCATAAGGCACGCCCTCGACATACTTAATCTCTATTTTGCCTGGGTGGCGTCGGGCTACAGACTCTACGAAAGAGGCTATGCGCATGGCTCCTTTCAGGTAGTCGCGCTTGGGCTGTATGCCTACTAATACTTTTATTGGTTTTGTATTGTTGGATTTATGATATACATCACTCTTGCTGTTCTTTCCTTTTGCTATTGTATTAGGAACCTCCATTGGCAGTGGAATATAATGCAGATGGTCGTGGAATTTATTCGTGTCGTAACATAGATAATACTCGTAGAGACATGCTATAAGAGCATCTGCCCCATACGAAACGGTATGCCAGCATTGTTTGTATTGTGGACGCATATGCTCGGCAATGCGTTGGCGGTTGGCTTCTACATTCTGTTGCTGTCCATTCCAATAAGTGTCAGAATAGGTTGGTATTCCGCTTGATTGCATTAGGAATATTTGAGGATCATCAGAAAAGCAACCTTTTACTATGCGACGATTGGCAAGGCGCAGAAATAGGAACAGCCAACGATTCCATCTGGCCTTTAATGGAATGAAAGTGTAGCCACTTAACTGTACTATATCGTTGCCGCATAAACGAGGTAAGGCTATAAGCAAATGCCACAGTACGCATAAACCGCCAAGTTTGCCCCATTGTTCAGGACGTCGCAAGTCAATGTCGCGAGGAGAATTGTGCCAACCATTGCCGTCGGACATTATCGAAACATCGTGCCCAAGTTCTTGTAGACCACGTTTCAGTGTATTGTGCAGATGGCTACACTCGCCTATCAACAATATCTTCATATCACCTATTCCTTTTAAAATAAAAATAATGAAACTGTCACTTTAGCATTCATGCCATTTGCACCAGCGTATTAATCCTTGGAAATCGTTTTGACGAATAAAACGTTCGATGTGCTGCAATTTTATATTGTCTGTATGCCAATTGCTAAGTCGTTCGTTTATTAATTCCCGTTGTATTACAAATACTGCATAAGCTACATCTTTAGGCAACCACATTACACACCATGTATTCATAAACATTTGGCGTAGCATCATGTCGTATTGCCGTTGGTCGAAATCTATCCCTAATGTCTCGCGGTCGCATAGCAGTCTAAGAGTTATATATAGATTGTCAATAGCCTTTGGCTTGTCGGTAAAAATATGACTGATGCTTCCTCTGCGCATACGATAACGGAATACTTGTGTGGCAACACTTGCATTACGACGGCTCATAGGCTCTATAATCATGCAATATATTGAGTCTTCAAACCAATAACCAAGTGGAAATTCGACATTGTTGAATAGATTGCGACTTATTAGTTTGCCACATATAAAGCCGTTGGTTTGTCGTGTGTCTTCACTTTGTGGCAGATTATTGTCATGCTGTATTATGTCATATATATAAGCCAATCCAGGTATAGAAGAGAAATCGCCTTCGTTGTCAGCAAAGCGGCGAAATCCACCATCAACAATGTCGGCTTTGGTTTTTTCGGCCATACGCATAAGACTATCGATAGCACCCGGCACAAGTACATCGTCAGAGTCGACAAATAGCAGATATCGTCCATGTGCTTGACGTATGCCTGCATTACGTGCTCCGGAGAGTCCGGTGTTGGACTGATCAATAACCCTTACATTTGTTAAGTGCTCGTATTTGGCTAAGTGGCTTCGGGTGCTATCTGTAGAGCCGTCATTGACAATAGTAATGAAGAAACTATAGTGGGTCTGCTGTGAAATAATAGAGTCGAGACATTGGCATACATATCGTTCCACATTATAGCATGGAACGATTACCTCTACATCACAGTCGGGAGCTGCAAACTCATGTTTATGGATACATGAATAGCCTGGGTCAGCCGAATAAGAATGAAGAAGTTGTAACGCAGAAGTCACATCGTTGGGCAATTGTTTGACAGGGGATTTGTAAAACGAACAAACGGACGACTCAATATGATAAAAAAAGTCTGCAAGCCGTAGACGTTTGGCTATCTTTAGCAACGTCATTTCTATTCGTTTGTTTAATGATATACTCATGTCGTCAATTTACAATTTCACATATTTGTTGAACTCTATAAAATCAGCGTTACGCATTCCCGACAACACCAATAGCTTTTGGGCTATATGCTCTATGAAATGTTTGATGTCACCCCATTTCCTTTCCTTTACGTCGCGCCATGGCGTCATGGCACGATAGCGTTCAAATTCACGCTTCATGGGATGACGGCAGTTGCTGAACCATGGCTTGGGCAGCCCCGTGTAGTGTATGATGGCGGGATGCTGCTGGCCGTAAAGCATTTGACTTTCAAACTCCCAAGATACAACCGAATGGCGTATGTCAAACCAATACTCGTTGAGCATATTGTATCTCAACGGAAGAGTAATCTTTGACTCACGGAAAACGTAGTTCAGAATGTCCTGGTCGTGACAATACAGAGAGTCGGGGCGTGCTGAAGCGTATTGGCAGAAAGCATCAGCCACATTGTTGGCACGCCAATAATCCAGATTGATGAGCAGCACTCCGGCGTTGAAGTAGCCCATCGGCTGCGGATAATGCAGCCGGTTGTAATGCTCAATCTTGTTGTTGTAACTGTCGGGCACGGCTGCTATAGCCTTGTCGTGCATGTCGGTAGACCACAATTCGTTGAGGCTGTCCGTGACGATTATGTCACCGTCGAGATACAATACACGGTTGATGTCGTCAGGCAGCAGTTCGCTTAGTAAGAGCCGATAGTATGTAGCATACGACGTGCCAACATGAGTGTTCTGCCCGTCACGGCCTATCGGAAAAGCGCTGAAAAGACTCTCGTCAACAAGATAGAACGTAATCTTCTGTCCGTAATCGTATGCTATGCGTTCAATCAGCATGATGCTGTTGCTGTCGATACCGTTGTGCAGCACATGCACACGGATGTCAGCCTCGCGGTTGTTCTCGAACAGCGAGGTGAGCATTATTCCGGTCTGCATGACGTAGCAGCTGTCGGTAGAGCATACGATATCCATACTTATTGCCATATACATTATTATATAATCATAACGCACATTGCTTGTTAATATTGTGTTGTCCGGCTGTACAAAGTCAGGCGTATGCCGTACGGACGGTTAGCATACTAATACTTTTGTAAAGTAAATATTACAAAATCAGAATGTAATGATACAGTAAGGTAAAGGAAACATAAAAAAACGTTTCGATGCTTTGTCGTGACAAATTAAAATGTTAACTTTGCAGATGTAAAAAGATTACACGTTTTTTATAAAACAAATAAACAATTATGGTAAACTACAAAGAATTGGGCTTGGTGAACACACGTGATATGTTCGCAAGAGCCATCAAGGGTGGTTACGCTATCCCTGCATTCAACTTCAACAACCTCGAGCAGCTCCAGGCTATCATCAAGGCTTCTTCAGAGCTGAAGTCACCGGTTATCCTTCAGGTATCTAAGGGTGCACGTGCTTACGCTAACGAGACTCTTCTCCGTTACATGGCAGAGGGCGCTGTAGAGTACGCTAAGGAGCTTGGCTGCAAGCATCCTGAGATCGTTCTCCACCTCGACCACGGTGACAGCTTCGAGCTTTGCAAGAGCTGTGTAGACCTTGGCTTCTCTTCAGTAATGATCGACGGTTCTTCACTTCCTTACGAGGAGAACATCGCTCTTACAAAGAAGGTTGTAGAGTACGCTCATCAGTTCGACGTAACTGTAGAGGGTGAGCTCGGTGTATTGGCTGGTGTAGAGGATGAGGTTTCTTCAGACGTATGCCACTATACAAAGCCTGAGGAGGTTATCGACTTCACAAGCCGCACTGGTGTTGACTCATTGGCTATCTCTATCGGTACTTCACACGGTGCTTACAAGTTTACTCCGGAGCAGTGCACACGCGACCCGAAGACTGGCAAGCTCGTTCCTCCTCCATTGGCATTCGACGTCCTCGACGAGATCATGGAGAAGCTCCCGGGCTTCCCAATCGTTCTCCACGGTTCTTCTTCTGTACCACAGGAGTATGTTGACATGATCAACGAGTACGGTGGCAAGTTGCCTGACGCTGTTGGTATTCCTGAGGAGCAGCTCCGCAAGGCTTCTGCTTCTGCAGTTTGCAAGATCAACATCGACTCTGACTCTCGTCTCGCATTCACCGCTGCTGTTCGCAAGGTATTCCACGACAAACCAGGTGAGTTCGACCCGCGTAAGTACTGCGGTCCTGCACGCGACCTCATGGAGCAGATGTACAAGCACAAGATCATTGACGTGCTCGGTTCTGACAACAAGCTCGCTCAGCTCGACTAATACAAACTATATAGTTTGCGCCCGAAACCGTTTGGTTTCGGGCTTTTTTTTGCTCTCTCGCGAGGTAGCGATTGTTTCCTCGCGAGGTAGCAAAATCTTTCTCCTTTTCAAATGTAGTCCTTTTGCCCTCCGAATGTAGTCCTTTTGCATTGTAAAAGGAGTCCTTTTGCCCTCCAAATGTAATCCTTTTGCATTGTAAAAGGAGTCCTTTTGCCCTCCGAATGTAATCAAGCAAGAGTCGTCATCGCCTTTCCTTCGTTTCTTCATGATTTCTACAATTTATATTTTTGACAAAGTCCAATAGCTACCAAAACAATCGTTATAATCAGTAATCCCCAGCCATAGTTTTTTACAAATGATTCTTGCTTTCGTCCCATTCCAAAGTATACTTGACCGAAAGAAACTTTACGGCGCAGAAAAAGCCTCAGCCAAAAGAAACGGAATACAGAGCCTAAGGCCTCTATGAACAACCACCATAAAATCCTAAACACCATTGCGCCTATTCCTTGCAAGAATCTGACGATTATTTCTCCTATTATCTCAAACATATTGTCTCGTTATTTTGTTTCCACATTTTATGACATCCGTTTTAGACTGGTCGCAATTTGCGACCTTAAACGTGTTGTTATTTATTGTAGTATGCAAAGGTAGAGTTTTTAGTCCTTGAACTATTGTCGCACAAAACCTTTCTTTATGAAGAACGTTATTTCTTGTATTTTATTATTGCACTTGAAAAGAATGGGTTACACTATATCACTCATAGCTTTTTCGTGCGTTCTTGATAGATACCAAGCACGTATGCAATACGTTACCATGTCCCTTTTCAACCGTGATACTAATGTCTGGATAGTGATATAAGGTTTTGTCGTGTGCCTTGAAACGGTCGTATCAAGCCTTGAAATGACCGTATCGTGCCTTGAAATGATCGTATCATGCCTTGATACGACGTTTTTGCTGGATGGCAATATACAAAAAAGAGGGTGTGCTACTACTGGATTTGCCGGAACGTTTAGTCTGGTCATTCCAGTTGTAGCACACCCTCTTAGGGAGTGTTGTATAGTTCGGAGTAGCTTACAGAAGCTCGTCGAACTTTGCCTTAAGGTCGCCCTCGGTGATGGCACCTACGTGCTTGCCTACGAGTTCGCCGCCCTTGAAGAACAGCAGTGTAGGGATGTTGCGTACGCGGTACTCGGCTGCTACGTCGTCGTTCTCCTCTACGTCGCACTTGCCTACTACTATCTTGCCGTCGTATTCCTCGGCGAGCTTAGAAACGATAGGGGCAATCATACGGCAAGGACCGCACCATGTAGCCCAAAGGTCAACTACCAACGGCAGTTCGCCGCTCTTGTACTGCTCAATGTTTTCGGTTGTAATCTTTACTTCCATTGTCTTTTGTTTTTAATATTGTCGTTAATGAATAATTAATATCAAAGTCTGTGCCATTCTTGCTTGTGCCTTGACTAATTGATGGCGTAGCGCACGCTGTGAAGTTCGCCCGACTGCTTGTCCATATCGTCGAGGAAGTTGAGCAGACGCTTGTTGACGTCTACCGTCACCTTGCTGCTGTACATCTCGATGTTGGTGTTGTGCTCAGAGTCGTGGATGTTGAAGTAGAGCGGCACCTGGCCCTTGTTGCTTTGCAGCATGGTCTGCAGGTCGGTGATGCTGGAGTCCTTGAACAGTGTGGAGTCGATGTATATTGTGAATTTATCTATCGACTTGTCCTTGACATCGCTCAGGAATTCTATCTTCTTTATCACCAAGTCGTAGGCATCGGGATTGTTGCGGAAACGCTGCTGGCACTTTGCCGTGATGTACACTGGATATTCCTCTTGCAGCATACTCTGCCATTTTGTCCACTCTTCACCGAACAATGCTATTTCGCCTGCGCCCTCAAAGTCTTCGATTGTCACTATTCCGAAGGGCTTGTTGGTCTTAGTCCAGCGTGATGACACGGCTGTAACGATGCCTCCGAACGTGAGTTCTTCGTATCGGGCAAGGTCTTTCTTGTCCATCTCGCGGCCCACTTGCGGACACTTGAGGTTGCACATATGGTTGAGCACTACGGCATAGTCGTCGAGTGGATGTGCCGACAGGTATATGCCGACGAGCTCGCGCTCCTTCTTGAGCAGCTCCATTGTGCTCCAAGGTTCGCAATTTGGCACTGGCGGAGTGGTTATCTCTATGCCACCCATGTCGCCAAACAGCGAGTTCTGCATCGACGATTGCTCGGTCTGATACACCTGGCCGTAGCGCAATATGGTCTCAATGAATGTGTCGCCCTTGACGTTTGGGGCGAAGTATTGCTCGCGCTTGATGCCGAACGAGTCGAATCCGCCGCTCAGAGCAAGCGATTCAAGTGCCTTGCGGTTGACCGATGAGAGGTTGACTCTTTGTACAAAGTCGAATATATCCTTATATGGACCGTTCTTTTCGCGTTCGGCTATGATGTTGACGGCAGCCGCATCGCCCATTCCCTTGATTGCAGATAGTCCGAAGCGTACCTCGCCCTTTTTGTTGGCAGAGAACTTTCGCTGACTCTCGTTAACGTCCGGACCGAGACACGGAATGCCCATTGCCTGGCATTCGGACATGAGCTTCGTTATCTTCGTGATGTCGTTGATGCATCGGCTCATGTTGCCTGCCATGAATTCGGCAGGGTAGTGCGCCTTCAGATAGGCCGTCTGATATGCCACCCATGAGTAGCATGTGGCGTGCGACTTGTTGAATGCGTACGATGCGAACTTCTCCCAGTCTGCCCAGATCTTCTCGAGTACCTTTGGGTCGTGGCCGTTCTTCTGTCCGCCTTCGATGAACTTAGGCTTCATCGCGTCAACGATGGCCTTCTTCTTCTTACCCATTGCCTTACGCAGGGCATCCGATTCGCCTCGGGTGAAGTTGGCAAGCTGGCGCGAGAGGAGCATCACCTGCTCCTGATAGACGGTAATGCCGTAGGTGTCCTTGAGGTACTTCTCCATGCAGGGGATGTCGTACTTTATCTCCTCTTTGCCATTCTTACGGGCGATGAACGATGGGATGTAGTCCATAGGACCGGGACGATAGAGGGCGTTCATGGCAATAAGGTCCTCGAAAACCGTGGGCTTCAGCTCGCGCAGATACTTCTGCATACCTGCCGACTCAAACTGGAACGTACCGATGGTGCGGCCATCCTGATAGAGTTTGTATGTTAGTTCGTCGTCGATAGGAATCGTGTCCAGGTCGACGGTGAATCCGTGTGTCAGTCGGATATTCTCCACTGTCTCCTTCATAATTGACAGGGTGGAGAGTCCGAGGAAGTCCATCTTAATAAGACCTGTTTCCTCAATGACGTGTCCGTCGTATTGTGTTGCGAGAAGTTTGTGGCCTGGGTCGGACTTGTCTTCGGCTGTTGACACTGGCACCCAATCTGAAATTGCGTCGCGACATATAATTGTTCCGCAGGCATGAATGCCCGTTCCGCGCACCGTTCCCTCAAGCATCTTGGCATATTTGATGGTGTTTGCCATCTGAGGATTGGCGCTTGCTTCGGCTTCGCGCAGCTCTGGTACGCACTTGATTGCGTTGGGCAGATTCATCTTCAGTCCATCTGGTAGCTTGTCTGGAATGGCTTTGCACAGACGGTTGCTTATATCGAGCGGCAATTTTTCCACACGTGCCACGTCCTTGATAGAGTTTTTCGTGGCCATGGTGCCGTAGGTGATGATGTGCGCAACCTTGTCGTGTCCGTATTTGTCCTCAACCCATTCGAGCACTTTGCCGCGTCCGTCGTCATCGAAGTCGGTATCGATATCAGGGAGAGAAATACGGTCGGGGTTAAGGAATCGTTCGAAAAGCAGGTCGTACTTGATTGGGTCAATCTTGGTAATTCCCAAGCAATAGGCTACAACCGATCCGGCTGCCGAACCACGTCCAGGGCCTACCATAACGCCAAGTTCGTCACGTGCAGAGTTGATGAAATCCTGCACGATAAGGAAGTAACCAGGGAAGCCCATGGTCTTCATGATGTGCAATTCGAACTTCACACGCTCGTAAACTTCGTCGGGTAGCGGGTCGCCATACAATCTCTTGGCACCATCGTATGCGAGTTTGGCCAGATAGTCGGCTTCAAACTTGATACGATAGAGCTTGTCCAGTCCGCCAAGTTTCTTGATTTTCTTCTCGGCTTCTTCGTGTGACATGATGTCGTTGCCGTTCTCGTCGGTTGTAAACTCACGGAACAGCTCTTCAGGGGTAATGCGCTTGCGTGTTTCTTCCTCACTACCGAATTCGGCAGGAATGGGGAAGAAAGGCATAATGGGCGCATGGTCGATGGAGTATGGCTCCACCTTGTCCAATATTTCAAGTGTATTGGAAAGTGCTTCGGGCACATCGGCGAAGATTTCGTTCATCTCTTCGCGCGTCTTGAACCACTCCTGCTTGGAGTAGAGCATACGGTTGGGGTCGTCAAGGTCTTTGCCGGTAGCCAGACACAGCAGGTGGTCGTGGGCTTCGGCATTGTCTTGGTCGACAAAGTGGCAGTCGTTGGTGCAGACAAGTTTGATGCCATACTCCTTCGACAGCTCTATCAATTCCTTGTTGGCACGCTGCTGCAATGGGAAAGTTTCGCGGTTGGCACGCTGATGCGGGTCCTTCACCTCGTGACGTTGAAGTTCCAGATAATAGTCGTCGCCAAACACGCGCTTATACCATTCAATTGCTTCGCGCGCTCCTTGCATGTCGCCCTTCAGAATCTTGGCGGGCACTTCGCCGGCAATACATGCCGAGCATACAATAAGGTCTTCGTGATATCGCTCCAAGTCCTCGCGGTCGGTACGAGGACGCATATAATATCCATCCACCCATGCACGTGACACCAGCTTGATGAGGTTTTTGTAGCCATTATAGTTCTTTGCGAGCACTATAAGGTGGTAGCCGCCCATGTCGCCGCGGTCCTTTTCGCGGTCGCATTTGCGTCGGTGAGCCACATACATTTCGCATCCGAATATCGGCTTGAAGGGTTCTTTGCCCTCGTCCTTCAGCTTGCCGTTTATCTTGTTGCAGTAGTTGAACAGCTCCTTCACGCCGAACATGTTGCCGTGGTCGGTTATGGCCATGCCGCGCATGCCGTTGGCTACCGCTTTATCCACAAGTTTCTGCACGGGCGATTGTCCGTCGAGTATGGAGTAATAGGTATGTACGTGTAGGTGAATGAAATCTTCCATGTTATTTTGATATTATCGGCGGCGGCTTTATTCGGGTCTGTTCTTATCCCAGCACCATCTTGCGTGCCAGCAGACAGGCTCCTATAATGCCTCCGCGTTCGTTGAGTTTTGACAGGCACAGGCGTGTGTCCTTGTTGACAAGATTGAGTGTATACTTGCGCACCGACACGTTGACAGCCTGCAGAAGGAAGTCGCCAGTGCGTGCCAGCAGTCCGCCTATGACTACCAGTTCGGGGTTGAACACATTGATAAGGTTGGCAACGGTCTCGCCGATAGCGTGTCCGATGTGCTCCACTACGTCTATGCTCAGCGGGTCTTCGGCATTGACAGCATCGATGATGTCGTCGAGTGTGAAGTCATTGCCAACGCTTTGTGTCAGCGACGATGATTCGCCGGCATTGATGCGTTCGTGCATTATGCGGTAGAGAGCGCGTCCCGAAGCCTCGGTTTCGAGACATCCCTTCTTGCCGCAGTGGCAGAGTATCTCGTTGTTATATAAGTGCATGTGACCTATTTCGCCTGCAAATCCCGAGCGTCCGGTATAGAGTTCGCCGTTGACGATTATTCCGAGGCCAAGTCCCCAGCTTGCATTTACGAACAGAATGTCTCGTTCGCCGTTGACATTGCCTGCCATATATTCGCCATAAGCGTATGCTCTTGTATCGTTTTCGATGCTTGCAGGATAGTTGAGTAGGTCGGAGAAGAGTGTAGTGAGGGGTTCTTCTGTGAAATTGTATATTGTGTGGCTGTATCCGCTCTTTGCGTTTACGCGTCCTGCTATGCTGAACAGCACGTTGAGAACCTTATCCTTGTTCACGTCCGACTTGTTGATAAACTGCTTAACGAGTTCGCACAGCTCCTTGACCGACTCCATTGTGTTGTCGATGCGGCATGGCTTGTCGTTCTCGATATTAACGAGGTCGCCTCGGAAATTGATCATTCCAAGATTGACAAAGCCTTCCTTAATCTCTACTCCGACAAAATAGCCTGAGTCGGGATTGAGGCCGTAGAGTGTCGGATGGCGTCCTTCGCCGGTCTCCTGCTTTCCATACTCGTTGATATATCCCATGTTGAGCAGTTCGCCCAATGCCTTGGTAACGGTTGGAACGCTAAGATTCACTTCCTTGGCCAGCTCCTGTATGGTTGAGTTGCCGTTAGCAACGAAATAGTTGAGTATGCCTTTCTTGCATTGTCCGCTTTTGGTTTCGTTGTCTATCTTGAAATTGTTAAGCATAATAGATTGCAGGGTTTTAAGTTTGTTGTTTTCAAATTACTTGTTTGTCGAGCAATTCAACGTATGTTTCTATTGCGTCGTTAATCTCGTTGATGCGTATGTATTCGTCGGCAGAGTGGGAACGTGCCGAGTCTCCTGGACCAAGTTTTAATGACTGCCAAGGCATAAGAGCCTGGTCGCTAAGCGTCGGCGACCCGAAAGGAGTCTTGCCCATAGCCTTGAGTCGTTGTACTATTGGGTGGTCGACGGGTATGTGTGATGAGTGCAGGCGGTACGACCGCGCCTTACAGTCGCTCTGAATGTTCTTTGCAACGAATTCGCATACCTCCTCATTGGTGTAGAGCTCGTTGGTGCGCACATCCACTATGATATGGCATTCGTCAGGAACTACATTGTGTTGGGTGCCTGCATTGATGACTGTGGCGTTCATTATGGTAGGTCCGAGTAACGGACTGATGCGTTCAAAGCGGTAGTCGCGTATCCATACGAGGTCGTCGAGTGCTGCATACAGGGCGTTGATGCCTTCGCCACGTGCCGCATGTCCGCTCTTGCCGTGTGCCGTCAGATCGAGAACCATCAGTCCTTTTTCAGCAATGGCAGGCTGCATGCCAGTAGGTTCGCCCACTATTGCAACGTCGACGTGCGGCAACAGCGGTATGGCACGGCTTATTCCGTCCTTGCCCGACACCTCTTCCTCTGCCGAGGCGAGATAAATGATGTTGTATTGCTGTTCGTGCTGGCAAAGAATGCGCATCGCTTGCAACTGCGATACGAGTCCGCCACCGCAGTCGTTGCTGCCCAGTCCGTATAGAGTTCCGTCCTCAATGGTAGGTTCAAAGGGTTTTCGAGTCCACGAACTGACGGGTTTTACGGTGTCGATATGTGCGTTGAGCAGTAGGGTAGGCTTGTTTTCGTCAAACCAAGACGATACAGTCCACACGTTGTTAGCCTCGCGCCACGTCTTCATGCCGAGACTTTCGATGTATCCCTGCATGATGTCGGCTGCTGATTTCTCGTCCCTGCTTATTGACGGAGTTGCAATAAGTCGTTGCAGCAGTGCTACGGCTTCGTCTGTGTACTTGCTCATATCAGTTCTTTTCTTCTTCAAAATCCACGTATTCGCCTTCGTCTTTTGCAAATATCTTTCGTTTGGCTTGGCTTTCAGGGCGTTCGTCGTATACGTGTTCGTTTGTCGGTTGTGACTTGTTGGTGGAGCGTCTTGTAGACTTGGAATTGAACGTCTTGGTCATTTTCTTCACGCGTACATATAAATATAATATGATGCCGATGAAGAAGAAGGCGCTCAGCAGCAAGATGAGAAATATTGATTTCAGAAAGAGTCCTACAAATACCATTTTCTTTGTCTGTTTGAAGTTAATAAATATATTTGTGCCTCTCTTGAGCTTTTCCTGCCACTTATTGCTTGGCTTTGGTATTCATAGCGTTAGCTACAACCGATGTCAGGAAGTAGGCTGTTATGATAACCCAGAAGCTTTGCATTATGCCCAGCAATACAATCATGGCAGCCGAGAACACGATGAATGAATATCTAAGCTCGTTGCCTGCCCATCCCCAGTTCTTGAACTTGAGGGCGAACATCGGAATTTCGGCTATCAACAGCCAGCAGCTTACGCATATCATGGCGAGCATCGGCAATACCATTACTGTAGAACTCTCCAGAAAGTCTGGTTGCGACACAAGCAGCGAAGCCCAGAACAGCGCGTTGGCTGGTGTGGGCAGACCAATGAATGACGTTGTCTGTCGTGTGTCAAGATTGAATTTTGCCAATCGCAGTGCCGAGAAGGCAGCCATAACGAAGGCAAAGAATGGCACGTATGACGCGATAGAATCCATAAACGACGGATAGTCCATAACCGAAAGTTGTGTGAAAACCATTGCTGACGGTGCCACGCCGAACGTAACGTCGTCGGCCAAAGAGTCGAGTTCTTTGCCTATAGGCGAGCTTACGCCCAGCAGTCGGGCGCTCATTCCGTCGAAGAAGTCGAACACGGCTCCTGCTATAATCCATACGAGTGCCAGCTGGGCTTCGCCGCACAAGGCGAATAAGGTAGCTATGCAGCCCGATACGAGGTTGCCGCATGTCAGGGTGTTGGGTATCTTGCTTGTAATAAAGTTTGCCATATAGAGTTTTGAATTTTGAGTTTTGAATTTTGGATTTGTCGTCAATGGCAATTCCGAATCCTTCATTTACGAATTATCAAATCCCTCTTGTTTCCTTTTTTCGGTATGCTTTAAATCCAAAATCGCGGCAATGCCGCGATTCTGTCATTGTTGTTCCGTATTGCTTTTGTTAGCCCAACTCTATTTGAGCTTTGCTATAACAGTCTGGTCGCCGGTAGTGGCTTGTCCCATCTTGACGCATATCTCGGTGCCGAGTGGCAGATAAACGTCAACGCGCGAACCGAACTTTATAAATCCGAGGTGCTCGTCGATGTAGCAATCCTCACCCTCCTTGGCGTATGTCACGATGCGTCGTGCCACGGCACCGGCTATCTGTCGGCACAGGATGTCGACACCATCGGGAGTTGTTATGACTACGTCGGCGTGCTCGTTCTCTTCGCTTGCCTTGGGCAACCAAGCCTTGTGGAAGTTGCCGTTGTGATGAGCTACGAGCTTGACGCGTCCGTCTACGGGGAACCAGTTGGCGTGTACATTGAACAGACTCATGAAAATGCTCACCATGATGCGGCGCTCGTGGAAGTAGGTGTCTTCGTCCACCTCTTCAATCACTACTATGCGACCGTCGGCCGGAGCCACTACTATCTTCTCGGTGTCTTCGCTTGGGAAGAATCTGATGGGGCATCGGAAGAAGTTGATTACAATTCCGTAGACTACAGCGAATATTACAGTGAAGCACCAGAACGGAGCTTTGTTGTCGCAGAAGCGCCACAACAGCAGAGCGATAGCTGCAATGAATATGAATCCGTATACGAGAGTGTCGGTTCCTTCACGGTGTAGGCGTATTTTCTTGAGTTTCTTTATTCTTTTAATCATTGTAAGTTATGGGGTTAGGCTGTATTTGGTTGTTGTTTTAATTTTGTTTTTACGTCATGTTGTATGTCCCGATAGAAATGTCAAGAAAACAGATGTATGCACGGACACAATTTATCTGTGCAAAGATAGTTACTTTTTGCGGAAATGACAAATATTTTAATGTTTCTTTAGGTTATGCCTATTACATTATAAAAAAAGCCCGTCATTCGATGACGAGCTCTACGGGGCAGTGGTCGCTGCCGTATATTTCTGTGTGTATTGCTGCCGATGTGATGCTGGCGCGCAGTCGTTCGGACACGATGAAGTAGTCGATACGCCATCCGGCGTTCTTCTCGCGTGCACGGAATCTGTACGACCACCACGAGTAGGTGGGGTCGTTGGGATGCAGCGAACGGAACGTATCGACGAATCCGTTGTTGAGGAATTGTGTCATCTTCTGGCGTTCCTCGTCGGTGAATCCGGCGTTCTTGCGGTTGGTCTTGGGATTCTTGAGGTCGATTTCTTCGTGTGCTACGTTCAGGTCGCCGCACAGAATGACTGGCTTCTTGGCATCAAGCTGCTTGATGTAGTTGAGGAAATCGTCCTCCCACTGCATGCGGTAGTCAAGTCGGCGCAGCCCGTCCTGCGAGTTTGGTGTATAGCATGTGACGAGATAGAAGTCCTGCATCTCGAGTGTTATGACGCGTCCCTCGTGGTCGTGCTCGTCGATTCCGATGCCGTAGCTCACGCTTACGGGTGTGTGGCGTGTGTATATGGCAGTGCCCGAATAACCCTTCTTGTCGGCATAGTTCCAATAGGAGTTGTAGCCTTCAAACTGCAAGTCGAGCTGTCCTGCCTGCATCTTGGTCTCTTGCAGACAGAAAAAGTCCGCGTCGAGCGTGCAGAAAGAGTCCTCAAACCCTTTCTGCACGCACGCACGCAGACCATTAACGTTCCATGAAATGAATTTCATTTATGAGTATTTGCTTGTTAAAGTTGTAGCTGTAGCACAGCGTGTTGTGCCTTATCTTGCCAACAGGATGCCTACGCTATTGAAGTATGTTGACGGCACAGCATTCTGCGGGCTGAGCTTGTCGATGCAGATAGCAGACAGTGTGTACGATGCCTGAGCCTCACGGGTGCTTCTTGAGAATGCGCCTACGTTGTAGCTGTTGAATACAAAGTAAACCTTGTGGTCGCCTCCGTTAAAGTTTATTGTACGCTCGATTGTCAACGGCTGAAGCATAAACTGTAATACGCTCTCGCTTACCCATCCTGTTGAAGGGATAGCGTATAAAGCCTTTGCTGTAGTAAAGCCCTGTGAATGGTTGTCTTTCATAGCGCGGATAGCCTGATTGAGCGAGCGATACTTCACGGCATCGTCGCCTGTAGCATCCTTGTTGACAATAATAGCGCTGTCGAGCATATATACAGGGAAGTCGTTGATTGTTATAGTAGAGTCTGCTCCGATATACCAGCTGGCAGGAATAGAGTCGTACTTAACGAGAGTCCGCTGAGTTGTATAGGCTCTTGTGCCCTGCTGGCGATAGAAGCGGATCTTGCCGGTCTGCGGACCTGCCATAATTTGCTGATATTGCTTCTGTGTAGCGTAGTCGAGAGAGTCGTCCTCGTTGCTGAGACATGATGTTACGCACATGGCAACGGCAATGAAGCCGACGAACGCCATGATAAAGTTTCTGAGATTCTTCATTTTGTTTGTTCTGTTTTTATTGTTTTTATATTCGTTGCAATGTTATAGCTTTGCAGCCTATACATTATATATAATGCAGGCATCAGGTAAACATTGCACGGATAGTCTGCTTTTTTTCAATATTTTTTTGCTCTTATCAGAACTTGTGCGAATTTGAGTTGATGAGGTTCATCAGTTCCTGGCGAGTCTTCGCCTGTTCGAAAGCGCCTGAGAAGTCGCTTGTCATAGTTATGGAGCTTTGCTTCTCCACGCCACGCATCTGCATGCACATGTGCTTAGCCTCAATCACTACCATCACTCCGAGTGGATGGAGTGTGTCCTCGATGCACTCGCGTATCTGCTGTGTCAGACGTTCCTGCACCTGCAGACGATGTGAGAATATGTCCACTACGCGTGCTATCTTGCTCAGTCCGGTGATGTAACCGTTGGGGATATACGCCACGTGTGCCTTGCCGTAGAAGGGCAGCATGTGGTGTTCGCAAAGCGAAAACACGTCGATGTCCTTAACGAGTACCATCTGGTTGTAGTCTTCCTTGAAGAGTGCGTCGGTCAATACCTTGTGCGGATCTTGCGAGTAGCCGCGTGTGAGCACCTGCATAGCTTTGGCTACACGCATCGGTGTCTTCTGCAGTCCCTCACGTTCGGGGTCTTCGCCGAGCAATGTCAGCACTTCTTTGTAGTGTGATGCGAGGTCGTCGAGACCCTCGCGATATTCGGGAGTTATCATTTTGAATTTTGAGTTTTGAGTTTTGATTTTTGAATTGTTCTCGGCTTCGCCTGCGATTTTGAATTTTCCAATTTTGAATTGTTGCCTTTGGCAATTTTGAATTTTGAGTTTTGAATTTTGAGTTTTGAATTGTTGCCTTTGGCAATTTTGAGTTTTGAGTTTTGAATTCTCAATTCGACATTGATTAATTCTTAATCGCAGGCGAAGCCGAGAACAATTCAAAACTCAACATTCAAAACTCCTAATTCCTAATACGCCACTGTTATCTTTCCGCTTACGATGCAAGCCTGCTTGTATCCCATCTTCTTTACCTGTTGCAGTATGGCGTTGGCTTCTGCGTAGGTGCGGTAGTTGCCCATGCGGCATATCCATCGTGGCGAGTAGAAGTGTACGTATATGGGTTGGCTTGGGAACGCCATTTTCATGGCATTGCCGGCGTTTTGTGCCTTTATTTTGTCGTTGCGCGAGTTGCCTCCGGCAAAAACCTGCACTCTATAGCCGTTCACCTTGTATGCGCGTCGCATCACCTTCTTGCGCATGTCGACCGTCGGTATCTCCATTTCGTTGTCGTTGTTGTTGGTCTTGTGTGTGTCGGCGTGCTGCTCGCTGGTAGCGTGCTGTTCACGATGGGCGTTGTTGGTGCTGTCGCCTTTATGTTGGTTGGCAGAGTGCGTTTGCTGCGTCTGCTCATGGTTGTTCTGCTTTTGGGTGGGGGCGTTGTCTGTCTTGTGTGTGTTATTGGGCGTAGTGTTGTCGTAGGCAGGTTTGCGTGCGCTCACGTTGGCGCCATTGACAAGCGTTTCTATTTCGCGGCTCTGTGTCAGGGTGACGTTGGCCTTGCCCTGCTGTTTCTGTTGCAGGTGTTGTGTGTAGGTTTGCGCCTGTGTGGCTGCACCTATGCATAATAGCAAGTTCAGAATGAATAGAAAGCGTTTCATATATATATTATAATGTGGAGCCGCCAACTTTGTGACGGCTCCACTGTTTTGAATTTGTCGTTTTGAGTCCGTATTACTTCTTCCAAGCGTCGATGATGCCCTTGAAGTCAGCGCACTTCAATGAAGCGCCACCGATAAGACCACCGTCGATGTTAGGCTTAGAGAAGAGTTCGGGAGCGTTGCTGGCCTTGCAGCTTCCACCGTAGAGGATAGAAGTGTTCTCGGCAGCCTCCTGGCCGTACTTCTCGGCAACGATTGAACGGATGTAAGCAAGCATCTCCTCAGCCTGGTCAGAAGTAGCAGTCATGCCGGTACCGATAGCCCAGATCGGCTCGTAAGCGATAACGATGTTCTTCCAAGCCTCTGCATCGAGGTGGAATACAGATCCCTCGAGCTCTGCCTTTACTACCTCGTTCTGCTTCTCTGCCTGACGCTCCTCGAGAGTCTCGCCGCAGCAGAAGAGAATCTTCAAGCCGTTAGCAAGTGCGAGGTCTACCTTCTCCTTCAGAATCTCAGCAGTCTCGCCGTAGTACTGACGACGCTCTGAGTGGCCGAGGATTACGTACTGAGCACCAGTGCTCTTAACCATTTCGGCTGAAACTTCGCCAGTGTAAGCGCCCTTAACCTTGTCAGCGCAGTTCTCGGCACCGAGAGCTACTACGTTCTGGTCGAGCACCTGGGCTACAGAAGCGAGGTGAATGAACGGAGTGCAGATGATAACTTCACAGTTTGGCTTTTCAGCTACGAGTGCTTCGTTGATTTCCTTGGCGAGAGCTACGCCATCCTGCAGGTTAAGATTCATCTTCCAGTTACCTGCTACAATTTTCTTTCTCATTTTCTTTTTGTTTTTAAAGATTTGAAATATTTTGTTAGATTCTTTCTTTTCTTTGTTGCGCACCCACTTCGACCATGCCCAGAGGCGGTCGGCGATGGTCAGCAGCGTCAGAGGCAGCAGGAATGTGAGCAGCACCTTGATGAGTTTGCCGGTCACTCCGTCGTCCGGCAGTTGTCCTATGGGCAGCTGGTCGGGGCTTGCCGTGAGCTCGTCGGGGTCGGGCAGCTGGTTGTGGCTCCACTTTCCTATGACGGTAGCGTCCTTGAGGAGCAGCAGTCCGGGGTTGCTGCGTATTATGGTCTTGAGTGTTGTCTCGTCGGCTGTGCAGAATGGGTATTCGGCTCCGGTAAGGTCGCGCCAGCGGTTGATGTCGTCATCGGTAGAAGCCGTCACGCAGTAGAAGGGTATGTTGTGCCCCGATGCGTATTCGTATATCTGGTCGATGTCGCCGAAGTTGCCGTCGTCGGCGTAGGCAAGCGATGGCGATATGAGCAGGAATGTGTATCCCTTGCGGCTCAGCACGTCGTCGGTGATGTCGTCGCCGGTCTCGGCGAGTGTCAGGCTGAAGTCGTGTATGGGCGGCTCGTAGCCCTGGCGTGTCTGAATGGTCTTCGAGTCGACAAATTCCCATGTAGAGTCGGGATAGTTGTCGAGTGTGAACTCGCGCGTCTGTCCGTTCTTCTTCAGTATGAATGTGGTCTCAAACTCCGGCTGCTCGGCTCCTTCGGGTATTTCCATGCCCTTCTTGATGTTGGCGCCGATGTGATACGGGCGGAAGTCGAAGGTGGGCAGGGCGTACAGGCAGTAGATGCTTGTGCATACGATGTACACCAGTGTGTAGTTGGTGACAATCCACTGGTTTGACTTGGATATTAGCCGTGCCATGTCCATTGGGCGCATTGCCGTGACAATGGCGGCTGCCAGCAGCACTATGTTCTTCAGAAGCGTCTCGCCGTTGGTGAGCTTTATTGCGTCGCCGAAGCATCCGCAGTCCTTCACGGGGTTGGCGATGAATATCCACACCGTGATGAGCGTCATCACCACCATCAATGCCGTCACCAGCTTTGACACCAGATGGCGCCGTATGGCAAACAGCATGAATATGCCGAGAGCGAACTCCGTCATGGCAAGCGTTATCGCTCCGGTGAGCGTAAGCCAGTCGGGAATGTATTCCGCCAGGTGCATGGCAGCGGCATAGTCCTTCAGCTTGTATTGTGTGCCGAGCGGGTCGATGGCCTTGACGTATCCCGACAGGATGAACGTAAGGGCGAGCAGCAGTCGGCACAGGTTTACAGCGAATATTCTGAGTTTTGCCATTTCTTGTATGTGGTTTGTTGTATCGGCTTACAGAATGCGTGTCACGGCATTATTCGTCGTCTGCAGTCTTTATGGCTCCGAAGCATGCATAGTTGATGATGTCCATATAGTTGGCGTCGATGCCTTCGGAGACGAGTGTGTTGCCGTTGATGTTTTCTATTTCCTTGACGCGTTGTATCTTGGTCAGTATGAAGTCGGTGTAGCTGCTCACGCGCATGTCGCGCCATGCCTCGGCATAGTCGTGGTTCTTGCGCAGCATCAGTTCCAGACACTCCTGGGCGTGCTCGTCGTACATAGCCATAGCCTCGTCGGGCGTAGTGTCCACCGTGTCGGTGAATCCGTTCTTGAGCTGTATGAGTCCTATGATGCCATAGTTTATCAAAGCGATAAACTCCGGGCGTATGCCTTCGCCTACGAGCGTAGTGCCGGTGATTTCGATAGAGCGTATGCGCTTTGCCTTGATGAAGAGCTGGTCGGTAAGCGACGACGGGCGCAATATGCGCCACGATGCCCCATAGTCGTGCAGTTTCTTGCCGAATAACGTCCGGCACTCCTGCATCACGCTTTTGAATTGTTCTTCTGTCTTTGTCATGTCTGTTAATAAGTCGGCACAAAAATACAAAAAACCTGTCAAATAAACAAGTTTATCGCCTGCTATTGTTTCTGCCTTAGGTGTATCATCCTCACCACGCCGCACATTGCTTCGTAGCGTGCCTGCAGCGAGTCGCGCTTCACGGCGAGCATGTTGCGTGTCAGGCGGTCGGTAGCTTCGTTGAGCTGTCGGGTCACTTCCTGCAGGCGCAGGTCGGTGCTTGCCACGTCGTTCTGCGCCATTGCGAGCGATGCCTTCTGCCATACGGCAAGAGCCTTGCGTCGCGATTCTATCGCCATAGGATAGCGTTCGCGCAGCACGGTAATCGAGTCGAGAGTCTCCTTGTACTTGCCCTTGGCGTAGAGTGAGTCAATCTGGGCGAGCAAGTCCTGCGCCTTCTCGTCGTCGGTCTTAGCGCATGCCGTGAAGAGCAGTAGCGTGATGGTCGTTAATAATATGTACTTCATTGCGTCGGCAAAATTACTACTTTATGACGCAACGTGCAAACAATCAAGTTTTTTTAACAGCGCGCGTACCACTTTATAATGCTTTTCTTCACCCCGTGACATGCACGTCACGCAAAAGGACTCGTTTTGCCCTTCAAAAGGAGTCCTTTTACTCACCAAAAGGAGTCCTTTTGCAGTCCAAAAGGAG
>ERZ1031954.293-NODE-293-length-21365-cov-5.606007_pt1 | contig 21365 bp, 12 predicted proteins | sample MGYA00516701_ERZ1031954 | MGnify/ENA primary metagenome ERZ1031954 (study PRJEB33719, sample SAMN04261284) | wastewater metagenome | biome: rural village; feature: human; material: feces | host: Homo sapiens | place: El Salvador | collected 2013-01-07 ...
GGTGGGGTAATGTGGGCGGGCATGAAAAAAAAACTTGGGCGTTTTCTTGCAAATATGAAACATAGTGCATATCTTTGCAATTAACAGGTGAATTGAGCGCAATTCCTCCGTTTTTTAACAAATACGGCCTGAATAGTTACAATGTTAAAGATTCTATTAATTATTCACAACTAAAGAGTTACAAGATCTATGACCAGAAGCATTATTTATTCTTTTCTCGTCGCACTCGTTTCGTTTGGATTCATAGCATGCGACAGTGATGATAACGGAAAGCAGACGAAGGTGCCCGAAGGCGCCAAACCACCCACAGAATTCAAACTCGGCGATTGCGAGGATGAAGCCAATGCCAAGGACGCCATCAAACTGGTGGTGAACAACTGGGGCGGACAAAGCGACCAGGAGTTTGCATCCATCGAGCTCTTTGCCGATGGCCATTTCCTCATTACCACGCCCAAGGCGGGCAAGTTGCCGAAGCGCGCAGCAAGCGCCACACGCAGCGCCAACATCTTCAAGCGCCACGGCGATGCTCCGCTCAAGACACGCGCCACCGACATCAACGGCTCGATCGACTTAGAGAACGGCGCCTACATCTACGGTACCTTCACACGTGTGAAGGAAGGTGTGTACAGCCTGAGCAACAACACGATGATCGAGATCAAGGACAATCATGTGTCGGGCAGCACCACCATCATCTACACCAACCGCTATGGCGTGAAGATCGTGGTTGCCGTAACGGTCGATTTCGACTACAAGCCGAAGCCCGTCGTGCGCCAGCTCTGCCGCTCATGGCGTATGGACAGCTCGGAGCTGTGGTTCACCACCGAAGACACCTATATTGCCTACGCTAAGCAATGGCTGAAGCTCGGCCGTGTGATGCAAGAGGTAACCATCACACCCGAGGGCCGCGCCATGGGCTTCGACGAGGACGACGTGGCCGAGGACAAGGACGACTACTGCCTGCGCCTGGTGTTCTCGCCCTGCGGCACCTACCTGTGCTTCTACAAGGATGGCGAAGTGGAAGTGGGATTCTGGGAATGGAAGGACCTGCAGAATGGCGTCATGCGCCTGTGGGAGCCGTTCGATATCGACGATGATGACGACGACGACGATGTGGACGAGTACATGGATGTCACGGTGCGCTTCGACGGCAAGAAGATGCGCATTTACCACGACTTCATGGACGAAGAGAACGACGTGATGTTCCGCGCCTACGGCGTAAGCACATTCAGCGCAAGATATTAACCCCAAGCGCTTCGCACGCCACATAGGCATGCGATGAGAGATAAGGAAGGTGTGCCGGTCCCGCTCCTCATGGTGAGTGGGGACCGACACACCTCCCTTCGCTTTGACGAGCCTGCAACCTTCCTCATCCGTTTCTCCTCCTGCGTTGAAACGAGCCAGCAACCTCCCTTATCCGTTCCTCCTTCTGCGCTGAAACGAGCGAAGACATTTTTGGCGACATATTTGTCGCCACCGCCTTTACCTCACGCGCACCAAGCCGCTCCCGCCACAAAGCGGGCAGCGCTTCTTACCTAAGGCCGATGGGGTGTTGGGCCTATTCGCCAGCAAGAAACCGCTTGATTTGAGGAAGCAGTGCCGTCGCCTTCGCCACACCGGCCTCATACACCCGCCTCATCTTGTCCTCCTTGAGGCTCAGACGGCCGATGTTGAGCTTCTCGTCGGGGTAAATCAGGAACGTGTCGCCCTTCTGCTCCTCGGCGTGCAGGTAGTCCAACTCGCCATTATACATCACATGGCGGTGGGCCATGAGTTGCGCCACCTTGGGATAATCGCCCAGAAACATCTTCATGGCCCATCCCACATGCGCCTGCCGCTTCCTATAGTCGAGGGGTTGCGTCAGCACCACCACGTTGCGCCGGTACCCCATTCGCTGAATAAACTTAAGCGGAATGCAGTCGGTCAATCCGCCGTCGAGGTAATGGCGCCCATCTATCTCCACGGGGCGCGCAAACACCGGCATCGACGCCGAGGCCTGCATCCACCTGAGGCCCTTGCCATCTGCGTCGGTGATCTCGCGATACACGGGTCGCCCCGACACGATGTCGGTGCAAACGGCATAGAACCGCATGGGATTGGTGCGGAACGCCTCGAAATCGAATGGGTCGTACTCGTAAGGCAGCAGATGGTAGGCGAACCGCTCATTCACAAAGTTGCCCGTCTTTACCAACGACCGCCAACTCATATAGTCGGCGTTGTCCTTGTATCTCAGGTTGTAGCGCAGCGCCCGTCCCGGCTGGCGCGACTTGTAGTTGCAGCCAAACACCGCACCGGCCGACACGCCCACCATGGCGTCGACCCCAATGCCGTGGCTCATAAACACATCCAGCACGCCATTGGTGAACATGCCTCTCAAGCCACCGCCCTCCAAGACGAGGCCCATGGGCACTTGTCGTAATACATTGTTTTCCATCATGTTGCTTTTTGTTTTGCGCACGCTCCGCCACCAAAGTACTTGGCGGAACTACTCCACCGAGAATGTGTAACAGAGGCTGGTGAGGCCAGCCCTCCGATCATCAGCATGGCTGAGAAACGATAAAACACGAAGCTTGTTCAAATGTTTCATAACGTGAAATAGAATAATTAGAAAAAGACTTAAGTTGTTATGGCCGTCTTAGCCATAATGTAATATCAAATTACATTTGTTTTGTGGTTGCAAAGGTAAGTAAAACAATTGGTTTACTCAATCATTTTGAAGAATAATTTGCGACAAATGTTCAATCGGGAACCTGCCCAGCGGACGGGCTTCCATGGCACCTATCCGTTGGGGCAGAACAACGAACCCCAATAGGCCGTTAGATCGAAAAGGGAAGAATTATCCCACATCGGCCATTAGACCGAAATGGGAAGCCAACGAAAAGGAGGTCTACGAGTGGCCCGTCTGTCACTCGAAGACCTCCCTTGTGTTGATTGTACCTTATTGGATGTTCGTAATTTCCTCTTCCGACAATCCAGACGCTTGCACGATGGTTTCGATAGGCACGCCAAGCGACAGAAGGTTGGCGGCTATCCTTTCCTTCGTTTCTTTCTCGCCTTCCGCTCGTCCTTCCGCAAATTTTTTCTTCTCTGCCGTTCTTATGGCGTTCACAATATCACGGTAGGCATTGACGCTGTCTTCATACAATTTCAGTTCCTGCTTGTCGAACTTGGATATCTCTGCCTGCTCGAAGAGGCGGGTGAACACACGCTCCTGCAGGGCAGCCGGGCGATGCATTAGGTTGGAGAGATTCTTGAGCACGTACATCCACTTGTCGTACATGGTTACGAGCTCGGTTTCTTTTTTGTCGAACTTCGGGATCTCCACGTAAATGTAGGTGAGCTTGTCGTAGAACACCTCGTGCGTGTCGACCTCCATCAGCTTCACCTCATGGTGCCACCGCTTGGCATTCTCAAGCCCATCGGCAAAGTTGAAGTTGAGCAAGCCAATGGTGTACACGGGGTTCAGGTGGAAGTCCCAGTCGCCTCCACGCTGTGCCTGCTCGCGTATGGGGAAGGTGGAATAGTAGATGGTGCGGTCCTTGAAAAACTCCTGGTAAACGTTCTGCATCTCCACAATAAACTTCTCGCCCTTGTCGTTCTCGCAATACACGTCGAAGATGGCGCGGCGGGCATCCACGCGGTCGCCCAGCTGCTCGGAGTTAAGGTACGTCACGTCCTGCACGTTCTGTTCGCCGTGAAACATGGCGTTCAGAAAGCTGATGAGCAACTCCTTGTTAAACTCTGAGCCGAACAAGCGCTTAAAGCCAAAATCTGTATGTGGATTGATGTATTTCTCCGTCATAACGCTGCATTTATTATTCCGTGAGCAAATATACGGTATTTTTTGCTAATAATCCAACGCATGGACCTGTATTTTAACAAAAACATGGGCGGTGGCCGTCAGTCCTCGCTCATTCCGCCATCTCGCGGTCGAGGCGGTCGCGCCACAGATACTTGCGCGTTTCGTGCACCACCACGCCATTGAGGCAGATGAGCGACAGCAGGTTGGGAATGGCCATGAGGGCGTTCATGCAGTCGGCTATGTTCCACACGATCGCAAGGTTCGCCACGCTGCCCACAAACACCGCCACGATGTAGAGCAGGCGGTAGGCCATCGTCCAGCGCTTGCCCTTCAGATACTCCATGGCCCGCTCGCCATAATAGCTCCATCCGAGAATGGTGCTGAAGGCAAACGTGAGGAGGCCGAAGCTGAGGATGAATGGGCCCACCACGGGAATCTTGGCAAACGCCACCTTCGTTAGCTCCGCCCCGTTCTGATAGTCGATGTCGGGATAGGCCATGATGCTGCTCACAATGACCAGGCCCGTGAGGGCGCAGATCACCACCGTGTCCCAGAAGGTGCCGGTCGACGACACCAGTGCCTGCCTCACGGGGTTCTTCGTGCGCGCCGCCGCCGCCACGATGGGCGCCGAGCCCAGTCCCGACTCGTTGCTAAACAGGCCGCGCGCTATGCCGTAGCGGGCCGCCATGATCACCGAGCCGCCCGCAAAGCCACCGCCCGCAGCTTCGGGCGAGAAGGCCGACCGCACAATGAGGCGCAGCGCTGGAACCACATAGCTGGCGTTGGCCTGCAATATGTAGACGCACCCCAGCACATAGAGCAGCGCCATGAGCGGCACCAGCATGCTACACACCTTCGAGATGCTGCTCACACCACCGATGATCACCGCCGCCGTGAGCAGCGTCAGCACCACGCCACACACCTCCGTGCCGATCCCATACGAGGCGTGCATAATGGTCGATATGGCGTTGGCCTGCACCGTGCAGCCTATGCCAAAGGCGGCCAAGGCGGTGAACGCCGCAAACAGCACGCCCATCTTGCGCCAGCCCAAGCCGCGCTCCAAGGCATACATGGGGCCGCCCTGCATGCGTCCGCCCTCCGACCTCACACGGTATTTTATGGCGAGCAGCGCCTCAGCGTATTTCGTGGAGATGCCAAACACGCCCGTCAGCCAGCACCAGAACACCGCGCCCGGACCGCCCAGCGCCACCGCCGTGGCCACACCGATAATGTTGCCCGTGCCGATGGTGGCGGCAAGCGCCGTGGCCAATGCGCCAAACTGCGACACGTCGCCCTGCTGCGACGAGTCGCGCTGAACCGACAGGCGGATGGCGGTGAGCAACTTGCGTTGTGGAAACCGCAGGCGGATGGTGAGAAAAACATGGGTGCCAAGAAGCAGAATGATCATTGGCCAGCCCCAGAGCCATGCGCTCAGCGTGGCGAAGAATGTGGTTGCGTTGTCCATGGGCGATGTGTTTGTGTTGCGGCCTTGTGGCTTTCAAAATGATGTCTATGCCATGGGGTGTGTGGCAAAATGCTTGTAAAAACTGCCGCAAAGGTAGCAAAATAAAGTCGAACAACCGCAATAAGTGGAAAAAAGTTTATCAAAATATTTGGTGAAAAACATGTGTCGCTTTTGGGGGCGAAATAGCGAGCGAAAAAGCGGAATGGAAGGGGCGAAACGCCGAAAATGGAGAGCCGACCGTGGCGTTGGGCATCTTTCGACCCACGATAGCTTAGCTTTCGAGCCTCGAAAGGTAAGTCGTCGAGGTGCGAAAGGCCATGTATCGAGGTGCGAAAGATGGCCTTTCGCAGTGGGGAATGTGGAGTGTGAAATGCTGGATGGAGCCTTCTTGCGATAAGTATCTGAATGTTAGGCGGTTACAAAAATGCGCGAGAATGGCGTATTTCGAGGCGAGTCATGGCTCGGCTACAAAAACAGTGTAGATTGGGGGGAGGAATGTTGAGAATGTTGAACGGCAAATGTCGTTCCACACGCCACATTGCAGCTCAGCCTTCGGCCTGCTTGCCCTCCTTGGCCCACTTCTGATATTGCGAGGGCGTTGTGCCGATAATCTTGCGGAAAGCCGCAACGAAGCTCGAGGCCGTCTTATAGCCCAGCTGCTCGCAGATGGCCTGGATGGTTATATTGCCATAGTGGGCCGAGTCGCCCATCTGTCGGTAGGCCACAAAGCTCTCCTGGCAGACCGATATCTCGCCCGAGTGGTCGTGGGCCTTGTGGGCGAGCGCGTAGCTGCGCTTGTATTGGTCGATGGCGCGGGCATATTGCTTTTGCTTAAAGAGGATGCTCCCCATTTCCTAGTGGGCGAGCGTCTCGTAGCGTACGCCCATGTTTTCGTCCTGCGCCAGTTTCAATGCCTGCTGCTGATAGAACAGGGCCGGGCCATAGCTGCCCTCGGTCTTTGCGATGAAGCTCTTGTTGGCCAAGGCATAGTAGTGGTTGAGCGGGGTGTTGGGGTATGGCAGTTCCATCTGCACCTTGTACCATTGGCGTGCCTCCTGCGGATCGCCCTTCAGGCAGCACACCTGCGTGAGGTTGATGGCCAGTTTGAGCTCTATGTCGGTGTTGCGGTCCTCCTGCGCCATCTTATACACCTTTTTAAAATAATGGTACGCGCGGTCGTAGTCGCTCATGTAGGCATACACGTTGCCAATGTTGCCGAGACACCTAAGCTGCGTTTGCCGATCCTCGTCGGCCTGCGCGGCCTCCAAAGCCTGCGTGTAGAGCGACAGCGCCTCCGAAAACTGCTCGTTTTGGAAGTATTGGTCGGCCTTCACTTTCAGCTTCAAGCCGTTGTCCGGTTCTCTCTCTATGGCCCTTGCTCCGAGGGAAAGCAGAAGCATGAGTAATGGCAATATGCAGCAGATGAGCCCCTGCAATCGGGTGGCCCTTGTATGGTGGAAGGTGTAAATTTGATACATAAACATGCTACAAAGTTACTATTTTTCTCCAATATAGCCATTATTTTCTCTATTTTCTTGAAAATATAGATAATGCGGTGACAAAAAGACAGATTTCGATTAGGTTTCACTTTTTCTTTGCAGCGTGATTCTCACAAGTCGTAACAACAATTATTAATCATTAAGCGTATGAGAAGAAGAATGTATTTCTTGGCTTTGCTATTCACGCTTTTGGGAGCCTTGCCGCTTTCGCTCTCGGCCCAGGATGGGTTGGAAGTGCAAAAGCGGCTATTGGCGTCTCCACACCAGCCGATAGCAAAGTCCGCTCCATTGAAGGCGGAAGCGAAGAGCATCCCCTACAATGAGAATTTCAACGACACGGTGTCGTGGAAAGATTGGTCGCAGATCAACAACCAGACGTGGCTCTCTGCCAACGATCAGGATGTTTGGCAGCGCTACGAGTGGGGCGGCCCCGATTATAAGGGCTGTGCAACGGTGTATCAGAACCATGGCGTGGGCCTCAACACGTGGCTCATCTCTCCGGCGTTGAGCCTCAAGGAAGGCATGACCTACCGCGTGTCGTTCTGGTTCCAGAGTTGGTTTGCGCCTGTTCACCACGTCTACCTGCTCACGTCGCCCACCGACACTGTGGCGGGCCGCATCAAGGTGCTCGACATCGTGAAGGACGCCTCTACCACCGACAATTTCCGTGCCGATGTGGAGATACAAGCCGATGGCACCTATTACCTCGCCTTCTGCGACAACACGCCGTATCGCGAAAATGGTACGGCTTTGCGCTATTCGGCCGCGATCGACAATGTAAAGGTGGAAGCCGTGAGCAACAATGCGCTGCCTACCGCTCCCATGGCACTTACGCAGGTGCCGGGTGAGAATGGAGCCACTTCCATGTCGCTCAAATGGAAAAACCCGACACGAAGCAAGAAGGGCGAACAGCTCGACTTCCTCAACTATGCGAAGATCTTCAAGGACGGAAAAGACTCCGTTGTCATCACCGACAATGTGCTGCCGGGTGCTCAGATGGAGTGGACCGATCCCAATCCCACACCGGGCAAGCATACCTATAGCGTGCTCGTGGGCAACTCTACGGGCGACGGCGACGCCGCCACGCTGAATACTTATATTGGTGTCGACAAGGCAGGCGCACCCGAGAACCTCTCGGTCGACTACGACGCCGACGCCGAGATTGTAACCCTCGACTGGGACACGCCGCATTTCGGCATGAAGGGCGGTTGGTTTGATGCCTCAGGCATTTCCTATCGTGTGGTTCGCCAACCGGGCAACAAGGTGCTGGCAAACAATCTCACGACAAACGAATTTGAAGACGACGACCTCGACAACTACGGCAACTACTACTACGAGGTGACCACGCGCACCAACGCTGGCCTCGGTGGCGCCGCCGTTTCAAGCAGTTTCCTGGCTGGAAATGTTGCCTCATTGCCCGTTGTGCAAAATTGGGAAGACAGTACGACCTATGCCGCTTGGCAGAGCCTACAGCGATTTCAGCGGTAATGCCACGATTGCAGAAGGCGACACCACTACGCTCAACATCACGATGAAGAAGTGTGCCGTGGTGCGTTTGTCGGGTAAGGTAACCAGTGCCACCGACAATGCCACACCGGTGCCGGGTGCAACCATTGCCATCTCGGGCGACAACGATCTCACCACTACCACCGATGCCGAGGGCGGCTACTCTCTCAGCGGTGTGTATGCCCAGAAGAACTACACCATCAAGGTGACGGCTCCTGGCTATGAGGTGTACGACTATTATGGCGGCTATCCCGTCATCTTTGATAGCGCCGACGACAGCACTGCCACATTCGACATTAACCTGACCCCGACCACGGCTGCGCCTTATAGCGCCGAAGCCGTCGATGAGGGCAACAAGGCCGTCGTTACATGGCAGAAGCCGATCGAGAACATTACGCTCACCAAGACTTCTGACAAGGTGGTGGGTCAGTTTGGCGGTGCTTACAATATGTACATCGGCCACAGATATACCTCTGCCGAACTGAAGACTCTTGGAGTAGACAGTCTCTATTACATCAAGGCCGTCAAGCTTGTGCCTATGGCTTCGTCTACCTTCGAACTGGCCATCTGGCAAGGTGAGGAGGGCAACGAGGAGCGTGTGTACGCTCAGAAGTTTACGCCAGAGAAGTATGGCGCATGGGTTACCGTCGATCTCTCTCAACCCATCAAGGTTGATCCGGAGAAGAGCCTCGTCGTGGGTTACACCGTGGAGTCAAACGTAGGCGCTTATCCTGTCGGATTCGATGCCGGTCCTGTCGCCGACGGTGGCGACTGCCTCTTCGACCTCACCATGAACAAGTGGTCGACGGCGCGCGAACAGCTATCTTCGATGAACTACAACTGGGCCATCAAGGCCGTGCTGGGTAACGACAACAACGCTCGCGAGGTGACTTGGGCCACTGCCCCACAGAGTGAGGCCAAGGTGGCAAGCGCTTACAATGTCATCCCTCTCGACTCAGTGCCTGCACGTCTGCTCTCGGAGGCTCCTGCAGCACAGGCCACACACTATGGTGTTAAGATGCTCTCTGCAGCCGTTCGCCCGCTGGCTCCCGCCAAGGCTGAGGCCATCAACAAGATCAAGGGATACAATGTTTATCGCCTTGAGCCGGGTCAGGAATCGCAGACATGGAACTGGACACTGCTCAACAGTGAGCCTGTGACTACTCTTAGCTACACCGATGCAGCTTGGGATTCGCTCGAGAACAAGCCTTATCGCTATGCCGTGCGCTCGTTCTATGGCAATCCAAACACTTGGGCGATGGCGTGCTTAGCGATGCCACATTCACCGATGGTGTAGACAAGGGCCGTTATGGCACACTCACCGTCACGGTCAATGCCGACATGGGCGACGCCGAAGGGGCTACTGTGCGCCTCTCTGACAGCAACAAGGTGCTCAGCGCCAAGGTGGCAGGTGGAAAGGCTACGTTCAGCAATGTGCGTTTCGCCAACTACAAGCTCTCTGTGCTGAAGCCGCTCTACGACTACTACACGAAGGAGATCAGCGTGTCTGCCAAGGATGCTGCCGACACCGTGACTCTCGCCTTCCATTCGAAGGCTCCTGAGACGCTTAACGCTACCGATTACATCAGTGAGGCACGACTCAACTGGGAGGCCCCCACAGCCGCTGCCACGGCTTACCTCACGGCGTCCAATGACACGATGGGCAACGCTTTTGGCCTCAATGCGGGCACCGAGCACATCTGCGGACAGATGATCGCGCCCAACAAGATGGAAGCCTATGCTTACAACGACTTCTACATCGACCGCATCGAGTTTTACGCCAATGCTGCCACAACCTATTCGCCGCTCCTCTGGGAAGGCCCCGACGCCGACCACACGGTTCAGGTGTTCCGTAAGGATTACACCGTGTCGGAGGACGAGGTGGGAACATGGACAGGCCTCACACTCAAAAAGCCGATCAAGATCGATCCGTCAAAGACCTACTATGTGGGCTATGCCGTAACTTCGAAGACGGGCGAATACCCCATGGCTGTCGACGATAATGGCTATCCTGCAGAGGGTGGTTGCTACATGTATGGTTGGGATCAGAGGAATGCCAGATACGGTTGGTATTTTACGCAAACCGTTGGCAACTGGATGATTCGCGCACACATCACCGACACGCCCGATTCTGCAAAGGCTAAGCTGGGCGATGTGGCCTACAACCTCTATCGCATGAAGGCCGACGACGCTGCCAACGTAGCCGCTTGGACGAAGGTGAACGCCGCGCCGAATGCGTCGACCTACTATACAGACGCCACTTGGAACGACCTCGCCGACAACACCGACTACCGCTACGCCGTGAAGAGCGTGTTCTTCGACAACACGGAGTCGGCTGCCACCTACGGCAAGGTGATGAACAAGGGCGCACTGGCACTGCTCACCGCCAAGGTTCAGACCAACAACAACCTCTCGGCTGCAGGCGCCGTGGTGCGTCTCCACGCTGGCTCGCTCAACTACAAGGCTGTTGTGGGCAGCGACGGCATGGCTGTGGTTCCCGAAGTGGTGAAGGGCAATGGATACGAGATCACTGTGGTCAAGGAAGGCTACGACACCCTGAAGGTTGTGAGCGACATTGTCAGCACTTTCGACACCCTCACCTTCCAGCTTGCTGAAGTGAAGCCCGCTCCTGTGGGACTGACTGTTCAGACTGCCGCCGACAATGCTTCGGTTAACATCAACTGGCTTGCTCCGGGCTCTTATGTGCCCAAGGAGGGATGGGCCTACTGGGATACCAACGAACCTTATGGTGGCTTTGGTACCTCTACCGGCACAGGATCTGTGGGTCAGCTCTACACGCCCGCCGACCAGGTCGAGAAGGGCATGAAGGGTCTCGACATCACCAAGATTGCCTTCTTTACCTCCGATCCGAGCAACAACCCCGTGCTCGATGGTGCACGCTGGACGGTGAACATCTGGCGCAAGACCAATGGCGACAACTTCGAGGAGGTTTACTCGCAAGAGGTTGAAAACGCAAAGAAACCGGCTTGGAACGAGGTTGCTCTCAACACGCCTTACCATGTGAGCGGCGATGAGACGCTGCTCATCGGATACACCTTCTACGGTTCTGGATCGCCCTTCGGCATCGACGCCGGTCCGGTCGTAACAGGAAAGACCGACTGGGCCAACTTTGGCCAGGGGTGGACCAGCCTGGCAAGCGCTGTGAGCGGATTCAACTACAACCTTCTCGTTCACACCTATCTCGAGAAGGCTGAGTCGGCTTCGACGGCCGTTGCTCCCGCTATTGCTCCCGCCGAGAAGATCGGTGGAGAGGCAGCCATCGCAGGTGGCATCTGTCCGATGAAGAAGGCCGTGGCCGCCAATCATCTGCGCCTCGCCTACGCTTATCCCGTGAAGGGTTACCTCGTGTATCGTGTTGCCGCTGGCGACGAGAACGACGAGAGCCGCTGGACGGCACTCACCGCATCGCCTATCAACGCCACATCGTTTGTCGACGATGCTTGGAAGAGCGTGGAGCCCGGCAAGCAGTATCTGTGGGCTGTGAAGGCCGCCTACGTGAGCGGCACCTCAGAGGCCGCATTCACCGAGACGCTCAACAGCGACGGTACGCTGGGTGTGGACGACATCACGACCAATGGCTTCAGCGTGAGCAAGATTGCAGACGGCACCTTCGAGGTAACCGCTCCTGTGGCAGCTACGCTCACCGTAACCTCTGTTGCGGGTGCCGAGGTCTACAGCGGATCGCTCGAGGCTGGCAAGAACGTTGTGAGAATCTACGCCCCGCAGGGCATCTACCTCTTCGGCGCAAGCGCCACGGACTTCCACCAGGTGAAGAAAGTGGTGGTTAAGTAACCGATAGGTTTACTCTTAATAGGCTAATGGAACCGGAACCTCGCACTATGGCGAGGTTCGCGGTCCCATTTTTTTCAGTAAAACACAAGACACCTTATTTGCATGGTCTCTATGAAAAGGAAATTAACAACCCTTCTCCTCGCCCTCCTTGCGACGGTTCCGACCTTGGCCGACGATCTCTCGCTGGGCTATTGCGACGGGCAACAGGTCGAAGCCTCGGTGGGTTCGGCCTCGGCGGTGGCGGCCCTGTTTCCTGCCGACGAGTTTTGCATGTACCAAGGCGCCAGCATCATCGGCGTGCGCGTGGGTGTGGCAGCCGACTGTGCCAAGGGCGTGACCCTCTTTGTGCGCTCCGGCCTCCAGGACGACAACGCCTTCACGTTCAAGACCCCCGCCCTCTACGAGGGATGGAACGACATTTATTTCGATAAGCCCTACACCTATCCCGCCACGAGCCTTTGTGTGGGCTATGAGGTGGCCACTGGGGTGAAGCCTGGCGTGTCGGGAACTGCGACGGTCAACAGCTGCTGGGTGCTGAATGACAACCGGTGGCAGAACCTCGCATCTACTGGAACGGCTCCGCTTTGCGTGGAGCTGCTCATCGACGGCGGTTCGTATGACCACACCGATGTGGCGCTGCTCTCCGTCGACTCGGTTACGACGGCTCTGGGCGCCCCGTTTACGTTTACCGGTCGCGTGCGCAACAACACCCCTGATGTGCTCACCACCCTGCGCATGAGCTACGACCTCGGCAACGGTCCTGTGGAAGCCGACGCACAGGTGGACGATGTGCTGGCGGGCGAGAGCGGGCAGTTTACGCTCCCTGTGGAAGGCCCCTCGGCCATTGGCCGTTTCAGCATACCGCTCACGGCGCTCTCCGTGGGAGGACAAGCCGACGAGTATGCCTTCAACAACACCCTGAGTGCGCCCTTGCGTGTGCTCAGCGAGATCGTGAGGCGCAAGGTGCTCGTCGAGGAGTTTACCGGTCAGCAATGCCCCAACTGTCCGGGAGGCGCCGCCCGTATACACGAAGGATTGAAAGACCAGAACCAATATGTGATGATAGCCCACCACACGGGCTACGGCACCGACGCCCTCACGGCGCCCAACACCACCAAGCTCAACTGGTTCTACAACTCGTCGACCACCTATGCACCCGCCATGATGATCGACCGCAAGGACCTGTCGGCCTACGGCGTGTCGAAGAACGGCAACACCAATCCCACGCCCGTGTTTGTGGTGCCGCAGGCAGCGCTCGTGAAGGCCATCTACCAATGGGAGAGTACGCAGGCCGCTCCCGTCTCCATCGACCTGAAGCGGAGCTACGACGCCGCGACGCGCCAGCTCACCGTGCAGGTGGGCATGAAGCAGGTGGAGGGTATGGCCGTGGGCAGCAATCCTGCGCTCACGCTCTGCATCATCGAAAACAACATTGTGGCCTTCCAGTATCCTGAGGGCGACAACTATGTGCACCAGAAGGCCAACCGCGCCTTCCTCACGCAAGCGCTTGGCGACCCCGTGAGCCTCTCGACCGACGGCCCCACCTACGCCACCTACACCACCACGCTCGACGCCTCTTGGAAGCCCGAGAACATGGAGATCGTGGCCTTCGTGGCCAACTACGATGAAACCAACTGCACCAACTGCACAGTGTATAACGCCGAGGGGTGCGCGCTTGAGGGCAACGATGTGGTGGACGGCATCAGCACACCGGAGGTGGCTTCCTCTGCTACGATACAGGCCGTGTACGACCTGCAGGGCGCTCGTCTTGGTGCGATGCGCCGTGGCGTCAACATTGTGAAGTTCAACAACGGCTCAGTTAGAAAAATAATAATCAAATAATAGACAACGATGAGGAAATTTACAAAACATGTTTTCAGCGTACTTGCGTCAGGCCTACTGCTGCTTGCTCCTGCAAACCTCTCAGCCGTGCCCGCTTATCCAGGTAAGATGAAAGTGAAGCAGGCCGACGGCTCTGTGCTGACCATTCAGCTTGTGGGCGACGAGTATGGCCACATGACAACCACGGCCGATGGCTATCCGCTGATCTTCAACATCTCGACACGCAACTATGAGTATGCCGTGGAGGATGCCAACGGACTGAAGGCGAGTGGCCTGGTGGCCACCGAGGAGGGCCATCGCACCGACGACGCCCGCAAATTGCTGGCCTCGGTCGACAAGCAGAAGGTGATGAAGACGTTTGCCACCCAGTGGACAAAGGCGCGCGCAGAGGCCGCCACAGCACGCAAGGCCAGCTTGCAATCCAAGGCGCCTTCACGCATTGTGCGCATCAACGATGTGCCCACCAAGGGCAAGCATGATGTGTTGGTGATTCTCGTGCAGTTTGCCGACGCCAAATTCACCGACAACAACGTGATGACCGACCCGGTCGACTACTACGACCGCTTCTTCCACGAGGAGGGATTCTCGGAGCATGGCGCAAAGGGATCGGCCTACGATTACTATCGCTTCGCCTCCAAGAACCAGTATGACCCGCAGTTTAAGGTTTACGGACCGGTAACGGTGAGCGGCAAGGCGAGCGACTATGCTGGGTCGAACGGCTCGGCCCTGACCTATAAGATGATACAGGAGGCCGTGCCCCTCGTAAACAGTCAGTATGACGTGGACTTCAGCACCTTCAACACCGACGGGGATGGTGCGGCCGACAATGTCTACTGCATCTATGCGGGCTATGGTCAGGCCGACTCGGGCAACACCAGCACCATCTGGCCCCACAGTTCCAACCTCGACCTGGGCACGGGCCGCGACCGCTCGTTCCTTGTGGACGGCGTGAAGATCGACCGCTACACCGTGTCGCAGGAGGTGAACGGACAGTCGCATGTGCCTGTGGGCATTGGCACCTTTGTGCATGAGTTTGGACATGTGCTGGGATTGGCCGACCACTACAACAATGGGTCGACAGCCTCCATGGGCTATACCAACAACGTGGGCAACTGGGACCTGATGGCGAGCGGTTCGTATAACGACGACCAAAACTGCCCGCCCACCTACTCGGCCTTCGAGCGCTACAGCCTCGGATGGGAAACGCCCGTGGAGCTCACGGCCACGGCCGACAGCCTCGTGACACTCTCGCCTTACACCAATGACGGACAATGCTACCGCGTGTCGGTGCCCAATGAGAAGGGCGAGTATTTCCTCATCGAGAACCGTCAGCAGAAATCGTGGGACACATACCTTCCCGGCCATGGCGTTCTGGTGTGGCATATCGACGAGGACCAGAGCGTGTGGGACAAAAACCAGCCCAACGCCGACGCCAACCACCAGCATGTGGATATTGTGGAGGCGGGCCGCACCATGTCGTCGACCGGATTGCCGACCGATCCCTTCCCCGGCGCCCGCGACGTGAGGAGCTTCAACTTCACCGACTGGAGCGGACGGTCTACCTTCGGCTTCGACTGGGTGGATGAGGCCGCCGACGGCCATGCCTCTTTCATCCTCTCCAATTCGGCCTATCGCTTGCCTTCGCCCGAGGTGACGGTGGATAGCCTCATGGGCACCTCGGCCCGCGTGGCGTGGGGCGAGACACCCCTGGCCAAGACTTACGACGTGATGGTCTACCAAGGCGGCATCAAGGTCGACTCGGTGAAGGCCGCAGCGCCGGGCAGCACCCTCTTCCATGGCTTGGAGCCCGAGACCACCTATTCGGCCCGTGTGGTGGCCACGCTCTCCACGGTATCGTCCGACACCGCGAGCGTGGAGTTTACCACCCTGCCGCGCCAGATGGAGGAGTGGAAGCCCGAGGCGCTTGCCGCCACCGACGTGACGGGCACCTCGTTTACGGCCCATTGGAAGGCGGTGCCCGAGGCCGACGGCTACGACGTGTCGCTGTTTACCCGCACCCACGACGGGCACGGCAAGATGGGCACAGGCTTCGACGACTTTACCACCTCTGTGCCCAACCTGCCTGAGGGATGGAGCCTTACGGCCAAGCAGGGCCGTAACGACAAGACCTTTGGCGAGGCTGCACCCGCCATCAGGTTGCGTGCCGATAGCGCCAACCTCGTGGTGGCCATACCGGGCAACAGCATCGACTCGCTGAGCTTTTGGCACTTCGAGAGTACGAATGGTCTCATCCTGAATGTCGACAAGTATGCCGATGGCGCTTGGAGCAGCCTGTGGCAGTTTGCGTCCGACGAGAAGGATTCGCACACCGCTAAAATCTATGTGGGCGGCGCCGACAGCCTGCGCATCGTGCTAACACGCGCTGAGGGCAAGACGGGTGGCTATGTGCTGCTCGACGATGTTTACCTGTCGTATCTCTTCGACCAGTTTACGTGGAAGCAGACCTTCGCCACAACCGAGACGGGTAGCGACGCCTTCCGTGTGGCCGACGACGGAACCACGCTGAGCTACACGGTGGCCGGCCTGTCGCCCGATGAGGTTTACGGCTATAGCGTGCAGGCGCATCTTGGCGATCGGCTGTCGCTCATGTCGGATACCATCAGCGTCGACACAATGAGCGTTCCTAACGGCATCCATGTGGTTGACGCGGCTTCGCAGCCCATGGCCGTCTACGACCTGCAAGGTCGCCGCGTGGCCACGCTCACAGCTGGAGCGAACGCGGCCGCCGTGCTGTCCAAGGGCATTTATGTGGTGCGCGGCAAGAAGATTGTGGTGAAATAAGCCCTCCAATCATTCATTCATTATTCAGCCCCAACGAATAGGCGCCAATGGTGCCTGTGCGTTGGGGCTTACGGTTAAATTTTGCACAGGAGCGATTTTCTTTTTCGTTTGTTTTGTTTTTAGTTCTTTTCTATTTATCTTTGTGGCAACCAATACTACAACAATCGAATAGACAGGCAAAGAACGTCGCATTCAGACATAACACCATACAAAAACCATGACACGACAATACCTATTGGGCTTCGACGTGGGGAGCAGCAGCGTCAAGGCATCGCTCGTCGATATCGACAGTGGCCAGTGCGCCGCATCAGCCTTCTACCCCGAGACCGAAGCGCCCATCAAGGCCGTAAAGACCGGATGGGCCGAGCAAGACCCCAACATGTGGTGGGAAAACGCAAAGCGAGCCCTCGCCACCATTATGGGCCAAACGGCATGCAAGGGCTCTGACATAAGGGCCATCGGCATTTCCTACCAAATGCACGGACTGGTATGCGTAGACCGCAACCTCAACCCGTTGCGCGACAGCATCATCTGGTGCGACTCGCGAGCCATTCCCTATGGAGAACAGGCCTTCGACAGGCTCGGAGCCGACTATTGCCTGAGCCACCTCCTCAACTCGCCCGGCAATTTTACCGCGGCCAAGTTGGCGTGGGTGCGTAGCAATGAGCTGCAATGCTTCGAGCGCATCTACAAGATCCTGCTGCCTGGCGACTACCTCGCCATGAGGTTGAGCGGAGAGCCATGCACCACCATCAGCGGACTATCGGAGGGCATATTCTGGGATTTCAAGGAGCGAAAGGTGTCGCAACCGTTGCTCGATGAGTTCGGCATAAGCCAAAGCCTCATACCCCATGTGGTACCAACCTTTGGCATACAGGGCAGGGTGACGGCACAGGCCGCCGCCGAGACTGGGCTGGCCGAGGGAACCCCCATCGCCTATAGGGCAGGCGACCAGCCCAACAACGCGCTCTCGCTCAATGTGCTCAACCCCGGAGAGATTGCCGCCACGGCCGGCACATCGGGCGTGGTGTATGGCGTGCTGGGAAAGGTCGACTACGACCCGAAGAGTAGGGTGGGAACCTTCGCGCACGTCAACTACACACCGTCGACCACAAGGCTCGGCGTGCTGCTCTGTGTAAATGGAACAGGATGTCTCAACTCATGGATTCATCGCAACATGGCACCCGACCTGACATATCCGGAGATGAACCAACTGGCCAGTCTGGCACCCATCGGAAGCGATGGCGTGACCATCATTCCCTTTGGAAACGGTGCGGAGCGTGTGCTCGAAAACCGAGCGACGGGATGCGACATACAGGGAATAAACTTCAACAAGCACAATCGTTCCCACATCATACGTGCAGCACAGGAGGGAATCGTGTTCTCGTTCTGCTATGGCATGGAGATTATGAGAGGCATGGGAATGAACATCAAGAAGATTAACGCCGGAAACGCCAACATGTTCCTCAGTCCGCTCTTCAGGCAAACACTTGCCAGCACCACCGGGGCAACCATCAATCTCTACCAAACCGACGGAAGCGTGGGAGCGGCAAAGGGCGCTGGCATGGGATGTGGCATTTACAAAGACAGCAACGAGGCTTTCGCCACGCTCAAGAAGCTACACGTGGTGGAACCAGAGGCCAACAAGGAAAGCCTGTACCAAGAAGCGTACGGGCGATGGAAAGAAGCACTTGACAACAAACTAAGTTAATTTTAAAACAATTATGGCAAAAGAGTTTTTTCCCCAAATAGGTGTCATCCCATTTGAGGGCCCCGAAAGCAAGAATGTAATGGCCTTTCATTACTACCAGCCAGAGAAGGTGGTGATGGGCAAGAAGATGAAAGACTGGCTCAAGTTTGCAATGGCCTGGTGGCACACTCTGGGACCGGCATCGGGCGACCAGTTTGGTGGCGCCACACGAAGCTACGAGTGGGACAAGGCCGACAACGCCCTGCAGAGAGCCAAGGATAAGATGGATGCCGGATTCGAAATCATGCAAAAGCTCGGCATTGAGTATTTCTGCTTCCACGATGTGGACCTCATCGATCCCGCCGACGATATCGACGAGTATGAGGCCAACATGAAGGCCATCACCGATTATGCCCTCCAAAAGATGGAGGCAACCAACATCAAGTTGCTTTGGGGAACGGCCAACGTGTTTAGCCACAAGCGCTACATGAATGGAGCCGCTACCAACCCCGACTTTGACGTGGTGGCGAGAGCCGCCGTGCAGATCAAGAACGCCATCGACGCCACCATCAAGCTTGGAGGTGCCAACTATGTGTTCTGGGGTGGACGCGAGGGTTACATGTCGCTGCTCAACACCGACCAGAAACGTGAAAAGCAGCATCTCGCACAGATGCTCACCTTGGCACGCGACTACGCTCGCGCCAAGGGATTCGAGGGCACCTTCCTCATTGAGCCGAAGCCTATGGAACCCACCAAGCACCAGTATGACGTCGACGTGGAAACCGTAGTGGGATTCTTGCGTGCACACGGCCTCGACAAGGATTTCAAGGTGAACATCGAGGTGAACCACGCCACACTCGCCGGACACACTTTCGAGCATGAGCTCGCCGTGGCTGTCGACAACGGCATGCTCGGATCGATCGACGCCAACAGAGGCGACGCGCAAAACGGATGGGACACCGACCAGTTCCCCATCGACAACTATGAGCTCACGCAGGCCATGATGCAAATCATACGCAACGGTGGACTCGGCAATGGCGGTTCCAACTTCGACGCTAAGTTGAGACGCAACAGCACCGATCCGGAGGACATCTTCATTGCCCACATCTCGGGCATGGACGCCATGGCCCGCGCCCTCGAGAACGCCGCCGCCATACTCACCGAGAGCCAGCTGCCCACCATGCTTAAGGAGCGCTACGCCAGCTTCGACCAAGGAGAGGGCAAGCAATTTGAAGAGGGGAAACTCAACCTCGAGCAACTCGTAGATTACGCCAAGAAGAACGGTGAGCCGAAGCAAACGAGCGGCAAGCAAGAGAAATACGAAACCATCGTTGCGCTCTATGCCAAGTAAACCCTAAGAAAGCTACGATGGCGCCGCGCATATCGTAGCGCCAATCAACCCAAACCCAAAAGGACCAAGCCTCCCCAGGCCTGGTCCTTTTTTGCTATAAGCCCGCACCTGCTGTGGGTGCTCCGTGGGGGCACATCAATAGCCGTGGAAGCGTAGCATTTGCTTGGCCATGGGGTCGCCGGCGTTGGCGGCTTTGCGCAAGAGCCGGAGACCCTTGGAGGTGTCGGTGGGGCCGCCGCGCCCTTCAAGGAGCACGAGGCCGTAGAGGGCGTCGCCCAGGGTGAAGCCGAAGTAGGCCACACGCTCCAGTAGGCGGCGGGCACGATGCTCGTCGTCGTTCGAGTTGTTGTGTAGCAACAGGTGGGCGAGGTTGCAAGAGGCTTGGGCATAGTTGGCGCCCATGTAGCGTGCGCCTTCTCCTTCCCACTTGCGGTGCTTGATGTAACGCATGTAATAGCTGATGGCCCATCGCTTGTTCTCGCGGCCGTATTGCGCATAATAGTGCATGTGGCCCAACCAGAGGAGCGACTCGTCGCAATGGTCCTCGCTCCGTTTGAACCAATCGTAAGCCTTATCGTAGTTAGGTTTCACCTGGTGGCCCATCACAAGGAACAGGGCCTTCATGTTCATGGCCAAGTGTTGGCCCTCCTCGGCGGCCTTCGAGAAATAGCGATACGCCTGCTGGCCATACCAATTGGGGGAGTGACTGCCCGGAAGATCGGCTATCTCGTAATCGTCGTAGTTTACGTAGCACTCGTTGTAGAGGCAGGCCAGCCATAGGTGCGTGTCGCGCCAATGAGGCGTGAAATGGTTGCTTACGGCCACCACCAACTCGTGGGCCGACCGCAGGTTGTGGTATTCTGTTTCGAATGTCACGTCGTCCTCGTCGATTTCTTCGTCATCTTCTTCATCTTCGTACTCGTCGTCTTCGTCGGTTTCGTCGCAATCCTCATCCTCGTCGGTTTCGTCGCAGTCGTCTTGGCTCTCCTCATCCTCCAAGTCGTCCTCGTCCTCGCAGTCGTCGGTTTCGTCCTCATCGTCGCCATCGCCATCCTTGTAGCATATCCAGGCAAAGTAGACCAGCATGTCGTCGACGCACGGCGTGGAAGGCCGATTGCGGACCTCATCTATGCAGCAGAAGAGCAATTCGCGGGCCAGCTCATACTCCTCTTCCTCGATGAGCTGATGGAGCATGCCGCCCACATCATATTGCTCCGGCGCGAAGTTGTGTTTCACGCAGAGCGCCATATTGTCGATCCAAAACCTTACCTCGCGGGCGCGCTCGGCATCGGGATCCAGTTCGGTGAGCACATCCGGGTCGGTTTCGTCCTCGAGCTCCATCATCTTGCGTGCCCAGGCGCTCGTCGTTTCGTCGTAGCGGGCGGCGGAGGGTTGGTTGTCCTTGGGGTTGACGGTTGGTTCCGGCAGGGGCTTGTCGTACACCTTGGTGATCTTGCCGGCTTTCGCCTGCTTGCGTTTGAAGAAATCGAATAGGCTCATCGTAGGGTGGTTTGAAGGTGGGTTAATAATGCGGTGGGGTTTATGTTGCAAATGTATATAAAAAAAGGCAGACTAAAGAAATTTTGGATGTTGAATGT